>NPIE01000601.1_pt1 | contig 166420 bp, 155 predicted proteins | sample 8637661 | NCBI WGS metagenome assembly NPIE01 (sample SAMN07420842, study PRJNA396082) | bioreactor metagenome | isolation source: sample BA12 brine-fed electro-methanogenic bioreactor BA | place: Japan: Kochi | collected 2016-12-09
CATTATCGCTGTCCGGCCACACAAATGAAACAAAGGTCTTGACAAATATTTGGAAAAGTAGTATTATTCATTTGCTTAGTTAGAGAAGTAGAGTAAAAACGTCCTCAGCCGGGAGAAATTCCCGGTTATAAAGGGTCCTTGGGAGGAATGAGTGAAGGCAGACCCATCAAGGACCCAAAGCGGAGGCCAGGCAGAAATGCCTGGCCTTCGCATGTACTTGCGCCTATTTCACTTCGTGGATCCACCCCTGGGGTGCCTTGATGTCGCCGAATTGTATTCCCGTAAGGGTCTCGTAAAGTTTCTTTGTGACTGGGCCGACTTCGGTTTCGCTGTAGAAAACGTGAAACTTGCCTTTGTATTCGATGCCCCCGATCGGCGTGATGACGGCGGCTGTGCCGCAGGCTCCGGCTTCTGCGAACTCCTCCAGCTCATCAATGTAAACGTCCCTTTCTTCAGCCTCCATTCCAAGATAGTCCTTGGCGACCTGCAGGAGGGACCTCCTCGTGACGCTCGGAAGTATAGACGGCGAATAGGGGGTGACGAACTTGTTGTCCCTGGTGATGCCGAAGAAGTTGGCTGCCCCGACTTCCTCGATTTTTTTGTGAGTGGCGGGGTCGAGATAGATGCAGTCGGCAAAGCCTTTTTCGGCAGCCTCTTCATGGGGCAGGAGACTCGCGGCGTAATTTCCGCCGACTTTTGCTGCTCCGGTGCCGTTGGGGGCAGCCCTGTCATATTCGGTCACCATAAAATTGACGGGAGTCAAGCCACCTTTGAAGTACGCGCCAACGGGAATGCAGAAAACACAGAAGATATATTCACCGGCTGGCTTGACGCCGATGTTTTCCCCGGCGCCAATCATGAAAGGTCTGATGTAAAGGGTGGCGCCTGTGCCGTAAGGAGGTACGTAGGCTTTATTTGCCTTGACGACCTGGTCGCAGGCATCCATGAACTTTTCCACAGGGATCTCCGGCATCAGGATCCTTTTCGCACTGTCCTGCATGCGTTTTGCGTTCAGATCAGGTCTGAATAACTGGATTTTCCCGTCTTTGGTCCGATAGGCCTTGAGTCCCTCGAAGCATTCCTGCCCGTAGTGCAGGACGTTGGCGGCTTCACTCAAGGTGATTGTGGCGTCTTCGACGAGCTTCCCTTCGTCCCACTTGCCGTCCTTCCATTTCGAAATGTACCGGAAGTCCGTCTTCCTGTATGTGAAGCCCAGGTTCTGCCAGTCGAGATTCACTGTTTTGCTCATTTCCTTTCCCCCTTTGTTTTCGAATAATTTCCCAATCCTGCCCCAAATTCAAGTTTAGCGAAATACCTCATAAAATGCATCTTTCAGGAAAGGGAAGGGCGGGAAAGGGAGCAGCCTCCTTTCCCGCCCTCTGTGTGGCTTTACATGTATACAGAATATTCAATTGCTTCAGTCAAAAAGCAGATGCGGAAGCCACAGGACGACTTGCGGGAAAATGATGCACAAAGCCAGGCAGACCAGCTGTGTCGTGACAAAGGGCGTAATGGACCGGTAAATATCCGTCATGGTCACTTCCTTGGGCGCGATGCCTTTCATCATGAACAGCATGGTCCCGAAAGGCGGCGTCAGGTAGCCTGTCTGTGTGTTCACCGCGTAGAGAACCCCCAGCCAAAGTGGGTCGAAGCCGTACAAGGGGAAAATTGGCAAAAGGATGGGCAGTGTGATCATCAGGATGCTCCACGCGTCGATCACGAGGCCAAGCAGGAACCAGACGACCTGGATGGCGATCAGCATGGTCCACCAGCCGATCTCATAGGTCTCGACGAAGCTGATGACCATCCGCGATGCCCCGAGCCCCATGTAGACGGCGGCAAACGCCTGGGCGGAAAAGAGGATCCACATCATGAAGCCCTGGACTTGTATTGTGGTTTTTGCGACATCTACGATCAATTGCCAGGAAAGCCGGCGGTGGATGGCGCTGCAGATAAAAGCGCCGAAGGCTCCCACTGCCGCCGCCTCGGTGGGCGTGGCGATGCCCGCGTAGATGGAGCCAAGAACGGCGGTAATCAGAAGAAACGGAAGGATTACCCCTTTGAGGGACCTGAGTTTCGCGTTCCAGTCGGCTCTTTCTTCAGCAGGAATGGCAGGACCGAGGCTCGGGTTGCGGTGGCATTTCAACAGAATGTAAATGATTATCAGGGATGAGCAAAGCAGGCCGGCACCCATCCCCCCCGCAAAGAGCGAGCCAATGGAAACCTGTGCGATGGTCCCGTAAAGAACCAGGGCAATGCTGGGCGGAATGAGGGGTCCCAAAACCCCGCCGGCAAGGATGCAACCCGTGGCGATTCTCTTGTCATACCCGCGCTTGAGCATGGCGGGAAGGGCCATGACCCCCATCACTACCACGCCCGTTGACGCGATGCCCGACATGGCGGCTATCAAGGTACAGGCTATGACAGTCCCTACTGCGAGACCGCCGTTAACAGACCCCATCCAGCGGTACATCATCTCGAAAAGGTCTTCGGCGACGCCTGAACGTTCGAGGACCGTGGCCATCAGGACGAAGAGCGGGGCGGCCACGAGAGTCGTAGTGGACATCATGGAGAAAGTTCTTGCGACAATGATGAAGAGAGATTCAGGCCCCCAGAACACGTAGGCGAAAACAGTGCCGAGTCCTCCAAGGACGAAGGCAACAGGAAGCCCCAACGCCAGCAGGAGGAACATGCTCCCGAAAAGTAGAATGGAAATGATTTCTATGTCCATAAGATCACCTCAGCTGTCCGCAGTAGCCCTGTCTTCTGCCGCGGGTAGAAGTTCGCGCCCGGTGAAAGCCATGTGCAGATCCTGGATGGTTTTCGTCATCCCCTGAAGCAAAACCAGAAAAGCAGCAAGCGGGATTGTGAGCTTTACGGGCCAGACCGGGGGGCCCCAGGTGCTGTCGGTATATTCCAGCACCCTCACACTCTCCAGGGCCCAGGGCAGGCTTTTCAAAAGCATGGCGCCCACAAAGGCATAAAACATCGTCCAGGTAAAAAGGTCGACAATGGCCTTCTTCCTTGGTGAGAAAAATTGGTAAAAAACCTCGACATTGACAAAAGCATTCCAGCGGAGGGCATAGGCCCCACCCAGAACAAAATGCGCACCGTAAAGCATGCATGATGTTTCATGGGCCCAGATGGTGGGCTTGTTGAAGAGATATCGCATCACAACTTCGAATACCAGAACGAGCATGATCGGATACACAAGGAATCCGACGATTTTGCCTACCCAATCGTTCATGTTGTTGATGAACTTGATAAAAGCAATCAGAAAATTCAATCGCCTCACCCCATTGGAAGCCTTGAATTACGAAAAGGAACGGTGCCCCCCTCTCCCTGGTTGATATTGGAAGAGGGGGGCAAGCCCCGGGTGTTCGCCCATTTCGGACTGTCGTGACGTCAATCGATATAGCCGTAGTCCCTCATGAAATCTTTGATGATTTCAATGGCTGTGACAACCCGTTCATCTTTTTGTCCCTGTTCTTCCGCGATCTTGTCCAGATAGGGCAGGGAGAACTCGTTTGTTATCCGTTTGACATCTTCGTCGCTGAATTCGATGTAGGTTGTTCCCCATTCCTTGAAGGATTTGTTAAACATCTCCCTTTCTTCCATGGTCACGGCGTCCATGTAATCGGTGTTGAAAGCCTGGGCTGCCGTCTCTACGATGGCCTGGAGATCTTCCGGCAACTCATCCCAGGCCTTTTTGGACGCCCACAGTTCCATTCCCTGGGGTACCTGGAAGGCCGGGCCGATGAAATAGGGGCAGACTTCGTACAGTTTGAGGTCGCGATACAGCCACCAGGCGGTTCCGCTGCCGTCGAGGGTTCCGGTGGCAATGGCCATGTAGGTTTCCGGGTGCGGAAGCATGACCGGAGCCGCGCCGAAGTGTTCGACAAAATCCGACATGGACCCGAAGAACCTTACCTTGAACCCTTGCAGGTCCTCCAGCGACCGGATCGGCTTCTTGCTCCAGAAGTAGGTGTTTCCCACGCTGTGGCTTCCGAGAAACTTGATTCCCCGCTCTTCAAGGGCTTCCCCGACAAGATCATCGATTCCGCGATGGTGGAACAATTCGTTGAACTCATCGTTGCTTCGGGTCACAAAGGGCGGCATGTTGGGCGCCGAAACCCATCCCATGGGGATGGACCCCCTGAAAAACAGTGAACTGGTATTGGCTATCTGGATCATGTTCGCCTGAAGGGCCTGGTCCACTTCGGCATAATCGACCAGTTCTCCGGCATAATGCAGACTGATCTTGAGCCTGCCTCCGGACATTTTTTCGACCCTTTCGATAAAGGGCTTGATGGCCTTCTCCACGGCGAGGGAGCCGGGTGTATGATGGCTCTGGAATTTCCAGTTAAACTCTTCGGCCGCGGAAACAGGACCGGCCACGCCAAGCATCACAACAAGCATGACCACGGCCAATCCGAACGCAAACATATTGTTTCTCTTCATAATGAATAACCCCCTTCTTTGGATAAAATCTGCCTCGAGCGGCTGTTTTCCTTGCATATACCACCCCATTTCGACTGGTTTTCCTATTGCCGGGAATCCTGGGTTCACCTTGCAAAGAAGGGCCTGCAAGGTTCATGCCTGTTTCCTGGATTTGAGGAATTACGAGTCGCGGGTGAAGCGTTGTATTTATTGTTCAGTTGGGCATTATAGTAAATTCACCATCCCGCATCGTCAACTGACGAATCCTGAGATTTTCAAAGTTTCTTCTGCCTCACCCCTTTTCACTGCGGTGCCGGTTTTGGCCCCGGGCTCACCGCGCTTTTACCGAACCGGAGTCTTGAAGCAGCCCGGGGTTTGGAAAGGCCACGTATCACCGGTTTTGTGACAGAAAATCAACGGCAAAGGAAGCCATGAGGGCGACTCCGTCTTTGAGCACATCATCATCGACGTTGAACTTCGGTGAGTGATGGGGGTTATCGGTGCCCTTTGCCCTGTTCCCGCAACCGAGGAAAAAGAAGACACCGGGAACCTTCTGCTGATAGTAACTGAAATCTTCCGAAACCATGACCATGGGCGAGGTGTTGATCCTTTTTTTACCGACAATCCGTTCCGCACTTTTGATAAACAGTTCCGTGAGCTTGTGGTCGTTTACGGTAACAGGCGTGAACTTGGTGTACTCCAGCTCTGCACGGCACCGGAGGGCTGAAGAAACGCCGTCGGCGATGCGCCTGATCATGCCGGGGAGGGCGTTCTGGATGTCATTGTTGAAGGTCCGGGCGGTGCCGACGATCTCGACGGTATCGGGGATCACGTTAAAGACCGATCCTGAGGCGAGCTTCCCGACGCTGACGACCACGACCTCCTGGGGGTTTACCTCCCGGCTGACGATGGTCTGAAGGAGATTGACGAAGTTTGAAGCGGCGAGGGTAGGATCCACTGTGTCCTGTGGCATTGCCCCGTGCCCGCCTTTTCCGTAAATATTCAATGTCCAGCTGTCGCATGAGGCCATGACAGGGCCGGGCCGCACCGCCACCATTCCGGCTTCAAGGGGGGACCAGATGTGGAGGCCCGCGATGGCGTCGACCCCGTCGAGGACACCTTCACGGATCATGTGGGCGGCGCCGGATATGAGTCCATATTCCTCCGCAGGCTGGAAGATAAGCCGGATTCTTCCATGGATTTCTTCTTTCATCAAAGCAAGGGTTTTTGCAGCCCCCAGCAAGATCGCCATGTGGGAATCATGGCCGCACGCATGCATGACACCCTCGTTTTTTGAAACATAGGACAGGTCGTTTCCTTCCTTGATGGTGAGAGCATCCATGTCGGCCCTGAGAGCGACGGTCGGTCCTTTTGCTCCGGCATTCAGGTCGGCCGTGACGCCGCATTCCGTTCCCCTGAAGCCGCGTCGAATATTTTCAAACCCCCAATCCCTGAGGAGGGATTCGATCTTCCGGCTTGTTTCGATTTCCTGCCAGGCAACCTCGGGATGGCTGTGGAAAAAATGCCGAAGAGCGATGACTTCCTCGTTGAATTCCGCCGCAAGTGACGTGATCCTTTCCATGTTCATCAGAAAACCCCACCCTTTACAGGAGTTTGACGAAAAATCCCGCCAGGATGACGGAAACAATGGTCACCGAGGTGAATCCTCCGACGACCATATTCGGAAGCATAAAATCCATGAAAAATCATATTTCTCCTCGGAAAATATATCATTTTGTGGACATATTTAAAATCTTGAATTTTCAAAAAAGCTTTGTACCAGATATGGCACAAGTGAATCGATGAGTCTTCTCGTAATGCTGACGCCAAGGGCAAGGCGGGGAAGGAACCGGGGAGTACCAGCCGTCGTCCTTGATTTCCATCCCGTCGAAAGCGATTTCACCTGAATCCCGATCAGTTTTGAAGCCCACCATCAGCGAGTGGAGGCAGCTTCGCGTCAGGCGCCAAAGATGCCCACCGGTCACCCGGGCGGGCCGTTGATTCATGGTGTGGGCTGGAATCCAAAAAGGGGATTTCTCAAAGGCCACAGCAGGAGGGAAGCGAATTTTCCGGGCCCCCGTCGCAGATGACAAACATTTTACCCTGGAAGGCAAAGAAAGCCGAGGTGTCGTGCATATGCCGAAGCTCCCCCTTTGTACGCCGTCCTGGCTTCGAATAGCAGCACGACGGCGGGGTCATTTGCGGCGTTTTTTCCCTGCGGTTTTTCAAGACCGGGGGCAAAGGCTACTGATGACAAAAGATCGCACCGGCTTGTCGACGTTCCCCCCCCCAAAAAAAAAAGCGAAGGACGGCTTGTCCTCCGCTTTTGTATTGTTCTGGTAGCCCCAACGGGATTCGAACCCGTGTTACAGGACTGAGAACCCTGGGTCCTAGACCACTAGACGATGGGGCCACATTGAACGCTTTTGGCTGGGGGACAGGGACTCGAACCCCGACTTCTTGATCCAGAGTCAAGCGTCCTGCCAATTAGACGATCCCCCAAGGATAACGGCTCCAAGCGGAACGCGCGGGATATAATATCATGGCTTCCGCCATCATGCAAGAGGCCCGCATTGTCGTTATCTTCCGCCGAAATCGTTGATGAATTTCCGGTTCTGTTCATGGGTTCCGACGACGGCGACGTAGTCGCCGGGCCGGAGGGTGAAATCACCGTCGATGTCAAAGATCACCTTCCCGGCCCGGTTCACGGCGACGACGGAGAGGCCGTATGCTGAGCGGAGGCCTGATTCGTTCAGTTTTCTGTCCGCCAGCAGGCTATTCTCTTTCAAAAAGAGCCATTCAAGCTGGATCATCGAAGAGGTCCCCCTGAGGTTTGCGAGGGCCTCAAATTCAGGGTAGCTGTCGTAAAGGCTGTTGTACGTCAGGCGACGAAGGGCCTGGATTTCCCGCTGTACCACCGAGGCCGGAGTTCCGATCTGGATCAGCGCCTGGCGGGCCATTTCGAGTCCCGCTTCCTGTTGGGGGTCGATGACAAGGGAAACCCCGTGGCTTTCCAGCAGGCGCTGATCATCCTTGCCCTCCGACCTGGCGATGATGCGGATACCCGGATTGTGCTTTCTCGCCGATCGGACGATGTCGAGGGTTTCCATCCGGCCTTTCACCGTGACGATGAGGAACCTTGCCCTTTCGATTCCCGCCGCCTCGAGTATGGTTTCCTGGTCCGGTTTGCCGAAAACCAGTGCAAGGCCTTCCGATTGTTCTTCAAGGAAGGTTGCATGATGCGGCTCGATGATGATATAGGGATGGCCGATGCTTTTCAGGGCGAAGGCGATGCAGCGACCGTAGGCTCCGCCGCCGGCAATAATGATGTGCTCTGCAAGCCCCGTTTTCGGGACATTGACGGTATCGATTTCCCGGGGTCTGGAAAACTTCCTGAGCAAAGCGTAGGCGGGGCCTGTAAGACCCGTCGCGAGGGGACCAAGGAGCATGGAAAGGATGACCACGTTCAGTGAAAGAGAGTAGAGGGTGTGATCAAGCGAACCCATGTCCAGTCCCTGCTGGAGGACGATGAAGGAAATTTCAGAAACCGGTATCATGCCAAAGAATATGGCCAGGGGAATGATATTCCCGTATCCAAAGGCTCTTCCCGTCGCTGCGAGGATGATTCCCTTTCCCGTTGCGACGGCGGCAAGCAGGATCAGGATGGTTCCCGTGTGTGAGACTAAAAATGACGGGTCGAAAAGCATTCCTATGGTGACGAAAAACAGGAGCCCGAAGATGTCCCGAACGGGAATGAGGTCACTCAGGGCTGATCTGCCGTAGTCGGATTCGCTCAATGCAAGTCCGGCGAGGAAGGCCCCGAAGGCGAAGGACAGGCCGATGGCGTAGGTCAGGTACCCGATCCCAAGACCGACGGCCGTGACGGATAATAAAAAGAGTTCCCGTGATTCCCATTGGGCCGCCTGTTTCATGAGAAACGGGATGAGCCGGGCTCCGACGAAAAGCATGAGCGCCACGAAGAGCACGACCTTTACCAGCGGCAGGAAAGCACCGACAAGGGTAACCCCGGAGTCTTGAAGGCTCATCATGATCACCATGAGGGGAATAATGAGGATATCCTGGACGATGGACATCCCGAGCATGACCTGGCTCGAAAGGGTACCCGTCTGTCCGCGTGAAGAGAGTGTCTTGAGGATTACCGCCGTACTGGAGGAGGCGATGGCGACAGAGAACCAGAGTGAAGGGATGGCACTCCAGTTGAAAAGGTCGCCCAGCAGCAGCCCGAGAATCAGGGTCAAAAAGACCTGTATGACGGAACCTCCAATGGCCACGGCCCGGATCGGCATGAGACTTTTCAGGGAAAATTCGAGCCCGAGGGAGAAGAGAAGGAGGGCGACCCCGATTTCGGCAAGCTGCTCGATTTCGTCCACTTCTGAGACGGTTATGCCGCCTGTGAAGGGGCCGACGGCGATGCCGGCGAGGATGTAGCCGAGTATGAGGGGCTGGTTCAGTTTTTTCGCGACGACGCCGCCCAAAAGGCCGGCGATGACGACGATTATCAGATCCGTGGCAATACCCATTGTCTTCTCCCTCCGTCTTTTCCAGCGAACACAACAATAACACCAGGACCTCCACCGTCCCTTTGGAACAAGGATCGGTTATGATGAAATCTGGTACAGGCTGCATGACTTCGGAAATCCAGTGCTTGTTATACAATGAAAGCGCAAGGATTGTCACAAACGATTTTTCCTTCATCTGCCCCCCGGGAGGTGCTTCGCATGCATGTCGAATCCGGAGCATACAGGGAACTTCTCTCGAAGCGGCCTCTGAATGTCCAGGCCGTCTACGAAACAGAACCGGTTGCCATCGTAAGCGGGCGGGACATAGCCGTGGCGGCGAGAAACACCCGCTCCATCGTGCTGGCGGCGAACGTTCGAAACCCCCTGACGATCAAGGGGATCCTGAAAGCCGCCAAAAAGCTTGATGCCGTCGTCCTCCTGGAACTGGCGAAGTCGGAGTCCACCTATTGCGGCTGCAACTTTGACAATGTGCCCGATTACGCGGTGAAGTACTCTGCGGAACTTGGGCACGGAGTGGTTTTCGGCCTGCACGTCGACCATTATGCCATCAAGTCCCGGGATGACCTTCTCAAGTCAATCGCCCACCTCAGGGGAATCGTCGAGCGGGGCTGGACTTCCGTCGCCGTCGATGCGTCGCACAATCCCGATTGGGAAAACCTGTGCTATACACGGGATGTCGCCATGAACATCCCCGCCTATCTGGGCCTTGAGGTCGAAGTCGGGGAAATCAAGGGTCCCGGGGAGCTCACGACAGTGGAAGAGGCGCTCTTTTTCATTGGAGGGTTAAACTCCTGGGGTGTTTTCCCGGACTTTTTGGCCATTTCGAACGGCAGCAAACACGGGACCTACGACACGACTGCCGGAGAGGTCGAGGGAATCGATCTCGACAGGACGGCGGAGGTAGCGGAATCTGTCGCCCCTTACGGGGTGACCATTGCGCAGCACGGGATTTCGGGGACCCCGCTGGACAAGGTTTCCCTTTTCCCTGAATATGGCATCAACAAGGGAAATGTGGGGACCTTATGGCAAAATATTGTCTTCGGGCTTGAAATGGACCCGAAAACGGGAAACGCCCTGACCGAAGACGGAGCCTACCTGAAGGACCCGAAGCGGGGTGTGCCTGAAGATCTCTGGCGGAAGGTCGTCGAGTGGGCTGACGAACAGGGATACTCACGAAAGGATGGCAACTACAAGAAAGCCAACAAGCCCTTTCACGAAATGATCCTGTCGCTGCCGGAGAAGCGGCGGGAAACGATCGTAGAGGAGACCGCGGAGTGGGCCGAACGCTATATCAGGGCCTTCCACGGCGAGGGGACGGCGGAAGCGGTCATGAAAGCCGTGGCGAAGCGACGTGATCACAACGCTGCTCCGGAAAGAAGCGTTCGGGGGCCGCGGACGGATTTCGTTCCCGAAAAGGCTCCAAGGCGCAGAATCAAAGCGTCCGGCGAGGACTTTTCGGACTAGGACTGCTTCAATGCCGTGTCAGTGAAAAAGCGGGGGTGGCCGCACGCCACCCCTGATTGTTGCGTGGCTCGCCCAGCAGACTGGTGAGTCATGTTAGGATAACTTTTCGGAGGTGCATCAATGGCAAAGACAAAATCCAGGAGTCGCCGTCACAGTATCAGGGGGCCCAAAGACGGTGAAGTCAGGTTCATTCCCCTCGGGGGTCTGGGCCAGATAGGCAAGAACATGATGGCCATCGAGTATGGCAGTGACATCGTAGTGATAGACTGTGGGCTCATGTTTCCCGAGGAAGAGATGCTGGGAATAGATTTTGTAATCCCCGACGTGACCTACCTTTTGGAACGGAAAGACAAGATCCGCGGGCTTGTACTGACCCACGGGCACGAGGATCATATCGGAGGCTTGCCCCTGATCCTGCCCGATCTTGATGTGCCGATTTACGGGACGAAGCTGACCCTCGGAATGGTGGAAGCCAAGTTCCGTGATTCAGCTCCGGATTTTTCTCTGGAGACGAACGAGGTCGCTGCGGGAGAATCCTTTTCCCTCGGCTGCTTCAGGGTGCACTGCATATCGGTATGTCACTCGATCCCTGACGGCATCGGCCTTGCCATAGAGACGCCCATCGGGACAATCGTTCACACTGGAGATTTCAAACTCGACCCGACACCCGTCGATGGCAGGATCACTGATTATTCAGCCTTTGCGGAATTCGGGAGAAGGGGCGTCCTTCTCATGCTGTCCGATTCCACAAACGTGGAGAGAAACGGATTTACGCCTTCCGAAAGGCTTCTGGGTGGCACCCTGGAAAACCTTTTCAGGACCTACAAAAGCAAGCGCATCATCATATCAGCTTTTGCCAGCAACCTTCACAGGGCCCAGCTGATCATCGACGCAGCCGCGAAATTTAACAGGAAGGTTGTTCTCATGGGCCGAAGCATGATACAAAACGTCGAACTCGCACGGGATCTCGGATACATCAAGGCTGAGGATGACCTGTTCTTGTCCTTTGAGGAGATTTCACGCGTTCCCGAAAGCAAGATTGTGGTCCTGACGACAGGAAGCCAGGGAGAGCCCTTTTCGGGGCTTGTTCTCATGAGCAAGGGTGAGCATCGTCATATCACCCTGGGGCCGAAGGACGTGGTCGCCGTATTTGCGACCCCCGTCCCCGGAAACGAAAAACTTGTCAGCCGGACCATCAACAGGCTCTTTACCTGCGGTTGCGAGGTTATCTACGACAAGGACAAGAATGTGCATGTTTCGGGTCACGCCGCCCTGGAAGAACTCAAAATGATGTTCAGTATGGTCCGGCCGCAATACTTTGTTCCCCTTCACGGGGAATACAGGCACCTTGTCCGTCACGGCCAACTTGCCCGGGAAATGGGTTTGCCGCAACGAAATATTTTCGTCATGCAAAACGGTGACATGCTGCGATTGACGGAAAAGTCAGCCCAGGTGAAACGGAACGCCGTCCCTGCGGGGGGGCGTCTCGTGGACGGAATGGCCCTCGGAGAGATGCAGGGAAGCCTGCTGAAGGAGCGAAGGGACCTTTCTGAAGACGGAATTCTCACTCTTTCCGTTGTGCTTGACGCGAAGTGGAAGGTGCTTGGAGAACCCCAGGTGGAGAGCGTTGGGTTCATCCATATGAAAGACGCAACGGGTCTCAGAAACGAGCTGGGCAAAACGGTGAAAAATGCCGTGGCCAAATGGCGGACTTCGAAGGGCAAGGACATGGAACAGCTCGAATCGCTGATCACCAACCGCGTCAAAGATACGTTGCGGCGTCACGGCGTCAAGGGTCGGTCCTACCCGGTTATCATGCCTTTGGTTACCATCCTGGAAGGGGACAAATGATTCTGTCCGGGCACCGAACAGGTGCCGGCGGGTCAGGCAGGGGAATACATTGGCCAGGTGCGCTTTTGTGTAGTAACCTGTCCGACGGAGTGATGATGGTCTGGAGGAGATAGAACGTGTCGATGGGTCTGGTCTTCAACCTTCTCGGCGGAATAGGGCTTTTCCTTTTCGGCATCAAGCTGATGGGGGAATCCTTGCAGGACCTTGCAGGGGACAGGATGCGCCGCCTTATTTCGGCACTGACCAGTACGCCCGTAAAGGGAGTCCTGGTTGGAACCGTGGTGACGATGTTGATACAAAGCAGCAGTGCCACCACGGTCATGGCCTCCAGTTTCGTGCATGCAGGGCTCATGACGCTCAAACAGTCTATCGGGGTCATCATGGGGGCCGCCATCGGCACGACTATTACGGCACAGATCATCGCTTTCAAGATCAAGGCCTTTGCGCTGCCCATAATCGGAATCGGAATGATCTTCGCCGTGTTCGGGAAAACAAAACGACAGAAGTATATCGGGAATTGCATCGTCGGTTTCGGCCTGCTCTTCATTGGAATGCAAACCATGGAGCAGGCCATGTATTTTTTGAGGGACAGGCAGGATATCTTCCTTGCTTTCAGCCATCACCCGCTACTTGGAGTCCTGGCGGGCACAGTGTTGACGATGCTTGTCCAGTCGAGTTCGGCTACCGTCGGTTTGACCATGGCCATGGCGTCCCAGGGACTGCTCCCCCTCGAAGCCGCGATTCCCATACTTTTTGGTGATAATATCGGAACCACCATCACCGCTGTGTTGGCCTCGCTCGGGCTTAACCGTTCCGCCAAGCAGGCGGCCTTCGCTCATGTCTTTTTCAAGATTATCGGTGTCATTGTCTTCATGGCGATTTTCCCCGTCTTTTACAAGATCGTCCTCCTGACTTCCCACGATATCGCCCGCCAGCTGGCCAACGCACACACGATTTTCAACGTGCTGAACACCCTGATGTTCCTTCCTTTTACCGGGGTTTTCGAGCGTTTCGTCAGATGGGCCATTCCAGACAGGGGCGAGGTTTTCGACATGGGACCGCGGTACCTGGACAGGAACCTCATTGGGGCCTCCCCTACGGCGGCTGTCGATGCGGTGCGGCAGGAACTTGTACGGCTGGGTTCTCTCGCCAGGGACATGATGCAAGACGTCAAGGCTGCTTTCGTGGGAAGCGACCGGAAGATGATCGCCCAGGTGCTTCAGACGGAAAAGACTATCAACGAGCTGACCCGGGAAATCACATCCTTTGCCACGGAACTCATGCAGGAGAGCCTGCCTCCGATACAGTCCTCGTCACTTTCATTTTACGTAAACGGTGTCGGCGACCTTGAACGAGTCGGTGACCACGCTGAAAACCTGATAGAACTTTTCGAATACAAGCTTGATCATCATCTGGTCTTTTCCGAACTGGCCATGGAAGAATTCAATTTGATGATTGACAAGGCCACGGAAGCGGTTGATTTGGCCATCGAAGCCCTTGACAAGGGAAACATCGAAAATGTGAACGCCGTGCTGGCCCTGGAGGACGAAATCGACAGTCTGGAGCGTGAACTGCGTATGCGGCACATTGCCAGGCTGAACGAAGGAGTCTGCCAGCCGGGTGCAGGAGTCGTTTTCATCGACATCCTGAGCAATCTCGAACGGATCGGGGATCACGCCAACAATATTGCCCTGATCGTGAAAGACATCATCAAGAACCGGACAGAGAAGGTGTAATAATGGCACAGGCGACAATGGCGCTCCTTTCAGGCCTGATCCAGGGAATCACGGAGTTCCTTCCAATAAGCAGTTCAGGACACCTCGTCCTCTTCCAGCAGTTCTCGGGCATGACGGAACCACCCCTCGCCTACGATGTCCTCCTTCATTTGGCGACCATGGGGGCGACGACCCTTTTCTTCTTCAGGGAAATCGTGGAAGCCTGTACCGATTGGTTTTCGGGTTTTTGCAAAAGAAACTCCAGACAGACCCGGGGATGGGTGCTCGGCTGGGCTGTCATAGCCGGGAACGCCGTCACCGTGATGGTTGCTCTTTTGCTGAAAAACGGTGTCGAAAGACTTTTTGCCTCGTCGGTGTGCGTCGGCGGTGCCCTTTTTGTGACGGCGTCAGTATTGTGGTACGGGAGTACCCTGAAAGCCGGGCGAGAACCGATTTCACTGTCCAAGGGACTTCTCGTGGGGTTCGTCCAGGGACTGGCCGTGATCCCGGGCATTTCAAGGTCGGGCGTAACGATTGTCGCCGGACTACGAACAGGTCTTGACCCTGAGGAAGCCTTCAGGTTTTCCTTTTTCTTGTCTCTTCCGGCAATCGCTGGAGCGACGTTAATCCAGCTTTTTGAATTCGGAGGACTCGAAGGGTTTGTCCGTCAACTCCCCCAGGCGTGGATAACGGGTTTCCTGCTGTCTTTTTTTTCAGGGCTGGTGTCGCTGTGGATACTGAAAAAGGTTGTGCTGGCAAAAAAATGGCGCTGGTTTTCGGTGTATTGCGCCGTTGCGGGCACGCTGGCCATCTTCGCGGGTCGTTGAACGGGGGGTAAGTTAAAGGATGTCTCGGGCTTCTGGGAAGAAATGGTGGATCGCCTTTGCCCTTGTGTTGCTGGGCAGCGTTGCGGGCCTGTACCTGCAGGGGTTTGACACAACGGAGCGTTTTTTCAGGGACATTGTGGATGCCGGGTTCGATACGGGGAGCCTGGACCTGGTCTTTTTAAAAATCAGGCTGGCCTTTTCGGTGACGATCAACGCAGGGACCCTTGTGGGGGCGGCCCTTGCGGTATGGGTTCTGAGATGAACTCCATCGGCCGGATGCCCCTGTCGGTTGTGCTTGCGTCGGGATCACCCCGGAGGAAAGAGTTGCTCCAGGCCCTCGGATGGTCCTTCGAGACGGATGCGCCTGATATCGATGAAAGCATGCACCCCGAAGAGCAGGCAGAGGACGCCGTTGTCCGCCTTGCTGAAAAAAAGGCTCTTGTGGTGTCCCGGCGTCATTCCGACAGCTTGATTATTGCCGCTGACACCATCGTACGCCTGAACAGTCTTGTTCTCGGGAAACCTTCCGACAAGGAGGAGGCTTTGGAGATTCTCTCCATGCTTAACGGGAAGACACACGAGGTGCTCACAGGTGTTGCAGTCCTCCGGGGCCATAGACGGGCCTCTGGATATGAACGGACACTGGTGGAATTCAGAAACCTTGCCCGTGAATCCATCGAGGCATATCTTGATTGCAACGACAGCTTAGACAAGGCCGGAGCCTACGGTATCCAGGAACGGGGGTCCCTGCTGGTGAAAAGCATCCGGGGTTGTTACTTCAATGTGGTTGGACTCCCATTGCCCCTGATGAGCCGATTGCTTGAAAATATCGGCGTTCCTCTCGCGGAACAGTGGAGGATGGGAATATGAAAGACTGGAACAGGTTTTTTGCTCTCCTGATCCTGCTTGTTTTGATCGCTTCCCTTCCGGGGCTGGCGGCCCGCTCGCGCCTGGAGTCGAAGAATACTGAAATCGCCCTTGTCGCTGATATTGCGGATGTGGAAGCAATAGCCGAAGAATCTGGCGTCACTTTCTTGAACGCCGCAAAAAGATTGCGAAATTCGGGCTTGACGGCTCTAGCCGTGCATGAGCTGACAGGTGAGGACCTTTCGGCCGGCGCCCTGCCCCTTGATACGGGGCCTGTTACCCGTTTCTTCGGAAACCGGGTCGAGCTATCGGATCAGGCTGTTATCGGCATACAGGCTGACAGCCCTTTAAGGGCGGATGTCCTGGATTATATTATGACGAAATTCCCCCTGGCTGAAGTCCAAAAATCGGGAGATCTTTTCCATGTCATATTGCCGGTTAGTTACGCCGCTACCCGGGAGATGGGGCTGCTTCCCGATTTTCGTGGACTGGATCAGGCATCTCTGGCCGGAATGCCTATCGTGTACCGGCCTTCGCCCTCACCCGGCATTGCCGGTGAAAACGTGGCCGCTGCGCTTTCGTGGCTCCTCAATCGCCATGATTCCGTGAAGGCGGTCATACCCCGCGGGATTGTCGTGCCAGGATATCCTGACGTAAAGTCTTTCGCGGGGGTTTTGAAAAGCAGGAATATCCCCGTTGCAAAAGTCGAGTTTTCGAGCCAGATCGGAGCCGCAAACCTGGAAAAGGCCATGTTCCCGGGGGTGCTTCCCCTTCACAGCGTGCTTGATAAAGAGATAGAGGTTCGCAGAATAACCAGGGACGAACTGGTCGACCGTTTCGTCAGGGCAGCAAGGGAGCGTTCCGTCCGGATCCTTTACCTTCGGCCGTCTGCCCTTTCTTCGGGTAACCGCCTCGAGCAGATGGAAACCGAATGTAAGGCCATTGCAGGAAGAATCCAAAGATTGGGTCTGAAGGAAGGGTGGCCTTCGACCTATCGGCTTGTCAAAACTGGCATGGCGGCTGCCTTTGCCATGGCCCTTGCGGTGTTCCTTTTGGTCATGAAAACGGGCGCGAGGTTCCTTGAAATGGAAAACCTCCTCCGGGGGAAAAATGGGTGGATTTTTGCCGGTATCCTGGTTTCCGTTTCAATGGTTATGGGTCCCGTGCTCATGAAAGTCTCACTTCTGGCGAGGGTCTTCGGCATGCTGGCCGCTTCGCTGGGTGCCGCCGAGGCGACACTTGCCGCAGTCGATGACAAGGACAGGCCCATAAGGAGTATCCTGACGGGAGTGGGCATTGCGCTTGTGACGGGACTCTCCATCGCGGGGTTTTTCGGCAACACCTGGTACATGCTCAGGATGTCAACTTTTTCCGGGGTCAAGATTTCCCTGTTGCTGCCGCCGTTGATTGTCCTGCTTCATGACCTTCGTCGCAGGGTTCACCCCGAATCGCTGGAGCAGGTCCTCTCGCGTCCCCCGATTTGGGGTGAGATCGTGCTTTTTTCTGTGCTTTTCGGCATGGCGGGGCTGGTCCTGTTCCGGAGCGGCAACGTCTCATTCGTTCCGGGATGGGAGAAGGCTTTCCGAGAGACCCTTGAACAGCTTCTTGTGGCGCGACCCAGGACGAAGGAGTTCATGGCCGGCTACCCCAGCCTGATCCTCTGGTACGTAACGGCCAGGATGGGGATCTGGGATCGTTACCGGGAAGTCTTCCGGCTGGGGGGGACATTGGCCTTCTCCTCGGTGATCAATAGTTTCTGCCATTTCCACACGCACCTTTTCTTCATATTGCTCAGGGTCGGGAACGGACTTTGGTCGGGAGTGGCTGTAGGCCTTTTCCTCTCGGCCGTCCTCGTGTGGATCATTCTGCCTGCCGCAAGACGCTGGGGAAGGGTGTTCACGACGTGAAGAAAGCTTTCCGCGTCGCCCTTTGCGGATTTTACGGGTACGGGAATCTCGGTGATGAACTCCTGGCTGAAGCGCTTGTCTCGCTTCTTGAAGATGAAGGGATAAAGCGTGACAAGATCCTGGTACTTTCCAGGACGCCCCGGGAAACGGCAGCCAGACTGGAAACCGGTGCGGTGGACAGAAACCGGCCCTTTGCTGTCTGGAAGGCGCTCAAAAATACGGAGACCTTCCTTTTGGGTGGCGGCGGACTTTTCCAGGATTCAACCAGCCTGCGGTCCTGCGTCTACTACTGGGGGGCCGTGAGAATGGCGGAAATGGCCGGGTGTGTCCCATGGGCCTTCGGTCAATCGATTGGACCACTTGCGGGACGGCTTTCCGTATTTCTTGCCCTGGATGCCCTGAAGCGGTGCAAAGCAAGGTTCGTTCGGGATGATCCTTCGCTGGACTGGCTCCAACAACGGGGGCTTGAGGGGTACAAGGCGCCTGATCCTGTATTCGGTCTTTCCGGTTTTGGAAAAACTTCCGGAAAGGGCCGGTATCTCCTTTTGAACGTGAGGCCCTGGAAGGATGATCTGCCGCGACGGACTGCAAAGGCCGCAAGGGATCTTGCATTTCGGTCCGAAGGGGAAATCATCGGGATAGCCCTTTCGCCGGAGGACGAAAGGTGCATGACGGAATTTCATCAAGAAGGTATCATACGCTTCAGGGAGATCAGGCGGATAAGGTCAGTCCGGGAAGCGTCGGAAATATGGCCGGAAACGTCTCTTGCAATTGGTATGCGTCTTCATTTTTGTATTCTCTCCGTCATGGCCGGACATCGCTGTGTGGCTGTTCCTTATGATCCGAAGGTTTCAGCCTTTGCGAAAGAATGGCACCTTCCACTATGGAACGGGCATGGCCCGTTGCCGGCGCCGGAACAAGACACGGACCTGTCTGTAAAGCTCGAGAAAACCCGCCGTGAGGTTTCTTCGGCCACGCACCTCGCCCTCAAAACAGTTTTTTCGGGAGGATCCCATGGAGCCTGAAAGAAAACAAGGCCTTGAAATGACAGCACTGAAAGTTCGAAAGGATGTCGTCCGCATGATAGGTGTCGCGAGGGGGGGACATCTCCTTTCATCCCTTTCCCTGGTGGACCTGCTGGTTTTCCTGTACTGGGAAACCATGAACATCCGCCCTGACGAGCCCCTGTGGCCCGAACGGGACAGGCTTGTTCTGAGCAAGGGGCATGGATGTCCTGCCTTGTACGCTGTGCTGGCCAACCGGGGATATTTTGACCGGGAAGAACTCTGGAATTACCGGCGACTTGGATCAATGCTACAGGGACATCCGGAGTACCCCCGCACACCAGGTATTGATGCCCCGAGCGGTTCCCTTGGGATGGGTCTGGGCATTGCGGGGGGGATGGCTCTTGCCTTGCGTTCCGGCGGCAAAGAATGCAGGGTGTTCGCAGTACTCGGTGACGGGGAGCTCCAGGAAGGTGCCCTCTGGGAATCAGTGATGACGGCGTCACACTGGAAACTGGGCAACCTCGTTGCAATTGTTGACGTGAACGGGGTCCAAATGGAAGGGTCCGTTGACAATATCAAGAAACTGGAACCCCTGGCGGACAAATTCGAGACCTTCGGCTGGAATTCCGCGTTTTGCGACGGTCATGACATGGACAGCATCGAAAAAGCACTTCCCAAATGTCTTTCCGGCTTGGACAGCCCCTCGGTGATTCTTGCGGGCACGAAGCCGGGCAAGGGTGTTAAGGCGGCCGAAAGGGGCGAACTGGACCCTGTAGAACCTCTCGACAGGATTGCCATGGACGAGGCGCTGAGAGAGCTTGAGGCAAGGTCAGAAACCGAGACGGAGGCAAAAGAAAGCGGTGAACACTATGAAAAGTACCCGTGACGCCTTCGGTGAAGCAATGTGCGCCCTGGGTGAAAGGCGCGGGGACATTGTTGTCCTGGATGCAGATCTGGCATCGTCGACACGGGCACGGGAATTTTCCAGGCGGTTCCCAAAGAGATTTTTCAACCTGGGGATTTCGGAACAGGACCTGGTCCAGGCTGCCGCGGGCATGGCCCTCTGCGGAAAGGTCCCTTTTGCGTGCTCCTTTGCTGCCTTTCTCGTGACGAGAGCTTACGACCAGATCAGGTCAGCCGTCGCGATGCCCGGACTGGATGTCAAGCTCGTGGGAACCCATGGAGGCATAACCGTGGGGGAAGACGGCGTCACCCACCAGATGACCGAAGATATCGGCCTCATGAGAAGCCTGCCGAACATGAACGTCCTCGTGCCTGCCGATTCCGAAGCTGCACGGGAACTGACTTTTTTGGCCGCGGAAATGGAGGGACCCGTCTATCTTCGATTTGGAAGGGAACCAGTCCCCGGGGTATACGGAAGAGGCGAAGGAAGGTTTGAAGCGGGCGGGGGAAGGATGCTGAAAGAAGGCGACGGCGTGACCTTTTGTACCTGTGGCATAATGGTTCACGAAGCCCTGAGAGCCGCCGAAATTCTCGAGAAACAGGGCATCAATGCTGAAGTCATCGATTGCTACAGCATCAAACCGCTCCCCCGGCAGCTCCTCCTTTCTTCATTGCGCAGAACCGGTTGTTGTGTCGTCGCGGAAGAACATAACATCATCGGCGGTCTTTCCGAGGCTATCGCACGGTTGTCGGCCACTGAATATCCCGTGCCGATGAGGTTTGTGGCGGTCAATGACAAGTACGGGCAGAGCGGCACACCGAAAGAACTTCAGGAATATTACGGCCTGACCTACCGCGAGATCGTATCAGCTACCGCCCAGGTATGGGCTCTTCGCAGGAGGTTATGATGGAAATCAGGATCGCGGGAGTCACCAAACAATTTTATCCGGATATCGTCGCCCTGCGCGATGTTTATCTTACCATCCCCCAAGGGGATTTCGTCTACCTTGTCGGACCGACAGGGTCGGGGAAGACGACCCTCATGCGGCTCATTACCCGTGAACTTGTTCCAACCAAGGGGCAGATTACCGTGGGAGAGTGCAATCTGCGCTCCTTGAGCTCCCTGGACCTTGCCTACTACAGGCGCGATATCGGGGTGGTCTTTCAGGATTTCCGGCTCATCCACAACATGACGGTCTATGAGAACGTCGCATTTGTCCAGGAAGCCATCGGGATGCCGAAAAACCTCATACGGGAACGCACGAGCGAGATACTGGACCGTCTGGGCCTCTGGAGGAGACGGCATCTCTTCCCTGAGCAGCTTTCCGGGGGTGAACAGCAACGCGTTGCCATTGCCCGAGCCATGGTGAACTGCCCGGGCATCCTGCTGGCGGACGAGCCCACGGGAAACCTCGACCTGGCCACGGCGGAGGACATCATGAGCGTTCTCCTGTCGATAAACGCCTCGGGGACGACGGTTCTCGTGGCGACTCACAACCAGTACATCGTAGACGAATTCCGGCAGCGTGTCGTCGGCATCAGGCGTGGACGTGTCGTCAGGGACGAACGGAAAGGCAGGTACGAGGCGGATGGCGATCTTTAGATATGTAGTTCGCGACACCTGGCGCCTTCTTGCCCGAAACTTCGGACTGAGCATCTTGACCTTCGTCACGGCGGTGGCCGTGTTCTACCTCGTAGGTGCAAGCGTTCTCTTCGTGATGAATACCAGGGCGATGATCGCCGGAGTGGAAAGCAACCTGCTCGTGCAGGCCTATGTCAGAGCCGGTGACGATGCCTTGCAGACCGTCGCGGAGAAGATGTCCTCCATGGACTGTGTGGCTTCCGCGAAAATCATCACCCCGGAGCAGGCCCTGGAGCGCCTCAAGGCCAGGCTGGGGAACCAGGCTGATGCCGTCACGCTGCTGGGGGAGAACCCGCTTCCCGGCAGTGTCGAGGTTCAGGTCAAAAAGGCGGAGTTCTCCAGCGTTGTCGCACGGGAACTGATCGCCATGCCTGAGGTCGACGACGTGGTTTATTCCGGAGAGCTGGCGGAACGGCTCCAGAAGATCTCGGCCCTTGTCTCAAGGCTTTCGATGATTATTCTGGCCATATCAATAACGGCGGCTTCCCTGGTCCTTTTCAACACGATACGGATCAGTGTTTTCGCGAGGAAAGAGGAGATCGAAACCATGCTCCTTGTGGGCGCCACCCCAACCTTCGTCGCCTTTCCCTTTGTCCTGCAGGGGGTGACCCTTGGCGTGCTGGGGGCGCTCTTTGCAAGTGGTGTCCTGTATGTTTCCTACGGGTATGCCATCAACGCGCTTGTCCATTCGTTGCCTTTTTTGACGCTCATACAGAACCGGGAACTGCTCCTGCGGCTTGGTATTGTCCTTGTGGGCGGTGGGGTTACAATTGGATGGATTTGCAGCTGGCTTGCCGTTTCAAAATTTATCAGGGCTGCGACGCGACCGCACTGAAGGGATGAGGTGAGGGCGGATGGTCCGGAATTTTAAAATATCCGGATGGCGGAAAAAATGGACGGCTGCGCTGGCTCTTGTGTGGTTGGCGGTCCTGGCCGGGGGCTCTGTCGCAACAGAGGCATCCATATCGCAGATCGAGGGAACCATCAAAAGCGAGGAAAAACGCCTGGAGACGATCAAGCGGCAGATTGAATACCACCAGCGCCAGGTCGTGCAGACAAAGAAAAAGGAAAAATCCGTCCTCAACGACCTTTCACGGATCAACCAGAACATTACCCTGCTGGAGCAGCAAATTCGACTGTTGACCCTCAAGGAACAGCAGACACAGCTTCAAATAGAGGAGACCGTCGCAAAGATAGCGAAGACGGAAGCGCAGATCGAACGGACAAAGGCTGCACTGAATGACAGGATCGTGGCCATATACAAGTACGGTGATGTGGCGAATTTCAATCTCCTGTTCTCGGCAGCGAATGCTCATGAGGCCATGACAAACTCCTATCTGCTTTCAAAAATCGCCAGACAGGATCAACGGATTATCGGGGAACTTGCCGAATCAGCAAGACAATTGAAATCGGCGAAGGCGGATCTGGAGCAACAAAAAAGGAAGTTGCAGCAGCAGCGTGCCGATCTTGAGGCCAGAAAGGAGTCCCTCAAGGGCGCCGAAAGACAGAGGGAAGCCATGCTGGATACACTGGCTGAACGAAAAGAGGCTCACGCCAGGGCGATGCGTGAGCTGCAGGAAGTAGAAAAGGAGCTGCAGGGCAAGATTCGGCAGCTTCTGGCCAAAAAACGTCAGCTTGCGGCATCACAAAAGACGAAAGTCCTGACCTACGGCGGGGGCAAGCTTCAATGGCCCGTAAAAGGAAAGGTCATGAGCACTTTCGGCATGAGGGTGCATCCGACCTTCAAGACCAAGACGATGCACACCGGGATCGACATTGATGCCAGGCAGGGCGATGCGGTCAAGGCCGCGGCTTCGGGAGAAGTCCTTTATGCAGGTTGGCTCAGGGGCTACGGACAGATCATCATCATTGACCATGGGAGTGATTTGACGACGGTCTACGCCCATCTTTCGAGGATCGGTGTGCAGGAAGGGCAGTCTGTAAAGTCGGGCCAGCGGATAGGGAACGTGGGACAGACGGGTGTCGCCACTGGGGCCCATTTGCACTTTGAGGTCAGGGTCAACGGCGAGGCTCGGGACCCCATGAGATACCTGGGTCGATGAAAAAGCTTTGAAGGGATGGAGAAAACGTAATGTCACGACGATTGCGCGATGTACTGCTTGGAATCCTGATCGGTTCCCTGATCGCGGGCGGCATTTTTTCCGCCGGAGCGAGTGAGGAATACGACCTTTCTCGAATAGTTCCCTTTTCGGCCTCTGATTTGTGGCTCATCAAACAGGCCCGGACGATTGTCGAAACCTATCACGTCGACGGCAACGAGGAGGTCGGTGAAAAGGACCTTTTGTACGGAGCCATTCACGGGATGGTGAAAGCCTGGAACGATCCGTACACGCGTTTTGTGGACCCCGAAGAGCTTGAGGAAGAAGAAATCGAAATGGAAGGTGAATACGGCGGTCTTGGAATCTACATCAGCCAGAGAGACGGCCGGACCATTGTTGTGAGCCCGATTGAGGGGACACCTGCGGACCGTGTCGGGTTGAAGCCTGGGGACGAGATTGTCAAGATCGGTGAGGAGGTCATCCTGGGGTGGGACCAGAACGACGTTGTTGACAATCTGCGAGGCAAACCGGGCACGGAAGTGACCCTCTGGGTCAGGCGCGAAGGGGAAAACCAGCTGCTCGAATTTGAAATCAGGAGGGCACAAATCCAGATACATACCGTTCGCCATGAAATGGTCGGAGATACGGGGTATCTCAGGATCACGCAATTCAACCAGAAAACAAAAGGGGAATTCCTGGAAGCGATCAGGGACGTTGAATCCAAGAAAGCCAGGGACCTGGTCCTTGACTTGCGGAACAATCCCGGCGGACTTCTCAATGTCTGCGTCGAGATAGCCGACATGTTCCTTGACGAAGGCGTCATTGTCAGCACGAGAGGCCGTTTCGACCGCGCCAACGAAGTCCTCTATGCCACGCCAGGGGAGGTTACGGAACTGCCCCTGGTGGTTCTTGTCAACGAAGGCAGCGCCAGCGCTTCGGAAATACTTGCCGGTGCACTCAAGGATCATGAGAAGGCCCTGCTCGTCGGCAAGAAAACCTTCGGGAAAGGCTCGGTTCAAACCCTTTTCAACCTTCCAGATTCGTCGGGGATTTTCGTCACCATCGCAAAATATTATACGCCGTCGGGTAAGGTCATCGACAAGGTCGGTCTAGAACCGGACATCGAGGTGGAAGGCGAATTCGGGAAAGAACGAGACCAGGATGAACAACTGCAGCGCGCACTGGAAGAACTCCGGAAAATGCGCTGAAGGGTCCGACAAGGTCATGGTGAAAGGACGGAGGCGCTTCCCGGGACTTCTGCTGTGCTTCGCGACAATCTATATTGCCGTGACGGCTTTTCGCCCCGGGGGGTGCTCCCCGGCATTCGCGGAATCGGAGAAAATCCCTGTTGCGATCCTGATTGACGACTTTGGGTATTCCAGGGAGGCCGCGATTACCCTTTCTGAACTTCCCATGCCGGTAACATGGGCGATTATCCCCTACAAGGCCTACAGCCTCTGGACGGCCGATCTCGCACGGCGAAAAGGCATACCTTTTTTGACACACCTTCCGATGCAGGCGGAAATCGACCCCCTGGGCGGACCTTTCCTCGTTGGTGTCGGAATGCAGCGTGAACAGATCCGGCAGATCGTCAGAAACGCCCTCTGGTCACTTCCGGGAACCGTCGGACTGAATAACCACAGAGGCTCGAAGGCAACATCCGATCCCTCCGTCATGAATGCCGTCGCCGATGAAATCGAGGCGGAAGGGCTTTTGCTTGTGGACAGTCGGACAAGCTCGAAATCCGTCGCCTACAACGTGGCGAGAGAACGGGGAATTCCCGCGGGACGGAACAGGATATTTCTGGATCATGAGGCGAATGAAGAATACATGTGGAGGCGGTTTTACGAACTTAGAGAAATGGCAAAAAGGCACGGAGGGGCTATCGGGATATGCCATGCGAGACCGGAAACGATTCCCTTCCTGTTTTCGCTGTACGAGTCGGCCCCTCCTGATGTACAATTTGTCACCGTGCCGGAGTATCTTTCGCGGACCACGAAAGGCAATGAGGAGGAATAGCGGATGAAGGGCAAGGTCGAGGCGATCATCGGGACCCAATGGGGAGACGAAGGGAAAGGACGGGTAGTGGACGCCGTAGCCTCAAGGGTTGACGTGGTCGTTCGGTATCAGGGTGGAGCAAACGCCGGTCACACGGTCATGGCGGAAGGCGAAACATACATTTTCCACCTTTTACCTTCGGGAATGCTTTATCCCGGCAAGACATGCGTGATCGGAAACGGTGTTGTCGTCGATCCGCAACAGCTGATAGAGGAATTCGAGGGTCTGCAGGAAAAGGGCAAGGACAGGGCGCGCCTTGTGGTCAGCGGAAATGCCCATGTTGTCATGCCCTATCACAAGGTTCTCGATGGTATGGAGGAGCGGTTTCGCGGTATGGGCCACCGGATTGGGACGACACGGCGCGGAATCGGGCCCTGCTACATGGACAAGGTGAGCAGGCGGGGAATCCGAATGGAAGATCTTCTGGAGCCGGATATTCTCAGGGAAAAGCTGACCTTCAACCTGGAATACAGCAATTTGCTTCTGACCCGGATCTATGAAGAGTCACCGCTTTCTTTCGGAGACATATACGACAAGGCCCTTGCCTGGGGGAAAAAACTTGCCCCGTACATCGGTGACGGGCCGCTTGTGATACACCGCGCCCTTGAGGCCGGTGAGACGGTCCTGCTCGAGGGGGCGCAGGGGACTCTTCTTGACGTTGATCATGGGACATACCCCTTTGTTACCAGTTCCAATGCCGTCGGCGGCGGCGGGTGCACCGGCTCGGGTGTCGGGCCTGTATGGATCTCGCGGATGACGGGGGTGACAAAGGCCTATTGCACACGAGTCGGTGCAGGGCCTTTCCCGACGGAAGCAAAAGGCGAGGCGGGCGACCGACTGCGGGAGCGTGGCGGCGAATACGGTGCGACTACGGGACGTCCACGACGGTGTGGCTGGCTTGACCTTGTCGCCTTGAAACACTCCGTTCGTGTGAACGGCCTTACGGGGATCGCCCTGACAAAACTTGATGTCCTCTCCGGAGAAAAAATCTTGCCCGTGTGCGTCGCCTATTCCCATGAAGGACAGAGGGAAGAAAATTTTCGGGGCGGCTATTCCTTTCTTGAGAACGTGAAACCCGTTTACCATGAGTTTCCGGGATGGGATGCGGACATCAGCCTGTGCAATACATGGGAGGCGCTTCCCGAGGAAGCCAGAAAGTACGTTTCCTTTATCGAGGAGGAAACGGGCGTTCCCGTGGTTTTCATAGGAGTCGGGGCAAAACGGGATCAAATGATCAGGCGCGGTCTTTAAGATCAACCGCTCAAGTAAGTGAAGAAAAAAGGACGGGTAAAAACCCGTCCTTTTTACTTTCTGGTGGGCGACACAGGTTTCGAACCTGTGACCTCTTCCGTGTGAGGGAAGCGCTCTCCCGCTGAGCTAGTCGCCCTTGCCCGGACATTATATATGGCCTTTTTTGACATTGCAAGGTTTAAAGAGCCTGCTTCTCCGAGTTGCAAAGCAACCGGGGGAAGATAATTCTCCCCCCGGTTTGCTTTTAATCGCCTTCGGCGAAAAATTTCTCATTTTTTCTTCGGAACGCTGAAACTCTTTGCTCCCCAGGATTTTCCCTTCAGCGGTTCACCTTCCACCAGTTCCACAAAACGGTTGAGGCATTTCGGACATTTGAGTCCAGGGGTGACATCTTCCACCTTGAAAACATGACCACAGTGGAGACATCGATAGGTCCGCATCCAAGAACACCTCCTGATTCATGTCGATAACGTTGAAACCTTCATCCTCATTATAGACCTTTCGTCGGCAAGTGTCATTTCCCTTTGAGCAAGGGGCGTTACAGGAAAAGCATTCCAAAAGCCACAGCGAAGGCAAGGCCGGGAAGCATGTTGATGACCTTGATCTGCTGGATTTCAAGAACATTGAGTCCGATGCCGAGTATCATCAGGCCTCCGACGGCGGTGATCTCGTTGATGACGGTTTCTGTCAGAACCGTTCCGAGCTGCGACGCCAGGAGGGTCAGGCTGCCCTGGTAGATGAAAAGCGGGATTGCCGAGAAAAGAACCCCCGTTCCGAAGGATGCTGCGAGAGCAATCGAGGATGCTCCGTCCATGAGCGATTTCGTCAAAAGAAGGTTGGGGAATCCGCCGAGGCCCTCCTCAAGAGCCCCCAAAACGGCAATGCTGCCCACGCAGTAGAGGAGCACGGCGGTAATGAATCCCTCGGTAAAGCGGTCACCAGATGTGTTGAAACGACCCTTGATTCTGTTCGTAATTTTCCTGATTCCGCCGTCGATGTTGAGGAGCTCCCCCGTAACGGCACCGAGGACGATGCTGAAAATGAGTGTCAGGATACTCTGGGAACGGAAGGCCATCCGGGTACCCAGAAAAAGGCTGAAAAGGCCCAAAGCCTGGAAGGTTATTTTTGTAAGCCTGCGAGGCAACCGCCTGTGAATGGCGACGCCGAGAAGGGATCCGGCAATGATTGCCACGGCATTGACGATCGTGCCGAAAACGGGAATGCCTTGAATGATATCCGTGGTCATGAGATCTCTCCCGAAAAGTCATCTGGCGCGCCGAAGACGCCGATGGCCATACATTATACATGAAATCATTGATAAGAGGATGAGCGATTGGACTAAAAAACTTTGAATGTGTAGATCAGGCTGAAGTAAAGCCCCGTCCCGGTGAGGATTATCCCTGTCGCCAGACGGATTTTTTCCTGGAGGGCGTGCAATGAGGACGCCGAACCTGAAAGTGCTGAAACCCCAAAAGAGAGTGACACAGCGAGTATGCTCACCGGGAGGGCAGTCCCTATCCCGAAGAGGGCGGGCAGCATCACGGAGGAACCTTCTCGTGCCGCGAGCGGAATGAGACCGCCGAAAAACAGCGCGGCCGAAACAGGGCAAAGCGCAAGAGCGAAGATGATGCCCATGAGGAACGCTCCGCCCGTTCCCCTGAAGCGAGCCCTGCTGCGAAGGCGTTTCGTGAAAGAGAAGGCCGGGAGCTCCAGGAGGTCCAGAACGAAAACGCTGACGATCAAGAGGATTGGTCCAAGGAACATGTTCATATGACGCTGCAGTACCATGGAAACAGACGGGATGGCCATGATCCTGTTCACGATAAAAAATCCGAGGAACGAAAAGCTGACCATCCTTCCCAGGGCATAGGCTCCGCCTGACAAAAGAACGGAACGGTTGTCGCCACAATCTTTTTCAATGAAAGAAAAAGCTGCGATGTTCGACGCAAGGGGGCACGGGCTGACCGATGCCAGGATCCCGATCCACAGAGCCGACAGGGACGCAAAAAGAAGACTCACGAGGCACAACCTTTCGCGAACTCCATGATTTCATGCTGCAGGAAATCCGAAAGCTGTTTCCTGTCGGAAGCCAGGTCCCACACCTTGTCAAGCCGTTTCCATCTTTCCGGGTCATGGCGGTCGGCCAGGACGATCGTTGTGGTATAGAGCCCGTAATCCAGGATGTATTGCTCGTTTCCGGGTTCTTCGACGTTGATTTCCGTCCAGTCAAGCGACAAGGCCGGTCCGTTGGAAGCATCTTCTTCCAGAGCGTCGATAACCCCGTAGGCTTGTTCCTTTATTATGTCGCAGGTGGGACACTCAGCGCTGCCGTAAAAGAAATACACTTCGATGAAGCATGTACTTCCAGAACCATCTCGATCGGTTGCGGCAAGCTTTTCAGGTTTTTCGTCGTCATTTCGCCGGCCGTGCATGTCCACAACGTCCGCGGCGGCTGTGATAAAGCCGGCGGCGGCGAACAAGAGAAGGCCGATGCCGATCAGTCGTTTCATGGAATCTCTCCCGAATGTCTTTGGAATGGTTTGATGAAGATACCATAGATGGTATATAATTGCAATATGAATATCGGTTCCATTTTACCGATAAAAGAGGTGAGCGAAAACCATGGCGGAAAAGAAAAATGAAGCCGAATCCAATGGGCCCCGAAAGAATTTCGACGGGAAACGCTCGCTCAGGATTACCGGCATGACTTGCGCGACCTGTGCGAAAAACGTGGAAAGGGCGCTTTCGAAAACAGAGGGAGTGAAGTTTGCCGCTGTGAACCTTGCCACCGACACCGCTTTCGTGGTTCTGACAGAAGACGTTCCCCACGATCGGCTTGTGGAAGCAGTGGAAAAAGTGGGTTACGGGGTGACCACCGAACCGGCTGAAGACCTCGAGCAGAGACGCTATGCAGAAGCCAGGCGGAATTTATGGCTGGCCCTTGCGATTACTGTACCCCTTTCGGTCCTGATGATTGCCCACATGGCAGGCTACCACATGCCATGGTTCGTCCCGCTGGAAGTAGGCGCCGGGGGGGGCGTAATTTTTTACGCCGGAAGGAAAACCATCCAGGGAGCCTGGATCGCCTTGACTCACTGGCATACAAACATGGATACGCTGATTTTCTTCGGGAGTGTCGCTTCATGGGCGACGGCGGTCCTGAACGCTGTGGGTGTTCCCGTGGCTTCCTTTGGCGCGATCGGAGCGATGATCGTCACGTTACACTTGACTGGCAGGTACGTCGAGTCCAGGCTTCGTGACAGGGCGTCCAAGGAGGTCAAGTCCCTTTTAAAACTTCAGGCCCGGGATGCGAGAATCCGGACCGACGCCGGTGAAGACCTCAATGTTCCCATCGAAGCTGTCAAAGAGGGGTTCAAGGTGATCGTGAGGCCCGGAGAAAGAATCCCCGTTGACGGTGAAATCGCCGAAGGAAGGTCCTCTGTTGATGAATCGATGATCACCGGTGAATCCATCCCTGTCGCAAAGGAGCAGGGAGCGGAAGTCACCGGCGGGTCTTTGAACCTGACGGGGCGGCTTGTCATCGAGGCGACGCGCACAGGAGAGGATTCCTTCCTGTCACAGATGATTTCCCTCGTGCAGGAAGCGCAGGGAGCGAAAATCCCGATACAGGCTCTTGCCGACAGGATTACTCTCTTTTTTGTCCCCACAATCCTGGTTCTGGCGACGTCGGCGGCCCTGTTCTGGTACGTTCGGTTCGAAAGTATGACCCCATTCATCGAATCGGCGAGGGAGTGGCTCCCCTGGGTTCTGGAAACGGAAGGCGCCGTATCGTTCAGCGTCTTTGTCTTTGTCGCCACGCTGGTTATCGCCTGTCCGTGTGCGCTGGGCCTTGCAACTCCCATGGCTTTGGTGGCGGGAACCGGTGCCGCCTACCGGCAGGGGCTTATTATACGGAACGCTGAGGCCATCCAGACGTCCAGGGACATCGGTGTGGTGGTCATGGACAAGACGGGGACCCTGACGGAAGGCAGACCCAGGGTTGTCGGCTTCAGTCTGGACCGTCAAGATCTGGGCCGTGCAGTCGCTGCGGAAGAGCAGTCGAATCACCCTTTGGCAAAAGCCATCGCGGCCCTGCGGGAGACCGAAGAGGTCCCGCATGCGTCAATCGGGGATTTCGAGGAAACCTCCGGTGAGGGTGTTCGTTTTGTCGCCGGAGGATCCCGGTACATCGTGGGCAAACCTGAAGACTATTCGAAATTTGACCGGGACCTTGAGGCCGGCAGGACTGTGGTCGAGGTGAGAAAGGATGGAGTGAGCGCCGGGTGGTTCTTGATCGAAGACCCCCTCAGGGAAGATTCTGCACGGGCAGTAAAGCAGCTGAAAGAATCGGGAATAGTCCCGGTGATGGCGACAGGAGACAACGAAAGGACCGCGAAGGCCGTCGCCGCCAAGACAGGGATAGATGTCGTTCACGCCGGGGTCAGGCCGGAGAACAAGCTCGATATAGTAAGAAAGTACCAGGCTGAAGGAAAGAAGGTTATGATGATAGGAGACGGCATGAATGACGCCGCAGCGCTGAAGGGGGCTGACATCGGGATAGCCGTTGGTTCGGGAATGGACCTCGCCATTGACAGCGCGGACGTGGTGATCGTCACTGGAGGCCTTTCAAAGGTCGTCCATGCCGTTTCGATCTCGAGGAGGACGTTCCGTATCATCGGACAGAACCTTTTTTGGGCCTTTCTGTATAACGTGGTGTCCATTCCTCTTGCCATGGCCGGCCTCCTGCACCCGGCCATAGCCGAGGCTGCCATGGCCTTCAGCTCGATTTCGGTGGTGCTCAATTCGATGCGCATCAAGGGAAAGGAGGCGTGAGATATTATGGGCAAACTGGTTTTTGATGTGCCGGCCATGTCCTGTGACCACTGCGTCAAAAACATCACGAGGGCCCTTGAGGAATCAGGTTTCAGCGATTTTTCCGTGTCCCTGGAGACCAGAACGGTCAGTCTGGAAACGGACGATCCGGAAAAAGTCCGCAGGGTTCTTGATGAAGCAGGATATCCGGCCTCTTTGAGAAACTGAGGTGCTTTAAACCGCTTCGAAAGACTGGATCTTGAAGGCCGGATTTTCAAGGAAACGGTGAAGGAGGGAAGCCGCATGAATGTTCTCCCCCGAAAAGGTCATCGCGATGTGTCGCTTGTGCTCTGTGGCGCAGCCGGCCAGGGTGTGCAGACCATCGAAGAGATACTTGTGAAATCGCTTCATGAAGGAGGCCTCCATGTATTCGCAAGCCGTGAATACATGTCGAGGGTTCGCGGAGGCAACAATTCGACGGAGATCCGGGTCGCCCGTGAATCACTCAATGCGTTTGCCGAAAGGATCGACCTGCTTTTACCGCTGAACCGGGGTGTGAGGCAGAACATCCGTGAACGAATAACCGGAGAAACGATCATCATCGGCGACAAGGAGGAGCTTGGCGAAGAGCTGACCGATACAAAGGGGCAATTCATTGACGTGGATCTCCTGGAGAAGGGGAGGAATATCGGAGGAACCGTCTTTGCAGGCGTCGTTGCCGCAGGGATTGTCTCGGCCCTTTTTGGCATAGACAGATCCGTTCTCTACGGGTTCTTCGAGAAACGTTTCAAAAACAGGCAAGAGATCATAGAAAAGAACAAAAAGGCTGTCGACACGGGGTATGAAATCGGAAAGAAGATGCAGGAAGACGGTTCAATTGAAATTTCGCTTCCCGGGAAAGGAAACAGCCGGGGCAGCGTCGTTCTCAACGGGACCGATGCAGTTTCGCTTGGGGCCGTGGCGGGTGGTTGCGATTTTGTCACATCCTATCCAATGTCGCCGGCGACGGGTGTCTTGACCTTCATGGCGAAGCATTCACACCGGTTCGGGATTGCCGTCGAACAGGCTGAAGACGAGATCGCGGCCATCAATCTGGCCCTGGGAGCGTCCTATGGCGGGGCAAGACCGATGGCGACCACGTCCGGTGGCGGACTGGCGCTCATGTCGGAGGGAGTCAGTCTGAGCGGAATCACGGAGCTCCCGGTGGTCCTTCACATCGGCCAGCGGCCGGGTCCTGCGACGGGAATGGCGACACGAACGGAGCAGGGGGATCTCGCTTGCGCTCTTCATGCGGGTCACGGAGAATTCCCGAAGGCGGTCTTTGCTCCCGGGACTCTTGAAGAGGCCTTCTTTCTCACCTACCACGCCTTCAACCTCGCCGCAAAATACCAGACGCCGGTGTTCATCCTTACCGACCAGTATTTCCTTAACAGCTACTACGACGTGCCCCCCTTCGATCCGAAGGACCTGGAAATCAAAAAGCATCTCGTGGAATCCACGGAAAACTACCAGAGGTATGTCATCACCGACGACGGGATTTCCCCCAGAAGTGTCCCGGGGTACGGGAAGGGAATGGTGGGTACCGACAGCCATGAACATGATGCCGATGGCCACGTTCAGGAAGATTTTCACCTTCGAAAGGCCATGGTCGAAAAACGGTTCCGGAAGATGAAGGGACTCAAGGAAGAGGCTGTCCCACCAAGTTTGATCGGCCCCGGGGACTATGAGAATCTCGTCGTCGCCTGGGGATCGCTGCGGCACATCGTCGAGGAAGCCCTCCATGTCCTTGGAAGAAAGGATACGGCGCTTTTACATTTCTCACAGGTGTATCCCCTTGCGGCCGAGACGGAGAGATATCTGAAAAGGGCGAAGAAAGTCATTGATGTGGAAGGAAACGCCACTGGCCAGATGGCGGCGCTGATCCGGCGTGAAACAGGGTTTGAAATACCGGAACAGATCCTGCATTACACGGGATTGCAAATATCCGTGGAGGCCGTGGCCGAAGAACTCCGAAAACGTCTTTCCGGGGAGGTGTAACGGATGGACTGGAAGATCTACGATCTCGAGGGAATAGACAACCAGTGGTGTCCGGGGTGTGGGGATTTCCAGATCATGGAAGCCCTGAAAAAAGCCCTTGCTGAGTTGAACCTGGCCCCGAACCAGGTGATCTTTCACTCCGGTATCGGACAGGCCGCCAAGATGCCTCACTTCATGAGGGGGAATTTCTTCAACGGTCTGCATGGGCGGTCGATCTCGAACGCAACGGGCATGAAGGCGGCCAACCCGGAGATGGTGGTCATTGCCATCGGCGGTGATGGGGATATGTACGGAGAGGGAGGAAACCATTTTCTGCACACCATACGGCGCAATCCCGACATCACCAATCTCGTCCACAACAACATGGTCTATGGACTGACGAAAGGCCAGGCATCACCCACCAGTCCGCTGGGGTTCAAGACACCTGTCCAGGTCGACGGCGTCTTCGAGGAGCCTTTCAATCCCGTGGCTATTGCCATAGCACAGGGAGCAACGTTTGTGGCCCGGAGCTTTTCGGGTTACGTTGACGAGACGAAGGAGATTATCAAGCAGGCCGTCAGGCACAAGGGATATGCCCTTGTAGACATATTCCAGAACTGCGTTTCCTTCAACAAGGTGAACACTCACAAATGGTTCAGGGAAAACACTTATTTCCTCAGGGAGGATTACGATCCTTCCGACCGGGAGGCGGCAATGGCCAGGGCTTTCGAGAAGGGACCCTACCCCATGGGGATCCTGTACAGGGTGGAAGGAAAAAAAACCTTCGAGGACAACCTCGCCTGTTACAAAGAGGACAGCACCCCCCTTTATCGGAGGGAAAGAAGCCCTTCGGTGGTTGCGGAATACCTGAAAGACTTTGCCTGATAAAGTGAGTGTAGAAAGGCTCCACGGAGGCATTTCCGTGGAGCCTTTCTAAAAAGAAGGAGGTTGGTTTTCATGAAACGACTTTTTACGATTTGTGTGCTTGCGGCATCGGTGGCACTTTTTGCCATGTCGGATGCCCAGGCTCACCCGCCGATAAAACTCGTGATGAGTTATAAGGCAGCCGGAGGTGTCCTGAAGATAGACCTGGATCATCCGGTAGGGGACAGGTCGGAGCATTTTATCGAGGAAGTAACCGTCATGACCGAAGACAGGGAGGCGGCCAGGCTTTCCTTTATTCAACAAATGACGCGGCAGGGGCAGTCAATACTGGTGACTGTGGGTTTCCTCGAGGAGGGGGCAAAAGTGACGGTTCAAGCCTCGTGCAACAAGTTCGGCGAACTGGAGAAGACCGGTGTTGTTCCCGGAGATGGAGGGGAAGAGTTTCTCGAACTCGATTAAGGGTTCGGTGATTCACTTGCGCTGAATGATGCGGGTTGCTACGTAACCCGTTATCTCCACTGCAGCGTCAGGATGCGTTTCCAGGCGAAATTCCGGATAGCGGCCGTCGATGGTTCGGAGCCTCGGGAAAGGCGGGCAAAATCCTCGATCATGTGTTTATAGACCTCTTTCCGGTAGGGGATCTGTTCTGCCTTCCGGACGAGGTCGGCAACCCGCTGCAGCTGCTTGTAGACTTGAGGCGCCGGGACGAAGCGCGGGCCTTCGGACGTCAGGGATATGGTGTAGACAAACCCGAGGGTCCTGCTTCCCGCATACTTTGGAAGGTCGCCGTAACGGGGTGCCGTCGGAGCGAAGTACAGGCCGAATCCTTCAGGGACGCGCAGGTCGAGGGGTATGCTGTCCCAGAATGTCCGGCCGACGGGACAAAGATAGACCCAGGCTTGCTTCGACCCGCTGAGAGCTCCGACCCAGACTTGGATTCCGCGGGAATTCCCTGCAGGTCCCCTGAAGTCCAGTGTCCACAAAAGGTCCTTGACGAGATCCCCATCGGCATGAGGTGTGCGAACGGTCTGGTCCTTTAGCATGAACCCCTCGAGGGGAAGTATCTTTTGTATCCCCGCAGGGCTTCGCAGCAAGGCAAGATCAATAATGCCCCCTTTTGTATCCAGCACGAGGGAGAGGGGGTGTCCGGGAACTGAAAGGACATTAATCCCTGCTCTTGCAGGCATGGCGATGAACCACGAAAAAATGGAAAATGCCAAAAAAACCAGCAGGGTGTTTTTTGCTTTTTTCTTCAATTCCGTTTCCCCCTGTAGATTTGCGGTGTTTTCTAAAGCCGCGTTATTCGGATGATCGAATCGCCGTGGACGGATCCGGCGAGTTCGCGTACCGATTTTCCAAGAACCGGGTGATACCAGCACGGCGCAACCTGGACCAGCGGAAGAAGGACGAATGCGCGCCGGTGCATGTGTGGATGCGGCAGGATGAGATCCTCTTCTTCGAAGACCTGGTCGTCGTAAAAAATGAGGTCCAAATCTATTTCTCTCGGTCCCCACGCATACCGTCGGGTGCGACCCAGTTCATTTTCTGTGTTCAGAAGCAGCTCGAGAAGTTTTCGGGGTGCCTCCTTTGTTTCAACAAGTATGCAGGCATTGAGAAACCGTGGCTGGTTTGTTGCCCCCCATGGTGGTGTTTCGAAAACATCGCTTTTTGCCTTGATGCGAAGGCAGTGTTCTTCAAGGAGCATCACGGCCTGGCGCATGATACCGAGGCGGTCGCCGAGATTGCTTCCGAGGGCTATTGCGGCCTGGATCACAGTGAAGCCTCCTTTACGGCGCGGATCATGCGGATGACCCGTGCGTTCTCCCTGACATCATGGACGCGTATGATCGATACGCCTTCCCAGGCGCACAGCGCCGTTATGGCCAGCGTCCCTTCGAGCCTTTCTTCGGCCGGTGTTTCGTGGAGGACCTTCCCGATGGTGCTTTTGTTGGAATGCCCGATCAAAAGTGGTCGTCCGAGAACACGGAATGACTTGAGGTTTTTCAGGATCGCAAGATTGTGCCCCGCGGTCTTGCCGAAACCCAGGCCCGGGTCAAGGATGATGCGTGAAACGTCGATACCACGGGAGGAAGCAGATTCGATCCGTTCCTCAAGGAAGGAGATAATCTCGCCAAGGAGATCGTTGTATACGGGGTTCTGTTGCATCGTCCGGGGAGTCCCTTTCATGTGCATGCAGACATAGGGAGCCCCGGCTGAGGCGACAACGTCCATGATGCCGGGATCCACAAGTCCGGCGGAGATGTCGTTGATCATGTCCGCGCCGGCACTGATGGCGGCGTTCGCTACGGAAGCCTTGGTGGTGTCCACGGATATGGGCAGACGGAAACCGCTTTCCCGCAGCGCGCGTACAACTGGGACAAGGCGTTTTTTCTCCACATCTTCGGGCACTCTGTCAGAACCGGGTCTGGTTGATTCGGCGCCCAGGTCGAGAATGTCCATGCCCTCTTCCTGCATCTTCAGGGCCCGCCTGATGCATTCATCGATGTCCAGGGCCCTGCTTGGAGCGAAAAAAGAATCCGGCGTGACATTGAGAATACCCATGACAACAGGATGATCTCCGAGGTCGAGCGAGCCGCCCTGGGGCAATGGAATTTTCCAGGCAGTGAAGGTCAGGTTGGACAAGGCCCTGGCCAGTCCCTCGCGAATGGTTTCAAGACCCCAATAGGGCATTGCCTGAAGTTTCTGTATCAAGCTTCCGTATTGTCCGGGTGTTCCCAGAAGCAGGACGTCACAGGATGTGATTTTGCCCTGAATGGCGTCACGGTGAACGACGGCGTCGCCCCCCCTTGAAAGCATTTCCTGCTTCAGCGCGTTGGCGGCCCTGAAGTCGGTTTCCCCGACATATAGAGGAAGAATGCTCCTTTTGGCTTCAAAATACGGCAGGCTGCGCATATCAGCCTTGAGGCGGAGGAGCATGGCTTTGAGTTCCGAAACCGATGTAATCGGGCAAATGTAGGGAGTCATCTGGACGCATATCTCCTCAGGAGAATGTGGGATATCAGCGAAAGCCATAATATGCCACAGGAAGTGTGCGGTCAAGAAAGGGGGATCCCCCGAAACGGGGCGCCCCCCTTTTGGTTTTTGCCTTGGATCAGGCGTGAAGGTATTGCATGAAAAGATTCAGATATGGGTCGTCCGGCGGGTTGTGGGATGGCGAATGTATAGCGAAATGTCTGAAAAGTTCCGGAACCGTTTCTTTGAAGGACACGATATCAAGGAATCGCTCAGCGGTCCCCAGGGGTGATTCACCATCGAGTATGATCTGGAAACCGAGAATCTGGCCGGCTTTGATCCCGCCTTCGTTTCCGTCTTCGGCAACCACGATTTTCCAACGCCCTTCTTTTCCGGATGGCATGGCTTTTTCCCGGGTTCTCACGGGGAGCGTGACTGTACTCACGGAGAGTTTTTCCCGTTTCGCCAGTTCTTCCGTCCAACCGATGCTGCCCCAGTGAAGCTCGAAAATCGCCGAAACCCCCCACATTGTCGCAGGTTGCATCTTCAGGGGCATTCCGGCGATATCTGCGGCGGCTGTCACGCCCTGCCGCATGGCAAGAGTCCCCACGAGGGGCAGTACAGGTTTGCCCGTTGCCGCATCGGCAACCTGAACGGCATCGCCCACGGCGTAAATGTGTTCATTGCTCGTCTGCATACGTGAGTTGGTAACGATGCCCTTTTCGATTTCGAGGCCCGCTTTGCGGGCGAGTGTCAAATTCGGTCGGACGCCGGTGGCGAAAACCACCCCGTCACCTGGAACATACTCGCCCGATTCCAGGAGGACGCCGTCGCTTTTGACGGCCACAACCTTTTGGGAGGTTAAAACCCGCACGCCTTTTTCATCAAGCCGATTTTCCACGAGTTCGGCCATATCCGCATCGAGTGGTGCCGTCACGTGGGGGAGGGTCTCAATGACGGTGATCTTGAGCCCCCTGTCATGAAGAGCCTCCGCCGTTTCCAGACCGATGGCTCCGCTTCCAACGATTATGGCGTGTGTTGCCTTTCGTGCGAGGTCGTCAAGGCGCCTTGCGTCGTTGGCGCTTCTGAGAACATGGACGTTCCCGGATAGACGCTCTTTGTCGACGAGGTTATTCCCAACCTGAACTGATTCACCCGCAGGGGCTGCTTCATCGGAAACTCCGTCCAATACACCGTCCACTGGCGGTATCCAGGGTACGGCGCCAGGGGCAAGCAGTGCCTTCTCAAAAGATACGGAGATTTCGGCATCGCCGGTCCGGACGATGGCTTCGCGCGTGTTTGCGTCTAGTGATATCACTTCACCCCTGATCGTGTTTTTTGCAATATCTTTGGGTAATCGCGGTGACTTTGAAAGATCAACAACGACTTCTTCAGGCCCTCCGGGAATAAGTCTTCGTCCGATGCCATAAGGAAGGCTGCATACGACTGTTGGTTCCTCTTTCATCACCATGAGGGCGTTCTTTTTGCCCATTTTTGAAAGTGCCATGTAGGCTATCCTGCCGCCTGGTCCTCCGCCGACGATGAACGTGTCTACTTTTTTGCTTTCAATCACGGAATATCCCTCCCGCAGTATGTGCTTTCATTATGGCTATATATACCATACCAGGGTATATACGTCAAATCCATTCACTGACAAGACCTGGCAAATGGTGTGTCTGGTTGAGGGATACGAGGCAATAGCCCCGGCTTTCTTCGTAAGAGAGGACGGAGTAGGAAGCCGTATCTACATGGATTCTCCAGAAATAGGGGGAAGCGATCTCTAAAGCGGCGGCGATTACAGGTTTGAGGACGGCCCTGTGGGTGACGATGACGAAGGTGTCTCCGGCATGGGACTTGACGAGACGGTTCACTTCAGCAAAAGCCCTTCGGCGAACGTCTTCGAGGGTTTCTGCGCCTTCGAGGCGAAGTCTCTCGGGATTGGAAAGCCACAGGTTCCATTCTTCGGGATGCTCTTCGCGGATTTCGCTTTTCGGTCTTCCTTCCCAAGGCCCGAGGGACATGTTGTTCAGCCCTTCGCAGATTTCCAGGGTAACGCCCATCGCACGGGCAATTTCAGCACCGGTGGAGCGAGCCCGTGACAGCGGCCCGGAATATACTCTGGAAACCGGAAAAAGCCTTGCCAGTTCAGCGGAAAGCGCTTTCGCCTGGGCAAGCCCTGCATCGTTGAGCGGGAAATCGCTTCTGCCTCGGAAAAGTCCCTCGCGATTTCCCTTGCATTCGCCATGCCTGACGAGAATGATCCTTGTCCGTTCCTGTTGCGTTCTCATGGGAAAAATCCCCCTTGCTCCATGGGAAGATGTCTGCACCATGATACCTGAAAGCAAAGGCTGGACAGCACGTTGAAAGAAAGTCAATCTCCTGACCAGTGTTGACAATAAAAGACTCCATTGATACCCTACCTTTCGGTATGTTTCGTCATTAGCACTCTTTTGAAGAGAGTGCTAACAATATGCGAGGAGTTGTGCAATAGTGCTTACGGAACGACAGCTCGAAATCGTGTTGGCCGTTGTCTATGAGTATATCCGTTCCGGTTCTCCCATAGGGTCGAGGACGATTGCAAAACGTTACCTCAAGGGATGCAGTGCGGCGACGATCCGAAATGAAATGGCCGATCTCGATGAAATGGAATATCTCTTTCAGCCACATACGTCAGCGGGCCGCATTCCCACTCCTAAAGCGTTCCGGATATATGTGGACGCGATCCTCCAGCGACAGAGGGCAAGACCGAGGACACGGCCGGAATGGCTCCAGGAACTCAAAAGACGGAGGGATGACGTCCAGTCGGCACTTCGCTATTCCACAAAGCTGCTCGGAAACCTGACTCACTGTGTTTCCGTGGCGGCACTAGGCCCGGCGCAGGAAGCGATCCTGCAGAAAGTCGAGTTCATCAGGGTTGCAGAACGGTCGGTGCTGATCATTGTGGTCCTGCAGGGAGGGTTGATCCATCACAAAATGGCCACCCTTCCTTATGACATGGACCAGGAAGCGCTGGACGAACTGTCAAGGCGGGTCAACCTCGTTGCCCAGGATAAATCCTGGCAGGAAGTTCGGAACATCCTTCAGATGTATGTCCTCGAGGAGCTCGAAGCCTATGCGGAAAGTTGCAGGAAGGCACTGGAAGAGATGAACGGTATGCTTGGAGAAAACTCTTACCAGTATTTCACCGGAGGACGGTACAACGTGCTGGGTCTCCCGGAATTCAGTGATCTGAGCCGCCTTCAGACGATGATGGCCCTTCTGGAGGAAGATGCGTCCATCGCCCAGCTGGTCAAACGCTGTTCACCTGATCGGGGGCTATCCGTCATTATCGGTGACGAAAACCCGGTGACGCAGATGAGCGATTGTTCCGTGCTGATGGCCTCTTCAGTCGACAAGGGCAGAAAAACGGTTCTCGGGCTTATCGGCCCGGTCCGAATGGATTACGAATACGCGATTTCCGTTCTCGAGGGTCTTCTGGGAGGCCTTTTAATGAACGGAGAAGAGGAAGGAAACAAGGGAGGTTCGCCGAATGGCTTCGAGGAAAAACCATGACGAAAAAAAACACCCGGAGAAGGGAAAAAGCGGGCGCCCCTCGTTTGATACACAACAGGATTCGGGCACCCGTGAGCCGAAGGGCAACGAAAAAATAGAAGAAATAGAGCAGAGTGTTGAAAATCAGGTAGAGACGGAAGTGGTGGAGGAAACACCTCCCGAAAAAAACGATGAAGCAGAAGTACTGAGAAAAGAGATCGAGGAAACCCGAACCCTAGTCGAAAAACTCAGATCGGAAAACGAGACCCTTCGGGACACGGCGGCACGCGCCGCAGCAGATTTTTACAATTTCCGGAAACGTGTGGAACGCGAATCGGAAAAGACGAGGGCCCGCATTGCGGCGCGAACAGCTGAAATGTTGCTGCCGGTATTGGACAATCTTGACAGGGCCCTGGATTCCAGTGACGGCGACGGGGCCACGGGTTTGAGGAAAGGCGTGGAAATGGTCAGGGAGCAATTTTTCGGCGTTTTGCGGGAGCTTGGAGTACAAACCATCGAGGCCGAAGGAAAACCCTTTGACCCGAACTTGCATGAAGCCGTCGCCGTGGAAGAAAATTCCGAGGCACCGGACGGAACGGTGACAGAGGAATTCCAGCGGGGGTTCCTCCTTGGAGGGACGGTGTTGCGGGCCTCGAAGGTGAAGGTTGCCCGCAGGCCCGAAAAGACCGAAGGAAGCGAAAAACGGGACCAGTGACGGCACGCTGTCGTCCAGAATATACGAAGAGGTGATAGGAATATGGGCAAAGTCATAGGCATCGACCTTGGAACCACCAACAGTTGTGTTGCCGTCAAGGAAGGTGACAATATTACGGTCATCACAAATCCGGAAGGAAATCGGACGACTCCCTCCGTGGTAGCCTTTACCAAGGACAAGGAACGCCTGGTGGGACAGCTTGCGAAACGGCAGGCGATTGTAAATCCCGAACGAACGATCAGTTCCATCAAGCGGCACATGGGAAGCGAGTACAGCGTTGAGATCGACGGGACACCTTATTCGCCCCAGCAGATTTCGGCAATGATACTCCAGAAAATCAGGCGGGACGCCGAGGAATATCTTGGCGAAAAGATCACCCAGGCCGTGATAACCGTTCCCGCCTATTTCACCGACGCCCAGCGCCAGGCCACCAAGGATGCAGGCAAGATCGCCGGATTGGAGGTCCTGCGGATCATCAACGAGCCGACGGCGGCATCCCTGGCGTATGGAGTTGACAAGGCCGGGGAACACAAGATCCTCGTTTTCGATCTCGGCGGCGGAACTTTTGACGTCTCCATTCTCGACGTTGGGGTCGAGGACGGCGTCATCGAAGTCCTGGCAACATCCGGCGACAACCATCTGGGCGGCGATGACTGGGACCAGAGGATCATCGATTGGATGGTCCGGGAGTTCAAAAAGAGCGAGGGAGTGGATCTTTCGAAGGACAAGATGGCCCTCCAGAGACTCAAGGAGGCTGCTGAAAAAGCAAAGGTTGAATTGTCCTCCATGTCTGAAACCTCGATTTCCCTTCCGTTCATCAGCGCCGACGCCAACGGCCCGAAACACCTGGAGATGACACTTACAAGGGCGAGGTTCGAGGAAATGACGAGGGACCTTCTCGAAAAGGTTGTGGCCCCAACGAAACGGGCCATCGAGGATTCAGGTCTTTCAAGGGACGAAATCGGGAAGATCCTCCTCGTCGGCGGTGCGACACGGATGCCAATGGTGCAGAAGAAGATCGTTGAATTGCTCGGCAAGGAGCCGACGAAAGGCATCAACCCCGACGAGTGCGTCGCCGTCGGTGCGGCCATACAGGGGGCCATCCTTGCCGGTGACCACAAGGACATCATTCTCGTGGACGTCACGCCCCTGTCACTGGGGATCGAGACCCTGGGAGGCGTCTTCACGAAGATCATTGAAAGAAATTCAGCCATACCAGTCTCCAGGAGCCAGGTTTTTTCCACGGCGGCGGATAATCAATCGCAGGTTGAAATCCACGTGCTCCAGGGCGAACGCCCCATGGCCGCCGACAACGTTTCTCTGGGGAAGTTCATTCTCGATGGTATCCCTCCTGCGCCGCGAGGAATCCCGCAAATCGAAGTGACCTTCGACATAGATGTCAACGGAATTCTCAATGTTACCGCCGTGGACAAGGGGACCAGCAAGAAGCAGCACATCACCATCCAGTCATCCAGGCTCGAAGAAGACGAGATCGAGCGGATGAGGAAAGAGGCCGAAGAAAATGAAGAGGCCGACAAGAAGAAAAAAGAACTGGTCGAAGCGAGAAACGAAGCCGATTCCCTCGTGTACAACACCGAGAAGGTCCTGAGCGATCTCGGCGACAAGGTGGAATCAGAAGAAAAATCCAGGATTGAAGAAAAAATCGCGGATCTGAAAAAGGCCGCGGAGGGTGAAGACACGGAATCCATCAGGGAAGCGTCGCAGTCGCTGACGGAAGATCTTCATAAACTTTCGGCAAGGGTGTACCAGGAAACACAGGAATCGGCCGGTCAAGAGGCTTCCGGAGCCAGCGGCGGTGATTCTGAGGAAACGGTGGACGCGGAATTCGAAGACTCATCCGGACAGGCGTGACCGGGAGTGATGCGCGGTGAATGGGCCCGAAAGCAGGAAGGACCTGTACAAGGTTCTGGGGGTTCCACGGGACGCAAGCCAGGAAGATATCAAGCGGGCCTACAGGAAACTTGTCCGGAAGTATCATCCTGACGCGAATCCCGGCGACAAGGAGGCTGAACAACGCTTCAAGGCCATCAACGAAGCCTACGAGGTCCTGGGCGATCCGCAGAAGCGCCGGCAATACGACCAGTTCGGAACAATAGGCGATACCGGAGGCCAGGGGCCTTTTGGTGGAGGATTCGATCCCTTTGGGGATATTTTCGGCGACATTTTCGACTCCATGTTCGGCGGATTCGGTGGAACCCGCCAACGTGGCCCCTCCAAGGGAGAGGACCTGGAAATGACCCTTTCAGCCTCTCTTGAGGAAGCCTACTTCGGGTCGACTCGAAAGGTGACGATACCGCGTTGGGAAACCTGTGCAGCCTGTGGCGGGAAGGGCGCGGAACCTGGGACGGAAGTCAAGGCCTGTCCTGTCTGCGGTGGGACGGGGCAAAGGCAGCAACAGCAACGGACGCCTTTCGGAACTTTCGTCAACGTGACAACCTGTCCCGAATGCAAGGGGACAGGCAAAAAAATCGACACTCCCTGCAGGGAGTGCAAAGGCGCCGGAAAGATTCGCAAGCGCCGTGAAGTTGAGGTCAAGATTCCGCGGGGAGTGGACACCGGTGTCAGGTTGCGTGTTTCCGGGGAAGGTGAAGCCGGATTCATGGGTGGACCGCCAGGAGATCTTTATCTTCTGATCAAGGTGGAGGATGACCCGCGATTCCGTCGTGAAGGCGACGACCTTCATGTGCAGAGGCACATTACTTTTCCGGAAGCGGCCCTTGGATGTGAGATCGAGATTGAAATGATCGAGGGGACAGAAAAACTCGAGATTCCCCAGGGGACTCAAAGCGGTCATGTGATAAGGATCAAGGGAAGGGGAATGCCCCGCCTCGGGCGCGGTGGGTACGGAAATGCCTATGTCCATGTCGTCGTGGATGTGCCCAAAAAGCTTACCGACAAGGAGAGGGGCCTCATCGAGGCGCTTGCGAGAGAGATGGATGTATCCGTCAAAACCGGGGGATTCATGGAAAAGCTGCGCCAATGGCTGGATTAGGGCAACTTCATGGGATCTGGTACTATAAATTATATGGAAGGCCGAAACAGGGAGGTGCGCCTCCCTGTTTCATTCTATGGACTGATCGGAGGGCTGGCCATGGGGCGGGAAACCGGGTACTGGTGGTACATAACGATTGAAATGGAAGACGGGAGCGAGGAAACCCTGTTTTCCCTCGCGGAACTGTCCGGGAGCATCGGGTCAGAATTCATAGAGACATCGGGAAAATCGGTTCTGAAGTCCTATTACCGTTCAACGAAGGGCCTGGAATACTGGTTGGGAAGAGTGCGCGAATCCACAGGCCCCTGGGCCTCGGTGGACATCGTCGATATGGGGAAGATCGAGAACCGTTCGTGGCATAAGACCTGGAAGGAAGCATTTCCGCCCCTTGAAGTGGGCGAAGACATGGTGGTCATGGCTCCGTGGCATGAAAAGGGATACAAGGGAAAACGGACGCCTCTTTTGATTTACCCGGGTTCGGCCTTCGGGACGGGTTACCATGAAAGCACCCAGATTGCACTCGAGCTAATTGAAAGACATATTACTGAAAACAGCACCGTCGCGGACATCGGTACCGGGTCGGGAATTCTTGCCGTGGCGGCGGTCAGGAAGGGAGCAGCAAAGGTTTATGCGAGGGACCTGGATCCCGCCGTCTTGGCCGAAGCCAGGGAGAACCTCAGGCTCAACGGCATCAATGAGAACACTGTGATCCTCGAGGAAGGGGATCTGCTCAAGGGATTCGAGGAGCCCGTGGACTTTTTGACGGCAAATATTGTTTTTGATCCGCTCCTCGAGCTCCTCCCGGAAATGGCCAGGGTCCTTGTACGAGGCGGTACAGCTATTTTTTCGGGACTCAGCCTGAAAGAAAAGGCAGACTTCCTGAAGGCACTTGAAAGAACGGGGCTGGCCCCGTTTGATGAAGTTTCAAAGGGGGACTGGTGGGGTGTCGCGGCCACGCTTGCGGCTGGAAAGAGCTGAAAGAAAGGGACCTGACCGGTGGGTGCTCGATAAGGACCAGGCCCATCACCTGATTCATGTCAGAAGATGTGTGGAAGGAGACCTCGTGGAAGGTCTCCTTGACGGGAGACTGTTCCTGTTGAAGCTTGCAGTCGAAAAGGGTTTCCTGTGGGGCGTCCTGGAAAAAGAGTTGCCGGCGGGACCGGGTCAGAACCTCTGGCTTCTTCTTGCGCTGCTCAAGATCGATGCTTTTGAGCGAAGCCTGAGGATGGCCACAGAATGCGGAGCCGACAATATCGTCCCTCTTCTCTGCGAGCGGAGTGTTGTGCGCCTTGACGCAAAACGATGGTCCGGCAAGCAGAAGAGATGGACGAAAATCATCGAGGAATCAACGAGACAGGCCTGTGTCCCGCAAAAGCCTGTCCTTTATGAACCGATGCCCCCCGATTCGGCGATGTCCCTTCCCTTGCCCCGGAGCCGCTACGCCGCGATGTTACGTAAAGACGCGAAACTTCTTGTTGACTGCAAACCTTGGGGCGGGGCCGTTTTTGCCGTAGGCCCGGAAGGAGACTGGACGCCTTCGGAATGTGCGATCCTGTCAGGGAAGGGGTTCACCGCAGTCAGCCTTGGCATGAGAATCATGACGAGCCCCACGGCGGTGGCTGTAGGCCTCGGTTTCCTTTCGATGAAGCAGGAGCGGATTGATGAAAGACAAAACTGATTCCATATTGGCCGGGAAGCGGGTCAGTCTCCATGTTTTAGGTTGCCGGTCGAATATCTACGAAGGTGAGGCCCTTGCTTCATCGCTGTCGAAAATGGGCGCGATTCCCTGCGAAGCGGCACCCTTCGACGCAGCTGTCGTGGTTAGCTGCATGGTGACGGTGGAGGCGGAACGAAAATGCAGACAGCTCGTTCGAAGATTGAAAAGACTCGAACCGGCGGCCCCGGTGGTTGCGTGCGGATGCTGGGCGCAACTTCTTGACGAATCAGAGGCCCGGAAAAACGGAATTGATGCACTTGTCGGGAATCGGAAAAAATACCGGGTTCCGGTGATACTTGAACAATTGCTCGCAGGGGAAGAGGTTTTTCTGGTCGACAAGTTGGATGTTTCCACCAGTACCTTCTGGGATCCCTTGTTTCTGGACCGCACCACGTTTCATGAGCGGGCCTTTGTCAAGATCCAGGATGGCTGCGATCACGGCTGCACCTATTGCGTTATCCCCGCGGTGCGTGGTGCCCCGGTCAGCAGGGACCCGGAGGATGTGCTGGAAGAGATGAACCAACTGGTCTCCTGCGGCATCAAGGAGGTTGTCCTGACCGGGATCCATCTTGCTCTTTACGGAAGGGGCGCAGGTTTTTCCCTCGAGAGACTGGTGCATGAAATCGGGAAAATTGAAGGACTCGATCGCCTGCGATTCGGTTCCATTGAACCCTTCGGCCTGGGGGAAGGCCTTTTGAAAGCTTTGGCGTCATCGGACAAGTTTTGCCCGCATCTTCATCTTCCGCTCCAAAGCGGCGATGACAGGATCCTCATGCGAATGGGGAGGGGATGTACTTCACGGGAATTCCTCGACCTTGTGAGGGTGATCCGGAATATTCTTGGTGATGATTTCCATTTGAGCACAGATGTCATTGTCGGTTTCCCGGGAGAGGACGACGCCGCTTTCAAGAGGACCCTTGAAGTTCTGGAGATGGCCGGTGTCGGGAGGATCCATGGGTTCCCCTTTTCTCCAAGAGCGGGAACGCCCGCCGCGGAATTCGCTGACAGACCTTCTTCTGAAAACGTCAAAATCCGTATGAGGAAACTGCTGGATTTCGCCTCCGAAAGGCTGCAGGAGTATGCCTCCGGATGGGTCAAAAAGCGCCTTCCGGTGCTGGTCGAAAGGAATCACGGCGACGTGTTCACCGGATACACCCCCCATTTCATAAGGGCCGTGTGCAAGGGGCGTGCCGATCCCGGAGACCTTGTGGAAGTCGAGATCAGCAGTTGTCGCGGAGGCGTTCTGGAAGGCCGGGTATGCTATAATGCTTTTCCTGGAGAAGTCAGGAAAAACGAGGATGAAGGGGAGAGGCACCTATCCCATGGAACTGAAGGATATTGCTGAAACCGTATCGAAAGAAACAGGTATCCCCCTTTGTGGACGCGATGTGGAGAGAGTTGCTGCGGCCCTTCTGAAAACACCGGATTTCTGGCACATCATCGAGTATTCTGAAGAACCCGTACCGGTGGTCGTCTCGGCGCTCCGCTTTTTTGAACAAAGGGGTATTGCCGAGGTCCGGACCAACGGGGTATTTTTGACACCCGAGGGTGAACGTGCGTTCCAGAAAACAGGCATCCGGCCGGTTGTGGAACACCTTTGTCCCCGTTGCAAGGGAAGAACCGTGGTAGGGGATGTGTTCGTCGAAGCACTGCGGCGTTTCGAATCCATACATGCCAGGAGGCCGCCGGCACTGCGCGTTTTTGACCAGGCTTATGTTACGCCGGAGACCACCTTTTCACGGATAGCCCTTGCAGACAGTCACGGAGATATCCGCGGAAAGGATATCCTTGTTTTAGGGGATGACGATCTTATGGGGCTGGGCATAGCCTTTACGGAATTGCCGAAGAGCGTCACCGTCCTCGAAATCGACGAGCGCATCATCGATTTTGAAAGGGATGAATCCAGTCGTGCGGGGATCAAAACGCTCAAGGCCGCGAAACATGACCTTCGAAAGCCCTTGCCGGAGAGCCTCATCGACTCCTTCGATGTGTTTTTCTGCGATCCCCCGGAGACCGTTGCCGCCTTCGACGCCTTTATCGGCCGCGGAGCCCTTTCCCTCAGGGGGCCTGGAGGAGCAGGGTATTTCGGATTGACGAGCGCCGAAAGCTCTTATGCGAAGTGGAAGAAGCTCCAGGAAGGCCTTTCGGCCCGGGGTTTTGTCCTGACCGACCTGATCAGGGGATTCAACGAGTATGTCAATTGGGATTACGCCGAGGACATGAGGGCTTGGGAGATGGCGCCCGTCAAGTATCATCCCGGCCGAAACTGGTACCGTTCGGCCATGTTCCGTGTCGAACTTGTCACGAAAGGGCGGATCCCCAATACAGACCTGACGGACAGCGAAATATACAATGACCGGGAGAGTTCGACCGTCTAGCCGGTGGCATCGGGAAACAGCGGTTGTGCTTGACTGCGTCCTTTCTTACAATAGGTATCGCATGAAACGGGGAGGAATGCCTGTGAACGAGGGTTGCGTGTTCTGCCGGATCATAAGCGGGGACCTTCCGGCGGATATCGTGGAGACCGATGACGAAACCGTCGTCATACGGGACATACATCCCCAGGCGCCCACGCATCTTCTGGTGATCCCGAAGAAGCACATCCCCTCGGCGGCGGCGGTCGCCGAGCCACAGGTCTGGGCGAGTCTGCTGGAAACGGCGACGAAGGTCGCACGGCGGCTCGACCTGGAGAAGGCCGGCTACCGTCTCGTCGTAAACTGTGGTGACAAGGCGGGCCAGACAATACCGCACCTTCATGTGCATCTTCTTTCGGGACGCCTGTTGGGCTGGCCTCCGGGCTAGCACGGGCGGCAGAAGGGGGGGAAGGACTCAATGACTGAAGTAAGACGCCGTGACAATGAATCCCTCGAAGACGCGCTCAGGCGTTTCAAGCGGGAGGTTTCCAAGGGAGGCGTCCTGCGCGAGGCCAAAAGACGAAGGCATTACGAGAAACCGAGCGAAGAAAAAAAGAGAAAACGTGAAGCGGCTTCAAGAAAAAGACGGAGGAGGTAGCGACCGTTGGAGGATTTCGAGGAACGTCTCCAGCATGACCTGGTCGATGCCATGAAACGCCGTGACAGGGTGGTTGTCGACAATATCCGGCTCATCAAGGCCGCCCTGGAAAACCTGAAGGCTGAAAAAGGACGTACCGTTCCGCTGGAAGAGCAGGACATCATCGCCATGTTGAGAAGACTCATCAAGCAAAGGCGGGAGGCCGCCCGGCAGTACCAAAGCGGTGGAGCGGATGACCGGGCGGATAGGGAGCTTGAAGAAGCCCGTTTCATTGAAGGATACCTTCCGGAAGAAATGAGCGATGAAGATATCACGGCAAAAGCCCGAAAGGTCATCGATGAAACCGGCGCGGCAGGTCCTTCGGATATCGGGAAAGTCATGGGGAAGCTCATGCCCGAAATTGGTGGAAAAGCCGACGGGTCCCGAGTGAAACGAATCGTTTCCGAATTATTGAAAGAGAAGTGACACGACGAACGTGCTATCGGGGCAGTTTCTGGACGCAAAGTCCAGGAACTGCCCTTTTTTGCAGCTGCGGGTGAAACGAATGATATAATTCGCTTGTGACAATTCCCGCAAAGGAAAGGAGAAAACCGTGCGCTGCCCAAAATGCAAGGCTCCCGAAACACGGGTTCTCGAGACACGGACAGTCAGTGAGGGCCGTGTGGTCAGAAGGCGGAGGGAATGCCCGCAATGCCAGTGCCGCTTTACCACCTATGAGCGACTTGAGGAGCCACAGGTGCTCTGGATCGTAAAAAAAAGTGGTCAGCGGGAAACCTTCGACAGGGACAAACTCCTGAAAGGGCTCGCCAGAGCCTGTGAAAAGCTCTCGATCCCCCTGGAGCAAATCGAAAGCACTGTTTCGCGTATTGAAGAAAAACTGTATGAAAACGGACAAAATGAAGTCTCCAGCCAGATGGTGGGCAGTCTGGCAATGGAAGAGCTCAGGCAGCTCCACAAGGTTGCCTACGTCCGTTTTGCCTCAGTTTATCGGGAATTCACCGATGTTTCCAGCTTCATCGACGAAGTGAGGCGGTTGCACGATGGAAGGGCAGAAGACGACTGAACGGGAGGGGTTTCGCCGGCAATGAGACCGCGGGAGACCCGCAAATCATGAATTTTCCCTGCAGTATATCTGTCCCGCCCTTTAGGAGGCATCGTAAAAATATTTCAGATTTCTGAAACTCTTATATTTTTTAATTTTATCCAGGTATTCCGCACCCGTATGTTTTCGTGTAAAATTTCATCGGTACCGATATCTCTGGGAGGTGAGCCCAAGTGAAAAAGGGTGTGTTGTTTGGTGTCGTGGCCCTGGCAGCTGTTGTGGGACTGGCCCTGTTTGGGGGACAGGCATTCGCTGAGGATGAAATCCGGATTGGCGTCTACCTGCCGCTGACGGGACAGAATGCTTTCGGCGGACAGTTGGAACTTGAGGGCGTCAAGATGGCCCACGAGGAAGTTCCCGAAGTCCTCGGGAAGAAGGTGGAACTCTTCGTCGTCGACAACAAGTCCGACAAGGTTGAGTCAGCCAACGCGGTCAAACGCCTGATCGACAGGGACAAGGTCCATGCTGTCATCGGGACCTATGGTTCGTCCCTCGCCATGGCCGGCGGGGAAGTTGCCGAAAAAGCGGGTATCCCGATGGTCGCAACTTCGGCGACGAATCCCCTCGTGACGATGGGCAAGAAATACATTTTCAGGGTATGCTTCATCGACCCCTACCAGGGGGCCGGAGCAGCGACCTATGCCATCAACGAACTCGGTGCGAAAAAAGCCGCCCTTTTGACGGACGTGGCCAACGACTATGCCGTCGGCCTCGCGGGATTCTTTGAAAGGTCCTTCGAGAAGATGGGCGGGGAGATCGTGACGAAACTCAGGTACAACTCTGGTGACCAGGACTTTACGGCCCAGTTGACGGAAATCATCAGCAAAAAACCGGATGTCCTCTTCATCCCGGCCTATTTTGCTGAAGGCGCCATTATCATGAAGCAGGCCGCCGAGCTTGGGGCGGAGTTCCAGATCATGGGCGGCGACGCCATGGACAACCCGAAGATCGTCGAGATCGGCGGAGAAGCCGTCGAGGGCTTCGTTCACACCACTTTCCCTTACGATCCATCAATGAAAGATATGAACCCCACGGCGGAGCAATTCACCAAGAACTGGAGTGCCAAACATCCCGACCAGGATCCCAATGTCAATGCAGCCCTCGGCTATGATTCCTACATGATCCTCATCGACGCCATCAAGCGCGCCGGGAGCACCGACCCCGAAGCGATCACAAAGGCTCTTGCGGAGACAAAAGGATTCGAAGGCGTTACGGGAATGACGACCATCAACGAGACCCATGACGCGGAAAAGCCCGTGGGTATCGTGATGATCAAAGACGGCAAGAAACAGTACGTGGCTACCATCGAGCCAAAGCTCTAGCGGCCGGGGGTAACGCCGGCAGGCGACTTGGCGAACACGGGGGAGGAGCACCTGCCTCCCCCGCTTTTTACGTGAAAGCGAGGCGAAACAGCCCATGAGCATGTCAATGTTCGTGCAACACTTGTTCAATGCTGTGACGCTCGGGAGCCTGTACGCACTGATCGCAATCGGATATACAATGGTTTACGGGATTCTCCGTCTGATCAATTTCGCTCACGGCGAAATTTTCATGCTGGGGGCGTATTTCGTCTTCTGGGGAGTCACCTTGCTCCATTTGCCGTGGTTCCTTGCGGTCGTTGTTGCCATCGCGGTCACGTCCCTTGCAGGAATCATGGTGGACCGCGTTGCGTACAGACCCTTGAGGGATGCTCCAAGAATTTCCGCGTTGATCAGTTCCATCGGCGTGTCCTTCTTCCTCCAGAACCTGGCGATCGTGGTGTTTTCGGCCATACCAAGGGAAGTCCAGCGACCAGAGTGGCTGGTCAAGATCATCGTTGTAGGGAAGGTGCGGATACTGCCGCTCACCCTCGTGGTCCCGGTCATGTCCTTTCTGCTGATGCTTGGATTGCTTTTTATCGTTTACCGGACGAAACCGGGACTCGGCATGAGGGCCATATCCAAGGACATCGAAACAAGCCGCCTGATGGGAGTTCCTGTCAACAGGATCGTTGCCATGACCTTCGGCATCGGTTCGGCCCTTGCCGCGGCGTCGGGCATCATGTGGGCCTTGCGCTATCCCCAGCTACAGCCCGTCATGGGTGTCATACCCGGCTTCAAAGCCTTCATCGCCGCCGTGTTCGGTGGTATCGGCTCGATCCAGGGGGCCGTTCTCGGTGGGATGATCCTGGGCATCATGGAGATCATGATCGTTGCTTTCCTGCCCGCCCTGGCGGGGTACAGGGACGCCTTTGCCTTTGTTCTCCTGATTATCATCCTTCTCGTCAAACCCACAGGGCTTTTGGGCGAGAAACTGGAGGATAAAGTGTGATGATGCAAGATAAAAGAAAACGAAACCTCATCCTGAACAGCCTGCTCGCCGGTGTGTTCGCACTCTTTTTGTACTGGGCCCAAGGGAACCTTGGAGGCTACAGGATCCAGATCATGAACCTCATCGCCGTCTATATCATCCTCGGGCTGAGCCTCAACCTGATATACGGTTTTGCGGGCATGTTTTCCCTCGGCCACGCCGGGTTCATGGCCATAGGAGCCTACACCTGTTCACTTCTCATCATGCCGCCGATGCAGAAACAGGCGCTTTTCATCCTTGAGCCCGCGATGTGGCCCTTTTCCGTCATCCAAGCGCCTTTTCTGGTGGCGGTCGTCGCGGCGGGCCTCATGGCCGCTCTGGCGGGAATCCTCATCGGCTTGCCCGTTCTCAGGCTCGGTGGGGACTATCTCGGAATTGCCACCCTGGGATTCGCGGAGATTATCCGTGTTCTGGCCAACAACCTGCCGCGGATCACGAACGGCGCACTGGGTTTCAAGGGTATCCCCGGTTACGCGAACCTGTGGTGGAATTACGGATGGTGTTTTTTGACGCTGGTGCTCATCGTCAGGCTTGTTAACAGCAACTTCGGCAACGCCCTCAAGGCGATAAGGGACGACGAGGTTGCTGCGAGGGCCATGGGGATCAATACTTTCAAATACCGCCTGACGGCTTTTGCCATCGGGTCCTTTTTTGCGGGCGTCGGCGGGGCGCTGCTGGCGAGTCTCCTCACGACGATAGACCCCAAGATGTTCCTCTTTTTGCTTACATTCAATGTCCTCATGATTGTCGTGGCGGGAGGGCTCGGTTCCATAACGGGGACGATCATCGCCGGCGTGATCATCACGGTGCTCCTGGAGTGGCTGCGGATTGTTGAAAATCCGATCAGTTTCGGCGACTTCGAGATCCCGGGGATCCCGGGGATGCGCATGGTTGTTTTTTCGTTGGCTCTCCTTTTTATCATCCTTTTCAGGCGTCAGGGGATCATGGGAAGAAAGGAAATCACCTGGGACACCATATTCGGCCTTTTCCGAAAGCGGGGTGCTGATAAATGACGACCCGCGAGACCGTTCTCGAGACGAAAAGCGTGACCATGAAATTCGGCGGCCTGACGGCTGTACACAACTTCAACGTCCAGGTCGAAAAGGGGAGGATCGTCGGTCTGATTGGACCGAACGGTGCGGGAAAGACCACGTGCTTTAACATGATCACCGGTTTCTACAGGCCGACGGAAGGATCCATAACGTTTCGCGGTGAAGATATCACGGGATGGAAGCCGCACCGTATCTGCGAGGCGGGCATCGCGAGGACCTTCCAGAATATTCGGCTCTTTGCGGGGGGGACGGTGCTCCAGAACGTCATGGTTGGTGCCCATCTGCGACAGAAGACCACCTGGTGGCACGCCATGCTGAGCCTTCCGTCCTTTTTCCGGGAGGAAAAGGAAATCCGGGAAAAATCCCACGAGCTTCTCGAGGCTGTCGGGCTGGAAGAGGTCGCCGGCGAGGATGCGCAGGGACTTCCCTACGGAGCCCAGAGACGGCTCGAAATTGCCCGGGCCCTCGCTACGGAGCCGCATTTCCTTTTGCTGGACGAACCTGCGGCAGGAATGAACCCCTATGAAACGCAGCGACTCATGGAATTTATCAAGGCAATCCGGGACCGGTTCAACCTCACGATCCTCCTGATCGAGCATGACATGAAAGTGGTCATGGGAATTTGTGAGCATATCTGGGTTCTTGACTACGGTGTTACCATAGCCGAAGGGAACCCCAAGCAAATCCAGGACGATCCGAAGGTGATCGAAGCCTACCTGGGAGAGGAGTACCTGCAAGATGCTTAGCATCAGAGATCTCCACGTACATTACGGAGGAATACACGCCCTGAAAGGTTTTTCGCTGGAGGTCCCCAGGGGGAAGATCGTCACCCTCATCGGCGCCAACGGAGCTGGCAAAAGCACCACGCTGCGTACCATTGCCGGTCTCGTGCACAAATCACGGGGGGAAATCCTGTATGAAGGGAAATCCCTCGAGGGGATGACCCCGGAAGATGTGGTCAAGGCGGGGATTGTCATGGGCCCCGAGGGAAGGAGAATCTTCCCCCACCTCAGCGTTCTGGATAATCTCATGCTCGGGGCATATACCAGAAACGACAGGGAAGGCATCGAAAATGACCTTCAGTGGGTCTATGAGCTTTTCCCCAGGCTGAAGGAAAGGCTCTGGCAAAAGGGCGGCACCCTTTCGGGAGGCGAGCAGCAGATGCTCGCCGTTGGCAGGGCCCTCATGAGCTCGCCGAAGCTCGTCATGCTCGACGAACCGTCCCTCGGACTGGCCCCCCTCCTTGTCAGGGAAGTCTTCGAAATTATCGAAACCATCAACCAACAGGGCAAGACAGTTCTTCTGGTCGAACAGAATGCCTTTGCCTCCCTGAAGATAGCGCACTATGCCTACGTGCTGGAAGTCGGACAGATCGTACTCGAGGGAACTGGCCAGGAACTTCTCAAGGACAAGCGTGTCCAAGAAGCCTACCTTGGCGGCTGATCGCCCGTTTGATGCAGGGCAGGCTGACAAGGCTTCCAGACCGGCAGGGGACGAGTGATAGCCGAAAAGAAGGAGTGGATCTCCATGACGGCATTGAATCTTCCGAACCTTTTGAGCCTGTCACGGGTTTTTCTGGCGCCTCTCGTCATGGTTTTTTTGACGTTGCGGGCACAGTTCGGGAGCTTCCTCGGCCTGCCATTCGGAGATCTGCTGGCGGGTGTTGTATTTATTCTTGCCGCGGCTACGGATACAGTGGACGGGTACATTGCCCGGAAGCACGGCATGGTGACGAATTTCGGCAAACTCGTCGATCCACTGGCAGACAAGATCCTCGTGACTGCGGCGCTTGTCTCGCTGGTACAGTTGCAGAGGCTCCCGGCCTGGATCGTCGTGGTGATCGTCTCCAGGGAATTTTTCGTCACCGGTCTCAGGATGGTCGCCCTTTCAGAGGGCGTAGTCATTGCCGCGTCATCCTGGGGAAAGGCGAAAACGGTCATTCAGATTGTCGCCATTTTGCTGGTGATTTTCGACCTGCCTTTAGCCCTTTTTGCCATGTGGGCGGCCATGATCGTCACCGTTGCTTCGGGGATGGATTATTTCCTGAAGGGAAGAAACCTTTTCATCGAGAATGGCTCTCTGTCGAACCAGAACAGGCACGGGTAGATTCGGGCTGATGGTATAATTCGGAATGTTCAGAGTGCAGGCACCGGTTGAGCATGCTTCAAGGAAGCAGAGAAGAAGAAGAGGCAAACCGGGAGGATACAGACATGGTTTCTCCAATGCAACCGGAGCCGTTCAGAATCAGGATGGTGGAACCCGTCAGGGTTCCTGACGGCGCAGAACGCGAGGAGGCTTTGAAAAGGGCGAGTTTCAACATGTTCGGGCTTGCGTCGAAGGAAATCTATATTGATCTTCTCACCGATTCCGGCACCGGCGCAATGAGCAAATACCAGTGGGCGGCCCTTTTGTGCGGTGACGAAGCCTATGCGGGCGCGGACAGTTTTTACGCCCTCAAGGATGCGGTGAAGGAGGTCCTGGGGTTCGATTATGTCATTCCGACCCACCAGGGACGGGCCGCAGAGAACGTAACCTTCGGCACACTGCTCAAGCCGGGAGACAAGGTCCCTTTCAACATGCCTTTTGACACGACACGGGCCCATGTCTTCAACGCCGGCGCGGAACCTGTGGATTGTGTGGTCGACGAAGCCTTTGACCCGGCGGCCGAACATCCCTTCAAGGGTGATGTGGACGTGTCGAAACTGGAGGATGTCATCGCCCGGGAGGGAAAAGAAAAAATCCCCCTCATCATGGTGACCGTTACCAACAATTCCGGCGGTGGTCAACCCGTAAGCCTGAAAAACCTCAGGGCTGTATCCCGGATTGCGAAAAAGCATGGAATCCCATTTTTCCTGGATGCGGCGCGCATGGCGGAAAACGCATGGTTCATCAAAACGCGGGAGCAGGAGCTCTCTTCCATGTCGGTCAAGGAGATCCTTCGGGCCATGATGGACACAGCAGACGCCATAACCGTATCGTGCAAGAAAGACCCCCTCGTCAATATCGGAGGCATGATATGCTGCAGAACTGAAGAGATGTACCACAGGCTCCTTCCGAGGGTCATCCTCTTTGAAGGCTTTGCGACCTATGGCGGTCTTGCAGGCCGCGATCTCGAAGCCCTTGCTGTGGGCCTTCGGGAAATGACGGATGAAGCCTACCTGGCCCACAGGGTCGGGCAAATACGTCAACTGACGGATTTGCTTGATGCGGAAGGGGTTCCCGTCGTCAAACCTGCGGGGGGCCATGCGGTATTTGTCGACGCTGCAAGGTTTTTCCCCCACATTCCGCAGATGAAATACCCCGCCGACGTCCTTTCTGTTGAAGTCTACAGGGAAGGTGCCGTCAGGGGAATCGGCCTGGGTGCCCTCGCATTTGCCACGGAAGATGAAGACACGGGGGAGGTTGTCCCGCCGAAACTGGAACTGTACAGGCTTGCAATCAACAGGCGAACCTACACCAACAGTCATATCGAATATGTGGCGTCGAAAATCATCGACGTCTACAAGCGAAGGGATCAGGTCAATTATGGTCTCGATGTCGTCAAGGCCCCGGCGGTCAAGGGTCTCAAGCATTTTCTTGCAAAACTGCAACCCGTATCATTCTAGCAGTCCTGACCAGGCACGGAACCTTCGGGTTCCGTGCCTTTTGACGGCGAAGTCCCCCCGGCATATAATCAAGTTTTGAAACCCCTTCAGGCTTCCCCATCCTTGACAGAGGTGAACCCAATGCTGGAAAGCATCAGGAAAAAACTTGGACTCGACAAAAACGAGCGCTTGCTCAGGCGGTACAACAAAACCGTCGAGAAGATCAACGCTCTTGAACCGCAAATGCAGGAATACAGCGACGAAGAGCTTGCTGCCCTCGGCAGGACCTTCCGGGAAAGAGCGGTTTCCGGGGAAAATCTTGACGAACTGCTTCCCGAGGTCTTTGCCGCCGTTCGGGAAGTTTCCCGCCGGACCATAGGCCTCCGGCATTTCGACGTGCAGCTTGCCGGAGGTATCGCACTCCACGAGGGAAAGATCGCCGAGATGAAAACAGGTGAAGGGAAAACACTGGTTGCCACCCTTGCCGTGGTCCTGAACGCATTGAACGGCAGGGGCGTTCACCTGGTCACCGTCAACGATTACCTTGCGAAGCGTGATGCCGAATGGATGGGGCCCATCTACAAGTTCCTGGGCCTTTCCGTTGGTGTCATATACGCTTTTATGGACCAGCAGGAACGGCTTCAGGCCTACCAGGCTGACGTCACCTATGGAACGAATACAGAGTTCGGATTTGACTACCTGCGGGACAACATGGCCCTGAACGCTTCCCAGATCGTACAGCGGGACCACGCCTATATCATCCTCGATGAAGTTGATTCAATCCTCATCGATGAAGCAAGAACGCCACTGATCATTTCCGGGCCATCAGAAGACAATGTGGAAATCTACAAGCGGGCTGACGAGGTGGCGCGGAAACTGAAAAAGGACGTGGATTTCGAACTTGACGAGAAGGAGCGCAACGTAGCGTTGACGGAAAAAGGCATCGCCGCCTGCGAAAGGATCCTCGGTGTGCCGCAGCTTTTTACCGAATACCAGCATTCAGAACTTGGGCATCGGATCGTCCAGGCCCTCAAGGCCCACCACCTTTTCGAAAGGGACGTCCACTACGTGATCAAGGACGGGGAAATCGTCATCGTCGACGAGTTCACGGGACGGCTCATGTTCGGCAGACGTTACTCTGACGGGCTTCACCAGGCAATCGAGGCCAAGGAAAGGGTTCAGGTAGGGCGGGAGAACCAGACCCTGGCGACAATTACCCTCCAGAACTACGTCAGGATGTACGACAAGGTCGCCGGCATGACGGGAACGGCGGCAACGGAAGAAGAGGAATTCAAGGAAATTTACGGCCTCGAGGTCGTGGTAATTCCCACACACAAGCCGATGATCAGGGAAGATTACGCCGATGCGATTTACAGGACCAAACGCGAAAAATATACCGCCGTTGCGGACGAAGTTGAAGAAACCTTCAAAACGGGACAGCCTGTCCTTATCGGAACCACGTCCATAGAAAGCTCTGAACGCCTCAGCAAGATTCTCAAAGCGCGGAAGATTCCCCACAACGTACTGAACGCAAAACACCATGAGAGGGAAGCCCAGATCGTCGCCCAGGCCGGCCGTCTCCATGCGGTGACCGTCGCGACAAACATGGCTGGCCGGGGGACGGATATCGTCCTCGGCGGCCATCCCGAATCCCTTGCAAGGGAAGAGGCCGAAAAAAAGGACATCGACGCCGCCCGGAACCCTGAGGAGTTCCGGAAGCTCCTTGAGGGAAAAAAACTGGCCTGTGACCAGGAGCACGAAAAGGTGGTCGAGCTTGGAGGCCTCAGGATCATTGGTACTGAACGTCATGAATCGCGGCGGATAGACAATCAGCTAAGAGGCCGAAGCGGACGCCAGGGGGATCCAGGCTGCAGCCGGTTCTACCTTTCCCTCGAAGATGATCTCCTGCGTCTTTTCGGGTCAGACAAGATCGAGGGCCTCATGGGCAAACTCGGGATGGAGGAAGGGGAATCCATAGAGCACGGCTTGTTGAGCCGGGCCATCGAATCGGCCCAGAAACGGGTGGAGCAGTATCACTTCGACATCAGGCGGCAGCTGCTGATGTATGACAACGTAATGAACCAGCAACGGGAAGCCGTTTATGAAGAGAGAAGGAAGATCCTGACCGAGGCGGATGTCCTCGAATATGCCCGCCAGATCGTAGACGACGCTGTATCGGGAATCCTTGAAGGATGTTTCCCCGAAGAGGGGGAACCCCAGGTTGAAGCAGCCAGGGTTGCAATAAAAAGCACCTTTCGACCAGGTGACGAAAAAGTGCTCGAGGGGGTCGAGACGCCCGAAGATGTCGAGACGGCGACGGAATCCTTCCGTACGATGCTCAGGGAAAGGCTTGACGAAAAATTTGCCTCAATGGGAACGGAAACGGCCAATGCCATGGCGCGTTTTGTCATTCTCCACGTACTCGACAGTGCCTGGAAAGAGCACCTTCTTGCCATGGATGAACTCAGGCGGGGCATCGGATTGCGGGCCATAGGACAGAAAGATCCGCTTCTTGAGTACCAGTTCGAATCCTACAACCTTTTCCAGGAGATGATGAGCAGGGTAAGACGGACCATTGCGGAATACCTGTTCCGGGTGTCCGTGGTGGATGAAACGGCAAAAACAGACAGGAGCAGGCGGCTGGAGAATTCACGGGAGTCGGCTTCACTTGACAGCATACTGAAAGTGAGCGGGGGAACCCGTTCGCGACCGACCACGTCTGACCAGGGGAAACCGCAACCTGTCAGGAAGGGCAAAAAAATCGGACGTAACGAACCCTGTCCGTGCGGCAGCGGCAAAAAATACAAACACTGTTGCGGGAAAAACAAATGAGACGGGAGTGCAAAAGGCCCAGGGAAGGAATGGTGACCGGAGTGAAGAGGCGAGCCAGAGGTTCAGTCCTGGTTTTTCTGGGTACAGCGGTCGTTTTCTGCTGTTGCCTTTGGACGGCTGGAAGAGCAGGTGCAATGGACGTGGCCGAAACCCTTACGGAAGTCCTCCGGGAGGCTCCATCGGCTGACATATATGACGAAAGAAACGGGGTCGTCCTTTTGCGCGACTTGCGATACCGGCTTCGGGCGGATGGATCCATGGAGAAAACGGCCTACCTGATTGTTGAGGAAGTCAGGGATTTGGCCAAAGCATTGCCGTCGATGCAGCTTACGGCCCCTGCGCGTGGGAGCTGTGAAGTCCTGGAAGCGTCCCTCTACGACAGGAAGACGGCACGTCCGGTGATGTCCGTTGAGCCGGCAAAAACATTGGCGGAAAACGGCAAAACCATTGAAATCAGGATCCCGAACAGCCTTGAAGGGCGCATCCTCGTCGTGGGGTACAGGGTCGTTTCTCCCACGGGTATGAACATTGAAGACAGGGTGGATCTGGCGATGTTCCTCCCCGTCTGGGAACAGAAGATAGTTGTCGAAGTTCCTGCGGGTGTTTCGCTTGTTTCAGCCGGCGGCGAGGGGGTCAAACCAGACCTGGTCCGTGGAGGACCTACTGATACCTACATCTGGTCGTTTATTAACCTTCCTCCCGGGAAAACACAGGGCCTTTTCAAGGAATCCCTGAAGACGGTTGTTTTCAGTCTCAAGGAAGGTGGACGAATAGCCGTCGAGGAGGCTCGGTCGGGAGAATCGGCTGTTTCCGCGATCCCTGTCCCGAATAAAATCAGCGAATTTCTGGCCGCGGATTCTCCAGAAAAGGCAGGGGAATCCATCCTTGAGCTTTTTCGGGGTGACGGGATGATTTCACGCCTTTTGCCGCCGGATCATATCAGGCAGGCTTCGGACATTCCGAAGGAAGGACCCTGGTCTTTGTGGGAAGGGACGTTTCTTTTGAAGACCTGGATCGAAAAGGCTGGATGGAATGCGGACATTTTGTGGGAACCTGCAGTGAGGCTCGGCAGAAAGATTCCCGCAACGAAAAAGCTCTGGTCCCGCCCCGTTTTGTTTCTTTCCCCGCCGTCGGGTCAGGGGTTTTTCTTTCTTGTCGGCCAGAACCTTCCCGCCGGTTCAGTGCCTGCGTCCCTTTGGGGCAAGGTCCTGTATGAAACGGAAGGAGGCGACCTTGAGAAACGGACAGTCCCCGCAGGGGAGGCAGGCGATCATCGCCTGTCAATCCGGTGGACGATGGAAATGGACGACGCCGGACATGCTTCCGGAGAATTGCGCCTCCGTGTCCGTGGCGGATGGCTGCAAGACTTGAGCGTCAAAGATGTGCCAACCGGGAACACCCTTCCCCACTTTTTTGAAGAAATCCGCTTCCCGAACACCCCTGACATCCGATGGGGAGAGCCATGCATGACTGAGCGAGGCACCGGGTTTGACATGACCGTTTCTTTCAATACTACTGTCGGGATCGTTGCCGGCGGTGACATCCTTGCAAGATGGCCGGTGGCTGTCATGCCATGGCAGCTGGATGCGGTTTCGGAAAAGGGCAATGGCACGTCATTGCGGCATCCTTTGGTCTACGAACAATATGGTGTATTAAAATTGCCGGAAGGCTACGATGTGGTAGCCCTGCCGAACCTTCACCCCTCCCAAAACACAGGTATTGTGCTGACGGAGGAAATGAAAAACAATAAAAGGAAGCAGATCGTTGAAGGCGGGTATAAAATTGTGGCGACTTCGGCCGGGACCGGTGAAGAGGCGTTTGGGGCCTTTAAATCGGTTACGGGAAGGACTTTAACCTGGACGGATATGACAATCCCGCTCCGGAAGAAACAATGAATCTGAAATGGGGTTGATACAACCATGAAAAAAGACGTGTCCGAAATATTGAGGGAGCTTGTGGCCGAAGCTTTGAGACGGATTTCGGAAGAGCGGGGGAAGGCTATTGAAGAAGAGCCACTTGTGGAAATCGAAAGGCCGAAACGGGAGGATCACGGGGACTGGGCAACGAATGCCGCGTTGCAGTGGGCAAAGTTCCTGGAAATGAAACCAAGGGACCTTGCGGAGGACATCGTAGGTCGTCTTGAAGAAAGCGAGTATCTCCATGAAGTCAAGATAGCCGGCCCCGGTTTCGTAAACTTTGTCCTTTCGAACAAATGGATTTCCGATATGCTTTCGATGGTCATCGAAAAGCAGGGTGACTTCGGCCGGGTTGACGTGGGCAAGGGGAGGAAGGTCCAGGTTGAATTTGTGAGCGCCAACCCCACCGGTCCTTTGCATGTGGGTCATGGCCGCGGAGCCGCCGTAGGTGACATTTGCGCGAATATCCTCTCTTTTGCGGGGTGGAAGGTCGAGAGGGAATATTATATCAATGACGCGGGGCTGCAGATGGAGCTTCTCGGCAAGTCAACCCAGGCACGGTATTTCGAGATATGCGGCAAACCCCAGGCGGTTCCCTTTCCCGAGGACGGTTACAAGGGAGCATACCTGTATGAACTCGCGGAAGCCATACGGGACATCGAGGGGGAAAGGTTCCTCCAGGACGATCCAGAAAAGAGCCTGCATTTTTTCACGGAATACGCCGAAAAATCCATTCTGGAAGGCATCAAGAAGGATCTGGCGGACTTCGGCGTGAAGTTTGACGTCTGGTTCTCGGAAAAGTCACTTTATGAAGACAACGCAATGGAAAGGACCATCGAGACCCTGAAAAAGAATGGATTTGCCTATGATGCAGAGGGGGCGACATGGTTCAGGGCGACGGCCTTTTCCGATGACAAGGACCGGGTGCTCGTTCGCAGCAACGGAGTTCCCACATATTTCATGTCCGACGTGGTCTACCATAAGGACAAGTATGACAGGGGCTTCGATCTGGTCATCGATGTCTGGGGGGCGGACCACCACGGATATATCCCGAGAATGAAAGCCGCCGTCCAGGCCCTCGGACGGAAGCCCGAAGACCTGGAGATCGTGCTCATCCAGTTTGTCAATCTCTTAAGGGGCGGAGAGCAGGTTTCCATGTCGACGCGTTCTGGTGAATTCGTCACCCTTCGTGAAGTGGTCGACGAAGTCGGTGTCGACGCGACGCGGTACTTTTTTGCCATGAGGCGTTCGGACAGCCACCTTGACTTTGACCTGGAGCTTGCCAAAAGCACGTCCACGGAGAACCCGGTATATTACGTCCAGTATGCCCACGCACGGATCAACAGCATATTCAGGGAAGCCGAATCAAGAGGCGTTACGTTCACGAAGGATCCCGAAGCAGTAGATGTTTCAGTCTTGAAGGAACCGGAGGAACTGGCGTTGATAAGAAAGATTTCGACCTTTCCTGACGAGGTCAAAAAAGCTGCGGAAGAATTCGCACCGCACAGGATCACCTTTTTCCTCTATGAACTGGCCAGTGCCTTTCACAGTTTCTATAATGCCCACCGTGTCCTTGGAGTCGGGGAGGACCTCGAGGCAGCTCGCCTGTGCCTGACGGAGGCCACCCGTGTAGTCCTGGCGAAAGCGCTGGAACTTTTGGGAATAAGTGCTCCGGAGAGGATGTAGCAAATGCCCAGGTTGCGCTGGGTCGTGCTTATTGCGGCGGCTTTGTGCATCCTTTCGATCATTGGCACGGCATACATCATGGAGATCCAGAAGATCCGCAGGCTGGCGTCGCTTGTGGATCAGCGGATGGACCGGCTCGTCCGCATGAGTAGGGAGATTCAGGCCCTTGAAGACAAGATCCGTTTCTACAACACGCCGGAAGGAATCGCAAGACTGGCCCGGGAGCAGTTCAACCTGACCCTTCCGGGTGAACAGATCTTCAGGATAGAGGTCATATCCGGCGATCACTTGCCTGACGGAAAACGCTAGCGTATAATACCCATTCGTATGCCCTGTTCCTCCAGGTCATTGTGGAGGGACCAAAAGCCCAAAGGGAGGAGGTGAGATCGTGCGACCCTATGAACTGATGATGATCCTGGAACCTGAACTTGAAGATCACCAGGTCTACACCGACGAGGTGCAGGAGGTCGTGCGGAACCTCGGAGGTGAAATCGAGAAGGTCGACGTATGGGGGAAACGGCGCCTTGCGTACCCTATACAGAAGCGGACTGAAGGCCATTACTCGGTATTTGCCTTCAAGATGGAACCGGACAAGGTTTCGGAAGTCGAACGGATCCTGCGGCTCAAGCAGCAGGTACTGCGTCATCTGGTCACCCTTCGTGATGAAAGCTAGGGAGTGAGTTCGGTGGCACGTGGTTTCAACAAGGTAATTCTCATGGGGAATCTGGCCCGGGATCCCGAAGTCCGTTACACCACCTCCAATCAGGCCATTGCAAAACTTACGGTGGCGGTGAACCGGGTCAGCAAGAATCGCAACGGGGAAGTACAGGAACAGGTGGATTTCATACCCGTTGTTGTCTTCGGAAACCAGGCGGAAAACTGCGAACGCTATCTGCGCAAGGGGAGCGCCGTCCTTGTTGAGGGTCGCATGCAGGTGCGAAATTACGAGACGTCCAGCGGCGAACGTCGATGGATCACTGAAGTCGTCGCACAACTGGTGAACTTTGTCGGAACCCGGAAGGACAACGACGGTGCTTACCAGAACCAGGGGAACCAGCGCGGAGGGGAAGACAGGAAAGAACGTGTTGGAAGCCTTCGTGAAAAAGGGTTTGACGACGAATTTCCGATGGATTTCTCGGAAATCGATTCCGACAAGGGTGATGACGACGAGGTTGACATACCCTTTTAGGAACAAGCGGGTTCCGATTCGCGCAAAAGGAGGATGGTTATGGCCTATCCGAGAGGTAAAAGGAGAAGAAGACGGCCCAAGGTATGCTTCTTCTGCATCGATAAGGTTGAAAAGGTCGATTACAAGGAAACCGATAAATTGAAAAAATATCTGAGCGACCGCGGGAAGATTATCCCCCGCCGCGTCACGGGAAATTGTGCGAAGCACCAGAGACAGCTGACCCGGGCAATCAAGCGGGCCCGCTTCATGGCACTCTTGCCCTATTCGGTCGAGTAGGTGCACGGTATTGACGAAGAACCACCGAAAAGGGGAGGAGCCGTGGCTTCTCCCCTTTTGTCGTCATGACTTTTTTGGGAATGCCCGCAGCCTGCGAGGGGGGAGAGAATGAACAGAACCCGGGAGGTCGTGGAATCATCACTTCTTGTAGCGCTGGCGGTGGTCCTTTTTCTTGCCAGTTACGTACTTCCTGTTGTGGGAATGGCCTTTGCTCTCGTCTGTCCCGCCCCGCTTGTTGTTCTTGGGCTTCGGCACAGCCTCGGGAGGGCCGTTCTGGGCGTGTTCGTGGCTTCTTTTCTCGTCAGCGCCCTGACGGGGGTAACAGGCGGATTGTTTTTCCTCCTTGGCTTTGGAATGCTCGGAGTGGGGCTCGGTTTTTTTGCAAAACGGCTGAATTCCTCGGTGGAAATACTCCTTTGCGGAGTATTGGTATCCCTCGCAGGAAAACTGTTCCTTATGGTTCTGATCGCGAAGATCACCGGCATCAACCCTTTGGGCCTTGATTCCGGGGATGTCAATGCCGTCATGGATAACGTGCTTGCAGTCTACCAGCGTCTCGGAATGTCCAAAGAGGCTCTCAAAACCGCGGAGGAACAGATCAGGTCGACGCTGAATCTCCTCCCCTATGTCTTTCCAGCCCTGCTTATTATGGCATCCGCCCTTGATTCCTTTCTGAGTTATGCCATCAGCAGGGCCGTGATGAAGCGGATCGGCAAGGGGTTGCTGCCTCCCATCCCTGCACTTTCCTACTGGCGTTTTCCCAAAAACATTTTTTGGGCACTCCTGGTGGCGGTTCTGTTTTCTATGGCCTCGTATATCGAAAACATCCCGGAAATCATACCAAGGATCGGCATGAATCTGCGCATCCTCGTGATGATAATGTTTTATCTACAGGGACTTGCCGTGGCGTGGGCGTACATGTGCCACAAGGGAGCCGGGAAGGTGCTTCGGTACACCGGTGTCGTGCTGACTCTTTTCGTGCCTTTATTGACCCAGGTGATCCTGCTTTTGGGTATTATTGACATGTGGTTTGATTTGAGATCACGAATGCAGAGGTGATGACCTGATGAAATGTATCCTTTTGGAGGACGTGCAGAAACTTGGGAAAAAGGGTGAACTCGTCGAAGTTTCAGACGGGTATGGAAGAAATTTTCTGATACCCCGGGGACTGGCGGAAGAGGCGACAAAGGGGAGGATTGCCGAACTCAGGGAAAAGGAACGCTCCAGACAGGCAAAGAACGAAAAGGCACGTGAAGAAGCGGAAGCTTCGAAAAAGTTCCTTCAGGGCAAGACCGTGAAGGTGACAGCAAGTGCAGGTGAAAAGGGCAAACTCTTCGGGAGCATTACCACGGCACAGATCGCTGATGCCGTTAAAGAGCAGTTCAACATACACGTCAGCAAGAAGGAAGTCAAAGTGGAGGAGCAAATAAAGGAAGTCGGATCATATCCGGTTTCGATCAGGCTGTTCCCCGGTGTGGAAGCCGAAATGACGATTACAGTGGAGGCCGGTTAGCGTGACTGGCCGGCTTTTCGACAAGGTCCCCCCTCATAATCTCGAGGCGGAAAGGGCGGTTCTCGGGGCGTGCCTCCTTGATGCGGACGCGTTGACACTGGCTGTCGACAGCCTTGCAGCGGAAGATTTTTACGACGCCGAACACCAGCAGATGTTCAAACTCATGCGGGACATGGCGGCGAAATCGAAGCCCGTTGATCCGTTGACATTTCTTGAGGAGATGTCGAAGCAAAAAAACAGGGATTCCTCCTGGGGTCAGCCCTTTATTGCGGGCCTTGTTGATGCCGTTCCGACAACGGCAAACGTGGAGTACCATATCAGGATCGTCAAGGACAAATCGGTACACCGGCGGCTTATCCAGGTCGGTGGCCAGATCGCTCAGCTCGGTTACGCCGAGGACAAGGAACTTGAAGATGTCCTTGACGAATCAGAACGGGCAGTTTTCGAGATAACCCAGAGCGGCAGCAGGGCCCCTTTCAGACGTGTCGGTGATGTCCTGGCGCCGACGTTCCAGGCCATTGAAGAAAGGTTCCATTCTCCTGCGACAAGTGTCACCGGCGTCCCGAGCGGATTCAAGGATTTCGAGACCTTGACGGGCGGTTTCCAGCCCGGGAGCCTGAATATACTGGCAGCGAGACCTTCGATGGGGAAAACGGCCTTCGCCCTCGACATAGCCATGCATGCCGCCATAGAGCACGAAAGCCCGGTCCTCCTCTTTAGTCTCGAAATGAGCGCGGAACAGTTGGTTCAGCGTATGCTGGGTTCGCGGGCCAGGGTAAACATCCACGATTTGCGGACGGGAATGTTTCACGAAAACAGCTGGACTGATCTTGCCGAGGCTGCGGGCGAACTTGCGCGGGCGCCGATTTTCATTGACGACAGCTCCGTTTTGTCCACCCTCGACCTCAGGGCCAGGAGCAGGAGGTTCAAATCCCAGTTCGCCAAAGACGGGCTCGGCCTTATCGTCGTCGACTATCTCCAGCTCATGCATTTCACAAGGAGAATCGACAGCAAGCAGCAGGAAGTGGCCGAAATTTCTCGTTCCCTCAAGTCCGTCGCCCGCGAACTCGACATGCCGGTCATCGCCCTCTCGCAGCTTTCCAGGGCCGTGGAGCAACGGACGGAAAAAAAACCTCAGCTTTCCGATCTCAGGGACAGCGGCGCTATCGAACAGGACGCCGATCTGGTCATCCTCCTCTACCGCGCGGGATACTATGAGAACACGGGAGAGGAAACAGACCCGACGGCGGAAATCATCGTCGCCAAGCACAGAAACGGGCCAACGGGGATGGTCAAACTCATTTTCCAGAAAGAATATGCCCATTTCGTCAACATGGCCTGGGGTTCCATTTAGAGGTACACCGAGGCAAAGCGGGAGGGGAGAGCAAACGTGGACGGGAAGGAAAACCCTTTGGAATATTCCAAAACGGCAAGCAAGGAAGACACTGTCACCGTGGGGCCGCAAGAACTTGTACCGTTTCCTGTCTACGGAATGCTCGTTTTTGTTGCCCTAACAGTCCCGAACCTCGTTTTTTCCGGACCGGCATGGTTTCAGACACTTCATCTTCTGAAGTGGGCTGTCGCATTCTTGCCAGTTGCTGTCATGACTGTTGTGGCGGGAATCAACCTCACAAAAAACGGTGCCCTAAAGACGGGTTTTGTACTGGATCCGTTTGGTGCCATCTGGTTGTTACTGCTGCTTTTTTTGTCACTTCAGCCGCTTTGGACTCCATTGACGTCAATCCCCACCTTTGCAAGAGAATGGTTCTACTTTGCCTCCCTATGGGGGCTTTATATCGTTGCCATGCATATGGGTGGCTCGAGGATGCTGAAACCTCTTATCCTGGCGGCGGCACTGAACGCCCTGGTCAACATTTTTTTCGCGGAACTTCAGATCCGCGGAATGAACGCGCAATTTGCATTCATTCTGCCAACGCCTGGCAAATACATAGGGAACACAGGACAGCAGAACATGCTGGGGCTCTGGATTGCCATGACGATGCTCGGCGTGGTGTATCTGTTCCTCCTTGAAGGACTGAAGCGCGAAAATCGGCGCGAGTATGCCGAGCCTTTATTCAACCTTCTTCTTCTGACAGGATTAAGCTGGGGCTTGTGGAATACCACGAGCCGGTCGGCCACACTCTCCTTCGTCGTCGGTTGGTTGATACTCATACTGGTCTTCAGCAAACAAGGCCACGGCGGGGGGAAAAAGGCCCTTGTGAAAAGAAACGGGATGGTGCTCCTTTTGCTTGCAGTGACACTTTTGAGCTCCCTGGCCTTTGGCCGTGGGGGCATCTTTCTCTCCAAATCGGAGGAAATCGTGACACGTGTTGAAACAGTGGGGAAAAGGGACAGCATATGGGCAACGAGTTACACCATGTTCCGGATGCACCCTGTCACAGGCGTCGGTCTTGGGCATTTCAAGTGGAACTACCTCGAGGCTCAGAAGGAAATGCTGAAGAAATGGCCTGAAAAAGAGTGGAAATTCACGCTGTGGGCCCATAACGAGGTGCTTCAGTGGTTCTGTGAGACGGGAGTCGTGGGCGGGATGATTCTCGTCCTTTTTGGCATCTGGTGGCTCCGTTCTTTTTGGGGTGTGCTTTCTGGACGGATACGGGTCGAACCCGAAACAGCCTGGGCCTGCGGCATGCTCTTTTTGCTGTGGTTCAATGCCATGTGGACCAGGCCCTTCCATCGTATTGAAAATGTTCTGTGGATGGCTTTTGCCTTTGCGCTTGCCAACAGGGAAATGATCCAACTGCATGTTGGTTGGAACGAACTGAGAAGAGGCTGGATCGTGCGCCTCCTTGGTGTCAGCATGGCTATCGTTGCAATAGGGGGGATTGTCTTTCTAGGAAGCGGCATGTACGGTGACCGTCAGTTGCGGATTGCACTTGACACGCATGACGCTGGCCGTCAGCTCGAGCTTCTGGAGTCGGCTGAAAGGCATTTCATGGTTCGGGACCTTGCACAGCGTCAGATTGCCTATCATTATCTCGCAAGATCTCGAGCATCAGGAAACGTGGAATATCTTGCCGAAGGCCTCAATCGACTTCACGAATATTTCCGAACCCATCCCCAGGCGAGGGAGATGAACCAGCTGTTGTCGTGGTACAAGAAGCTGGACGAAATGGAACTATTCGAAAACGTTGCCGTTTATCTCCATCCCCGATCACGTGGAGGTTCTTTTGTTTCCCACGGCGAAGGGGCGCAGGACGTTTGCCCCTCGGCCTCCTCTAAGTAGACTTTCCCTTTTTCAGGAAATGTTCAGCAGTTCCTGGTACCTTGGGAAAGGCCAGAACTCGGAGGAAATAACCGTCTCAGCCTCCTGACAGAGAAGGCGGAGTTTCTCCATGACGGGCAGCGACCTGGCGGTGAGGTCTTCGGACTTTTCAGTAAGTGACAGGTCATGAACGCCGTCTCTCATGGAAGAAAGTTGTTCCACCTCGACGAGAAGGTCCTTCTTCAGTTGTACCAGGTTGCGTATATGCTCCTTCCACTGCGAGGTGTCGGTTTCGATGTCTTCCGGAACCAGGGAAAAGGCTTCGCTCTCGAGACGTATCTGTTTTGACAGGGCGGGCAGAACGCCCTCGCGGACCATGGATTCCATGACAGTCATGTCGATTTCGAGGGTTTTGATGTACTGCTCGAGCCGGGTTTCGTAATAAGCGGTAATTTCCCTGTCTGTGAATATTCCGAGATGATCGAGGAGTTCCCGATGTTCCGGCACCAGGTAGAGTCCCAAGGCCTCGAAGGTTGTTTCCGCTACGGGAAGCCCTCTTTTGATTGCTTCTTCCTTCCATTCTTCGGAATAGCAGTTACCTTCGAAACGGATGTCGGCGCTTTCGTTGACGGCTGTCTTGATTGCATCGAGCGCGGCGTCGGCGACGTCGGTTTCTGCAAGACGGGCTTCTATTCGTTCAGCCATTCGATCCATACCCCAGGTCCACAGGGCGAGGATCATTGTGAGAGGGCCCGCCGTTGACTGGGATGCCCCCGGGGCACGGAACTCGAATTTGTTTCCCGTGTATGCGATGGGCGCTGTCCGGTTCCGGTCGGTATATTCGGGCTGTATCGAAGGAAGCCGGTTCAGGCCGAGATCAAGCATTCCCTTGGAGGGAAGCTCCTCGGGCAAACCTTCACCGATCCGTTCAAGGATCTGGGTGAGTACGTTTCCGAGATGGACACTCATGATTGACGGGGGAGCCTCGTTCCCACCGAGTCGATGCATGTTGCCCGGTGTCGCGATGGAAGCCCTTAAAAGGCCTCCGAAACGGGAGACGCCTAAAAGGAGGGAGCACAAAAGCGTCAGGAACTGCAGGTTCTTTCTCTGGCTTGACGAGGGCTTGAGAAGATTCCTGCCCTCGCTGTCCTTGAGTGAGAAATTCAGGTGCTTGCCGCTTCCATTGATGAAAGAGAAGGGTTTTTCGTGGAGGAGAAGACGGAATCCATGACGGCTCGCGACGCGGCGCATTTGTTCCATGAGGATCTGGTTCTGGTCGACGGAAAGATTGGCTTCTGCAAACTGTGGCGCGAATTCGAACTGGCAAGGTGCCACTTCGTTGTGCCGTGTTTTGAGCACCATGCCGAGGCTGAGCATTCTTTCGCTCAGATCTTCCATGAAGGCAAGCACCCTGGGGTGGATGGATCCGAAATAATGGTCCTCCATCTGCTGTCCCTTGGGAGGCGGGGAGCCCATGAGCGTCCGCCCGCAATAGAGGAGGTCGGCGCGCTTTTCAGCCTTGTCGGCGTCGACGAGGAAAAATTCCTGCTCTGCGCCCATGGTGACCTGGCACCAGCGTACATTTCTGTTCCCGAAGAGCTTGAGGATCCTCAGGGTCCGTTCCTCGACGGCCGCAAGGGCCCGGAGAAGTGGAGTCTTCATGTCGAGGGGGGTGCCGTCGTTGCTGATGAATACGGAGGGTATGCACAGGGTGCCGCCTTTCTCGCTCGGAATGACAAAGGCGGGGCTTGTCGGGTCCCAGGCGGTGTATCCCCGGGCCTCGAAAGTGGACCGCATGCCGCCGGAAGGGAGTGACGAGGCGTCAGGTTCGCTCTGGATGAGCTCTTCTCCGTTGAAGGATTCAACGGGCATCCCGCTTGCGTCTACAGTCAGAAAGGCCATGTGTTTTTCGGCGGTGAGTTCCGTACGGGGATGGAACCAGTGGGTGTAGTGGGTCGCCCCCCTGGAGATGGCCCACTCCTTCATTGCCGAGGCCACAATGTCGGCGGTGGCGAAATCGAGCTTTTCCCCTCCGGACATGCTGTTTTTCAGTTTCTCGAAGGTCTGCTTCGGGAGCCCCTCGCGCATCGCCTTTTCTCCGAATACATTGACCCCGAAGATTTTCGTCGGCCTCGCATCATTCATTGGGACACCCTCCTTCTCCGGATATAATGTGTGTATATATCACAATAACGTTATTTACGCAAGAATAAGGTGCATCAAAAGCAAAAAAATGCTGTATAAGTCACAAGAAAGAAAAAATCGGCGTGTATACACGCCGATTTTGCTGTTCAGGGATATTTTCATTTCCTAAAAAATGCCCTTTCAGGGATTTTTCAATGCTTTTCTTGAAAGATCCAGATGGGTGTGTATGAGATGCTCGGCGAGATCGCTGTTTTTCAGGCGGAGAGCATCGAGCAACTGTCGGTGTTCTTCGAGGCTGGGGTTTGAATCGAAGTCGAAGAATGATTCAAACAGGATCATGTAGACGTAAATTCGAGAAAGGACGTTCCCGACGAATTCCGCGAGCATCCGATTCCCGCTGGATTCGGCGATGATGCGGTGAAAGGCGATATTGACCCGCAGATAATCATCGAGGTTTCTTGCAGCGAAGGCCTTTTCTTCTTCTTGGATATTCTCCTCGAGCAGGTAGAGCTCGGGAGGCCGTATCCTTTGAGCCGCCTTTCTGATGGCCAGGCGTTCAAGGTATTCCCGGAGTTCGTAGGCATCCTGGACTTCTTCCGTATTCGGGAACACGAGGCGGGCGCCCAGGTTGGGAATGAAATCGACGAGTCCCTCGTTGGCGAGCCTTCTCAATGCTTCTCGCACGGGTGTCCGGCTGACTTCAAGTTCCCGCGCAATGGATGCTTCCGGGAGACGTTGACCGGCCCGGAGCTTCTTTCCAAAAATTCTTTTTCTCAGTTCATGGTACACGTATTCGGAAGCTGTCGAAAAATCATTGGATGTTCTCATAAGCGTTCCTCCCAATGTTTGCCTGTTTCCGATGTTCCTTGATGCAGCCTTTCGATGAGAACAAATTGTACCAGATCACGTGAAATGTTGATCCTCTCGATAATCCGAAGGTCACCGGACCGGGGAAAACCCTTCCGGTTCGGGGGTTGACGTTTCCGGCTGGATCATGGTAAAAACATGTATACGCAGTATACCATGTATACTATAATGAGAAAAGGGGATTTTCAAGTTCTTCGAAAGGAGCGTTTCCAATGTATGAGGATCTGAAAGGACAGAGAGTTCTCGTCACCGGCGGTGCGAGCGGGATCGGGGAAGCGACGGCTGTAAGGTTTCTCAAGGAAGGTTGCCGGGTTGCCGTTTTTGACAGGGATGCAAAGGCCCTCGAAGGGCTGAAGACCGGGCACCCCGAAATCGAACTTGTCCTCGAGGGTGACGTCAGTTTCCCTGAAGATGTCGAAAAGGCTTTTGCCAGGATAGACAGCGAATTCGGCGGTCTCGACGTTCTCGTTTCAAACGCGGGGATCAGCGTCAGGAAACCTTTCACGGATGTTACCTACGAACAGTGGACAAACGTTCTGGGAATCAACCTCGGAGGAATGTTTCTTTTCGCACGGGCCGCGACGGAACGCATGAAAGCGGGAAAGGGCGGAGTCATCCTGATGACGGCCTCGACGAACGGAATGGAGGGACATCCCCTGTACGCTGATTATAACGCCTCGAAGGCGGGAGTGATTCTTCTCACCAAGACCCTGGCCCTGGAGTTTGCGCCTGATATCAGGGTGAACTGCGTGAGTCCCGGCTATGTCCTCACACCGATGCAGAAAGCGGAATATTCGGAAGAAATGCTCGAAAAGGTCAACGAAAAAATCCCCTTCAAGCGCCACGCAAAACCGTCGGAAGTGGCGGCGCTGTTTGCCTTTCTCGCGTCATCCGAGGCGTCCTATATTACCGGGGCGAACATCCCGATAGACGGTGGGGAGACAGCGGGGCTTGTTTGAGAATCTGAATCTGCAGAAGGAGGAAGACCGGATGAAACATGAAGAACTGTTCAGCCTGAAAAGCAAAGTTGCGGTGGTAACGGGGGCGGCTTCCGGCATCGGCAAAGGGTGTGCCGGGTTCCTTTCAGACATGGGTGCCGAAGTGGTGCTTCTTGATATTTCAAAGGAGAAAGGCGAGGCGGCTGCGGAAGAAATAGGCTCCGGTGCATGTTTCATGGAATGCGACATCACCGATGAAGCGCAGTGCGAGGCCGTGGCGGTAAGGGTGAAAGAACGTTTCAACCGGGTGGACGTCCTCGTCAACTGCGCCGGTGTCATCAGGAGAAAGAGCGTGGTTGACCTGACGGAAGAGGACTGGAATATCGTTATCGATGTGGGCCTCAAAGGAGCCTTTCTCCTGTCAAAGCACCTTATCCCCCTGATGGCTTCAGGGGGCGGCGGCAGCATCATCAACATCGGATCCGGCTGGGGCATTAAAGGGGGACCGAATGCTGCGGCCTACTGTGCGGCAAAAGGCGGCATCACCAACCTGACAAGAGCCATGGCCATCGATCACGGCCCACAGAAAATCAGGGTCAACTGTGTCTCCCCCGGAGATACCGACACTCCCCTTTTGAGGGACGAGGCGAGGCAGCTCGGGATAGACGAAGGTGAGTGGCTCGCCGAAAGCGCCGACCGTCCGCTGGCGAGGCTCGGGGAACCCAAAGACATCGCCATGGCGGTGTATTTTTTGGCGAGCGATCTTTCGAGCTGGGTTTCCGGGGCCAATATCGTCGTCGACGGCGGCGGAACGGCTTGATCACCCACAGAATCCGGCAAAACTAACAACAGGAGGAATATTCATGAACAAGTCAAAAATGGTCCACCCCTATATCCCGAATTCAGACCCTCGTATTCAGGAGGAGATGCTGGAGGCCATCGAGGTTTCGAGCATTGACGAATTCTACAAGGGCATCCCGGAGGAACTTCGCGTAAAGGGAATGCTAAATCTTCCCGAAGCGCTTCCTGCTGAATGGGATCTGAAACGTCACGTGGAAGACATGATGCAGGAAAACGTTTCCTGTCGCGACTCGCTGAGCTTTCTCGGGGGCGGCTGCTGGCAGCATCATGTGCCTGCTGTCTGTGATGAAATCAACAGGAGATCGGAATTTCTGACAGCCTATGCCGGTGAGCCTTATGAGGATCACGGAAGGTTCCAGGCCCTTTTCGAATATGCAAGCATGATGGCCGAACTCGTCGATATGGATACCGTCAATGTCCCGACCTATGACGGGTCCCAGGCGGCGTCCACCTCGCTCCGTATGGCCTCCAGGATCACAGGCAAAAACCGGGTAGTCGTTGCCGCGAATTCCCACCCCGACAGGGTCAGGGTGATCAGAAACTACTGTCATCCTGACATCTTCGTCGATATCGTGGACTTCGACGAAAACACCGGCACCGTGGATCTGGGGAAGATGGCGGAATCCATCGATCACGACACGGCGGGGGTCTACATAGAGAACCCGTCCTATTTCGGCACCGTTGAGACCCGGGGACGGGAAATCGCCGAAAAGGTCCATGAGGCCGGAGGCCTCCTCGTCGTGGGATGCGATCCATCCTCGCTGGGTGTTTTTGCACCGCCGGCGAGTTACGGTGCGGACATCGTCTGCGGGGATCTGCAGCCCTTGGGGATGCACATGTATTATGGAGGAGCCCGGGCGGGATTCATTGCCACCAGGGACGAAGAAAAATTCGTTTCGGAATACCCTTCCAGGCTTTTCGGCATCGCCCCGACGACCCACAAGGAATGGGGTTTCGGTGATGTAGCGTGGGAGCGCCTGTCTTTTCACGACCGGGAAAACGCAAAGGAATTCGTCGGAACGGCGGCCGCCCTCTGGGCAATTACTGCCGGCGTCTATCTGGCCCTCATGGGGCCCAGGGGTATGAGAGAACTCGGCGAAGGCATACTCAGACGGAATGCCTATGCGAGAAAACGGCTTTTGTCTCTCCCAGGAGTGAAAACGCTTTTCCCTGAAGGAGCTTTCTTCAAGGATTTCGCCCTCAATTTTGACGGGACGAACAAATCCGTGAAAGAAATCAACGACAGCCTCAGGACCGAAGGAATCTTCGGCTGCATAGACCTTTCCGCAGCGTACCCGGCTCTCGGAGAAAGCGGGCTTTTCGCGGTGACGGAAATTCACAGCGCATCTGACATAGACAGGCTCGCGAGTGCGCTGCGGAAGGCCGTCGCGTAAGAAACGCGAGTTTCGACAAGGGAGTTGAATGACATGGGAATGAATATAAGGACCAAGCTCAGGGATTTCCACCAGGCACGCTGGGACGAACCGATCATATACGAGATTTCGAAACCTGGAGAACGGGGTGTGCTGGTCCCCGAGTTCGATGGGGAAAACATCGATGTCCATATTCCGGAAGGGATGAAACGAAGCGTGGAGCCCAATCTTCCGGAAATGGGCCAGATGCGCGTATTGCGGCATTACCTGCGGCTTTCGCAGGAAAATCTGGGTGCAGACCTCAATGTCGATGTCGGCCAGGGGACATGCACCATGAAGTACAGCCCAAAGATCAACGAGCAGCTTGCTGCAAATCCGAAGGTGGCCGAACTGCATCCCTGCCAGGACGAATCAACGGTTCAGGGCGTGCTCGAGATGATCTATGAGACGGACCTTTGCCTTCGGGAGATTTCCGGAATGGACAGGTTCAGCCTTCATCCAGGCGGTGGATCCCATGCGCTGTTGACCATTGCCTCGATCATCAGGAAATGGGTTGACAGCAGGGGTGAAACGGATAGGAGGGACGAAATCATCACCACCATTTTCTCCCATCCTTCAAATGCGGCGGTAAGCAAGCTGAAAGGCTTCAAGGTGATCACCTTATATCCCGACGAAGACGGACGCCCGGATATCGAAGCACTCAAGGCTGCAGTTTCTGAACGAACCGCCGCACTTTTGATCACAAACCCGGAAGATATCGGTATCTACAATTCCCGGATCAGGGAATTTACCGACATCGTTCACGAAGCGGGAGGCATCTGCAGCTACGACCAGGCCAATCTCAACGGCATCATGGGCCTTACCCGCGCGCGTGAAGCCGGATTCGATCTTTGCTTTTTCAATCTGCACAAAACATTTTCCGCGCCTCACGGTTGTGGTGGACCCGGTGGGGGTGTGGTGGGGGCAACGGAAGAAATGGCACAGTTTCTGCCCGTCCCCCTGGTTTCCCATGACGAAGCCCGGGATCGGTATTTCCTTGATTACCATGTTCCGAACACCATCGGTAAAGTCAAGGATTTCTACGGTGTCGTTCCGGTCATCCTCAAGGCTTACGCGTGGATCCGCAGTCTCGGGGCGGAAGGCATTCTCGAGGCCGCAAAGGTGGCGGTGTTGAACAACAATTACGTTTTCAAGAAGATTCTCAGCATCAAGGGATGTACGGCACCCTATGCAAAAGGCGAGACGAGGGTGGAACAGGTCCGCTACAGCTGGGAAGAGCTGACCAGGGAGACGGGTATCACCACGGTGGACATCCAGAACCGTATGTTTGACTACGGCGTGCACTACTGGACAAGCCATGAACCATGGCTTGTCCCCGAACCCGTTACGATAGAGCCCACGGAGTCTTATTCCAAGGACGAGCTCGACGAATTCATTGCCATACTTGAACACGTGGCGAAAGAAGCCTATGAGGATCCTGAGACGCTCAAGACGGCACCGCACAGGAGCACGATCCACCAGGTGGATCACGACTATCTTGACGATCCCTCCAAGTGGGCCACCACCTGGCGGGCGTACAGGAAAAAATTCGACGGTTATTTCGAGCCGAAAAAGTAGGGGGCCTTGGCAAAAGCCATGAAGCGCCTCGGGGTTATTGTCAACCCCATTGCCGGCATGGGAGGGCCCGTGGGTCTGAAGGGAACCGACGGCCGGGAAACCTATGAAGAGGCATTGCGAAGAGGGGCGGTCCCGCGAGCCGAATTTCGGGCGCGGGATGCCCTCAGGGCTTTGCAACCACACCTGAGTGATCTTGAGGTGCTCACCTGTGTGGGGCCCATGGGTGAAAACGCCGTCGTCGAAGCCGGGTTTGATTACAGCCTTGTTCTCGAACATTTTCGGGGGCAGTCTTCGTCGGGGGAGGATACGTTCCGTGCGGCACGCCGGATGCTCAAGGACGGAGTCGATCTTCTCCTCTTTGCGGGGGGCGACGGGACCGCCCGTGACGTGTGCGAAGCCATCGGGACGTCTCTACCTGCGTTAGGTATTCCGGCGGGAGTCAAAATCCATTCGGGTGTGTTTGCCATAAGTCCCCACAAGGCCGGAGAGATGGCAGCGAGGTTTCTTTTCGGTGGAGCAAGGGGGAGGACGAAAGAAATGGAAGTCATGGATATTGACGAGGACGCCTTTAGAAACGACCGGGTCCAGGCAAGACTTTACGGTTATCTTGTGGTGCCCTGGGACCGGGGGAGAGTACAGGGGGCAAAGGCCGGTTCGGCGGCCTCCGAACAGGTTTCGCAGCAGGCAGTCGCCGCAGAAATCGTCGAGAGAATGTTGCCGGAAAGAGTGTATATCCTGGCTCCCGGGACCACGGTCCGGGAGGTTGCACGACGTCTTGGAATCGAAAAGACGCTTTTGGGGATCGATGCCGTCAAAGACCGCAAACTCCTGGCGAAGGACATGAACGAAGGGCAGCTTTTTGATCTCGTCAAAAGGCGGCCTTGCACGATCATTGTCAGTCCTGTCGGGGGCCAGGGATACATCTTCGGCCGTGGAAACCAGCAAATCAGCCCCAGGGTGATTCGCGCAACGGGGAAGGAGAACATCCTTGTCGCGGCAACGCCTCACAAGTTGGCCTTGATGGCGGGTTGCCCGCTGCTTGTCGATACGGGTGACGCTGAACTTGACAGTCTGCTCAAGGGCCCATGGCCGGTCGTGACCGGATACCACGAAACGAGCATGTACCCTGTTTCTTTCTAGAAATGCCCGGGAGTGAAAAAGGACGAAAGCGGCTTGGTAGCCGCTTTCGTCCTTTCGTTTGACCTTTTTGAAAATTACCGGGAACATTCCCTCCCGAGCTTTCTCGCCTCTTCAAGCCGGTCGGTCCCTTCGATGTCGTCCGGCCCGTGAACTCCGTAAGCGTGAATTTTGCCGAGAATTTTCATTCCGAGCAGGGCCGCCGACTTGGCCAGTGCGAAATCGATGCCCTCGAAGATGTCGCTTGCAACGTCTCCCCCGGCGGCAAGAAGGACACACCCCTTTCCGCTGAGGTTTGTGGACGCCTTGTCTGAAGCGTAAGGCAGAAGGCGATCCCAAAGGGCTTTTATCTGGGCGCTCCAGGTGTACCAGTACAGTGGGGCTGCGAAGACGAGGATATCGGCGTTGTCAATAGCCTCGTAAAGGGCATCCATATCGTCTTCCAGGACGCAGTGCCGGCCCTTCTCCCAGCATTTGCGGCAGTCGATACATGGCTTGATGGCTTTCTCACCGAGGCGGACAAAGTCAACATTGGCACCGGCCCCACGGGCACCTTCCGCAAAGGCCATGGCCATCTTTTCAGTGTTTCCTTCCTTTCTCGGGCTTCCAAGAAAAACGAGCATATTTTTCATGATGAAAAGACCTCCTCATAAAATTTTTTAAAATCATCGTGGATTTTGACGATCTCACGATATACCGTGTCATCCACCGGTTCCAGCGGCGGCCTTGGAGGACCGCCATAGAGGCCTGCGTGATCCATGGCGGCCTTCAGGCCGGGCACTCCGAAACGCTTTGTTACGGCCTCGTTGATGTCAATGAGTGCAAGCTGCAGTCGTCGCGCAAGGGACATGTCTTTCCTCGAAAACGCGTCAAAAATGGCGCGAGTGGCGTCGGGGAAGATATTGGCGACACCCATGGTCGCCCCGTTGCATCCGACGGAGAGAGCGGGAAGCAGAAAGCTCCCGGATCCGGCGAACACGCTGAATCCCGTTGCGGCATTTTTACAGATCCGCGCGATCTGGACAATATCGCCGGAGCTGTCCTTGATGCCTGCGATGTTTTCGTGGTGCGAGAGTTCGGTGGCAATGCTCCAGTCGAGGTTCCATCCCGTATTTGCGGGCATGTTGTAAAGTACGACGGGGATAGGCGAGGCCTCGGCAATATCGGTGAAATATTTTATGACGGCACGATGGGAGTTTTGACCTTTATAATAGTGGGGAGGGAGCACAAGAACGGCGTCGCAGCCTGCGTCGGCGGCGGCGAGGCTCAGTTCAATTGTTTCTGAAGTGGACGCACAATGGGTCCCGGCGATGATCGTGAACCTTTTGCCCGAAAGCCTGGTGCACGCCTTGAAGAGCTCCACTCTTTCTGAAAAACTGAGAAGGGGCCATTCGCCGTTCGAGCCCGCGATGACGAGACCATCGAGGGGGGTTTGTTTCCAGTGGAGGATGTTTTTTTCGAGAGCATCGTAAAAGATTTCTCCCTCGGGAGAAAAAGGTGTGGGGATGGGGGCGAACATTCCCTGTAGTATCATGGTTACACTTCCTTTCGGTGTCTGGGTCATCCTGCCCGGAGCCGGGGCGCATTGGGCGGATTTCAAGAATAGCTGCTTGAGGAGGCCGGTGCAAGGAAAAGGAGACGGGAAACAATCTGTTCGGGAGATGGCCGGACTTCTTTCCTGGAGGCCACGATGAGCGAGATACGGATCGGGACCTGTTCCTGGAGCGACAAAAGTCTTTTGTCAAGCGGATGGTACCCTGCACAGGCAGGCAATGCGGCCTCAAGATTGAGGTTTTATGCAAACCGTTTCAACACCGTTGAAATCGACAGCAGCTTTTACGCGATTCCATCGGAGGCCGTGCTTTACCAGTGGGTGTCGCGGACTCCGCCGGACTTTGTTTTTAATATGAAGTCCTTCGGGCTTTTCACGCATCATGCTGTGAACACGGCATTCCTCCCGCCACGATTCCGGAAAGACGGCCAAAAGGAGCGAATACGGCTTCAGGATTTGCCAAAAGAATGCAGAAGAGATCTTTGGGACATTTTTTACGAGAGGGCGATGGTTCTTCACCGGATGGGCAGGTTGGGGTACCTGTTGTTCCAGTTTCCTCCTTCTTTTGATTACAGCAAGGGGGCGCTTGATTACATCAGGAGACTCGCCGGAATCAGCAGGCCCGCGCGAGTGGCCGTGGAGGTGCGTCATCGCTCGTGGATGGAAAAGGGGCAAAAGGAAAGGTTTCTCGATCTGCTTCGTGAAGAGAACATGGCCTATGTTGCTGTGGATGAACCGCGCCTGCTCTGGACGGTCCCCTTTGAATGGCACGTTACCGCAACCTGGGGAGCGGTCTTGAGACTGCATGGAAGAAACAGCGACGGGTGGATCAAAAAGGGAGCCACCGTGGCCGAGCGATTTGCATACCTTTATGACCACGCAGAGCTCGCAGTCTTTGTGGAGGGGACAAGGCGCCTGGGGAATTCCACGGAGAAAATGTTCATCATGTTTAATAACTGTTTTCGTGATTATGCCGTAAAAAACGCTCTCCAGATGAAGGAACTGCTTGGGCTGGGAAGCGGCATCCATTCCGGCGACCAGAAGGCCCTTGATCTGGAAGAAAACCCGTGAGCGTGCGTGCGGTGGAAGAGGTGAAAACCCGTGAATATTCTTTTCGGTGGTAAGGCATTCGAAAAGCTGCTGCCTCATTTCAGACCCCTGCTGGAGGGACACAGGCTTTATGTCGCGGCATCAGCCGAAGAACTGCCGGAGCTGGTGAAAGATGCCGGGATCCTCGTCACCGGCCCGATGCCTGTGACGGAAGAATTGCTGTCCGGGGCGCCCGGATTGAGGCTCGTCCAGCAGTGGGGTGTCGGTGTCGAAACAATAGATGTTGATGCCTGTTCCAAAAGGGGCGTCCTCGTTGCAAATGTTCCCTCAAGGGGGACTGGGAACGCTGAGGGTGTGGCCGAAATCGCAGTCCTTCACATGCTGATTTTGGCGCGGAGGTACGCCAAGGCCGTGCAAAACATAAAGAAAAAGCGTCTTTATGCCCCCCAGGGGATTTCGCTCTGGGGGAAGAAAGCCGTTGTAATAGGGCTCGGAAATGTCGGACAATGCATCGTGGAACGCCTGGGAGGCTTTGGGATGCGCATATCCGGAGTCAACAGGACCAGGCGACGGGAACATGAAAAGCTTGGTCTCGATGGTTTGTATGGATTGGATGACCTGAAACAGGCGTTGGACGCGAGCCGTTTTGTCGTTCTATCTTTGGAGCTGAATGAGGCTACGCGTGGTTTCGCCGACGAGGAATTTTTCAGCCTTTTCCCGGAAAAGAGTTTTTTTGTCAATGTGGGACGGGCGGGGCTGGTCGAGAGAGCGGCCCTTGAAAGGGCGCTGGAAAAGGGGATCCTGGCGGGAGTGGGCCTGGATGTTTTCTGGGACGAACCGGCCGATCCCGAAGACCCTCTGCTTTCGGATCCGCGGGTTGAGGTTACACCCCATATCGGCGGGATTACCGACGTTGCCTTTGAGAAAATAACGTCCTTCGTGGTTGAAAATATCAAAAGAGTTGAATCGGGAAAAAGGCCGCAGTCACTGCTGAACCCCCGAGCATTGAAGGAGCATGGAGCATGATTGCAGCCGGCCGAACCGGAAAGTCCGCACTCAGGATCGCAGGGAGAACGAAAAATGTTCTTTTCGACTTCGACATGACCCTCATTGACAGCAGTGAGGTGTTCGCTTTCGGACTGCAACGGCTTTCGTGGATCTTTTCCCTCAGGAAACCTTCGAAAGAAGAAATTTTTGGCACCATCGGCCTCCCCATGAGAGAGGCCATGAAAGCCCTGTGGGGTAAATGCAGGGAGGAATGGCTTCGGTATTACCATAAGGACATTTCACCACTGGAACGGAAATATTTGAAACTTCTCCCGGGAGTGAACAGCCTTCTGGAAACGCTGAAAAGCATGGACATTGCCTGCGGGGTTGTTTCTAACCGGGCGTCTTTGAAGAATCTCATCAGGGAATTCAATCTGGAGGGTCGATTTGAAACGGTGCTTGTCTTGAACGACGGGCTTCCGCCCAAGCCGGACCCTGTACCGTTGCTCTTTGCCGTGAAAGGGCTCAATGCGGAAAAGGGTGAAACGGTTTACGTGGGAGATTCTGTCATTGGCGTGGAAGCCTCACGGCGTGCCGGAATTCCGTGCTTTGCAGTGGCCACGGGGTCCACGGGGGCAGAGGTTCTTGTTTCCTCCGGTGCTGTGAGCGTGTTCGATTCGTGCCTGGAAATCGAGTCGTTATTCAAGCTGAAAACAGTCGAAAGGGCCCGCGTACGGAATGAACCGTGACAGGCAGGGTTTCAGGAAACGGTTTCTGAGAGTTGTCTATTTTATTTGTGTCCTGTGCATTGCGGGGGCGTCGCTTTTCATTTATGGCGCCTGGTGGAAAAGATACTTGGGGCAAAGACCGGGCGTGGTGGTGGCGAAACCGTATGTCCACAGTGACCAGATTCCTGTCGAGGCAGCCCTGCTCTGGCGGGAACAGGTCGTCAAAGCGCCTTTTGCCGGGCGTGTTCGGTTTCCGGGTGGCCAGGGACCGTTTTTCGCCGAAGCAAAGGAGACGATAGCCACGGTTTCCTCCACGAACGGGAAGACTTATGCCTTGCAGGTGAAAAAACCGGGTTTTTTTATCGCCGCTTTGGATGGTCTTGAAGGGAAATGGAATTACAATACGCTTTGGCGCGGGTCAGCAAAGTTTCCGGAGACCCGGCCGCTCGAATTCATCCCCGATGGAACAGTGCTCGAAAAAGGGGATGCCGTCGGGAAAATAATCTATCAACCACAACCATTGAGGGCCGTAATCTATGTCCAGGCGCTTCCCGGCCTGCAGGAGGAAATCGGCGATCAGCAGTTGGAGCTCAGGAAAACGAAGGAAGACCTGCCTTTCGAAGCGGAAATCCGGGCGGTTAATCCCCTTGGATCGATGGCGAAATTGTACTTGACACTTCCTTTTTTCCCGAAAACCAGGGTGATTTCAAGAAAAGAAGACTTTTTCCTGTATCTTGGAGAAAAGAAGGGGGTTGTCGTCCCGGAAAGTGCCGTTAAAGCCAAAGAAGGCCGTCTCTGGGCCTACGTTGTAAAGGGCGACACCTCTGTGGCAAGGGAAATCAGGGGTGTCCCGATGCAAAAAGGACGTTTTCTCGTCACCGGCGGATTGGCCCCCGGTGAGATGGTTCTTGTCGAAAGCGCAAAAGGGAAGGAAGGAGTGGTCAGAATATGGTAGCTCCCTCGTCCATTGCCGAGAGGATAGCTATGATAAAAAGCGGGATCGACGAAATACTCTCTCGTTCGGGACAAACGCCACGACGTGTACAGATCGTCGCCGTGACAAAAACGCGCACAGTGGAGGAAATGGTGGAAGCCGCGAGGGCGGGGGTGGACGCCATCGGCGAGAACAGGGTTCAGGAAGGTCTGGAGAAGTTGGCGAAATGGCCCGAAGATGTCGGGGTGCCCTGGCATATGGTCGGGCATTTGCAGAGAAACAAAGCCCGGAAGGCTCTTGATGTTTTTTCCTGTATACAGAGCCTTTCGCGGAGGCGGCTCGCGGAGACACTCCAGCGGCTTTTGGAGGAAAGAGACAAAATTCTGCCGGTATTGATAGAAGTCCATATTTCAGGGGAAGAATCGAAACACGGCATCGAGCCGGATATGGCGGAAGGACTGGCTGAGTATGTGCTTGGTTCATGCAGCAGGCTGAAGCTGGAAGGACTGATGGGCATAGCGCCTTTCACGCAAGAAGAAAGAGCAGTCCGGGATTCCTTTGCGAGGCTCAGGATCCTGAGGGATGAACTTCAAGCAAGGCTTGGTGTCCCGTTGCCGACATTGTCCATGGGCATGAGCGGGGATTACCTGTCTGCAGTCGCTGAGGGGAGCACCATGGTGAGGATAGGTTCGGCCATTTTCGGCGGTCGAAGAGCCGGATGAGGCGCATCAGGAACCAAAAGAGCGCGAAAGGTGGGATCAGATGTGGGTGAAATCCTGACGGTTCTTGACATTGAGACGGTGTCCTTCAACAAGACGCTCAGGGGATACAGTCCCGAGGAAGTTGAGGAATTTCTTGAAAAGGTCGGTGAATCCATGCAGGCCTATTCGGAAAAGGTCAAGGGGCTGGAAACCCGCCTGGCACATACGGAAGATCAGCTGAAGGAGTATCAGGAGATCAAGACATCCCTGCAGGACGCCCTTGTTCTGGCCCAAAAAAGTGCCGAAGAACGGGTTTCCAATGCAGAGAACAAGGCCGAAGTCATCCTGGCGGAAGCAGAGGCCAAGGGGCACAAGATCATCATGGATGCGAAGGAACAAGCGGATTCATATAAAAGGGACATAGAACGTCTGCGACAGGTTCGTTACCAGTTTATCGCCGAATTCAAGGGTCTTATCTCGAAATTCGGTTCCATGCTGAATGCCCTTGAAACGCCGCAGGCGACAGAGGAACAACGTGAAAAGAAGACGGAGGAAAACTTCGAGGAGCAGGTGCGTTGACGGCGGAACATGTTGAGCTTGGATCACCGGTGAGGTTTCTCAAGGGAGTCGGTCCGGCACGGGCGGAGAAGCTGGCTAGGCTGGGAATCGAGACAGTCGAGGACCTCTTGTGGCATTTCCCGAGACGATATGAGGACAGGAGACAGCTGACGCCTCTGGCCTCACTTGAGCAGGGAAGGTATCATTCCGTTCTGGCCCGGGTTGTCTCCATCGAAAAACGACGCACCAAAAGAAGGAACATGTCCCTTACGGTAGCCCTTTTGACTGACGGGACAAGTCTGGCACAGGCTGTGTGGTTCAACAGGAAAGGCCTTGAAAAGATCTTGAAGCCCGGATCTCGAGCCTCATTTTACGGAAAGGCGGAATCCTGGCGCGGGGTTTTGCAGGTGAGTAATCCAGAGTTTGAAGTGCTTGACGAGGACGAATCCCCGGAAAACACGGGCGCCATCGTTCCTGTCTATCACGGGACACAAGGGCTTTTCCAGAGATGGATCCGTGAAACGGTGAGGCGGACCCTCGAGCTGATGACGGAGAATCTCGAGGACGTCCTTCCCCGGCGGATCATCGAAAAGCATGGGTTTCTTTCCTTTCGGGAGGCCGTCATGCAGATGCATTTCCCGGAGAATGAAAAGCTCTGGCTTGAAGCAAGACGAAGGCTTGCTTTCGAGGAGTTCTTCTTCCTGCAACTCGCCTTCGGCATCAGGAGAAAGCGGTATGAAGAGGATTTCCGCGGCCCGGTGCTCGAGTGCAAGGGGCGGATCACACAGGCTTTCATGCATGATATCTTGCCCTTTTCCCTGACGCCGGCCCAGGAAAAGGTTTTTGAAGAAATCCGCCGTGATATCTCCAGAGCCGTTCCGATGAACCGGCTGCTCCAGGGGGATGTGGGATCCGGCAAGACAGTCGTTGCCGTTTTGTTCCTGCTTTGTGCCGCCGATGGGGGATGCCAGGCGGCCCTTATGGCGCCGACGGAAATTCTCGCCAGACAGCATTATGAGAACATCCGGGGCTGGTTCGACGCGCTGGGTCTCGAGGTTTTCCTGTTGTCGGGATCTCTCCCGCAGAAGGAAAGAAACGATGCCCTCGAAAAAATCGCATCCGGTGGGGTTAACGTTGTTGTGGGTACTCACGCACTTCTGGAGGAGGATGTCAGGTTTTTTCGTCTCGGAGCCGTCGTGGTGGACGAACAGCACCGCTTCGGTGTCCTTCAGCGGAACAGGCTCTCGGCCAAGGGAGAGCATCCGCACGTACTGGTCATGACCGCCACGCCAATACCACGGACATTGACACTGTCCGTGTACGGGGATCTGTCCGTTTCAGTGATAGACGCTTTGCCTCCAGGCCGAAAGGATGTCCTGACGCAAAGCGTACCTGGGGCCGGAAAACGGAAACTCCTCCGGTTTCTGAAGAAGGCGATTGAGGCCGGAAGACAGGTGTACTGGGTCTGTCCTCTCATTGAGGAAAACGAGGATCTCTCCGTTCCTTCCGCAGTGCGTCGCTATGAACAGCTGGCGGGGCTTTTCGGCAGAGATCGGGTAGGCCTCCTGCACGGACGTCTGCCGGGGCGGGACAAGGAAAAAATCATGGAGTCCTTTGACCGGAACGAAATATCCCTTCTTGTGGCGACCACCGTCATTGAAGTCGGCATCGATATCCCCAACGCGACGGTCATGGTCATAGAGGAAGCCCACCGTTTCGGCCTTTCGCAGTTGCACCAACTCAGGGGGCGTATCGGCAGGGGCGGGGATCGGGGGTATTGCTTCCTTCTGGGAGACCCCACGACTGAGAACGGAAAGACCCGTATTGAAGCCATGTGCGAAACGAAGGACGGTTTCAGGATCGCTGAAAGGGATCTCGAACTGCGTGGTCCCGGGGAAGTTTGCGGCTTGCGGCAGCATGGAGTCACCGATTTCAGGGTGGCCGACCTCATAAAGGACAGGGAACTGCTCGAAAAGGCCCGCGAAGAAGCATTCGAGTTGATCGAAGAAGACAGGGGGCTCAAAAATCACGGGAAGCTGAAAAGAACCCTTGTCAGGCGTTTTGAAAGCACCCTCGATCTGGCGGTGACAGGATGACTGACAGGCTGGGAAAAGCCCGCGGCGAAGCCTTGAGGATATTGGCGCGGAGGGAATATACCAGGCGGGAACTCTATCGCAAACTGGTACAAAGGGGTTACCCTGAAGACGTTGCCGAAGACGTCCTGGATGAAATGGAACGGGCAGGATACGTGGATGACGAAGAATATGCAAGACGGTTCCGCGAAACCCATGGGGAATGGGGATGCCGGAGGATAAGGCATGAGCTTGTGCGACGGGGCATTGACGAAGCGGTTCTCGAAAAGATCATTGTTTATGACGAAAAAGATGAACAGCAGCGAGCCATGAATTTGATCCGCTCCTGGATGCCCGGATTGACGGCAAGGCAGCTTGAAGGGCGTCTTGTGCGTCGAGGATTCAGGGAGGACCTGGCGAGAAGGCTGGTTCGGAAGGCTTGTGGAGAATCTGAGTAATCTGTAGAATACTTGCTGGATCCGTTTGCGTTTCTGTATTCGACATCATGCAATGAACAGATGACGCAACTTGACAATGGAATAGGAGTGATGCGTGCATGTTGCCTGTAGTTTTCGTGGCGGGCATTGCCGTCGGCATCGCTGCCGGTTTCCTCCTGTACAGATTGCATACCAAAAAACAGCTCAAAGGAGCTCAGGAACAGTCTGACAAGCTTATCAAGGAGGCTTTCCAGGAGGCCGAACGCCGGAAACGCGAAATGCTGACGGAAGCAAAGGAAGAGATCCTGCACCTTCGGCAGGATGCCGAAAAGGAAGTCAAGGAACGACGGAGTGAATTGCAGAGGGCCGAATGGCGGCTTGAGCAAAAGGAAGAGAATCTCGAAAGAAGGTTTGAGAACCTTCAGAAGAAAGAGGATGAATTCAGGCAGAAACAGGAAGACTTCCGTTCAAAGGTCGAAGAAGTCGAAAATCTGAAGCAAAAACAGGTGCAGAGGCTTGAGGAAATAGCCGACATGACACGGGACGAAGCCAGGGAACACCTGCTCCGGGAAGTGGAAGACGAAGCATCACACTTCATCGGCCTCCGGATCAAGGAGCTCGAGGAAAAGGCCAAGAGGGAGGCCGAAAAGCGGTCAAGGGAAATCGTGGTCGGCGCCATTCAAAGGTGCGCTGTGGATCACACTTCGGAAATGTCGGTCAGTGTCGTCAATTTGCCGTCTGACGAAATGAAAGGCCGGATAATCGGCCGTGAGGGCCGAAACATCCGTGCCTTCGAAACCTTCACCGGCGTCGACCTGATCGTTGACGATACACCGGAGGCCGTCACGTTGAGCAGTTTCGACCCTGTCCGGCGCGAGGTGGCGAGGATATCACTCGAGAAGCTCGTGCTCGACGGCAGGATTCATCCGGCGCGTATTGAGGAAGTCATTGAAAAATCCCAGAAAGACGTGGAAGAGATGATCCTCGAAGCCGGTGAGGAGGCGCTGCTTGAAACGGGAATCAAGACGATGCATTCCGAACTGGTCAAGCTCATCGGCCAGTTGCGATTCAGGAGCAGCTACGGCCAGAACGCCCTGAATCACAGTCTTGAGGTGGCTCACCTTGCTGGAATCATGGCGGCCGAGCTGCACCTCGACGAAAGCACCGCCCGCAGGGCTGGGCTTCTTCACGATATCGGGAAAGCCGTGGATCACCAGGTGGAAGGTCCCCACGCCCTTATCGGGCGGGATATCGCCAGGCGGTATGGTGAGGCGCCGGAAATTATCAGTGCCATTGCCTCACACCACGAGGACGAGGAAATGACGAACGTTTATGATGTCCTCATCGCCGCAGCGGATGCTGTCAGTGCCTCGAGGCCGGGAGCAAGACGTGAGAGTCTTGATTCATACATCCGGCGGCTCGAAAAGCTTGAAAGCCTTGCCAAGACATTCAAGGGCGTGAGCAAGGCATATGCGATACAGGCCGGCAGGGAAGTTCGTGTCATGGTGGCACCCAGCGTTGCCGATGATGGGTCGATCCAGAAAATGGCCTTTGACATCGCGAGAAAAATCGAGGATGAAATGAAATACCCGGGACAGATCAAGGTGGTTGTCGTGCGGGAAACACGTTCCGTAGAGTACGCAAAGTAGGGAAACGGGTTGATGAGAATCCTGTTTGTCGGCGATATCATGGGAAAGCCCGGGAGAAAGGTTGTCAAAAACCTCCTCCCGGAGGTCAACAAGAAATTCGGCCCCTTCGATTTCCGGATTGCCAACGCTGAAAATGCCGCGGGAGGATTCGGGCTGACGGAAAACGTCATGAACGAGCTTTTCGGGTTGGGGTTTGACTGTCTGACCAGTGGGAACCACATATGGGACAAAAAGGAGTTTCTCCCCGTCCTGGACGGAGAAAAACGGATACTCCGCCCGGCGAATTATCCGCCGCGGTGCCAGGGAATCGGCTCGGCCGTCTTTTTAAAGGAAGACGTGAAAATCGCCGTGTTGAACCTCCAGGGGAGAGTCTTCATGACTCCCATTGATTGTCCTTTCAGAAAGGCCGATGAGATTCTGGAAAAACTGGATACACCCGTTGTGTTTGTAGACTTCCACGCCGAGGCGACGTCGGAAAAGAAGGCGCTCGGTCTTTATCTGGACGGGCGTGTGTCTTGTGTCATCGGAACCCATACGCATGTCCAGACGGCCGACGAGCAGATCTTGCCGAAAGGTACGGCATTTATCACCGATGTGGGAATGACCGGTGGGCATGGCGGAGTCATCGGTATGGACAAGGAAAGTGTGTTGCACCGTTTCCTGACAGGGACCCCGTCGAAATTTGAAGTATGTGCCGAGGATGCCTGGTTCAGAGGCATTGTGGTTGAAATTGACGAGTTCTCAGGGAGCGCCCTTGAAGTGAGAAGGGTTTCCATGGCCTGGGAAAGGGACGAAGCCCCCTGAGAGCACAGTGGAAGCGGAAAAAAGGCAATGAGGCGGGGTTACAACCCGCCTCATTTTTTTGTCAACAAATGCGGGGAAGGATTTCCCCTACAGGCATGTCCACCAGGCGTGTTCCGCCGGCTTCGGTACGCATCCCGACGTAGCCGGGGTTCTCCGATGTCAATGAACCGATGCATTCGGCATCGCGTGCAACCTCATGGGCCCGGAGACGATCCAGGGCCTTTTCGACGTCTTCAGGGGCGACGGCGATGACCGCGCATCCTTCACAGGCGAGATAGAGAGGGTCGAACCCGAGGATATCGCAGACGGATTTGACTTCGGGCGAAAGGGGAAGGCTCTTTTCGTGGAAAATGACCCCAAGTGAAGCAGCTTCAGCCCATTCGCAAAGAACCGTTCCGAGTCCACCTCTGGTGCAATCACGCATGCATCGCAATCCAGGAATATCGAGCAGGCTTTCCGCAAGATGCCAGAGTGGTGCGCAATCGGAGACAAGGGAGCCGGCGGAAAGGTTGTATCGTTCCGCCGCGACAGCTGCGCCGTGCCTCCCGATCGACGTGGTGACGATGAGTGCATCTCCTGGTTGAAGTCTTGAGATACCCAGGTTTCTGTCCGGGACGGGACTCCCGACGGCGCAGGTGGTGATAAAGAGCCCGTCCACCTGGCCGCTTGGCACGACTTTTGTGTCCCCCGAGACGAGCCTGACGGAAAGTTCCGAGCACACGGAACCGGCGCTCTTCATGTATGAAAGCAGCTCTTCCTTTTTGAGACCTTCCTCGGCGACCAGGCTCATGGCCAGGTATTTGGGTTTCGCCCCCCGCATGGCGAGATCGTTTATGCTACCACACACGGCAAGTTTCCCGATGTCTCCGCCCGGGAAAACCCTGGGTGTGACGGTGAAGCCGTCGATGGTTATGGCCAGCCCCTTTTCAGGGATGGCGCAGTCCTCCTTTTCGAGGCCGTCGACCCCGAAGGAAAGGAGGATTTCGGAAATGAGCTCTCCTCCCAACCGGCCTCCTGACCCATGGCCGGTACTCAGTCGTCCCATGATGTTTTTGTCTCCTTTCGGGCGTAGGTATAGCAGGCAGCGCAACTCCCCTCGTTTGAAACCATACAGGGACCGACGGGATGAACCGGTGTGCAGGACGTTGCAAAGAGCGGACAGTCTCCGGGGGGAATCAGTCCCTTGAGCACATCGCCGCATCGGCATCCTTCAGGGGGGGGTGATGGGAAGATTTCGATGTCCAGCATGGAAACCGCGTCAAAGGATCTGTAAGACTCCTTCAGGCGGAATCCGGATTCGGGGATTATGCCGAGTCCCCTCCACGACGCATCGGAGTGTTCAAAGACCTTCTCAAGCAGCCTCATGGCCTTTTTGTTTCCTTCAGGTCTTACAGCCCGCGGATACATGGAGCGGATTTCCGGTCGTCCCGTCCGGATCTGCCTGAGGATCTCCACAACACCCAGCATGATGTCCCGTGGTTCGAATCCCGCTACGGCACAGGACTTGCGAAATTTTTCAGCCAGAAATCTGTACGGATCGAGACCGATGACGACGCTGACATGGCCCGGCAAGAGAAATCCGTCGATGGAAAGATCCGGCGCTTCGGCGAGAGTCTGCAGTGCCGGCGGAACCCTTTTGTGAAGGTTCATGACGAAAAAGTTACCGAGGTTTTCCGCCACAGCCTCAAGGATCACCGAAGCCGTGGCGGGTGCGGTTGTTTCAAAGCCGATCCCGAGGAAGACGACTTTCCCATCCGGATATTCCCTGGCGATATGGACGGCTTCTGCCGCCGAGGTCACGACTTCTATTTTACGGCCTCTCGAGCGTGCCTCAAGCAGGGACCCGGAAGTCCCGGGTACTCGAAGCATGTCGCCGTAGGTCGCGACAATGGTATTTCTCCTTTCTGCCAGGGCAATGGCGGCGTCGATGTCCCGCTGGTCGGTGACACAGACCGGACAGCCGGGGCCGGAAACAAGGCGAAGCTTTTCAGGGAAAAGAGATTTCAGCCCGTTTCGAAAAATCGAGACCGTGTGGGTTCCGCAGACCTCCATGACAGTCGTTTCTTTCGTTACAAGTGCATGGAGGGCGTCAGCAAGGAGAGGGATGTCGCCTTGATTATTGAACCTGGTCATCGGCATCAGCCGCCAGTTGCCTGATTTCTTCCCACAGCCGTCTGATTTCGGCTTCTTCCGAAGGATCCAGTTTCTCGATGGCGAAACCTGCATGAACCAGGACGACATCTCCCACCGATGCATCGGCAAGCAGGTCCGTCCGGATCTCCGTTTCCACCGGACCTGCTGCTGCAACCGCTGAGAAGTCGTCCAGTTTGCGGATGATCTTGTGAGGTACCGCAAGACACATGGAACGTTCTCCTTTCAGATGGTAATTGGCGTTCATTTCTCCAACATAAGCGCCCAACATTTTATCCCCACAGCAAGAAAAGCGAAAGCGCCGAAAAAAACTGCAGTTGTCCCGGACGAAGGCATCATGTAGGCTTGTCCTGGAGGCGATGCGACGCATGGAAAGAGTTCGTGTGGGACTCCTGCAGCTTGAGGTGTATCACGGGAATCCTGGCAGGAACCTTCGCAAGGCCTTTGACAGGATAGAAAGGGCGGTACGAGGCGGGTGCCGCATCGTGATGCTTCCGGAACTCTGGAATGCCACATGCCCCGTGACAAACCCGAGGTCGATCCTGAACGAACAGGACACGTTTTTCGACTCCTTGCGCGCCCTTGCCGTGCGCTATGAAACGTGGATCATCACCGGCAGTCTTGCCGTGTTGACCCCGGAAGGCAAAAGAAACAGATGTTACGTATTCCCGCCCGGTGGTGGGCGGGATGTGGTTTATGACAAGGTTCACCTGTATCCCGGTTTTAAGGAACCGAATCTCCTGGAGGCGGGATCCTCGCTGGGATTGTTTGACATTGAAGGCACGAGATGCGGCGTCATGATATGTTTCGACATGGAGTTCCCCGAAGTTCCCAGGGCTCTGGCAGAAAAAGGGGCCAGGATCCTTTTTGTCGCCGGCGCCTGGAACAGCCGGTACATCAGGTTATGGAGGACCCTTCTGGTGGCTCGGGCGATAGAAAACCAGACCTTCGTGGTCGGAGTAAACAGGTGTGACCGCAGCACGCGCATTGCTTTCGGAGGGCAGAGCATGGTTATCGATCCCTACGGAGACGTCATGCTCCACATGGACGACAGGCCCGGCTTCGAAAGCCTCTCCCTCGACCTGGGCCTTGTGGAACGGGCGAGAAGGGAACATGCCGTTTTTTCCTCGAGGAGGCCTGAGCTTTACAGAAAATGGTTCTGATTCCCTTGACCTTTATGCCTGGTGTTATGACCTGCTTCAATTTTGGATCGTGGGGTTCCCTCGGTAAAGGGGCATGGGCATGGAGATGCCCTGCTTCCCGTTGTCAAAGCGGTGGGTTTTGCCTATAATCGTGTCATAAAATGACAAGAAGATTATATATAACGGAAAGGAGGTGAGTTTTCGAAGATCGCCGCCAAGTAACCTTTCTCAAGAGCTTTGAGCCTGAAAATGAAGGAGGAAAGATAAGATGAGCAACGGCTCGGAACGGGAACAGTGGGGGTCCAGGATAGGGTTTATCCTCGCAGCGGCCGGTTCGGCTGTCGGACTCGGCAACATCTGGCGTTTCCCTTACATCACGGGACAAAACGGAGGGGCGGCATTCGTCGTACTTTATATCGCCCTGGTCTTCATCATCGGGTTCTCAGTCATGCTTGCCGAGATCGCTATCGGACGTAACGCCCAGCTGAACGCCGTCGGGTCTTTCAAGAAACTGAAAGGCGGCATGTGGCCAATAGTCGGCTGGATGGGGGTTATCGCGGGTTTCATCATCCTCTCCTACTACGGCGTCATCGCGGGATGGACTATGGCATACATCGTGAAATCCTTTACGGGTCTGATGGAATTCGCGGCAAAAGGCGAGGCCGGGGAGGTCTTTGGCTCCTTTATCACCAATGTTCCCCAGGTGATCGTCTGGCAGGCGCTTTTCATGGCCATTACCATTTTTATCGTTTATAACGGGATCGGGGGCGGTATCGAGAAATACTGCCGCGTGCTGATGCCGGCGCTGTTCATCCTGCTTCTTGTTTTGATCGTCAGGTCGGTGACACTGCCTGGAGCCGGTGAGGGCATCTCTTTCTACCTGAAACCGGACTTTTCCAAGATCAATGCCGGAACTCTCGGAGCCGCTTTGGGACAGGCCTTTTTCTCGCTCTCGCTGGGGATGGGATGTATGATCACCTACGGCAGCTATCTCGGCAAGAAGGAAATCCTTCCCAGTGCCGCAGCGCAAGTCTGCTTCCTTGACACCATGGTGGCTTTCCTTGCCGGGCTCGTTATCTTCCCCGCCGTCTTTGCTTTTGGTGTTGACGCCGGGGCGGGTCCGGGACTGACTTTCATTACCCTGCCGAATGTCTTCGGCCAGATGCCGGGCGGCCCGATCTGGTCCGGCCTCTTCTTCCTGTTGCTTTTCGTCGCGGCCCTGACGTCGGCCATCTCGCTCCTTGAAGTCGTGTCGGCATATGTCATCGATGAATTGAAATGGCCCCGCCACAAGGCAGCGGTTGTCATGGGAATCATCATCTTCCTCTTGGGAATCCCCTCGGTCCTCGGTATCGCGGGAGTCATTCCCAAGTTCGCAGGACGGGACTTCCTCGATTCAGCGGATTTCCTGGCTTCCAACGTCCTGCTCCCGCTCGGAGGGCTTTTCATCTCTCTGTTCGTCGGCTGGGTCTGGACGGACGGTGCGAAGAAGGAAGTCACAAACAACGGGAGCGCGCCTTTCGGGCTCTACGTCCCCTGGCTCTGGGTGAGCCGGCTCGTCGCACCTATTGCCATCGCCTACATTTTCATTACGGGATTGAAGTGGTAGACGGAACTGAAGTGATAGCCTGAGGACCTTCACATAACAGAAGCGATTCGGCGGGGCGGACGGTGATCCGCCCCGCGTTTTCTTGAATTGACCTTTTCGAGGGTTCATGACAAAATAAAGCTGCAATGGTTCGGATGAAGGCTGCAAGAGAGACTCCGGAAAGATTCCGGAGCGCCGAAGGTGCAACCTTGACCCAAAGGGAAAAGGGAAACTCTCAGGCGGAAGGATTGCAGCTGGACGATTCTCTGGACACGGCAAAATTTCGTGCTCCCCGAGTGCGAAGGTTCTGGTCATCAGCCGGCAGGACAGAGAACCCACCTATTCTGTGAATAGGGGGGTTTGTTTTGACAGACCGGTACGTACTCCTGACCAACAATTCGACCTTTGCGCCCCATGAGAGCGTCGACCTTGAAGTGATAAAAGGCGGCGCTTATGGTGTTTTTATCCGCGCAAGAAGCCGTATTCTCGCAGGATGCAGGCTTTTGAACCATCCACTTTATGGTAATTTCACCCCAAAGCAACAGCCATTCCGCTCCCTGCTTCTGTCCTGCCCAAGAGGCGAACATGTCAAAAAGACGGATAACACTTCGTATCGATTGGTTGAGGCGGCCCTTGAACGTTACGGTTCACACATTCACAATCTTCCCGGTCCGGAAGACTATCCCGAGAATGTGCGACGCGATTACGCCTATCTCGACAGGATGCTCCTCGAGGAGGTTTTTCTGTCCCGTAACGGACGGGGTTAATCGAATGGCACAATAAGCGACGGAAATCTTTTTCGGGTTCCTGCAGATTCCCCGAAAGGAGGTGAAAAAAATGATAGAGGTGAACAAGGACAATTTCGAGGAAGAAGTGCTGAAAAGCGATATGCCCGTCGTGGTCGACCTTTGGGGTCCGAAATGCGGTCCCTGCCTGTCCCTCATGCCGCAGGTCGAGGAACTGGCAAAAGAGTATGAGGGCAAGGTGAAGTTTTGCAAGCTGAATGTTGCCGAAAACCGCAGGCTCGTCATTTCCCTCAAGGTGATGGGCGTCCCTACGTTCCTGTACTACAAGGACGGTGAGGTCGTCGACCGCGTGACGGGAGGCGAGGCGTCAGCGGAAAAAATCCGTGAAAAGACGGAAAAACTCCTGTAAGGAAAAGCGGACCAGAATCTTTTTTTATGAAAGGGGGGAAATGAATTTGAAGCTTGACCTGAAAAAAGTGAACATCAAGAACGTGGAATGGGGTCAAAAAACCCGCGTCGAAGCAGGAACTCTCTATGTCAACAAGGAGGAAATCGTCGGCATCGCCGCAAAAGACGAACGTCTCAAAAGCGTTACCGTTGAACTTGCACGTCCCGGCGAGAGCGTCCGGATCATTCCCGTGAAAGACGCCGTGGAACCGCGCTGCAAGAAAGAAGGGTCGAACGACGTCTTCCCGGGGTTTATCGGTGACGTTGACAGCGTCGGGGAAGGAGAAACGGTCACACTCTCCGGCGCGGCGGTAGTGACGTGCGGGAAGATCGTCGGTTTCCAGGAAGGGATCGTTGACATGACGGGACCGGGGGCGGAATATACGCCCTTTTCGAAGACACAGAATGTGGTGCTTGTATTCGAGCCTGTCGAGGATCTGGAAAAACATGAATACGAGGCGGCCTGCCGGATGGCCGGTCTCAGGGTGGCCCACCATCTCGCAAAGTGCGCCGTCGACGTCGAACCTGACGAAACGGAGACCTTTGAACTCCCGGCTTTTGCGCAGGCAATGACGGATCACCCGGGCCTTCCGAAAGTGGCCTACCTGTACATGCTGCAATCCCAGGGCCTCCTTCACGACACCTATGTGTACGGTGTCGACGCCAAAAGAATCCTTCCGACGCTCATCCATCCCAATGAAGTCATCGATGGCGCAATCGTATCGGGCAACTGTGTCTCGGCCTGCGACAAGAACAGCACCTTTGCGCACCAGAACAATCCTGTCATCAGGGGAATGTATGCACGGCACGGCAAGGACTTCAACTTTGTCGGCTGCATCATCACTAACGAGAACACGACTCTGGCCGACAAGAAACGGAGCTCCTCCTATGCGGTGAAGCTGGCGAAGATGCTCGGGGTCCAGGGTCTTGTCATCTCGGAGGAAGGATTCGGAAACCCCGATACGGACCTGATCATGAACTGCCGCAAGGCGGAGCAGGCTGGAATCAAAACGGTCCTTCTGACCGACGAGTACGCTGGAAGGGACGGCGCAAGCCAATCTTTGGCGGATGCATGCCCGGAGGCTGATGCCGTCGTTACGGCGGCAAATGCCAATGAGACGGTGGTGCTGCCAAAACTTGAGAAGGTCATAGGATACACCGAAACGGCAGACGTGATCGCCGGTGGATTTGACGGTTCACTTCGCGAAGACGGGTCCATCGAGGTCGAAATCCAGGCCATTACGGGAGCCACAAGTGAACTTGGACTGAGCAGAATTTCAGCTTACACAATCTGACCATGTGATACAGGAGGTGACATTCATGGGCAAGCTTTCAGGAAAGAAACTGATTCTCCTTGGTGAGCGGGATGGCGTTGCCGGGCCGGCCATGGAGGAAAGCCTGAAGAACTGCGGTGGCGAGGTGGCGTTTTCCGTCACCGAGTGTTTCGTCTGAACGGCCGCCGGGGCCATGGACCTGCAGAACCAGCAGCGTGTCAAAGACGCCGCTGAAAAGTTCGGACCGGAGAATATCGTCGTGATCCTGGGATCTTCCGATGCGGAAGGCGCGGAGATTTACGCGGAAACGGTCACGAACGGAGATCCGACCTTTGCAGGTCCCTTGGCAGGAGCCCCGTTGGGGCTCGCCGTGTACCACATCCTCGAGCCGGAAATTAAGGAAGAGGCAGACCAGGCCGTTTGGGAAGACCAGATCGGCATGATGGAAATGGTCCTCGATGGCGAAGCACTCGCAGCTGCCGTCAAAGGCATACGAGAGCAATACAGCAAGTATTCGGTATAGGAAAAGACAAATCCTGGAAAGGGGGTGGGTAGATGGCCTTTAGGGTAGTGCACTATATCAACCAGTTTTTCGCCGGGATCGGTGGTGAGGATAAAGCCAATGTTCCGCCCGAGGCACGGGATGGAGCAGTAGGTCCGGGTATGGCCTTGAACCAGGCTTTCGGTGAAGAAGCTGAAGTGGTGGGAACAATCATCTGCGGTGATTCCTACTTCGCCGACAACATCGAGAAAGCCAGGCAGGAAGTTCTGGAACTGGTGAAAAAATTCGAAGCCGACGGTCTGGTTGCAGGGCCAGCTTTTAATGCCGGACGTTACGGAACGGCCTGCGGCGACGTTTGCGAGACCGTGGCAAAAGAACTCTCGCTCCCTGCTGTCACCGGAATGTACACGGAAAATCCTGGTGTCGACATGTACAGGAAATCCACATACATTGTCGAGACGGCCGACAGCGCACGGGGGATGAAGGACGCCGTGCCGGCAATGGCACGGATCATCCTCAAACAGCTCAGGGGCGAGCCTCTCGGAAAACCCGAGGAAGAAGGGTACATTCCCCGAGGCGTCCGGGTGAATTTCTTTGCCGAAAAGACCGGTGCAGAAAGAGCCCTGGACATGCTCGTCAAAAAACTCAAAGGGGAAACGTTCACCACGGAGTATCCCATGCCGGCCTTCGACAGGGTGCCGCCGAATCCACCGGTTGCGGACATGTCACAGGCGACGGTTGCCCTTGTGACATCGGGTGGGATCGTTCCGAAAGGGAATCCCGACCATATCGAGGCCTCGAGCGCCTCGAAATACGGCGAATACAGCCTGGAGGGCATGGAAGCCATTTCGGCCGAAACACATGAAACGGCCCACGGCGGCTATGATCCGACCTATGCGAACGATGACCCGAACAGGGTGCTTCCCGTCGACGCGATGAGAGAACTGGCGAAAGAAGGCGTGATCGGGAAGTTCCACGAAATTTTCTACAGCACCGTCGGAAACGGTACGTCCGTTGCGAATGCATCCCGTTACGGAAGCGAAATCGCCGCAAAACTCAAGGATCATAACGTGGATGCCGTCATCGTGACATCCACCTGAGGAACCTGCACTCGTTGCGGTGCAACGATCGTAAAGGAAATAGAGCGGGCAGGGTTTCCGGTGGTACATGTCTGCACCATTGTCCCGATTTCATTGACGGTTGGTGCGAACAGGATCGTTCCGGCGGTCGCCATTCCGCATCCTCTGGGTGACCCGGAAAAGTCTCCGGCCGAGGAGAAAAAACTGCGCAAGGCTCTCGTGAAGAAAGCGCTTCGTGCCTTGCAGACACCTGTGGACGAACAGACTGTATTCAACGACTAGCATGAATGATTGACAACCGGGCCCGGTGCCGGTCAAGACCGGGCCCGGCCAACCAAGAGTGTCTTGTGTGGAGGAGGAAAGGGTTATGGCAAATGTTTCGATCCAGGGATATGCCTATTGTTTGAACCACGTTCCACATCTGGCCTATCATTACGGGATCACTCCCTTCACGGAACGGGAAGCCCGGGGAGAGACGGAATACATACAGAAGCTCAAGGATAAAATGCAGAGTTTCGAAGAAGCTTGTTCTTACGCGCCGAACCAGGCCTACATCGGGGCCATTGATCTTGAAACCCTTTCCCGGCAGCCTGCCCCCATGTATGAAAACAGGCTTGACCAGGCGGCGAGAGACGGGAAATACGGAGAAATCATGCCTGAAGACGAATTCATCGGGCTTATGGATATATGTGATGTCTTCGACATCATATGGCTCAATGAAAAGTTTGCGGCGGACATCGCCGAAAAGCTCGCGAAGCACCCGCTGCTCGGGGGAAAACAGCTGAAAAAACTCGAAAAGGGACACCCTGCGGCCGAGATCGACGAAGAGATAGAAAAACACGGAGCACTCCCGATTTACCTGAAAGATGAGATTGTCGGGTGCAGCCGGAAAGGGCATGAAACAGACGAATGCCTTTCGGCCTATGTCCTCATGGAAAATATCGCCTCCAAGGCGGGAGCGGTTCTTTCTCTTCTCCATCTGATGAAAAATTCGGGTGTTTCACCGGAGGATATCGACTTCGTCGTTGAATGTTCGGAAGAGGCCGCGGGTGATGCAAACCAGCGGGGTGGCGGCAATTTCGCGAAGGCCGTGGCCGAGATTGCAGGATGTGTCAACGCGAGCGGTTTCGACGCCAGAAGCTTTTGTGCCGGACCTGTGAATGCCGTAATCGCGGCGGGCGCGCAGGTGGCTGCAGGAGTCAGGAGGAACGTCGCCGTTGTGGCGGGCGGAGCTGTCCCGAAACTGTACATGAACAGCCGTGATCACGTCCGGAAAGAGATGCCCGCCCTGGAGGATTGTCTCGGTGGTTTTGCCGTGCTCCTGGGTCCCGAAAACGGGAAGGCGCCCGTCATACGGCTTGACGCGGTGGGAAAACATACCGTCGGTGCGGGATCATCGCCGCAGGCGATCACCGGGGCGCTGGTGTGGGATCCGCTCCAGAAACTGGGACTTGGCTTTAAAGATATCGACAAATACGCGGCAGAGCTGCACATTCCCGAGATAACCGTTCCAGCAGGAGCCGGAGACGTCCCGACGGCGAACTTCAAGATGATAGCCGCTTTGGCTGTCATGAAAGGGCAACTTGAAAAAAGCGCCATGAACGAGTTTGTTTCTCAAAAGGGCATGCCCGGGTTTGCACATACCCAGGGGCATATCCCATCGGGTGTTCCGTTCATTGGCCACGCCTGTGACGCCATCCTCTCGAACGAGATGGAACGGGTGATGATTATCGGAAAAGGAAGCCTGTTTTTGGCGCGGCTGACGAACCTCTCGGACGGTGCGTCCTTCGTCATAGAAAAGTCCGCTGAACCGCAGGGTCAAGAAGGTCTCACGAAAGAAGACATCAGGGAAGCCCTGCTTGACGCCCTGGCAGAAATCGCCGAAGGGCTTCGGAAAGACTGACGGGGAGTGTCTTTCATGTCGCAGCTTCGGAAATTGATAGGAGAGCAACTCGCAGACGTCATCAATACGGCCCGGAACGGCGGTCCCGTCATAAAAATAGGCCTCATGGCGTCGGGAAGTGAACTGGGCTCTGAAGAACTTTTGGAAGGAGCCCGGCAGGCCTCGGGAAGATACCGGGACATCCAGGTTGTCATGATCGGGCCGAAACATGATCAAAGCAGCGGCCTCGAATGGATTGAAACGGCCGGCGATGAACAGGCTGTGGCGCAAGCTATGGAAAAAGCCATGAAAGACGGAAGCATCGACGGGGCCGTCGCCTTGCATTATCCTTTTCCCCTGGGGGTAACGACCGTGGGTCGTGTCATGACACCCGCCAGGGGAAAACCCATGTTCATCGCCTCCACGACGGGTACCAGTGCAACCACGCGAATAGAAGCCATGGTACTGAATGCTCTTTACGGTATCGCCGTTGCAAGATCTGTGGGAATTGAAAACCCGTCCGTTGGAATCCTGAATGTTGACGGGGCCCAGACAATTTACAGGAGCCTCAGGGAACTTGCCGAAAAAGGATACGACATCCGTTTCGGTGAAAGCGTGCGGAAAGACGGGGGAGCTGTTCTCAGGGGAAACGATATCCTGGCGGGCGCAGTGGATGTCTGCGTGACGGACACTCTCACGGGGAACGTACTCATGAAACTCTTCTCGGCCTATTCCACCGGCGGAAGTTACGAATCACTCGGGTGGGGATACGGACCTTCGGTGGGGAAAAACTGGAAGCACGTGGTGTCGATCATTTCGCGGGCCTCTGGCGCACCTGTTATTGCAAATGCCATCCGCCTTGCCGCTGATGCGATACAAGGCAAAGTGGCACAGCGGGTGGCAGAAGAGGTTGCACACGCCGAAACCGCGGGGCTTGCAGAAATCCTCTCCGCTGCAGCACCAGCACCGAAGGCCTCGGAGGAAGAGGATATAAAGGCCCCTCCCGCGGAACCGACCGATGAGGAGTTGCACGGGGTGGATGTACTTTCCATCGAGGACGCCGTGCGGGAGCTTTGGAAAAACGGCATCTACGCGGAATCGGCCATGGGGTGTACGGGCCCCGTTGTCAAGGTTGCTTCAGCCAGAGTTGCGGAAGCAACGGAAATCCTTCGGGAAAAGAGATACCTGTAAAATGGCGTAGAGATTATGGAAGGGCTTCAGAGTCCCCCCTTCATCACTCTTCTCACCGTCATGACGTGCAGTTTTTTTATAAATAAGACTGATTTGGGAAATACGTGAAAAGACACAGATCACGGAAACCGGAAAAGGACAGGGGGTTCAACTTCGGCTTCCTCGTAATGTGAACAAAATAACGATATATCCTTTTCTCGACGGCATTCAGGCCATTTTTGAAGTGAACCCTGAACATCCGAGAGTCCACAGTATGTGTTTTCCTGCACCTGTTATAATAAAAAAACATATTGAAAATATTTAATGAGAGGAGGGGTGAAAAACTGCAGGGAACCGAAAAAAGCGGAGAGAGGCGGTAAGTCGGAAACAGGGAAAAACAGGAGGAGGGGTGTACTGCCATGGAAGCGTTGATGAGAATCAACGGAATCGTCAACGGTATCGTATGGGGCCCGCCCATGCTGGCGCTGTTGGTCGGTACGGGTATCTATCTGACGGTCGTCCTCGGGTTCCCCCAGATCCGGTATTTCGGATTCATGTTCAAGGAGATTTTCGGTCAACTTGGCAAAAAAGCGGAAGGCGAAGGAACAATTTCCGCCTTCGGGGCGTTGGCCACAGCCCTGGCTTCAACGCTGGGATCGGGGAACATCGCCGGAGCGGCGACGGCCATCCACCTTGGCGGCCCGGGTGCCCTGTTCTGGATGTGGATTACGGCAATCTTCGGCATGGCCACAAAGATGACTGAAGTCGCCCTTGCGGTCAAGTTCAGGGAGAAGGACGCTGAGGGGAACTGGCGCGGGGGTACCATGTACGTCATGGAGAAGGGACTTGGCCAAAAATGGCTGGCCTGGTTGTTTGCTTTCTTTGCCACCTTCGCTGCCTTCGGGATCGGAAACGCCATCCAGGCCAATTCCACGGCGGAGGCCCTTAACCTGGGATTCGGTGTCCCTCACTGGGTTTCCGGCGTCGGAATGGCGATCCTGGTTGGTTTGGTTATCATCGGCGGCCTGAAACGGATCGCCGAAGTCACGACCTACCTTGTTCCCGCCATGGCGGTGTTTTACATCATCGGCGGTGTCCTCGTCATCGTTTTTCACGCTGATCTTATTCCCCAGGCAATCAGCAACGCGGTTTATTATGCCTTCAATGACCCCATGGCCATGCCGGGCGCCATTGCCGGATGGTCAATCAAGATGGCCCTGACAAAGGGTGTGGCCCGGGGTGTTTTCTCCAACGAAGCCGGCCTCGGATCGGCTCCCATGGTCCATGCCACGGCCGTCACGGACCATCCCGCCAAGCAGGGATGCTACGGCATATTCGAGGTGTTCATGGATACCATCGTCATCTGTTCAATCACCTGCATCGGCATCCTGACGACGGGAACTCTTGTCGATTATCCCGAACTGACGGGCGCCCAGCTGACGCTGACGGCCTTCAGCACCGTCCTGGGAAAACCGGGGGTCATGATCCTTGCCCTTGGACTGGCCATGTTCGCCTTCTCGACGATCCTCGGATGGTATTGGTACGGTGAGACAGGAGCGACCTATATCTTTGGTCTGAAGATCTCTCCCGTCTACAAGGTCCTCTGGATTGTAGTTGTCGTCGTCGGCGCCTGGGGAGGGGGCGGAAAATTCCTCGCCAACATCTGGAATCTTTCCGATACGATGAATGGCCTTATGGCGGCACCGAACCTCGTGGCGCTGCTCTGGCTGTCCAATGAAATGCGCAAGATCGTGAAGGATTTCGACCAGAAACGGGCGAAAGGCAAGATCAAGGCGGAATCCGAGAAATAGCAATCAGCAAGAGAAAGCGGGGTTTCTCAAAGGGGCGGGGCGCCCCGCCCCTTTGAGAATGAAAAGGAGGAACAGGATGCTCCGACCGACGCGGATGGAAGTCAGTCTGACGAACCTGAAACGAAACATTTCGAAGATCCGGGATTTTATCAGTCCCAATGCAAGCATGATGGCCGTCGTCAAGGCTGACGGGTATGGCATGGGAATGGAACGCGTCGCAAAAGCCTGCCTGGAGGCGGGATGCTCAAGGTTTGCGGTAGCGACAGCTGATGAGGCTGTTGCACTGCGGGATGCGGGGATCTTTGTCCCGATTCTTGTCATGGGACCGTCCCCGAACGATGCCGCAAAAGAATTTGTTGAGCGGGATATCACTCCGGCCCTGACGGATACTGGCTTCGCAGAGGCATTGGGAAAGGCCGCCGGTGAAGCGGGAAAGGTCGGGCGGTTCCACCTGAAGATCGATACGGGCATGGGAAGAATAGGCTTTCTGCCTCAAGAAACTCCCGGTGTCGTCGAAGAACTCCTTCGTTTTCCGGGACTGGAAATGGAGGGCATTTTTACTCATTTTGCCACTGCTGACGAAAGGAACCTCGAGTACACGAGAACCCAGTTCCGCCGCTTTGGCGAAGTTCTCGCGACGCTCCGGACGAAAGGCGTGAGGTTTCGACTGCGTCATTGCTGCAACAGCGCAGCAACGGTGAACTGTCCCGACATGCATCTCGATGCGGTTCGCCCGGGACTCATCATGTACGGCATGTGGCCTTCCGGATGGTGCGAGCGCCCCTTCGACCTGGAACCTGTTTTCAAGGTCGTCACACAGATCGCCGTCCTGAGAGAACTACCGGCCGGGAGCGGAGTCGGCTACGGTCTGAAATATATGACAAGAGGCAAAGAACGGGTCGCCGTTCTTCCGATAGGCTACCACGATGGCTATACACGTCCGCTGTCGATGAAAACCGATGTCCTGATCAGGGGGAAAAGGGCACCCGTGATCGGAAACATCTGCATGGATCAGACCATGGTGGATGTGACCCATATACCTGAGGCCGATGTTGGGGACGAAGTTGTGCTCGTGGGGTGCCAGGGTTCGGAAACAGTGACACCCGAGGAAACCGCCGGCATCCTTCAAACGATAAATTACGAGATTCCGAATCTTTTCACAAAGAGGGTGGAGCGGGTTTACGTGTAGCAAGGGTTTTCACATATTTAGCCTCTCTGCAGCAGGGGCCTGGGTGGTACACTTTTTTTGCGGGAAATCGTGAAAATGAACGCATGTTAAATATTTTATCCATGGGAGGCGAAGATTTTCATGAAAATCGGATGTCCGAAAGAAGTCAAGAACCACGAGTATCGCGTCGGGTTGGTCCCTGCAGCCGTGCAGGCGTATGCCAAAGCCGGTCACGAGGTCTTTGTCGAGAAGGGCGCAGGCCTGGGCTCGGGGATCACCGACGAAGAATACACGTCTGCCGGAGCGAAATTGCTTGATACGGCAAAAGAAGTGTGGGACAGCGTTGACATGATCGTAAAAGTGAAAGAGCCACTGCCCCAAGAGTATGACCTGATGAAGGAAAACCAGCTCATTTACACCTATTTCCATTTTGCCGCAGATGAGAAGCTCACCAAGGCCTGCATGGACAAGAAGATCATTGCCCTCGCCTATGAAACGGTGACGGAGTCCAACGGCTCGCTTCCACTCCTCAAGCCGATGAGCGAAATCGCCGGGCGAATGTCAATCCTGATGGGTGCGTATTTCCTGGCAAAGCCAAACGGCGGACAGGGACTTTTGCCGACGGGTGTCCCCGGTGTGGCCCCGGCCAATGTTGTCGTGGTCGGCGGCGGTGTGGTGGGGGCAAACGCGGCGAAGGTCGCGGCAGGTCTCGGTTGCCGGGTTTCGATCTTTGACATCAATCCTGACAGGCTCGAATATCTCGAGTCCATCATGCCGGCGAACGTATTCCCGATCTACAGCGATCCCATCGTCCTCGAAGCAGCGTTTCGCGAGGCCGACATCGTCGTCGGAGCCGTCCTGATTCCAGGTGCAAAAGCTCCGAAGCTCATCAAGAAAGAATATTTAAAGATCATGAAGCCCGGAGCCGTTATTGTCGATGTCGCCATCGACCAGGGAGGATGTTCTGAAACCTCGAAACCGACGACCCACAGCGACCCTGTCTTTGTCGTGGACGGCGTGATCCACTACTGCGTCGCCAACATGCCGGGAGCCTTTTCCCGGACGGCAACCCTTGCCTTGAACAATTACACCCTGCCCTATGGGCTCCAGCTTGCCAACAAGGGTGTGGAACAGGCCTGCAGGGATAACGAAGCCATTCTCAAGGGCCTCAACATGTACAAGGGCAAGGTGACATTCAAGGGAGTTTCGGAAGCCTTCAACCTGCCCTATACGCCTCCCGGGGAGGCCATCGCCTGAGGTATGTTGTAACGGCACAGCGGCGGCTCTTGCGGGCCGCCGTTTTTTTTGTTCCCCTTCGGGGGTATAATCCTGTAACTGAACGGGACAAGGGAACAGGAAGTCGGCTCCCACCGGAAGGAGTGTCCATTCTTGAATACATTGAAATCGATGCTTGAGGGTTTTACTGAAGCGGCCCTGGCACCTCGAGTGCTTGAAAGGCTGCGAGATGCCGCAAGGCTTTGCAGGATCAAGGCGGTGACTATGACGGCGGTTGCGGGCAGCGGCCATCCCGCGGGGTCCCTTTCGAGTATGGAGATGTGCCTGCTGACCTACGGTGTGGCGAAAATCGGGGATGAAACGAAAACTTCGAAGGACATGGACAAGGTCGTGGTGAGCCACGGACATATCTCTCCTGCGGTTTATTCCGTGCTTGCCTTCTACGGGCTTTTACCGGAAGACGAAGTTCTCGCCTTTTTCCGGAAAGCCGGAAGTCCCTACCAGGGTCACGTGGTTCGACAGCTTCCGGGTGTCTTCTGGTCGACGGGGAATCTTGGACAGGGGCTTGCCGCCGGAGTCGGTTTCGCACTTGCGAAAAAAACCAGAAGAGAAAAGGGCCGCGTCTTTGTCCTCATGGGAGACGGGGAACAGGTCAAGGGACAGGTCGCCGAAGCAAGGCGGATCGCCAGCCACCATGGTCTCCCGAACCTGACTGTTCTGGTTGACGTGAACCATATCCAGATTTCGGGTCGAACCGAAAACATCATGCACGCCGATATCAAAAGGCTTTGGCAAGCCGATGGTTGGAAGGTAAAGGAAGTTGACGGTCACGACCCTGTTGCGCTTTATAATGCGCTTTACGAGACCAGTCTTTCAGAAACCCCGCAGGTTCTTCTATGTCGGACCGTCATGGGAAAGGGCGTCTCTTTTATGGAGGATATTCCCGATTACCATGGGAAGGTTCCGAAAGATGAAGACTTCGAAAAAGCCATGAAGGAACTCGGCGGTGACACGGGACTCCTCGGTAAATACCGGAAGAAACGGGCGGAAAGTCCGCTCCCGGCAAGTGTATTCCGGGCGAAGGCTCCTGAAGTGAAACTCGACGGAGGAACTCCGAGAGATTATGAAGCCGGCCAACTCACTGACTGTCGTTCCGCCTTTGGGAAAGCCCTCGTCGATGTGGGCGAAGCAAATTACGGGAAAAAGGGGAAAGGACCGTTGCTGGTTTTTGACTGCGATCTCGCAGGGTCCGTCAAGATTTCGGAGTATGCGAAAAAATATCCGGAATGGTTCTTCGAAACAGGCATACAGGAACACGCCACGGCAACAGTGGCCGGGGCGTGTTCCATCGCCGGTTGTACAAGTCTTTGGGCCGATTTCGGTGTCTTCGGCATTTCAGAGGTCTACAACCAGCAACGTCTCAACGATATCAACGATACGAATCTCAAACTGGTCTTGACCCATGTCGGTCTGGATGTCGGAGAAGACGGGGAGACTCACCAATGCATCGATTACATCGGACTCCTGAGAAACCTTTTCGGCTGGAAGCTTCTTGTTCCGGCCGATCCAAACCAGGCGGACAGGATGACGCGTTATGCCGTCACGGAAAGGGGCAACATATGTCTGGCCATGGGAAGAAGCAAGCTGCCTGTCATAACAACGGAAGAGGGGAAGCCTTTTTACGCCGGAGATTACCGGTTTTGCTACGGCGGCGCAGATCTCCTCAGAGACGGTGGCGATCTGACCATCATGACAAGCGGGCACATGACCTACAGGGCGATTGCCGCCTGGGAAAGACTCCGAGAAGATGGGATTTCGGGCAAGATCTATCATGTCGGATGCCCCCTGTCGATTGACGACGAAGCGCTGATGGATGCGGCAGCTACCGGCAGGATTATCACCTATGAAGATCATAACAGGGAATCCGGTCTTGGGAACCAGGTGGGCTTGGCCCTTGCTGAAAAGGGTGTTCCCGCAAGGCTGCTCCGGATGGGTGTGCATCGTTACGGAGATTCCGGGAAATCTTCGGAGGTCATCGAAAGAATGGGACTCTCCGTGGATGATCTTGTGCGTGCCGCCGCCACCCTGTTGCAGGGGTAACATGTGACGATTGACATGGAGGTTTTCTGATGACCCTTTTATCAGCCGGGGGACCCGTCATATGGGGAATCGCGGGCCTTTCCATACTGGCCGCCGCTATCGTGCTGGAGAGACTCTGGTTTTTCCGCTCGGCCTCGACGGATCCGGAGGAACTTGAGCTCGCCCTGGGCAAACATCTCTACCACCGGGAGAAAGAAGAGGCAATGGCTCTTGTGAACGAGAAAGAGAGTTCTCTTCACCGGGTTTTTCGGGTGGCAATCATGCATTGGGGGACCGACCCCGAAGCGCTGAAAAGCCTTGCCGAGCAGGAGGTTCGGAGAGAGCTGTTCCGCTGGGAACGCGGGCTTGGTTTCCTTTCCGTCATCGCGAGAGTGGCGCCCCTTCTGGGACTTTTGGGAACGATTCTCGGAATGATCGATGTCTTCAGGAATCTGCCCGCAATGAGCGGCTCCAACATGCACGTAATGGCAGAGGGAATCTGGAAGGCCCTGCTGACGACCGTTGCAGGACTGACTCTTGCGGTTCCTGTCATTCTTTGTCATGCCTATCTCGTAAGCAGGGTCGAAAAGAACGAGGAAGCCCTCTGGCGGGGGGTGGACTTTCTCCTCAGGGAGAAGATGCTTCAGGGCGACAGGAACGTTCAATCATGAACAAGACTTTTCGGAGGTTTTTCCTTCTTGTGATCGTCGTCAGCTGTGCCAGGGTGTTTTTTCCCGCGGAAGAGGTTGCTGGACAGGAAAGCCACCGAAGAATCGTATCACTGGCCCCGAGCGTCACAGAATCGCTTTTTGCGATGGGGTTCGGGCATCGCGTCGTCGGGGTGACCGATTTTGACCTGTTTCCCGAAGACGTGGCGGATCTTCCGAAAGTCGGTGGCTATTACGACCCCTCCCTCGAGAAGATACTGGCTCTTGAACCCGACCTCGTGGTGGGTGTAAAGACCTTCCATGCGGAACTGCTTGATCGGCTTCAAAGCCTGGGGGTCCCGGTGCTCGGCCTGGTCGTCCACCGGCGGTTTGATGACATTCGCCTTGCGATGGAGCGTCTCGCAGAGGAACTTGGCAAGCCTGGTGCGGCTGAGGCCGCATGGAGAAATATGCTGGATGAACTGGAGGAAGTGAAGAACAAGGTGAAACGCCTGTTCGGCGCGCATCCGCCTTCCGTCATGGTTGTTGTCTGGCATGACCCCCTGACGATCGCGGGCGGGCATAATTACATAGACGATATCATGGATGCGATAAACCTTCCGAACGCAGCAGGTGATATCCGATACACCTTTCCGGTTATCGACAGGGAAAATTTGCTTGTCCGCAACCCCGATGTTCTCGTTGTCGCCGCTGCCTCGACGGGAATGACCTTTTCGGAAAACGATCTCAAGTCTGCCTTGGAGGGACTTCAGGTCAAGGCGGTCCAAAGGGGTTGCATCGTCACGATATCGGCGGATTCTTTGTTTCACCCGGGGCCGAGAGCTGCAAAAGCCGCGGAAGAACTTGTAAACGCCGTGAATCGGGTGGCTGGGGGTGATGCAGGTTTCAATGAGAAAACGATACACCACTGAAGTGGAGCTTACCCCCCTGATAGATGTTCTTTTCATGCTCATCGTCTTTTTTGTCCTAACGACATCCTTTGCCTCGTCGAGGATCCCAGTGGACCTGCCCGCAGGGAGTGGTGGACCTGCCGAGGGGTCTTTCAGTGTGATCACAGTGACGAAACAGGGTGATGTTCTTTACGAAGGAAAAACGACGACACCTGAGGAAGCGGCAAGCGCCTTGGCTGCAAGGGGTAGCGGGCAAAGAATACTCCTGCGGGCCGACAGGGAAGCCGTGTATGGAAAGATTGTCGAGGTGCTTGACGCGCTGCGCAAGGCGGGCTTGGGGGACATTGATCTTGCCGTGGAGGATAATCCCGTTCCGTGAACAGAATGAGATTTTTCCTGCTTGTAAGCCTGTTGCTGCATCTGGCGGTTATCGCCTTCCTGAGCCGGGTTCCTCTTCGAATTCCCGGAAAAATTGAAACCGGTCCGCTGCAAGTGAGACTTGTGTCCGTCGCAGGAAAGGCTGTTCAGGGACCGTCAGGTGAGAAAAACGAAAAGCCTCCCATCCACGGAGAGGAAATAACGCAGGATGCTCCGAAAAAAGCAATAAATCCAAAGAAAGTTCGAGAAAAACCCGAAACAGCCCTCCGGGAAGCCAGAGAAAACGCCGTGACAGAACAGTCCGGAAACGAATCCCGGAAGATCCCGAAACGAAATGACCCTGCGGAAACCCGAAAGTCTTGGGAAACCGAAAAGGGAAGCACTCTCGAAGGCACCGCAGAAGCAAATGCCGCTGCTGAACCACGAAAAAACCCCGCCAAAAGCGTTGCGGGAAAAAATACAAACAGTACCAACGGTCTTCCCAAAGAAGCTCGGGAAGATGAACGCATCTCCGGTAGTGCAAGGAGCGTTGAGGAAGAAAGGAAAACCGGTGGGGCTGCAGTGCAAAACGGAGTGGGGAGCGAGAGTCGGGCGCCCGCGGATCTGCCTGTAATTCCGGAGGACCTGATCCTCGAGAAAGTCGTGCCCGTGTATCCGCTGACGGCAAGAAGGCGCGGTCAACAGGGACGGGTTCTTTTGCGGGTCCTTCTTTCGACCTCAGGTACGGTGGAAAAAATCTTTGTGGAAGAATCCAGTGGATTCGACGTGCTCGATGAGGCCGCACTTCGGGCCGTTGGGCGTTGGCTTTTCAGCCCGAAAGCGCCTCCGGCGGTACTGGTGCCGATCAGGTTCAGGCTGCAGTGAAAGGTGAACATGCCGAAACTCCCTGATGCCGGGATGATAAGAAGCCACGGGAACTTGTTCTCCCTGAGTTTAATCGTGTACAATAATGTCAATGGCTTTTTCAAGCTGAATACCTGAAATGATTACGAAAAGACCATAAGGAATTCCGCTTGAGCGGAGGGACTCTGGAGAAAATTCTGTAAAAGTGCCGGTGTCCTGATCACATGTTCCTGACTGCTGAAATCCAGAGGTGTTTAAAGGCAGGAAGAGACAGATGAAAATACGAAAAGTTTTTGGCATACTCATAATCATTCTCGTGACCATGATCATCGGACATCTTGTGCTGAATACTGTCGTCGAGGTCCGGCGACAGCTTTCGGAGCTTGACCGCACCACGACCACGGCTTTTTCCCTGGTGAACCTTGAAATGGAAAGGGAGCTCGCCCGGCTGGAACAGTCCTTTCCGTTGATGTTGAGTCCGGGGTACCAGCCGCAGGATGAGACTGTTTTTGAAGTCAGTTTTATCGCCAAAGCAGATAAGGCCGGTCTCGAGCCTGTTTTCGGAGAGCCCCCCCCTCCTGAGGCAATAGATTCCACGCAGGAAGAATGGAGCCCGCTCGTGACGGGAACCTCGGAAAACGGAGGTGTTCTGGCAAAGCGAATTCACTCTGGACAAGAAACATTTGTTCTCGGTGTCAAGCCGCATTTTTCCTGGCTGCTTGAGCGCATGCCATCGAGGTTCGAAGCCCACCTGGCCTTGACGGGACCGAAGGGGGAAATACTCTGGGAAAACAGGACCACCTTCGGTACGGCAAAGACAGGGCAGGATCCTTCGGGGTTGGCTCCGGGGACCTCGGGGTGGTTCGTGGCGGCTTCAGGCAAAACATACTGGGGAAAAGGCACCCCCGTTGTTTCCGATCAGTTCAGACTGTATATCCTGTACCCCTTGAGGCGCATCCTCTGGTTGCTTTTTACCCGACTTTCAATAACAGCTGCAATAGAGCTCTTTTTTATCTTCGTGGTAGGTACGGTGGCGCTCCTTGTGGCCAAATATGTTCTTGACCCGATGGACAGGGTAAGCCGGCTTGCGCTCAGGATGCAGGACAGGCTTTTCCGGTCGACCACCTCTCGGGATCTTGCGGCGACAGTATCCCATGTCGCCGGGGGCATCAGGGAAATCAATTCCAGCAGCAGAATCACGGAGGTCAGGGTTTTTTGCCAGACCCTGTCAAGCGCTCTCCAGAGCTACGTGTTTCAGCAGGAAAAACTCATTTCCGGCAGTGAGGAGCTCGCATCGCTTAACAAGTCCCTTTCCCAAGCGAACGAGGCCCTTATTTCCCGGGACCGGATCTGGAGAAGAATTCTCGATGTCTCCAGGACGGTCACCATGGGATCGGGGTTTCAGAGAGGACTTATTCTCATCGCAGAGGGGCTGCGCGATGTTACAGGTGCCTACGGGGTTCTTATCGGCAAGCGCGAACAGGAAGAAATACACATTCTTGCGGGAAGCGGATTCGGGAGCCTTTTCTCAGGTGTGAAATTGCCTTTGGCATCGGGAGCCTTCGGGGAAGTCGGCTCCCGGGAGAGTCCGGTCTGGCTGGAAAATGTTCATACTCAAGGGAATTGTGTCCCCCTTGATCCGGACATTCGAAGCCAGGTCGTGATCCCGATGTTTCATCTGGGAAAAGCCGTGGGGAACCTGACCATCGGATGGAGGACGAGACGCCCTGAAGACAGGGAACTGCTTGATTTGCTTGTCCCGATCGCGGCACATATCGGAGGGATGCTCAACACCCATGCCGCCCTGCAGGAGCTTCGAAATTCCTACCAGTACCTTACAGCGAGGATGCAGAATCTGACTGCCATATATCATGATGAAACGGCGGATCATCTTGAGCGAATGGAGCAATATTGCCGTTTTCTCGGGACAACCATGGGACTGCCGGGAACACATGTCGATGATATCGCACTTTTTTCAAGGCTTCACGACATCGGCAAGCTCAGGGTCCCTGTGGAGATTCTTTCGAAACCGGAAAAACTTGAAAAAGATGAATTTGACATGGTCAAACGCCACACCATTTGGGGGGCCGAGATCATTGGTGACGCCAGGTGGCTCGAAATCGGCAGAAAGATCTGCCTTTACCATCATGAAAAATGGAACGGCTGCGGCTACCCATATGGATTCGTCGGGGAAGACATCCCAATCGAGGCCCGGATCGTTGCCGTGGCTGACACCTACGACGCCCTCCGCATGAAACGTTCCTACAAGGAATCCTTTTCACACGAGACTGCCTGCAGTATTATCCTTGAGGGAGACGGAAGGGTCATGCCGGACCATTTCGATCCCGAGATTATCGATATTTTCGCCCGCAACGAAGACAGGATGCAGGAAATTTACGAATCCTCCCTGCAATATTCATGATTTGACCTGTCAGAAATTCTCTGTCCCCGACAGGAGTGAGAACCATGGGAGAGTTGAAACCCGGCGATCTGGTGTTCATCTGGTCACCGGTAAAGGGAGATTCTTTTCTGATTCAGCTTGAGGAAGGTTCCAGGCAGGACACGCGGCTCGGCGTCGTCAGGCACGACGATATCCTGGGGAAGTCCCTCGGAGAGAGTGTAACGACCCACCTTGGGCGGGAGTTCTGCCTTTTGTCTCCGACCATTAATGAATTCAGCCGGCGGGTCAAAAGGAAAACGCAGATCATGTTCCCCAAGGATACAGGCTTCATCCTTCTTGCTTTGAACATCGGGCCGGGTTGCCGTGTGATTGAATGCGGAACCGGGTCGGGGAGTTTGACATCTGTTCTGGCCCATTTCGTCGGTGAGAACGGGAAAGTCATATCCTATGAACGACGACCGGAATTTTCGGAGCTTGCAGAACGAAACTGCCGCAAATGGGGCGTTGTTGAGCGGGTTGAATTCAAAGTCAGCGATATCGTTGAGGGCTTCGAAGAAAGGGAAGTGGATGCCCTGTTTCTGGATGTTCCGAACCCCTGGGATTATCTTGAACATGCCTGGAGGGCCCTGTCGGGGGGGCATCGTTTAGGGGTTCTTGTTCCCACTACGAACCAGGTGGCCCAGGTCCTGGAGGGCCTTGAAGAGTGGGGATTTGCGGATGTCCAGGTCATGGAGATCCTGTTGCGTCCATACAAGACAAACAGCCGACGTTTGCGACCGGAGGACTACATGATCGGGCACACGGGGTTTCTCGTGTTCGGCGCCAAGACAGAACGCAACAAGGCGACCAAAGCGGCTGAAGAAACTGATGAAAAGGGGAGAAAATAGCTGGCTATGGCAGTCCTTGCGGAAGAAAGCAAAGTCTTGCTCCATGTTTGTTGCGCTCCCGATGCGACGGTGCCCTGGCCCGAGCTGATCAATGAAGGGTACGAAACGTCAGGTTTTTTTTACGGGTCCAACGTCCATCCTTTCGACGAATACGAAAAAAGGCGGGACGCCGTCAGATATGTTGCGAAAACCTTCGGGAAAAGGCTTTTCGAGGTACCCTATTGTCCGTCGGAATGGGTCCACGGGATAGCGACACGCTGCAAAGGGATGGAAATGATCAAAAAAGAGGGTGGTCCCCGATGTGCCTTGTGTTTTTGGAGTCAGTTTGAGGCGGCCGCAAAATGTGCTCTCGAGCAGGGTTTTGATGCCCTCTGCACAACGCTCACGATCAGCCCGCATAAAAAACCCGATCTCGTGAACGGAATCGGGAAATCGATGGCGAAAAGGCACGGGTTGCAGTGGATTGAAAGAATATGGAGATGCCGGGACGGATTCAGACGTTCCGTTTTGAAAAGCAGGGAACTGGAATTGTATCGCCAGAATTATTGCGGGTGTGTTTTCAGCATAAGAGGTGAATGAAATGGAAATGGGAAAAGAGGATTCGAAAATGACGCTGCCTTCAGGAAAACTGCCTCCCGGTATACTTCAGGCAGCGGTGCTCGGTTTTCCCGGCGCTATGAGACGGGAAGTGCTGATCGGGCCGAGGGTGGGTGAAGATGCTGCAGTCATCGAATGGAACCGGAACAAATACATGATCGTAACATCCGACCCGATCGTGGGGGCCGTCAACAGGGCGGGGCGTCTGCTTGTCACCGTCAATGCCAACGATATTGCTTCCAAGGGCGGTGACCCGCTCTACCTGATAACCACCCTGATTTTCCCGGGCGACACAAAAACAAGCCGCCTTGAGAGGATCATGGAGGAGATCCACGAAGCTTGCATTGAAATGGATGTGGCCCTTGTCGGCGGGCACACGGAGGTCAACGACCGATACGATTATCCCGTCCTGGGAGCGACGATGATCGGTGCAGGCGACATGGTTCTCCGGGCAGAGGACATCAGGGCGGGTGATGCCCTCATTGCCACCAAGCATGTCGGGCTTGAGGGCATGTCCATATTGGCAAACGACAGGGCGGACCTCCTGTATGGCGTATTGACGAAGGACGAAATTGACGAAGTCGCTCATTGGACGGAATTTATCAGTGTCCTTCCTGAATCACGGATTTTGAGGAAATGGGCCCGTTTCATGCACGATCCCACCGAAGGTGGTCTCATCGGTGGAATTGCGGAAATTCTTCGCCTGACCCGGCTTGGATTCGAACTCGATGAAGAAAACCTTCCTCTACATGATCTGACAAAACGATGCGCCAAGGCTCTGGGATTTGATCCGCTCCACCTGATTTCCTCCGGGGTGCTTCTCGCGGCGCTGCCGCCACAGGAAGTTCCAGAGGCCCTGGCGGGGCTGGAGAGAGAAGGCATACCGGCACGACAGGTCGGTGTGTTCACGGAAGGAAAAGGAAACGTTCCCCAGGACGCCACCGAAGTTCTCTGGAGTCTTCTGGAGAGAAGACGGACCAATGACTGAAAAAAAAGCGATACGGGAAAAGCGGCTCGAAAAACTCAGGACCGTGATGGAAAAAACAGGGTGCGACGGCATCCTCATTTGTGTCATTGAAGGTCTGGGCTGGCAGAACGCCTGTTATCTGTCAGGATTTCGCGGAAGCAGCGCAGCCCTTCTCGTGACAGCGACGGAAAACTTTTTGGTGACCGACGACAGATACAGGCTGCAGGCATCGAAGGAATCCGATTTCAATGTCATCATGCAGGGAGAAAGACGCCTTTCGACGGCGGTAAAAGAGCTTCTGGCGAAAAAGGGGCTTCAAAGAGTCGGGATAGACGGCCGAAGTCTCCCTGTAGCGACTTTCCGGGAAATCGGCGGAACCGCGGTCCTCGAGGATGTATCTACTCTCCTGGGATCCATACGAAGAGCCAAGGATCCCGTTGAAAGGGGAAACATTCGCCATGCCGCCCGCATTGCCGGCGCAGCTTTGGAGAAAGTTGCCGCCGGCGTCCACGGTGACGTGACGGAGAAGGACATCTCCGCGACCCTGGAATTTTTCATCAAGACAGGCGGAGCCGACGGCGGCTGGCAGGATCACGAATTTATCGTCGCTTCCGGACCGAGAAGCGCTCTCCCTCACGGGGGTGCCAGCACGCGGAAGATAAAGCCGGGGGAATGGGCGACCATTGATTTTGGAGCGCGGTGTTCGGGCTACGTAAGTGACGTCACGAGGAACCTTTTTTTTGGCGATATCCCGAAAAAATGGCAAAGAAGGCACGAACTTTTGCTTGAAGCGCAAGCGGCAGCGGAGGCCCTGGTTTCACCCGGAATGAGGGCTTCTGAAGTTGATGCAGCCGCCCGGAGAATAATTGCGAAAGAAGGATATGCAGAGCAATTCACTCACGGCCTCGGTCACGGAATCGGACTTGACCTTCATGAAGCGCCCCGTTTGTCGCCCCGCTCGGAGGATGTCCTCGAGGAGGGAGATGTCATCACGATTGAGCCCGGAATGTATTTTGACGGTGAGGGCGGCATGAGGGTGGAAGATGATTACCTGGTAACTTCAGGAGGCGCAGAATGCCTGACTTCGATGATCCCGAAAAGAATTTCTGCCGGATCATGATGTGATTCATGGACCTTGATGCAGCCGGGGTAATGCGTTGCCATATTTAAGAAAGCATCTTATAATAAGGGATAATGGCATACAAAGAATTTATCCGGCAAGGGGGAAGAAAGAATGAAGAAATACGTCTGTACCGTTTGCGGGTATGTGTACGATCCTGCCAATGGCGACCCGGATGGCGGAATAGAGCCGGGAACGGCCTTCGAGGACATTCCCGACAGCTGGGTCTGCCCCGTTTGCGGAGTCGGGAAGGACATGTTCGAACCCGAAGAATAAACTGAGGCCGTCATGTAGCCGAAATCGGCGGAGGTGAACATTGCCTCCGCTTTTTCTTTGGTTTCTTTCCTCCAGAGTCCTCTTCCTTCAATAGCCTGGATACAAGGCCTTGACAAGCTCTGGCAGCGACATATAATCATTCCGATTGAACGAAACCCAGGTTACTTTTCAGAGGATATATATACATAACTTTATTCTGGGGGTGCTTTCGTGAAAGAAAGGCAGATGTTCCTGCAACTGGAAGACGGATCCCTCTGGCCCGGTACCGGTGCGGGAACGGCCGCGGGTGAAGTTGTTTTCGATACGGCCGCTTCGGGATATCCCCAGGCTTTGACGGATCCGTCCTTTGAAGGTCAGGTAGTGGTGTTTGCTTTCCCCATGTTGGGGACCTATGGTGTCGACATGGAAAGACTGGAAAGCGATTATCCGAAAGTACGTGGAGTGGTTGCCGCCTTCATAGAAGACGGCACGGCAGCCGGCGGGACTTTTAAAGAGTGGCTCGCGCTGAATGGAATTGCCTGGATTCACGGGATAGATACACGACGCCTTGTCAGGCACCTTCGCGAGAGAGGGTCCTTGAAAGGCGCGATTGTGGCCGAGCCACAAGACGAGGTTTGCCCGGAAGACGGGCACCATCCGGCTCATGTCGTCTCTGCAAACAACGTGACGGAAATACCGGGGAGTGGACTGCGCATCGGTGTTCTCGATTACGGGGTGAAGAAGGGCATTCTCAGGGAGCTGGAGAAACGAAATTGCCATATCATAAGATTTCCGCACGATGCGACATATTCAGAGATCCTTGCCTATGAACCAGACGGGGTGCTTTTGGGCAACGGCCCGGGTGACCCGGCTCTTCTTAAAGAAGAAGCAGAGACCGTCCGGCTGTTGTCGGAAAGCCTTCCTGTTGCGGGAATATGCCTTGGGATGCAGCTTCTTGCTTTGGCCCTTGGAGCCCGGACCCAAAAGATGAGATACGGACACAGGGGGGCCAACCATGCCGTCCTTCACGTTCCGTCCGGCAGAGGATGGCTGACAAGCCAGAACCACGGCTATGAAGTCGTTGAGGAGTCCCTGGCGGGACCAGGTTTCGATGTAACCCACAGGAACCTGGGAGACGGGAGCGTGGAGGGGATACGCCACAAGACCCTTCCGAACCTGGGTGTCCAGTATCATCCGGAGGGTTCCCCCGGCCCGAGGGACGGAAATCGTTTTTTCGATGAATTTCTGGAAATCGCAAAAGGGGTGTTCCGATGAGTCCCACCGGTGCCAAACAGATTCTCGTGATTGGATCAGGCCCGATCCGGATAGGACAGGCTGCCGAGTTCGACTATTCTGGAAGCCAGGCATGCCGGGCTTTGAAGGAAGAAGGACACCGTGTCATCCTGCTCAACAGCAACCCTGCCACGATACAGACCGATGTCAGTCTGGCAGATGTCGTCTACATCCGTCCTCTCACGGGGAACGTGGTGGAAGACATTCTGCGAATACACAGGCCTGATGCGGTGGTGGCGACCCTGGGTGGCCAGATAGCGCTGAATTTGGCCGTGGAGCTTGACGAGAAAGGCCTCTGGCAAAAATATGGTGTATTGGTGCTTGGAACTTCCCCTGATTCGATAAGAAAAGCCGAGGGCAGAAATGCCTTCAGGAAAACCATGGAATCCATCGGTGAGCCGGTCATAGAAAGCACCTATGTCGCAGACGTGGAAAGCGCTTTCGGTTTCGCCGAAAAGGCAGGATTTCCGCTCGTCATAAGGCCTGATTTCACCCTGGGGGGCACAGGCGGCGGTGTGGCCAGGGACTATGACCAACTCAGGACAGTCGTGGCAGAAGGCCTCCATGCATCTCCCGCGGCGAGGGTGCTTGTTGAACGTTACCTTGAAGGCTGGCATGAAATCGAGCTGGAAGTCATGCGCGATGAAGGCGGAAATACTCTCTGTGTATGCGGTATGGAAAACATAGACCCCATGGGGGTCCACACCGGAGACAGCATCGTAGTGGCACCGACGCTGACGCTGACGGATTCATTGTGGCAGCGGTTTCGGGAATCGGCCTTCAGAATCGTCGGGGCACTTGACGTTCGTGGTGCCTGCAATGTCCAGTATGCGCTGTCGCCCGACGCAGAGGAATTCGCCGTCATCGAGGTGAACCCGAGGGCAAGCCGGTCGAGCGCCCTTGCGAGCAAGGCGACCGGATACCCCATAGCCAGGATGGCGGCCAAGATCGCTCTGGGGAAAAAGCTCACAGAGATGCCGAACCCTGTCACAGGCGTCGGGAGTGCCCTTTCCGAGCCTGCCCTTGATTATGTGGTTGTAAAATTCCCGAGGTGGCCCTTCGAGAAATTTCCGAAGGCTGATGCCACCGTCGGGACGCGGATGAAATCCACAGGGGAAGTCATGTCCATCGGGTGCAGCTTTGTCGAAGCCTTCATGAAAGCCGTGAGGTCCCTCGATGGACCCTCTGGAATTGCTGACCCGAATGTGGAGGAAATGGCCGAAGGAGACCTCTTCGGAGAGCTTAGGTGGCCGACTCATCGGAGGATCTGGGCCGTCCTGGAGCTTTTGCGGCGGGGGCATGAGGCGGCAAGGATATCGCGGGCTTCCGGGATACACCTCTTTTTCATCGAAGAGCTGGCGAAAATTTCCTTTCTGCGAAAGGAACTCTCGACAAAGGGTCCTTTGGAAGAGCTTTTAAAGCAGGCCGCCCGGTTCAATTTCCCGGAAGAAGAAACCGCAGGGTTTTGTGGCATTTCCGTTGAAAACCTCCGAAAGCATGAAGGATGGAGCGGCCTCCGCCGTGGGTACAGGGAAGTAGACGGCACAGCGGGAGAGGTCCCCTCAGGGTCCGGTTACTGGTACAGTACGCGAAGCGGAGCCGACGACGGACTGCGCGAAGGCCATCAACCGTCGATTGTCGTTTTGGGATCCGGCCCGATCAGGATCGGACAGGGAGTTGAATTTGACTATTGTTGCGTGAAAGCCGTTGAAGCACTGAGAAAGCGCAACATGAGGGCCGTCATGATCAACAATAATCCCGAGACGGTCAGCACTGACCATGACATGTCCGATGCATTGTATTTTGAGCCTCTAACGGCGGAAGACGTTCTGCCGGTAATCGCCAGGGAAAAGGCCCGGGGTGTCTTCGCCTGTTTCGGCGGACAAACCTCTCTCAAGCTTGGCCTGGAGCTTGAAAAAAACGGGATCCCCCTTCTTGGAATGCCACCCGAAGGAGTCAGGACGGCGGAAGACCGTGAACACTTTTCCGCCCTTCTTGATTCTTTAGGGATCCTTCAGCCCAAAGGCGGCGCAGTGGCAACCATTGAAGAAGGGATGGAATGTGCGAAAAATACAGGGTATCCGGTCATGGTCAGGCCCAGTTTCGTTATCGGCGGATTGGCCATGCAGGTGGTTTCGAATCCTGAGGAGCTTGAGGAAGTTCTTGAGATGGCACTGGCCGCTGAAGCCGGCCAAAGGGTCTTGATAGACCGGTTTCTTCCGGGAAGGGAGTTTGAAGTCGACGCGCTTTTCGATGGAAAAGATATCTTGATACCGGGTATTTTTGAACACCTTGACCCCCCGGGTGTGCATTCCGGGGACTCCATAGCCGTTTTTCCCGATGCCTCTCTCGGGGCATTCCAAAAGGACAGGATCGCGGAGATTGCCCGAAAACTCGCTGAAGCACTGGGAGTCAGGGGAATGATCAACATCCAGTTTGTCCTCAGCGGAGAGGATCTTTACGTCATTGAGGCCAACCCCAGGGCAAGCCGGACGGTACCCATCGCCTCCAAACTTACCGGGATACCACTCGTAGAATTGGCCGTTCATATCGCCCTGGGGGGACGTCTTGGATCTTCCGGCCAACAAACGGGGCTGATCGACGGAAAGGGGCCCGTGGGAGTCAAGGTCCCTGTATTTTCGACGGAAAAACTTCCCGGAGTCGACTCGCGACTGGGGCCGGGGATGCAATCCACCGGAGAATCCCTTGGCGTGGCGGACAGTGTCTCGGAAGCCCTTTGGGAGGCTCTTCGCGGAGCAGGGTGGAATCTTCCTGAAAGGGGGCGGCTGCTTTTTTCCGTCAGTGATGCAGCGAAGGGTCATGTCAGCGGAATTGCTGCCCCTTTTGTTACATCAGGGTGGGACATTGACGCGACAAGCGGGACGGCAGCCGTACTCAAAAAGTGGGGAGTTTCCTGCAGGGCCACGGAAAAGGGTGACGGTCTTCAGGAACGTATACGTAGCGGAGATTGGGATCTTGTGGTGAATATCCCTTCGGCCTCACCGGGAGCCGTAAAGGACGGGTTCGCCATCAGGCGCGCGGCTATCGAGGCCGGTGTGCCTTGCCTGGGGACGCTCTCTTCGGCCTCGGCCCTTGGTGTTGCCCTTTCTGTCAGGAAAAAGGGCGGGAAATGAAACAGGATTTTTCGTTGCCTCCTGACGCGAAATCCTGTAGAAATACAAAAAAGATATTGAACATATGGAAAGAGGAGCAGTGTCATGCCCAGAAAAATTTTGACAGTATTTCTGCTATTGGTTTTGGTGCTTTCTTTTTCTGGCCGTCCCGTTTTTGCAAAGCAGAAACTGACCGTCGGCACGGAAAAAAGTTTTCCACCCTTTGTTTTTGAGGAAAACGGGAAACTCGCCGGATTTGAAGTCGACCTGGTCAGGGAGATCGCCGAAGAAATGCAGATGGAAACGGTCTTCGTGGACATTGCCTTCGACGCCCTTATTCCCGCCCTGACGGCAGGAAAAATCGACATGATTGCCGCGGGGATGGATATTACACCAGAAAGGCTGGAACAAATCGCCTTTTCAAAGGTATATTACGTTTCACCTGATGCCGTCGTTGTTCAAAAAACGACAGAGGGTCTTGCGGAAATTGTCGACCTGGGGGGGATGACTGTAGCCGTCCAGTTCGGGACCGTTCAGGACCAGTGCATCAGCCGGCAGAAACAGGTATCCGTCCTCCGCTATCAGAGGACCGATGATGTCCTTCGCGCCTTGCTTCGGAAAGAGGCGGATGCTGCGCTTGTTGAAGAATCGGCCGCCCGGGAATACCTGAAAAAAGTTGAGGATTTCCGTGAGAACCTCAAAATCGCCTTTACTCTTGAGGAAACAGCCGGCATGGCTTTCGGTTTCAGGAAAGATTCCACGGCCCTTCGAGAGTCTGTCAACGGTGTCCTGTCACGTATGGAACATGACGGCCGGCTGGATGAACTGAGACAAAAGTGGTTTGGAGCCGTCACTCAGTGATCAACTTGAGGAACCGTTCCGAGAAATCCAGAAGCAAGGTTTTTCCCGCTTTCGTTTCAAAAGTGAGGGTTGCCTCCGGGCCAAGCCGTATAGCGAGACTGTAGCCGAGCACCGGATGGTGTTCAAGTACGGCGGCTTTCCCGGAAATTTCCAGAGGGAGATAGGTTGCTCCTGTTCCCACAGGTCCATCCACCCCTTCCGAAAAGGTCTTCGGGAAAGAAAGCCACGCCGTCCCGGGGCCCTCGAGCAGTATCACCCTGATACGTTCGGGCCGGTCCGTCTTCTTGTAAGAGCGTTCCAGCATTCGCCCTTCTTCCTGTTTCGCTGACGAAAGTGCCTTTGCTTCGACAACCGTGCCTGTCCACCCGGGGATGTCGGGAAGGGTTCGTCCGGGTGCATTGGCCGAAAGGGTGTCCGTGGAAAAGAAAAGGCACACAAACAGTGCCGTGAGAACAAAAGAGGCGGTATGCAAACCGTTGTTTTCGTGTTTCATGACCATTCCCCCGGATTGTCAGGATATTCCCGCTAACCAACGGGGAAATGGTATCATGTCTTTTTGGTTTTCGTCTTTATTATGGATCAAAGGAAACGATCCGGGAGGTTTTCAAAGTGTTCCGATTTGCCGTACATGTCTACGGATGCCAGATGAACGTTTACGACGCCGACAGGTTGAGGACTTCCCTGCTTGAAATGGGCTGGGAGGAAACCACCGAAGAGACGGCGGAGATGGTCATCTTCATTACCTGCAGCATCAGGGCAAAGGCTGAACAGAAGGTGTGGAGCGAGATCGGCCGCCTGGAGCACCGTCACCGCTCGCGGGGAGCCCCTCTTGTAGCAGTGGTGGGATGCATGGGGCAAAGGCTTGGTGACGCCTTTATCTCCAGGTTCCCGAACGTCCGCCTCGTCGCGGGACCCCGAAGTCTGGGACGTGTCCCAGAAGGTCTTCAACAGGTGGCCTGCGGAGGGAAAGCCATGCTTCTTCTTGATGACCCCAATGCCCTGGATGATCTCGACTGTGCCCCCCTGAGGCGGGAAAATCACTGGAAGGCGTTTCTCACCATTGCCCATGGGTGCGATAATTTCTGTACCTATTGCATCGTTCCCTACGTTCGCGGGAGGTTCAGGTCCAGGGCTCCCGAGGAGATTTTCCGTGAAGTTCGTGAGCTGGCCGCCGACGGGGTCAGGGAGATCAGCCTGATCGGCCAGAACGTCAATTCTTACGGGGCGGATTTTGACAATGGCTATTCTTTTGCTTCATTGCTCCGTGACGTGGCTGGCCTGAAACTCGTTGACAGAATCCGGTTCTACACATCCCATCCCAGGGATTTCACCAGGGATATTGTCGAGGCCATGGTGGAAAACCCGGAAATATGCCCGGCAATCAACCTTCCAATACAGTCCGGGAGCGACAGGATTCTCAAGGCCATGAGGCGCGGATATTCCCTTGAAGAATATGCCTCTCTTGTCGAAATGATACGAAAAATACTTCCTGAATCAGCCGTGACGAGTGACCTGATTGTCGGTTTTCCCGGGGAAACCGAGGAGGATTTCGAGGCTTCCCTGGCGGCATTGAAACGGTTCAAATTTGATCTTTTACACTCGGCGGCCTATTCCCCGCGGGAAAAAACCGCGGCTTCCGTCATGGGCGATCAGGTACCCGATCATGAGAAAAAACGGCGCCTGAACGAGGTCAACCGGGTTCAAACCCTGATATCCGCCGAGATCAACGCTGCTCTCGTCGGAAAGACCTTTGAAATCCTTATTGACAGCACGGCTCCGAAGGGTGGCGGGTTGCTGCAGGGAAGAACGGCAACGGACAAGGTAGTTATCGTTGAAGGACCGGAATCCCTTCTCGGGCAACTGGTGCAGGTACGGATCGACCGGGCGGGGAAATGGTTTCTTCGTGGCAGGCTCATTCCCCGGGAAAACGTCAACGGAGGTCGATTCACCGATGATGGACCTGCAGAAGCTTAAGGGGCTTCTCTTTTTCATTGGGGGCTTTTTGGCCCTCGCTGCCGCAGCGGTTCTTGTGCTTTCTTTTTCGGGAAAATGGGGAGGGGACGAGCCGAAACACGTGGCGGGCCCGGCACTGCACCTGACATCTGAAGAAATCCCCCGGGAAACCGAAAGCACTCCTTTTCCGAAACAGCAACGCACAGAAGAGCATTGGGTCCTCTATATCACCGGAGCAGTACGTCGACCAGGTGTTTACAAACTGCCGGCCGATTCGAGAGTCTACGAACTCGTCGAGCAGGCGGGCGGGCTGACCGGTTCAGCTGCTCCTGAAGCCTTTAACATGGCGGCACTACTGGAAGACGGAATGCACATACATGTTCCTGACAAGACAGAGGTGACCCAGCCCGTCCTTGATCGTTCAACGAAAGGCGAGGGACTTCCGGGAACCGTTGCCTCCGGTGGGTCTCTGCGGGGACACGAGCTCATTGACATCAACACCGCCGATGCAAAGACCCTTGAGATGTTGCCGGGGATCGGCCCGAAGACCGCAGAAGCCATCATCCGCCACAGGGAACAAGAGGGTCCGTTCAGATGCGTGGACGATCTGCTTTCAGTCAAGGGAATCGGGCCGGCGAAACTGGAAGCCATAAGGGACCAGGTTCAGGCGGGCCTTTGACGGTACTGGCCGAAGCCCCGGCCTTTTTGCTCCTTTCAGGATGCGTGGTCCTGCTTTATTCACTGGAGCTGGGAATGCCCGTCTGGAAGGCCTGCTTCACGGGTGCCCTTGTCATGGTGTTTCTGGCGTTTACGGGAACCATTGCTCCCTGCCCACGCCTTGCAGCCATGCTGGTTTTCTTGACAGGGGTTTTCGTTTTTTTCTCGGTGACGGCGGCGGCGAGGCTCGAAAAACCAGCCTTCGACGAGACGGTTTCCCAGCTTGAAACAGTGGGAACAGTTATTTCGGAAAAAGCCTGGGGGAGCAAGCGGGCTCTCGTCATCAAAACAGGTGAAGGTGTTTTTTGCTGCAAAATGCGCTCCACAGTATTGTTTCGTGAAGGAGACCGGGTCGCCCTGGCAGGCCGCCTGCTTTTTTTTGAACCGATCCCTGATTCAGGGAAATTCGATGAGCCCACCTATTGGAGGGCAAGAGGAGTTCTGGGGGAGGTACAGGATCCGGAAATTCAAAAACAGGGTCGTTGCCGGTGGTCTTTAGCGGCCTGGCGGGATACCCTGAAAGACCGTATCCTCCTGAACATCCCGCAAAAGACGAGGGGTTACATACTTGCGGCGTGGCTCGGCACCCGGGACCCAGAACTGGCGGAGGAGCACCGGAAGTGGGGGACTTCGCACATTCTTGCCATTTCCGGGTTTCATGTTGGTCTCGTGGCACTGTGTCTGAGAAAAATCTTCCGACGGCGCCTCCTGGTTCCTTCCATTTTCATGTGGGGGTATGTCCTCCTTTCTGGTGGAGCCGCGAGCGCCCTTCGCGCCGCGCTGATGTTCCAGATCGCCTTCGCCGGTGATTTGCTGGGCCGGCCGGTGCGTTCCCTGAACGCCGTTTCCGCTGCAGCCGTGGCGATGCTTTTCTGGCGCCCATGGTGGTTCTGGGATCTGGGCTGGAGGCTTTCCGTCACGGCGGCCCTGGTTCTGGGTTCCTTCATGTCGCGTTGGAAGACGAAGTATTCCTGGGTCGCTATCCCCCTGGTATGGTATGTCACGGGGGCCTTCATCTCGAGATCCTTCGGGAGTGTCCCTGTGGTGGGTATGGTAATGAACGTATTTGTCGTCCCTCTTTTCGGGGTTCTTTTACCGGTGTTGTCGATGCTTGTTGTGCCGATGCTTTTGGAAATCCCTGGATCGGGAATGGTTGCCTGGGTAACGGAATTTGTCCTTCAGAGTTTTCACGGTTGCGCGAAGGCCGTCTCACTGGTAATACCTTTAGAGGTGGGAACGAATTTTTTCCCGGAGGGTGTGGTCTGTGCGCTTTTGGTTTTTCTTTCTTTTTCAGGGTCGGGGATAAAAATTGGAAGATCAGCTCTTGCCGGTGTGCTGGCTGGAGCCTTTGCGGCACTGCTTATATGAAAGGATTTGAGAACAGGCTTTTCCCGGACCGGAAAGCCAGGGAGGTAAGGACATGCTGCTGGTCGTGGATATCGGAAACACGCAGACGGTCATGGGAATTTTTCTCGAGCACGAATTGATACGTCACTGGAGGCTGATGTCGAAACCCAGAACAGCCGACGAAATCGGCGTGTATTTACTGAACCTGCTTGATCTGACCGGGATCGATCCCAATTCGATAAGAGGAGCGGTTCTTTCGAGCGTGGTTCCACCCCTGGATATGCCCTGGGCCGAAGGAATAGAGCGGTACCTGGATGTCACGTGTCTCAGGGTCGATCATACCCTCGACCTTGGCATGACCGTTGATTACGAGACCCCGGGCGATGTCGGGGCCGACAGGCTTGTCAACGCCGTGGCAGGCGTGACGAAATACGGTAAACCCCTTGTTATTGTTGATTTTGGAACCGCTATCACCCTCGATGCCGTATCGGACAGGGGGGCCTATCTCGGCGGTGTCATCGCACCGGGCCTTGGGACCAGCGTCGATGCACTCTTCGGCAAGACGGCGAAACTTCCGAAGGTTTCCTTTCAAATCCCCCGCCACGTTATTGGCAAAAACACGATGGAGTCCATCCAGTCGGGAATCCTTCATGGTTTTGCGGGACTCGTGGATACGCTGGCGGAAAAAATCATGAGCGAGATCGGCAGGGCTCCTGTCATCGCCACTGGAGGCGATGCGGAAAGAATTGCTCCCCTTTCAAAGGCCATAGACACTGTAGAGCCATGGATCACCCTTGAAGGGCTCAGGCTCATTTATAACAGGAATACAGAACGATGAAGCCGGGTGAAAGTGAAATCGGGAGACTGGCAACGCCCAACCCTTTTTGGATAGCCCCCCTGGCAGGGATTACCGTGCCCGCAGTCCGGCGGTTTTTTATCCGGCAGGGTGCCGGCCTTGCACATACGGAGATGGTGAGCTGCGCCGGGATCCTTCACGGAAACGGGAAAACCCTGCGAATGCTCCGGGACGATGGCGAGGGCACCCCGACGGTTTTACAGCTTTTTGCGGGGGACGCAAAGACCCTGCTTGGTGGGGCAAAAAAGGCGCTCAATGAAGGGTACGATTCCTTCGAGGCTTTTTCGATCAATATGGCGTGTCCCATGCCGAAGGTGATCAAAAAAGGTGCCGGGGCCGCCCTGCTGAGTCGGAGGGAAATTGCCTGCGCCATGGTCCGGGAATTGAAAAACCTTGAACGTCCCGTGTGGGTCAAGATGCGGCTTCTTTCCTCCGATGATCAGCTGGAAACGTTTCAATTCATAGAACATATATCCCGGGCCGGTGCGGATCACGTGACATTGCATGGAAGGACGCCGGTGCAACGTTATCAAGGAGTGGCCGACAAGAAATCGGTCCTTCAGGCCGCGAGGGAATTTCCGGACATGATCAGCGCCAGCGGGGATGTTTTCACGCCAGAAAACGCCATGGAATACCTGGAAGGGGGTGCCTGTGCGGTACTTTTTGCACGGGGGCTCATTCGAGATGCGTTTCTCGTCCAAAAGTCGGTCCGCTTCAACATGGGCGAAACAACCTTCGAAAGAAATCTCATTACGCCGGAGGAGAAACTCGAAAAGCTGCTGGGACTCGGGAAAGACCTTTACCGGGATGAGGGAGAAAAAACAGCTCTTGTCTTGCTTAAGCGGTTTCTCTCGAGTATTTTTAAGGGGTTGCGCGGCGCGTCACAGTTCCGGCGCGATGTGGCGCAGACCCATACATGGAAAGAAATGATGCAGGTTTTCCGGAAGTGGCGAACCCTCGCCGAAAGGAGCGGTTTCAATGTCTGAGAACGTGGAAGAAAAAACGATGCCGGAAGACGAAATATTGAGGCAGAGAACGGACAAGCTTGCACGCCTGAAAAGCGAGGAAGGGTATGACCCGTTCCTTCATGAAAAATGGGACGTGAAGCATACCGTTTCCCATGTCAAAGAAACCTTTGAATTCCTGGGTGCAGATGAAAAGGCCGAGGACGTGGAAATCACCACGGCGGGAAGGCTTATGACACTGCGAAAGCACGGCAAGGCGTCCTTTGCCGACATGGCCGACGAGACAGACCAGATTCAGTTATATTTCCAGATGAACGCCCTTGGGGAAAAAGCGTACACGTTTTTCAAGAAATGGGTGGATTCGGGGGATATCCTGGGTGTCGTGGGACACCCTTTCAGGACGAGAAGGGGAGAACTCTCGATCCTCGTCACCCGTTTTGAGCTTCTCGCCAAGGCCATGCGCCCCCTTCCGGAAAAATGGCATGGGCTCAAGGACACGGAGGTGCGCTACAGGCAACGCTATGTCGATCTCATCGCAAATCCCCAGGTGAGAGAAACCTTCAGGAAACGAGCCGGGATCATCAGGGCCCTGAGGGATGTCCTCGAGAGGGAGGGCACGATCGAAGTTGAAACGCCTATCCTGTCCTCGATCGCAGGCGGCGCAAACGCGAGGCCCTTCGTTACACATCACAATGCACTCGACATCGACCTGTACCTTCGCATAGCCACGGAGCTCTACCTCAAGCGACTTATCGTTGGCATGTTCGGAAGAGTGTACGAAATCGGGAAGAATTTCCGGAATGAAGGCATCGACATAATGCACAACCCGGAGTTCACGGCCCTTGAAGTGTATTGGGCCTACGCTGACTACAAGGACATTATGGATCTTACGGAGCGGCTCATAGTAGCCGCCGCTGATGCCACCGGGAACCGGAAAATCCTGTACCAGGGGACGGAAATCGACCTGGAACCACCGTTCCGGCGAGCCTCAATGGTAGAACTGGTAAAGGAAAAATGCGGGTTCGACCTCCCTGGAACGGAAAGCGACGAAGAAGCGAGGAAGTTTGCCCGCGACAGGGGCATTGAGATTGAGGGCAACGAAACACGTTATGGCGTCCTGGTGGAACTCTTTGAAACCTTTGTGGAAGATACGCTTATTCAGCCGACCTTTGTCGTGGGTCTTCCCACGGAAGTTTCGCCGCTGGCGAAAAAAGACCCGAAGGATCCGAATTTCACCAATCGTTTTGAACTGTACATCTATGGAAACGAGGTCGCGAACGCGTTCAGCGAGCTGAATGATCCTTTCGACCAGAAGGACCGGTTTCTCCAGCAAGCGAGGCGCAAGGCGGCGGGCGACGAGGAAGCCCATGTTTACGACGAGGATTACGTTACGGCCCTTGAGTACGGACTTCCTCCCACGGGTGGCCTCGGCGTCGGGATCGACAGGCTGGTCATGTTTTTGACCGACTCGCGTTCAATCAGGGACGTCATCCTCTTCCCGACGATGAGACCAAAAACCTCGTAACAATATTTTTGACGGTGCAGGGAGTGTAGCATGGACCGTGAGAAGGCGGCACAAAGAGCCGAAGAACTCAAAAGCGAGATAGAACATCACAATTATCTCTATTATGTGCTTGATCAGCCCGAGATCAGCGATGAAGCCTATGACGGCCTCATGCGCGAGTTGCGGGAAATCGAGAAGCGGTTCCCGGATCTCACGACAGCTGATTCCCCGACACAAAGAGTAGGCGGAGAGCCTCTTGAGAAATTCGAAAAGGTGCGCCACAGCGTACCGATGTTGAGCCTGGAAAACGCCTTCTCCGAAGAGGAACTGCGATCTTTTTTCGGGCGGACTGAAACAGCGGTATCAGGAAAGGACCTGGAATATTTCTGCGAGCTGAAAATCGACGGGCTGGCTGTTTCGCTGCGGTATGAAGACGGCCGCTTCACCGTTGGCGCGACCAGGGGAAACGGGATCGTCGGTGAAAACGTGACGAACAATCTGAGGACGATCCCTTCTATCCCATTAAAGACGATAATCCCCGTAAAAGGTGTTCTTGAAGTGCGGGGCGAAGTCCTTATGACAAAAGAGGCCTTTTCCAGGCTGAATGCCGAGAGGGAGGAGCAGGGGCAGGCGCTTTTCGCGAACCCCCGAAATGCCGCCGCCGGAAGTCTCAGGCAGCTGGACCCCAAAGTGACGGCCGAAAGAAACCTGCACTTTTTTGCATATCAGATCGTCGGGCCTGAAGAACACGGCGTTACCACCCAGATGGGTATTTTGACCCGGTTAAAGGAGTTGGGCTTTTCCGTTCAGGGCACAGAAGAACTCGCTTTTTCGACCGAAGACGTTCTGGCTTACATCGACCGATGGGAAGAAAAACGGCATGATTTGTCCTATGCCATCGACGGTGTTGTCGTCAAGGTAAATGATCTTTCCCTGTGGGAACAACTCGGCAGGACGGCGAAGACGCCGAGATGGGCGATCGCCTACAAATTCGCCCCCGAAGAAAAACGGACGCGTGTGAAGGAAATCGAAATTTCCGTTGGAAGAACCGGTGCCTTGACACCAATCGCGCGTCTTGATCCTGTCAAACTTTCAGGAACCATTGTCAAAAGAGCAAGCCTTCACAACGCCGATGAGGTGGCAAGGAAGGATATTCGCGTCGGAGACATGGTCTGGGTCCGAAAGGCCGGAGAAATCATTCCCGAGGTAGTTCGGGTGGATTTCGGGGCCCGTCGGGAAGGCCTTCAGCCTTTCAGAATGCCTGAGAAATGCCCCGCCTGCGGATCTGATGTCGTCCGTCTGCCGGGTGAAGTTGCCATAAGATGTCCGAACAGGACCTGCCCGGCACAGATACGGGAGGGTCTCATCCATTTTACTTCGCGATCGGGAATGGATATCCGGGGCCTGGGTGGAAAGATTGTCGAAAAACTCGTCGATTCGGGCATGGTAAAAGATTACTCGGATCTTTACCGCTTGGAAGTGGAGGATCTGGCGCAACTGCAGCTGACTGGAGAGGGAGCCACGAGAAAACTCGGTGAAAAATCAGCGAAATCCATTCTTCGCTCCCTTGAGGAATCAAAGAACAGACCTCTCCGGGACCTTCTGGCGGCTTTGGGCATCCGTTTCGTGGGGGGGACAGTGGCTGAACTGCTGGCGCAGTCCTTCGGCTCGATAGACGAGCTGGTGAACGCCGAAGAGCAGGAGCTTTCCGAAATTGAAGGTATCGGACCGACAATAGCGGCTTCAGTCGCAGCTTTCTTCAGAGACGAACAGAACAGGGCAATGATAGACAAGCTTCGATCGGCCGGACTGCGTTTAACCGCTCAAAAGCGGGTTTCTGAAGGGAAAGGGCCCTTCTCGGAACTTTCCGTCGTTTTTACCGGTGAATTGGAAAACATGACAAGAAGCGAAGCAGAGGAACTTGTCCGACGCCTTGGAGGGGCAACGGCCTCCCGGGTTTCCGGAAAGACGAATCTTCTTGTTGTTGGTGCCAATCCCGGAAGCAAGCTTGATGAAGCTCGCAAACGCGGTGTCCGGATCGCCGATGAAACAGAATTCTTCTCCATGGTCAAAGAAGCCGGAGTCGATGTCTAGCACGTGTCATGCGGGTTTGTCAAAAGGAGGAGTTTTGAATGGTTACCGAAGCAGAAGTCAGACATATCGCCCGTCTCATCCGGCTTGAAGTCGCCGAAGAAGAAGTAGGGCAGATGCAGAAACACTTCAATGAAATACTGGAACATTTCCATTCCCTGGGCCAAGTGGACCTTACTGGAATAGATCCCTTCAATCCGGAGGAAGAAAGATCATGTCCCCTGAGGGAAGACGAAGTCCGGTTCTGGGGTAACAGGAATGCAGCCATCGCAGCAGCACCGATGAGTGATGGTGATTTCTTCAGGGTGCCGAGGATCATTGGCGAGGTGGAAAACAATGACGCCTGAAATCCCCGGTGCGGCGGAGATCGCATCCAGGGTCAAAAGTGGTGATATCAGTGCCGCGGAACTCATGGAAAATGTGTTTCGGACCATTGAAGCACAGGAAGGGCAACTGAACGCGCTGATTACCCCGTTGAAGGAAAGGGCTCAGGAAGAGGCCGAAAGGCTCGATGCCCTCGTAAAGAAACAAAACGTGGAAGGCCCCTTGACCGGTGTTCCGGTGGTTGTCAAGGACAACATGTGCACCGAGGACATTCCAACGACGTGTGGGAGCAGGATCCTGGAGGGGTGGAAACCTCCTTATGACGCCTGGGTTGTCAAGAAACTTCGTGAGGCGGGTGCCATCGTGGTGGCGAAAAGCAACATGGACGAGTTCGCCATGGGCAGTTCCACGGAACATTCGGCCTACGGATCAACGTCAAACCCCTGGGATACCGAAAGGGTGCCCGGCGGCAGTTCCGGTGGAAGTGCGGTGTCCGTTTCGGCAGGGTATGTTCCGGTAGCTCTGGGAAGTGACACAGGAGGATCAATACGGCAGCCAGCTGCTTTCTGCGGCGTTTATGGACTCAAGCCGACCTATGGTCTGATAAGCCGTTTCGGCCTCGTGGCTTTTGCGTCTTCGCTTGACCAGATCGGACCCTTTGCGAGGAACATGGAAGACCTTGCGCTTATGCTGGATGTCATAAGCTCTCATGATCCCCAGGATGCGACCTGCGTGGGGGGCGAGCGTCCCGACTATGTCTCGGCCGCGCGAAATGGGTCTCTTGCAGGCCTTAAAGTCGGTATCGTGCCGGAATTTCTCAACGATGCCGTGGATCAGGAACTGTCGGGTGCCGTTTCACTCACGGCGGACATCTTGAAAGATGCCGGGGCCTCTGTTGTCGATGTACGGCTTCCAAACGCAGGGAAGGCCGGGTTGCCCTGCTATTACATCATTGCGCCGGCCGAAGCGAGCTCTAACCTGGCCCGGTACGACGGTATACGCTACGGAAGACGTGAAGATGCCGGCGACCTCATGGGGCAATACCTGAAAACCAGGGGAGCGGGTTTCGGAAGGGAAGTCAAAAGAAGGATCCTCACGGGAACTTATGTCCTGAGTTCAGGTTACTACGATGCCTATTACCTGAAGGCGCTGAAGGTGAGACGACTCATCTGCAGGGAATTCGACCAGGCTTTCGGGGATGTTGACGTGATCCTGATGCCGACGACGCCTTCGTTGCCCTTCCGGAAGGGAGAACTTGTCGACGACCCGGTTCAGATGTACATGAGCGATGTCTTTACATTGCCCGTGAACCTGGCTGGTTTGCCGGGACTTTCCATGTTTGCCGGGAGCAGCCGAAACGGACTTCCCCTCGGGGTGCAGATCGTGGCGCCGAAGTGGGAGGAGTGCCGGCTTTTGCAGTGCGGTCGTGCGGTGGAAAACGTCCTTGGACGGGCGCCTCTTGCCCGAAGGAGGGACCTATGATGGGTCATGGAGCGCGGACAGTCATCGGCCTCGAGGTGCATATACAACTTTCGACGAAAAGCAAGATGTTCTGTTCCTGCAGCACCGACTATATCGGGTCTGTCCCGAACATGAACATCTGTCCTGTCTGCCTGGGACTTCCCGGAACCCTTCCGGTATTAAACGGCAGGGTCATCGAGTTCGCCGTAAAGGCAGCCCTCGCCCTGGGTTCGAACGTCGCAGGCCTGACGTGGTTTCACAGGAAAAATTATTTTTACCCCGACCTGCCGAAGGCCTATCAGATAAGCCAGTACGATATACCCCTCGCAAGCGGTGGCTCCCTGGTTATCGAGACTGAAGAGGGCAGGAAAAAGATAGGGATTACCCGGCTTCACCTTGAAGAAGATGCCGGAAAGCTCGTCCATCAGGCTGAAGGCGGCCGGTTGGCCGGGTCGGCGGGCAGTCTGGTCGATTACAACCGGGCCGGTGTTCCACTCGTCGAGATCGTGTCGGAACCGGATTTGGGCTCAGCCGGCGAAGCGCGTGAGTACGTGGTCCGGCTCAGACAACTTGTCAGATACCTCGGGATTTCCGACGGTGACATGGAATCGGGATCTCTCAGGGTCGATGCAAACATCTCGAGGACCTTCCCGGACGGGCGTCTCGGTTCGAAGGTGGAAGTCAAGAACATGAATTCCCTGGCTGCCCTTCAAAAAGCTCTTGAATACGAGGAAAAGCGGCAGGACGATATCCTCAAAAACGGAGGGTCCGTTATGCAGGAAACACGGCACTGGGACGAGTCCGCAGGCCGTACCCTTTCCTCCAGGGGGAAGGAAGAAGCCCATGATTACCGGTACTTTCCCGAGCCCGACCTCCCTCCCGTGGGTATCAGCGAATCGCTGAAGGCGATGGTCCGCAAAAGCCTTCCGGAACTTCCCTGGGAAAAGGAAGACCGCTTCGGCAAGGAATTTCGTCTTGACCGAAAGGAGACGGAACTCCTGATTTCCTGCAGGGAACTGGCGGAATATTTCGAAGAGACCGTCAAGAAAGGCGCCGATCCCAAAGGTGCTGCAAACTGGTTCAAAACGGAAGTCCTCCGGCTTATGAACGAGGGAGGGTTCGACCCCGGGGCACCGCCTGTACCAGCCGGAGACCTGGCGCAACTCCTCGTCGCCGTTGATAAAGATACGCTTTCAAACACGGCTGCCAAGGATGTGTGGGGAAAAATGCTTCGGGACGGATGCAGTGCGCAAGATGCAGCGGAAGCTCTCGGACTCTCGCAAGGAGCCGCAAGGGGGGAAAAGCTTCAAAACATCATCCATGGAGTTCTTGAGAACGAACAGGAAGTGATCGAGGAAATCCGTGCGGGAAAAGATCCGAAGGGCAAGAAACTGAAATTTCTCTTCGGCCTGGTCATGCGTGAAACGAGGGGGCAGGCTGACCCTGCTGAAGTCAGAAAGATTCTCGAGCAGATGGTGCGTTGACGGGTTTTTTGCTGGCCCTTAAGATAAAGCGTGCGCGACTGTTGGCAAGGCTGAAATCGAAAAAATTCGAGAAACGGGTTTTTACCTATAGAGGAGGTATCAGTGTATGGCGACGCGGAGACCGGAAAATATCAGGACCGTGGCTCTAGTTGGCCATGGAGGATCAGGGAAGACGACCTTGATGGAGGCGATAGCCTTTGATCTGGGGCTGACGACGCGCCTTGGGAACGTGGAAAACGGGAACACTCTCAGTGACTTCGGTGCGGAGGAGCAGAAGCGACAGATTTCAATCAACACGTCCGTTTTTTCTGCGGAACACAAGGAAAGACACCTGCACATCCTGGACTGTCCAGGCTACGCTGATTTCATCGGCGACCTTCGGTCAGCCATGAGGGTTACAGACAGTGCCGTCATTGTTGTCAGCGGGGTTCACGGAGTCGAGGTGCAGACGGAGAAAGCGTGGGAGTTTTCGGAAGACCTCGGACTCGCATCGGTTTTCTACATCAGCAAGATGGACCGGGAGAACGCAGATTTCGAGAAGACCCTGGGAACCATAAAGGACTTCCTTTCCGACAAGGCGGTACCGCTTTTTCTTCCCGTCGGCAGCGAGGCCAATTTCAAAGGGGTCGTCGATCTCCTCGGAGAAAAGGCCTTCCTTTACAAGAGCGACGGATCAATGGAGTTCACAGAATCAGAGGTTCCAGAGAACATGCGGGATGATGTGGGAACCGCAAGGGAGGCACTTCTCGAAAAAATCGTCGAGTCCGACGATGAACTCATGATGCGCTACCTTGAGGGTGAGGAAATCGGACTTGACGAAATCCTCACGGCCCTCAGGAAAGCCGTAAGGGACAGGGAGATCTTTCCCGTGATTCCCGGTTCGAGCTCGTCCAACATCGGGGTCTTTCAGCTGCTTGACAGCATAGCCGACGTCTGCCCGTCGCCGGTGGACATGCCTCCAAGGAAAGCAGTTTCGGGTGAAGAGGAAGTCGTTGTTGACGCTGATCCTGAAGGCCCCTTCAGGGCGCTTTGCTTCAAGATCATGGTTGATCCCTATGTCGGCAAGCTTTCCTTCCTCCGGGTTTTCTCGGGGGCCCTTTCCAGTGAAAGCCCGATTTTCAATGTCAACAAGCAGGAGGAAGAACGCATCAGTGCGTTCAAGCTGATGAAGGGGAAAGAGGGAGAAGACGTCAAGGAGGTCGTGACTGGAGATATTGTTGCCATACCGAAGCTTCACAGTACCGTCGTAGGCGACACCCTCGCAGTGAAAGGTGAAAAGGCGACCTTCCCTCCGATCCAGTTTCCCAAACCGGTCTACAGCGTCGCTGTCCTTCCGAAGAGCCGCAATGATGAAGACAAGCTCGCCACGGCTCTCGGGAAAATGCTGGAAGAAGACCCGACGCTTCATTTCGAGAAAAACCCCGAAACCCTCGACAGCGTGCTTTCAGGAATGGGCGACCTTCATATCGACATCCTCCTGTCCAAGATCAAGGAGCGGTATGGTGTCGAACTTGACACGAAAACACCAAGGGTTCCCTACCGGGAGACCATAAAGAAACCCGCGAAAGCGCAGGGAAAATACAAGAAACAGACAGGCGGCAGGGGACAGTACGGGGACGTCCACATAGAATTCCAGCCCCTTCCGAGGGGTGAGGGCTTTGTGTTTGAAGATAAAATCGTGGGCGGCGCCGTGCCGAAATCATACATTCCCGCCGTCGAAAAGGGACTCAGGGAGGCCATCCAGAAGGGTGTTCTGGCCGGGTTCCCAACGGTTGACATCAAGGCGATCCTGTATTTCGGCTCCTACCATGACGTGGATTCGTCGGAAATGGCCTTCAAGATCGCAGCATCCATGGCTTTCAAGAAAGCCGTATCGGAGGCGTCGCCCATTCTGCTTGAGCCGATCATGAACGTGGAAGTCGTGGTCCCCGAGGAATATCTCGGCGATGTCATGGGTGACTTCAACGGCCGGCGGGGGAAGATCATGGGAATAGACAGCCGCGGCCACCTGCAGGTTGTCAAGGCCCAGGTCCCGCTTGCAGAGATGTTCAGGTATGCCATTATCCTCCGGTCGATGACATCGGGCCGCGGAAATTTCACCATGGAATATTCCCATTACGAAGAGGTGCCCCAGGATATCACGAAAAAAATCATCGCCCAGGCGGAGGCGGAGGCAGAAGAAGACAAATAGTCCTGGGAAGACAAAAGAAAGAAAGAACGCCGGATCTGCAAAAATCGGATCCGGCGTTTTCCTTTCTGGCGGGACTGTATTCAGACCTGTTCGAGTTTGTTTCGGAAGACAATGAAATAAAAAAAGGCGACGAAAAGGATGCCTCCGATCAGGTTGCCGACAGTGACGGGAATGAGGTTACGGAGAAATCCTCCGATACCCACGGCGTCCAGCTGTTCCGGCGACAGCGCCGCTGGCGCGGCCTGTATGCCTGTGGCCTTGAGAAACATGCCGAGGCTCATGAAGTACATGTTGGCGATACTGTGTTCGAAGCCGGAAGCGACAAAGGTCATTATGGGGAAGAATATCGCGAAAATCTTCCCGACTACGTCGGTGGCGGCCATGCTCATCCATACGGCGAGAACGACGATCCAGTTGCAGAGAATGCCCCTGACAAGACCCTCACCCGCAGGAAGTACCATTTTCCCTGCAGCGATCACCATGGCGTTCGCCCCGACGGGTCCGTCGCAGAGCCCGGAAACGGATATCAGAAAGGCGACCAGCACGCTGCCGGCGAAATTTCCCACGTAGACCCAGAACCAGTTTCGCGCAATGCCTGAAAAAGGTTGGCAGCCAGCGAGTGTTCCCAGCGGCATCAGGCAGTTGCCAGTGAAAAGTTCCGCGCCGCCAAGGATAACCATCATGAGCCCTACGGAAAAAACGGCGCCTCCGAGGAATTTTGATATTCCAACGCCGACGTAGCGGGCCGCATCCTGGGTGACGACGGTGTAAAGAAATCCAGCGAAGGCGATGTACGCTCCCGCGAGAAAGCCCAAAAGAAGCATTTGCTGGATGTTCCAGCTGCTTTTCGCTTTTGCCACGGCGCAGGCGCTTCGCGCTATTTCGACAGGTGATTTGTAATTCATGTAAAAATTCCTCCAGGAAGGACTTTTTGTTTCATCTGACGGTCTTCAGGGAGGGACCCCGAACAAATTTATATAATGGGATCCCTCCCTGTTCATTCAATGTGAAGATGATATTTCAGCGGATCAGGCTTTCTCCAACTTGACGGCGTTCACTTTGAAAGCCGGCGTTTCGGCTTCTTCATCGCATATTGACGCCGTCAAGGCATTCGCAGGCTGCTCGCCGAAATGGAAGGGCAGGAAAACCATTCCGCGCGGCACCCTGTCGGTTACAAGTGCCTTGCCTGTTACGGCCCCTCGTCGAGAGGTTACCTTCAACATTTCACCGTCGGCCGCTTCCAGCGCTTCTGCGTCTTCAGGATTAATCTCCACGTACAGCGAATCAACGTATTCTCCCATAGGAGAACGTCTGCTCATGGTCCCTGTGTGGAAATGATAGAGGCTGCGCCCTGTGGTTGCGATGAAAGGGTATTCCGCGTCGGCGTTTTCATGGGGTTTGTACCATTCGCAGGGAGCAAAACGGGCTTTCCCCCTGGGAAAACCGTCGGAGTAGAGGATCGGCGTTCCCGGATGTGTTTCGTCAGGACAGGGCCACATGAGGATTTCCCCTTCGAGCCTTTCGTAGGTAATGCCGCCGTACTGCGGAACGAAACGGCGTATTTCCTCCATGACCGCCCGCGGCGAGTCGAAATCCCATGAGGCTCCGCAGGCCTTTGCCATCTCCGTGAGAATCAACCAGTCTGGTTTCGCCTCGCCGGGAGAATCCACGGCTTTCCTGATCTTTTGGACGGCTCGACTCGTATTTGTGAAGGTTCCTTCCCTTTCGGCCCAGCTCGCGGCGGGAAGGACCACATCGGCGAGCTTTGCGGTCTCCGTCAGGAAAAGGTCCTGGACCACCAGGAAATCGAGATTTTCAAGCGCCTTGCGCACATTGTTCGTGTCAGGATTGCTGACCATCGGATTTTCTCCCATGATGTACAGGCCTTTCAGGCTGCCTTCCGCGGCGCCGTTTATCATGGTCACGATGCTTTTCCCTGCGGTTTTCGGCAGGCTGCTTCCCCAGATTTCCTGAACAATGGCCTCTGCCTTTTCTCTTTCAGTTGCCAGTTTGATATAGCCTGGAAGCACATCGGGCAGACAGCCAGTGTCACAGGCTCCCTGAACGTTGTTCTGACCCCTGAGGGGGTTGATGCCTGTACCGGGTCGACCTGTCATGCCGCACAGAAGGCCCAGGTTGGCCACGGCGCGTACATTGTTGGTCCCGTATTTGTGCTGGGTGATTCCCATGGAGTAGAAGATTGCCGAATTCGGGCCGCGGGCGTACAGCCGGGCCGCCTTGCGGAGCGTCTCCTGGTCAACGCCGGTGATTGCGGCCACTTTCCCCGGCGTGTATGACTCGACGGTCTTTTTAAGCTCCTCGAAGTTCTCAACGTGATTTTGTACGAATTCGTCGTCGTAGATCCCCTCGGCGATGATGATGTTCATCAGCCCGTTCAAAAGGGCCACATCGCTACCGCTCTTGTGCATGATCGGTACATCGGCGTAACGGGACAGCTCAATGTTGCGCGGATCGCAGACGATCAGCGATATTTCGCCCTTGCGTTTCCTTTCCTTGATCCATGAGCCCAGGACGGGGTGATTTTCCGTTGTGTTTGACCCGATCACGAGGATTACATCGGCACGGGAGATGGAATCGAAATCATTTGTCATGGCTGCACTCCCGAGGGTCTCTCCGAGTCCGACGATAGTCGGGGTGTGGCACATGTGCGCACAGTGGTCGATGTTGTTCGTCCCGAAAACTTCCCGGGCGAGTCGCTGCATGAGGTAGTTCTCCTCATTGGTGCATTTGGCCGATGCGATGAAGCCCAGAGCGTCGGCCCCGTTTTCTTCCTTTATTCCCAAAAGTCTCTTCGAGATCGTCTTTATGGCTTCCTGCCAGGTCGCCTCGCGGAAACGGTCGCCTTCACGGATCAATGGGACCGTCAGCCTGTCCTCGTGGTGAACGAAATGCCATCCGAACCGCCCTTTGACGCAGAGTCTTCCCCTGTTCAGGGCTGTTTCGCTGTCGAAATCGGTGGTGACATTGTCGATCCGCCCGGTTTTTTCGTCCACATGGAGCAAGATTTCACAGCCGATGCCGCAATAGGGGCAGATGGTTTTCACCTTTTTGGTGAATTCCGGCCGGGTAATGCCGTGCTGCGTTTTCTCGGTGAGTGCCCCCGTGGGGCAGATCTGGACGCAGAGGCCGCAGTTGACGCAGTCAGATTCATCGATTCCGCGGGAAATACCGGGAGCGACGAAGGTTTCTATGCCACGTTTCTGAAAATCGATGGCATGGTAGATGGCCTGCTCCTCGCAGATGCGGACACACTTGCCGCACTGGACGCATTTGTCCATGTTCCGGACGTAAAACGGATTCTCCTCTTCGGGACGATCCGGTCTCGAGTAGAACTCTTTGGGGAAGGCATCAGGGGAAGCTTCGTATTCCGTTCCATAAGCCCGGAGCTTGCATTCGTGGATGTCCGGGCAACCGCATTTCATGCACCGGCCGGCATCCTTTCGGACCTGTTCCTCGGAGAGGCTGTAATTGAATTCTTTGAAGGGGCGGGAGAGCCTCTCTGAAGCCTCAAGGATTCGTGGTTTTTCCTGGGGCTGTTTCTCCTGATCGAGAAAATCTTCCGGTCCAAGGTCATCGCGGACGACGTCGCATTCGAAGGGGCGGTGGGGAACCCCTTCGGAAATGTAGTGATGGACAGATTCCGCCGTCCAGTGCCCGGCTCCGATGGCGGCAATGGCGATATCCGGTCCGGTTTTCTGGTCGCCGCACACAAAGACTCCGTCCAAAGGGGTTGCGAAATGGTCATCCACAAGCATCCGTTTCCCGTCGTGCACGGTTGTGGGAAGTGCTGAGAGGTCCGGACGTTGTCCAATGGCGGCAATAACCGTTTCTACGTCGAGGGTGAAGGTTTCCCCCGTCGGTATGGGCTTTCTGCGGCCCGAGGCGTCAGGTTCGCCGAGGACCATTTTCTCGCAGACGATCCTTTCGACTTTTCCGTTACCCTCTATGGATTTTGGGGATGCCAAAAAGATAAATTCCACTCCCTCTTCGCCGGCTTCCTCGATCTCAATGTCCTCGGCGGGCATTTCCTCCCGGCTTCTGCGATAGATGACGGAGACCTTTTCTGCTCCCAGCCTGAGGGCGCTCCTCGCGGCGTCCATGGCGGTGTTTCCTCCGCCGATAACGGCCACATGTTTCCCGATGGAAACGTCCCGTCCGGTGTTGACCTCGTAAAGGAAATCTATTCCTGCCAGAACGCCTTCCAGGTCTTCACCGGCGACCCGCATTGGCATGGATGTCCAGCAGCCCATGGCGAGAACGACGGCATCATTTTCCGACTTGAGGGATTCCAGCGTAATGTCTTTGCCCAGTTCCTTGTTTGTCTTGACATCAATCCCGTGTTCGACAAGCCACCCGGTTTCCTTGTCGAGCACGGCCTGGGGAAGCCTGTAGTCCGGGATTCCGTAGCGCATCATGCCGCCGAGTTCGCTTTCCTTTTCGTACAGTGTTACTGAGTAGCCCTTGAGGCGAAGGAAGTATGCGGCGGAAAGGCCGCCTGGTCCACCGCCCACGACGGCGACCTTTTTCCCGTTTTCGTTGATCTCGGGTATTTCTCCCAGATCTTCCTTTTCAAGGGTCCAGTCCCCGATGAAACGCTTGATTTCCCTGATGGAGACCGGTTCGTCATCGACGAAGTTCCTGCGGCATTTTTCCTCGCATGGGGCCGGGCAAACGCGGCCGATACTGGCCGGGAGCGTGATGTTCTTGTGCAGGATGTCCTGTGCGGCCCTGTAATTCCCCTCGGCTGCGAGGTTGACGTATCCCTTGACATCCCCCCTGGCGGGGCATGCAAGCTGGCATGGGGGTCGGCAGTCTCCGACGTGGTCTGAAAGAAGCAGTTCCAGAGCGAGTTTTCTCGCCCCCGTGACCCTCTCTGTGTGGGTTTCAATCTCCATTCCGTCCTGGACCGGCATCGAACAGGCCCGAACGAGACTCTTGGCACCCTTGACGTCCACAAGGCAAAGGGAGCAACCACCGTGAAGAGAAAGATTTGGATCATAACATAGTGTGGGAATGTCTATTCCATTTTCTTCGCAAAGCTCCAGGATCATTTGTCCCGGGTATGCGTTTACTGCATTGCCGTTTAACGTTACGGTAAACGTACGGTCCATGGTAACGGCCCTCCTTATTCGACGCTGATCGCATTGACGGGGCAGGCGGCCTTGCACTGCCCGCAGCGAACACAAATGGAATCATCGATGACATGTGTCTCTTTCACTTTTCCGCTGATCGCATTAACCGGGCAGACCCGGGCGCATTTCGTGCACCCGATGCAGATCGAGGGATCAATCGTGTAGTGTATGAGGTTTGTGCAGACTTTGGCAGGGCATTTCTTGTCATTGATGTGTGCCTCATATTCATGCCGGAAATACTTGAGGGTCGTCAACACTGGATTTGGCGCCGTCTGGCCGAGTCCGCACAAGGATCCGTCCTTTACCTTGTAGGCCATGTTCTTAAGGAGATCCAGGTCTTCGGGCTTTCCCTTCCCGTCGCAGATCCGCTCCAAGGTTTCGAGCATCCGCTTGGTTCCGATACGGCAGAAGGGGCACTTCCCGCAGGATTCTTTCTGGACGAAGCTCAGAAAAAACTTTGCCACGTCGACAATGCAGGTGTCCTCATCCATGACAATCATGCCGCCGGAGCCCATGATGGCGCCCGTGGCATTTATCGATTCATAATCGACGGGAGTGTCGAGTTCCGACTTGGGAAGGCAACCGCCGGAAGGACCACCGAGCTGAACGGCCTTGAAGGGTTTGTCACCGGGGATGCCTCCGCCGACCTCAAAGATAACGTCCCTGAGGGGCATTCCCATGGGAACTTCAACAAGGCCGCCCTTGCGGATCTTTCCTGCCAGTGCGAAGACCTTTGTTCCGCGGCTTTTCCCCGTCCCGTACTGGTAAAAGGCGGCCGCGCCGTTTCGTATGATCCACGCGATGTTTGCAAGGGTCTCCACGTTGTTGATGTTTGTAGGCTTCCCCCATATCCCCTTGTTCGCAGGGAAGGGAGGTCTCGGTCTCGGCATTCCTCGTTTCCCTTCGATGGATGCCATCAGCGCCGTTTCCTCTCCGCAAACGAACGCGCCTGCTCCCTCCTTGATGTAGATGTCAAAAGAAAAACCTGTTCCGAAAATATTCCTGCCGAGAAATCCTCTTTCTTTCGCCTGCTTGATGGCAATGTTCAGGCGCTTGATCGCAAGGGGGTATTCGGCCCGGCAGTAAATGACTCCCTGGGAGGCGCCTATGGCGTAACCGCAAATAAGCATCCCTTCGAGGACTCGATGCGGATCTCCTTCCAGAACGGAACGATCCATAAAGGCCCCAGGGTCTCCTTCATCGGCGTTGCAGACCACGTATTTTTCTTCTGACCGGGCCTTCTGTGCGAATCTCCACTTGAGCCCGGTAGGGAAGCCTGCTCCTCCCCGCCCCCTGAGGCCGCTTTCGAGAATTTCCTCGATGACGGTTTCGGGATCCATTTTTTTGAGAGCCTTTTCAAGCCCCGTGTATCCTTTGGCCTGGATATATTCGTCAATGCTTGTGGGGTCGATCTTCCCGCAATTTTCGAGTACGATGCGGACCTGCTTGGAGATCATTGAGTTTTCTTCCGCGTCGACTTCCGTGCTGAGGACGACGTTTTCGGCCAGCGGGGTTTTGCCGATTACGTGCTTTTCGAAAATTTCCAGGGCCTTTTCAGCAGAAACTTCCCCGTAAAGTGTTCTTTGCCCGTTCTGTTCGATTTCTACCAGAGGCTCGTGGAAACACAGTCCGATGCAACCGACTTCCCGTATTTCGACATCTTCATGAGATTCCGCCGCATCCCTGAGTGTTTCATAAACGGGCCGTGCGCCGGCTGCTATTCCGCAACTCGCCATTCCAACCTTGATAACCGTTTTCGAAGTCATCACGCGTCCTCCTTGTCACCGGCCCTGCAGGATTGGAGCACTTCTACGGCCTTTTCAGGATTTAGTCTTCCGTGAACTTCGCCGTTGACCATCATGACCGGGGCAAGACTGCAACATCCCAGACATGCCACGAAATGAAGGGAGAACATCCCGTCTTCGGTGGTTCCGCCCTCTTCAATCCCAAGATGACGCTCAAGCTGTTCGCCAATGAGAGACGAACCCTGAACATGGCACGCCGTGCCGCGACAGAGACGGATCACGTATTTCCCTTCAGGCTGGAAGCGGAACATGGAGTAGAAAGAGGCGACACCAAAAAGTTCCGCCGAGGGGATGTTCAGGGAGCGGGAAACACCGTCAATTGCCTCTTCAGGCAAATAACCGAAGGTGTCCTGAATTGCCGAAAGAAGGGATATAGTACTTCCCTTCTTTCCTCGAAACCGCTCGACGATGTGAGCGAGCCGTTTCTCGAGGTTTTCCGAGGTTGCCGTTGTCATATGCATCTCCTCCCGTTTTGAGGGGAATAAACGTAAATTCCTGATTCGTACAGTACGCTGTTTGTGCAGGAAAAAAAGAAAGAGCCAAGCCTTCACGAAATATGAGTATAACAAAGAATCAAGCATCGGTGTAATGAAGAATGGGAACCTTGACAGCAACAAAGACTTCCGTATAATTACCACCAGAAGGTATATTTCGAAGAATGAATATACGGAGTGGTTTTTAAAAAGGAGTGATGACATTGTCAAATGTCAAAGTGTACTCGACGCCTACCTGTCCCTGGTGCACAAAAGTCAAGGAATACCTTCAGTCCATAGGTGTCGAATTCGAGAACATTGACGTGAGCAAGGACAGGGATGCCGCCATGGCGATGGTGAAAAAGACGCGTCAGATGGGTGTTCCTGTGACAGAGATTGGAGAAAACTACATCATCGGCTTCGACAAGGATTCCATAGACAAGGCGCTCAAGGAAGCAGGGATCAAGTAACAGGATAACAGAAGACTCCGCGAAACGGGCCTGCTGCGCAGGCCCGTTTTGTTTTTCCGGAAGCCTTTCGCTACAATGAAAGTCATCAGGACTTTCCCAAAGTCCCCTTCAAAACGGGGTGATGAGATGAATATATTGGAAATTTCCTACGGTGGAGCCCTTCCGGACTCGGCATTTGATGGCCTCGGGAATCTCCCTGGAGTTCTTGGCGATCTCGCAGGCCTCCTGGGGAAGGTTCAAGAGAATCTGGAAAAGGGCGCGCAGGAGAAAAGAGACGGTTTCGGCTGGGTCCTGCTTCCTGAAGATGATCCCGGTGCCGTCATTGAAACGGCAGAATCGCTCAGGGAATACGATGCGGTTGTGCAAATCGGCATCGGAGGGTCCGCCCTCGGCAACCTCATGTTGCAGAATGCCCTTGTTCACCCCTATTACAACGAGCTCTCACGACAGGAGCGAGGCGGGCCGAGGTTTTACGTGGCCGACAACGCCGATCCCGAAGGAACGGCAGCGATCCGGGAGATGATTGACCCGGATCGGACGGCATTTGTGGTGGTAAGCAAGTCCGGGACAACGGCGGAAACCATGGCAAACTTCCTCTGGTTCTGGGACAGTCTCCGCAAAAAGACAGGGGACAGCGCCGCGAAACAGGTGACAGTCGTGACAGATCCCGAAAAAGGCGTGCTCAGGGCCTTCGCAAAGGAAACGGGGTGTCGGTCACTGACCATTCCCACGGGAGTTGGCGGTAGATATTCGGTGCTGTCAGCAGTGGGGCTTCTTTCGGCGGCGTGCCAGGGTGCCGATGTGCAGGGCTTGCTTGGAGGGGCATCGGCAATGCGAAGCAGTATCCTGAAAGAAAAAAACCTCCCGGCAAATCCCGCCTGGATCCTGGCGGCTTGCGGCTTCATGCATATGAAGGCAGGGAGGAACATGGTCGTTCTCATGCCTTATGCAGACAGCCTGCGCGATTTCACAGAATGGTTCGCCCAGCTTTGGGCAGAAAGCCTGGGGAAAGACGGAAAGGGAAGCACGCCCGTCAGGGCGCTTGGTGCGATCGATCAGCACTCGCAGGTGCAGCTTTATACGTCAGGTCCGGATGACAAGTTCTTTTTGCTGATGAACATTGACGAACGAAACGCCCTGTACTTGCCGGAATGTCACGAATTATCCCTTGAGGCGTTGTCATACCTGTCAGGCAAGACCATGGGGGACATGCTGAATTCTGAGGCCCTTGCAACGGCCGCATCGCTGATCAAGGCAAAAAGGCCCGTCATGTGGATGCGCGTTCCGAAAATCGACGCCTTTCGTCTGGGCGGACTCATCTACCTGTTTGAGTATGCAACGGCGCTTACGGGTGGGCTCATGGAAATCAATCCCTTTGACCAGCCTGGAGTCGAGCAGGGGAAACGCTACACCTACGGCCTCATGGGGAAAGATGGCTTTCAGGATGACGCCCGTGAAGCCGGGGATTTCTTTGCGAAGGTCCTGGCAAGGACGCTGAAGGTATGAGGCGAAAAGATTGCCGATGAAAACGGTAAAAACTCCGGAACAAGCCCGCGAAGCACTGAAAGGCTTGAATGCGGGTGCGCTGAAAACGGTTGGAATGGTGCCGACCATGGGGTTTCTTCACGAAGGGCATTTATCCCTGGTCAGACAGTGCAAAAAAGATTGCGATCTGTGTGTCGTGTCGATTTTCGTCAACCCCATACAGTTCAGCCCTTCCGAGGATTACGAAGACTACCCCAGGGATTTGAACAGGGACAAGGCCCTTCTTGCGAGCGAGGGTGTTGATCTGCTTTTCGCTCCCCCGGCGGAAGTCATGTATCTGCCAGACGCTTCGACGGTGGTCAGGGAAACAAAACTGAGTGAAGTCATGTGCGGTGCCTTGAGACCGGGGCATTTCGAGGGAGTTTGTACCGTGGTGCTCAAACTCTACAATATCGTGACCCCTCACAGGATGTACTTCGGCGAGAAGGATTACCAACAGCTCGTGGTGATCAGGAGAATGATGCGGGATCTCAATGTTCCGGTGGACATCATCGGATGTCCCATCGTCAGAGACCTCGACGGTCTTGCCGTAAGCAGCCGGAATATCTACCTGAAACCTGAAGAAAGAAAAGAGGCCGCCTGTATCAACGAAGCCCTGCGCGAGGCTGAAAGACGTTTCCACGAAGGAGAGCGGAACACCAAGGTCCTCGAAAAACTTGTCAGGTCGCACCTTTTGCCGAAAAAAAATATATTTCTCGAGTACGTACAAATACGGGACGCCGAAAACCTGGAGAAGATGGGAAAAATCACGAAACCCGTTGTCATGGCTGTTGCGGCACGTGTCGGAAAGGCCCGGCTCATCGACAACAGGGTATTGAGGTGAGATGAAGTGAAAGAATCATTATTGTATCTAGATGAAGTATCGGTGACCCGTGGAGGTGCCGATATTTTGCAGAATGTCACGCTAAAGGTCAGGCCCCGTGAGATGACGGGAGTCCTCGGCAGGAACGGCGCCGGAAAATCAAGCCTTGCCTACGCGGTCATGGGTGTCGCGAGCTACAGACCCCGTTCCGGACGGATCTATTTCAATGGAAAAGACATAACAGATTGGAGCATCACTGAACGGGCCAAAGCTGGAGTGACCCTTGCATGGCAGCATCCCGCGCGCTATGAGGGGATCAGCGTTCGTGAGTATCTTCGTATTTCCTCAGGCGGGAAAGCCGGGGAGAATGCAATGAAAGAAGCCCTGTACCTGGTTCAGCTCGACGCGGGGTACCTCGACAGGATGGTGGACAAGAACCTTTCGGGTGGTGAACGAAAGCGGATTGAGTTGTCATCGGTCTATATGATGAAGCCCGCATTGACGATTCTCGACGAGCCTGATTCAGGAGTGGATCTCCTTGCCCTTGGAGAAATCACCCGGCTTTTCAGGAAAATGGTTGAAGATGGAGGAAGTGTTTTGATCATTACCCATCGCGAGGATGTGGCTGCCCGTTGTGACCGGTCGTACCTGATGTGCAACGGGAAAATCATGCTTGAGGGCAGCGCGGAGGCCGTCAGGCGGTATTTCATGTCCCAGTGCAGGCCCTGTCCGGACCCTGATGCTGAGGAACATGTGAACCTGGAGGAAGAAAACGATGCAGGTCACTGACGAATACAAAAGCCTCGTGGAAATAGCCGGGAAAACAGGAGGGGTCTCGGGAACCCTTGGTGAATCCGACGCAATCTATGTCGTGGTGCACGCAAACAGGATTCTCGATAAAAACATACTCCCCGGCGTAGATATACAGGCCGAGGAAACCGAGGACGGTATCGATGCAACGATTACCGTTTCCGACGGCGTGGTGATCCCGAAGCCGGTTCATTTGTGCTTCGGGCACCTGGGTGATTCCGGGCGCCAGGTCATCAACAGCAGGATTCATATCGGTAAGGACGCCAAAGCTGATTTCCTTGCGCACTGTATTTTCCCGAACGCCGTCGAATTTCTCCACGCCATGGAAGGTTTCATTCACATCGGTGAAGATTCCTCGTTAAGTTACAAGGAAGTCCATGTCCACGGACCCGAAGGCAAGATAGAAGTCCGGCCCGTCAGCCGGGTGACCCTTGAAGAGGGTGCCTCCTACTACGGCGATTTCACCCTTGTCGAAGGACGAGTGGGGGACCTCGACATAGATATCGAGGTGGAAGCCGCGGGCGAATCAAGCCGCGTGGAAGTCACGTCGAAGGTTTACGGAAAATATGACGACATCTGCCAGGTCCGCGATGTGGTCAGGTTGACGGGGAAGAACAGTTCGGCCCTGGTGAAGGCCAGGGTGGTTCTGAAGGATTCCAGCAGCGGGAAGTTTCTTGGCCTGATAGATGGAGCGGCGCCGGGGGCGCGAGGACATGTGGACTGCACCGAAGTTGTCCAGGGGAGCGCGAAGGCGGAAGCCTCGCCTGTTGTTATGGCGTCCCACTCTGAAGCGGAGGTAACCCACGAAGCGGCGATTGGGAGGATAGCCGACGACAAGATAGAGGGCTTGATGGCAAAAGGGCTTGACGAGGATGAAGCGGTAGACGTGATCGTATCGGGGCTTCTCAGTTGAAGAAACATGACTTCAGGCTTCGGTTTCTTCTTCGAGCCCCCAGACATCGTTTTTTTTGACGTGAAGAAGGGCGTGGAGGATTTGGGATTTCAGCGAGGGAAAACGTGGCTCGAGGAAATCAAGAAGGTCCTTCATCTCCTGGCGGCGCGTGTTGCCGTCATAGGGACATTTTTTCCCGGTCACCGGAAGGCCGAGACGAAGAGCTTCCTGCGATATGGCATCTTCGGAAAGATAGACCAGTGGCCTGATCGCCCAGATTTTCTTTCGGCTTCGCCAGGATCGCGGCGAAAAGCATTTGAACCTTCCTGCGAGAAAAAGGTTCAGAAGCACCGTCTCGACGGCGTCATCGAGATTATGTCCCAGGGCAACGGAACTGTACCCCTTTTCCGCAGCTTGGCCGAAAAGAATACCGTTTCTCAGGTTTGCGCAAAGACTGCAAGGGGAACGTTCTTCCCGGTCCCGGATAATATCGAGAATCGGGTAGCCCAGAATTTCGTGGGGGATGCCGAAGGTGGCGCAGTGTTCGGAAAGTTTTTGAAACCCGGAACCGTGTCCCGTGATATCTATCGTCGCGGCGGCAAGACCGAATTCAAGAGGGCTTTTCTGCTGTAGTTCTGCCAGTGCCGAAAGAAGTAAAAGACTGTCCTTTCCTCCGGACAAACCGACGAGAATGCGGTCTCCCTTTTGAATCATGCCGTGTACCGAGAGGGCTTTTGCAATCTTGCGGCGTATGCCCGGATTTAAAGGGGGTACGTTGTACCGTGAATCGGTTTTCACGCGAGGGACTTCCTCCTTTTCGCCGTTTCCCTCCTTTCAAGGAACCGCAATGGTGGCGGGACTCCAGCGGCCGGCCTCGCAAGGAGCACGGCAACGAGAATACCACAGGAAGGCGAAGGATGCGATAATTTCCCGGGGGTGCGAAGGTGAAAAAAACACGTATCGTGATCGCCGATTCCAGAAGACTCTTTGCGGAAGCGCTGAGCCGGGTTTTTGAAAGTGAACATGACCTGCATGTAGCAGGGTATGCCCTGGACGGTCTTGAAGCCTTGCGCCTGGTTCATGAACGAAATCCTGATGTATTGATCCTTGGCGGCGGGCTTCCGAAATATGATGGTCCGGACCTGATTCGGGAGCTGTCCGGATCGGGGGGGAAAACACGGTTTCTTTTGCTTTCCGAAGAGACTGAACTCCATCGTCTGGCTGATTTATACGAATCAGGGATGCATGGATGCGTCCTCATGACGTCCGGGGTGGAAGAACTGCTCAATGCGGTTCGAGGGGTCGCAAGAGGTGATTCGGGGTTTGACGCCCGGATAACCGGAGGTCTTCCGGAGATTCTCTTGAGAGCAAGAAATGAAGCGGACCTGCTCGGTGATCTGACTCTGCGTGAAAGGGAAGTTGTCTATTGGATAGGACAGGGATTCAATAATTCGAAAATCGCGGAAACGATGGTCCTTTCAGAAAAGACAGTCAAAAACCACGTCGGACACATTCTAAAAAAGCTCGAGCTGCGCGACCGGACGCAGATTGCCGTACTGGCGTGGAGCACGGGACTTGCAGCGAAAGCACCTGACCAGGTCAAAAAAAACCATACAGGGTAGGGGATCAGGTTGTCTGTACGCAAAGGTCTGGCGCTTTTCATCGGCCTTTCGGCGGGAGTCAGTGCGGGCATTCTTTTGTCAAGCGTGGATCGCTGTACCTGGAAAATTATTCTTGAGGCAGATAAAGCAAAACTCCTATGGATAGGTGGGCTTGTCCTGCTGTTTTGGAATCTCGATGCGCTGAAACTGTATTCCCTCGTCCATGCGGCGCAAGAAAGAATCCAGTACCGATTCGCCTTTTTGCTCAACTGGCTTCGCTATTTCGGGTGTGCGATCACGCCCATGCAAAGTGGTGGTGGCCCGTTTCAGGTATACTTCATGTTCAGGGCAGGGATACCGATAGGCAAAGGCGTGGCTATCACCCTGGTGTCGACGCTGATGACACTGTTTCAGGTCGGGCTCATCGTCCCGCTTGTTCTTTTGTTCAAACCCGAAATGCTTGAGGGGAGATTCATCCTCCAAGGGGTACTTGGATATGTTGTTCTCTTTGTGATCGGGACCTGGTCTCTGGTTGTCCTGAGCCTGGTGCGTCCCTCGCTGATGAAAAAATGGGCGGGCATGCTTTTGATGCTGCTCAAGCGAACGGGAATCGTGAAACCCAGGCGGGTCCTGCGGACTCTCCGGAGAATACACAGGGAAATCGACAATTACAGCAAAAACTTCCGACTCTTTTTCTCGAAAGGTTTCCCTCTTTTTCTCATCGCTTTCGTGATTTCATGGATGCAGATGGTGGCCATGTTTTCGATACTGCCATGTTTGATCTGGTCTTTGGGCCTCGAGGTAAATTTCGGAGAGGCTTTTCTCGCCCAGGCGCTTTTCATGTTTATCCTGTATTTCGTTCCCACACCCGGTGCAAGCGGTGTCGCTGAAGGCGGAGGAGCAGCGATTTTCAGCTTCCTTGTCCCTTGGAACATGGCGGGAGTTCTTGCCATCATATGGCGTTTCTTTACAGAATACATCTCGATTGCGATGGGTACGCTGGTAGCTGTAAGGCTGATCGGCTGGGAGGAGACGGAAGCTTTGTTGCACGCGGAAAGCCCCGAAGACGAAAAACCATGAGGCGGGGTAAAATGGAAAAGATGCGAGACCTGGCCTTCAAATACAGGGGCGGAATCTGGACAGCCTTGTTCGTCGTGGTCCTTTTCATGGCCGAACCCGCAGAAGCGCTCGTTTTCCCCGGCCTATCCCTCGTTATTGCGGGACAGGTCATGCGGTTTTGGGCGGCGGGGACCATTACTTTATACCGCGGTGAAAAAGTCAAGGCGAAACGGCTTGTGACCTGGGGCCCTTATGCGCTCTGCCGGAACCCGCTGTACGTTGGGAACGGCCTCATCGGCATCGGGTGGTGTCTTCTTTCCGGGAACCTGAAGACACTTTGGGTCTTTTCCCTTTTATTTGCAGGCTTGTATGGCTTCCTTGTAATTCCACACGAGGAAAAATTCCTTGCCGAAAGTTTCCCAGAAATTTTTCCCGAATATTCAAGGCGTGTTGGAAGGTTTTTCCCGAAGACCATACCGTCCCAAGCCTCACTTGCCGGGCCCTTCAGCAGGGGGATTCTCTGGAGAAGTGAAAGACATTCCTGTATTGTGACATGTATGGGGACCATGGCATTTTTACTGTTGAGGTGGTTTACATGATAAAGTTCGAAACAATTGCAAGGGGATTCGGCCTTTTTACAGCTGAGTTTGATTCGCCGATGGGAACCTGGGGGCTCGTGTGGTGTGATCGGGGGCTTTTGTATTCAACAACCGTCGCCAATGGCCGAACCTGGAAAGATGCGGTTTTCGCAGGTCCACCCGAATGGCTCGAAAAAGCCTGGAACGCTTTCTGGACGGGGAAACAGGTTTCCCTGAGCCTCTGTGCCTTCAAAAAGCCGACAAACTTCGCCCTTTCGGTTTACAGGGTTGTTTCAGACATACCTGCGGGAAGAACGTTGACCTACAAAGATGTAGCCCTTCGTGCCGGCAACCCGAAGGCGTCGAGGGCGGTAGGGGCGCTGATGAGGGCAAATCCCTGGGCTCCTTTTGTGCCCTGCCACCGCGTTGTCGGAAGTGACGGTCGGATGTGCGGGTACGGAGGAGCCGGAGGAATCGAGATGAAAGCCCGTTTTCTCGAATTCGAAAAATCCCTTTAGGCATCTGCGGAAAAACCTGGAAAGAAGGGCCCGAAAAGACTCATTTCGAGCCCTTTTCTCTTTGACAAGGACAAATCTAATGATGCATCAGTCTGCTTCCGTACAACGTATCCCAAAGGTTGTTGTAGATTTCTCCTTCCGGAAGCTGGCGCTGTGCGTAACCGAGTTGTATCGCCGTCTGTCCGACGGCCTCAGCCACTCTCGGAGAGACTTCATCACAAAAAACTTCGGGCGCGATTTTATGGGGCGATAACCGGCGACGGTCGACGATTCCCGCGAGAGCCTTGGCTGCGGCAAGGAGTATTTCGTTGTTCAGGACGGTGGCCCGAACATCTAGAAGCCCGCGCATGATACCGGGCGATGAATGAAGGTTCGGCAGAGCGTTCGGGTAATCCGAAAGGCCAGTCGCAACGATAGCCGCTCCGGCCGAGTATGCTTCTTCTGGTGTGATCTCGGGTTCTGGAAGCGCCATGGCGAAAATAATGGGGTCAGGTGCCATCGATTTGATGTGATCCCTTGTCAGCAGATTCCCCTTGGATAGGCCGATAAAGACATCGGCCCCCTTTATGGCGTCTTCAAGGGTGCCACACTTGTTCGCCTGGTTTGTCCTGAGGGCAAGCTCCTGCTGAAACTGGTTCATTTGCGGATTTGATTCACAAAGGACGCCTGCGCTGTTAAGAACGGTCACATTCATTGCGCCGGCACTCAGGAGCAATTCCGTCACTGCGATCCCCGCGGCACCGGCACCGTTTACAACAATAGCCAGTTCCTCGAGCTTTTGGCCGGTGACTTCAAGAGCGTTCCATAAACCGGCGAGGGCAACGACGGCCGTACCGTGCTGATCATCGCAAAGGACTGGAATATCCACCCGGGACTGGAGTTCCCGAACAATCATGAACGTACGCGGGCTGTCGATATCCTCGATGTTGATTCCCCCGATCCCCGGTGCCATGATGCTTGCAAAGTGGGTTATTTCCTCCGGGTCCCTGCAGTCAAGGCAAACGGGGATTGCGTTGACGTCACCAAAGAGTTTGAAAAGGAGGCACTTTCCCTCGATGACCGGTAATGCAGCATGAGGCCCGACGTCGCCGAGTCCCAATACGGCGCTACCGTCGGTGATGACGGCGATCCGGTTGCCGCGCCCGGTGTATTCGTAACTCAGCCCGGGGTCTTCCTGTATGGCAAGGGCTGGCGCGACACTTCCCGGAATATAGGCGAGATTCAGGTCTTCGGGGTTGTTGATGTTGATAGTGGGGTACATCTTGATTTTCCCCTTGGCCTTCCTGTGCAGTTCGATTGCTCGCGTCTTGTCAACAGGCATGTTCGGGAAACCTCCTTCTGCAACAATAAGCCTTCCTTAGAGTTTCCTGAAGGCAAAGCCATCTTCCATGATATCAGGAAAAACGTTTCCCGCGAAAGCGTGTCGGGTCAGGAATCTTCAGGCGACGGCATCCGGATTTCGAGGGTGTCGACATCAACGAGCATCCCGTCTTTTGCGGCTACGACTCTTGACCTTCCGTTCCCGATATTTTCGGCGATCAGTTCAGGGCCCTGCTTCAGGACACCTCTTCCGAAATGAGTCAGTATCGTCAGCTCAGGGGAGAGGCTTTCTACGACGGCAGCTACGTGCTCCGGTGCAAGGTGCTCCAGATTGGCCCGTCCTCTTGCCAGGGTCATATTTACCACCAGGAGTCTGCAGCCGTGGAATGATTCCGGCCATTCCCGGTCATACCTCGTGTCGGAGACAAGCCCCCAAAGAGGTATTTCGTCTTCTGTAAAAACCAGGCCGTAACATTCCACCCCGTGATGGGTGAGCGGAACGGCGCGTACCGAACGGCCTCCGCCGAGTTGGCTTGGTGAGTCGTTGTCCCATGTTCCGAGATGGTGCATTTTCTCCTGCAGGTACTTGTAGAGAACTGGTTCACCACCTTCCAGGGTGTCTGCAGGAAGCAGCACGGTTCCTCGTTTTTTGAATCCCCCTCCGGTCATTGCTTCCGTCAGTACATTGAGGTCCGTCGTATGGTCAAGATGCTTGTGAGTCACGAGGATTGCTTCGATAGTCTCGGGATTCAGCGGGGGGTTGTGTTGACGCATTCTTACAAGAGAGCCCGGACCCGGGTCTATAACCACGGGAAATCCCTTCCAGTCAAACCAGAGTCCACCGGAAGCCCGAAGCTGATGCATGATTGTGAATCGGCTTCCACCGGTCCCGAGAAAAACAAGTGACTTTTTCCCTTCGGGCCTCAAGGGGCGTCCCATGCTCCAATTCTACTTGAAGAAAGGAAGCATTGTCTTGAAAGCAGGCGTGCCCGCCTTGCGAAGCAATCTGTAAACGATAGATTCCGTGGGAGTCACGAAGGCGCCAAGGGCCCGAAGAGTCTGCATGCTTTCGTCGTGATGTTTGTTCTTTCGGCTTGAGCAGGCATCGGAAGCGACGTACACCCTGTATTCCATGGACAGAAGGTCCGCCGCGGTCTGCAGAACACAAATATGACTTTCTATTCCCGCCAGGATGACATGATCCCTGCCCGCATAGCGGAAAAACGTCTCAAAATCGGGTTCATCACAGCAGGAGAAATGAACTTTTTCAAAGCGTCTTTTATCTTCGGGCATGGTTTCCAATATTTCAGGGACGGTCTTCCCGAGGCCTTGGGGGTAGTGTTCCGTATACTTGACAGGGATCTGCAACGTTTCGCATGCCTTGAGAAGGGTCTGGACATTTCTCATTGTTTTGCTGTCATCGCATACGGCGGGGAGCAGTTTTTCCTGGAAATCGATGAGGAGCAGCTGACTCTTGCCTGATTCGAGATCAAAATGTTTCATGAAAATCACCTCGTTTTTGACGGTTTTTCTTGACATTTCCCATTATATGCCATGTTATCTGCCGATTGCAGCAAGGGCGGGTGTATTTGTGGAGACTTTGTGATATGCTCGGGAAACTCAAAAGACAGAGGAGGTGCGTTGTGTGAGCCGAAAGAAAGAAGAACATCCCGAAAGGGGTCCAGGGAACGGAGAGAGGGAGATGACCGTCGGAGATCTCCTGAAGGCCATGTCCGGCCCGACACAGCCGCCTTTTATCATCAGGCTTGTTTCGGCTGTCCAGGACTGGATGGCAAATGCCATGTACCCTGAAGCTGACGGGCAGCCTGATGACTTCTTCCAGTCCTATGCGGACCGGAAGATTGCGGATCCGGAAAACCTGTTTGGTCAGCTTGAATGGATGGAACGATACGCCGATGTACTGCCGGCACCCTATTCCCCGGTGGGGCATGAGGATGTGGTTGTCCTCTGTGTCGGCCCAATCGATTTTGATGAAGGGATGCGGATGACGGTGGACCACGCAGCCCTTTTCGGACGTGCCACCTGCAAAAGAGTCTGGCTCATCAGTGACAGCTGGATCATCGGAGAGGTCTCAAGGTATGTTCATCACATCAAAACCCTGGAAATGTACGGTGTGCAACTGCGGTTTTTGCTCGTGACCCCCTGGGGGTGGGTGGAAATCCCACTCGGGGGCGAGGGCTCGGAAAACGGTCTGCGCCGCGGTGACGGGTGGTCAACGGGAGGCAATAATACCCTTCGATTTAAAAGACGTGACGAAAGCTAGTTGCCGGCTTGGGAGAAAAACAAAAGGAGAAAAAGAAGGGCTGGAGGAATTCCTCCAGCCCTTCTTTTTGTTATCGTCAAGGCCATTATCCACCACTGATCATGTGAATCACCTGAACGTTCGCGCCGTCCGGGACGGTGGTGGAGTCGAACTCTTCCCTTGGAACGGGGGCCTCGTTGATCCACACGGCAAGAAGGGGAAAGGTGTACTTCTTCCTTTCGATAATGTCCTGAACGGTCATCCCTTCTTCCCATTCCATCGCTTCGGCGTTCACGGTAATCATATCTGTTCTGTTAGTCCTTCCACTGATCCTCCGGTTTTGCATGTTTCTCGACGACGGCGACGACATCGGGATAGTCAATTCCGAGCCGTTTGAGGGTTTCAACGGTGGGAATGCCGTTTCGGTCCCATCCCCTGCGTTTGTAGACGGTGTCGACGAGTTTTTCCCACTGTTCCCTGCGGATTTTGTTGAGCTTCTCGACCTTTTCCTCTGTCGAGAGGCCTTCGGGGTCTACGCCGCCCTGCTTGAGCTCGTTGTCGTAATACTCTTCCCGGGCTTCCCATTCGTCAGGAAAGACGGGTCCCAGAGCCCTGTCAGGGATGTTGTGGTTTTTGCGCGTACCTTTGCCCAGCCGGAGCTGGAAGACTCTCTGGAAGTTATAGACTCGCTCGGATTGCCTGATGAGCTCTTCCTTGTCGATTTTCTTCCCGGTGACGGCGTTAAAGAGATCTACGTAATTCTGCACGTGTTCGGGAACCTTGGCCGCTTCCTGTGGTGGATTGGCCGTTGCGTTATCGGCGGGTTCAATGTCGTTCCAGGGCAGCTTGCAGAGTCCGACCAGGGAGAACCACAGGCGGAAGTTGGGGAAATAGTGAAGCGCTTCGGCCTTGTCTTCAAAGGTGGGAAGCTGCTTGTTGACCCTGTCCATAAAGATCAGCCAGGCCTCGTCATGTTGGGGGCCTTTCAGCGTAAGGAAATATCCGCCCCACTGTGCAACGGATTCTTTTGGCACGTATTCCGAGACCTCTATTCCCTGACCTTCCATACCGATTTTTTCGAGTATTTCCCTGGGTGCACCGAATTTTTCCGCAAAGATATCCTTCATCCTGGCGATGCCGAGTCCGACGATCTTTGCGAATTCATCCTTGCCTTCGGCCATTCGGTGAATGAGCTCCATGATGGCATCCTTGTTGCCGAATTTGAGTTCAAGGCCGTTGGTGTGTTCTTTCGTCAGATAGCCGAGTTCGTAGCATTCGCAAACAAATGCGAGTCCTGTACCCAGGGAGATCGTGTCCATTCCATAGTGGTCGGCGTAGTAGTTGGTTTCGATGGTCCAGTGAGGGTCGAATACGCCGACGTTTGAACCGAGGCCGGCGGCTGTTTCGTACTCCGGGCCATCAACGATAACCTTCGTGCCTTTCATGGGTCCGGTCTGAAGCTCGAATTCATCCACCGCGTGGGCGCAGGCCAGCGTGCAGCCGTACCAACAGCCGTCAGGAATGCCTTGGGTAAACCATTTCTTGTAAACGTCGGAATGGATCTTGTCCGCTTCGGGGTGCTGGCCGAACTTGTAATTGTTGACTGGAAGGATATGGTATTCGTTCATGATTTCGTTCAGATGCGAGGTGCCGACAGTGCGCATCTTGCATTGTTTTGCATCGAGCGTGAAGATCTCCTTGTGGAGCTTGTGCCCCAGTTTCGTCAGCGTCTCCACGTCGACGGGATCGTTGGCGGTGCCGCTCAGGTTGTGTGTCTTCACGACAATGGCTGCAATCTTCTTGTCACGAAGAATCGTCCCGCTGCCCCCGCGGCCGGCCTGTTTCAGGCGGAAGTCCTTCCTGTGGACATCCCAGAAGCTGCTGTTCAGGCAACCCCAGAAGGTCGATTCTGCCGCTTTCCCCGTGGAGATGACGGAAATGTGCTTCCTGTCGTGGATATCGTCGGGGTCGCTGTAATAGTCGTACAGGGCTTTGGTGACTGGATAGGCATTGATGTCGGTGAAGGGCGATTCGAGGATCTGAACCTTTTTTTCATCGGAATCGATGACAACGATGACATCTTGATTCGCCTTCCCCTGGATTTCAAGGGCGTCCCACCCGGCGAACTTAAGGAGAGGGCCGAAGTGTCCGCCCGCGTTGCTGTCATAGGTCTGCCCGGTCAAAGGCGAAATGAACGCCACGTAAAATTTGCCCGTTCCGGGGTACTGGGTTATTCCGCACAGAGGCCCGCCGGAGAAAACCAGTTCGTTTTCGGGATCATCCCATTTCGTGGTGTCCTTGACAGAGTCCCACAGGAGCTTCAGATCAAAGCCTCTTCCTCCCACGAATTTTTCCTTCATATCCTCCGAAACATCCTTGGCCTCGAAGGTCCCTTCTCCGACGTTCACTTTGAGTGTTTTCCCGGTGTACCCTTTGTGGGGCCTGGCCGGTTCGTAGGACCATTCAGCGATAACTTTCATTTTCTCCATTTTCATGTTTCCCCCCTTGAAAATAGTCAAATGACGCTTTCCCTACAGTCATGCGCACAAGGTCCTTGAACAGACCCGTGTACGCAGTTTATCGACAGCATCATCAATACTATCACTTTTGTGCAAGAGTTATCAATCTTTGTAGTCGCCAAAAACGTCGTTGACGGGAGAGCGCGCAAGGTGCTAGAATGCACGACGTTCGGGGCGTAGCGCAGACTGGTTAGCGCGCCTGGTTCGGGACTAGGAGGTCGGAGGTTCAAATCCTCTCGCCCCGACCAACTTGGAAAGAAGAAAAGGATCCCGTATCCATACGGGATCCTTTTCTTTTTCCACAAAATGAACATTACTGATTATATTTGACCAAATAGTTTTGAAGGAGTATAATTCCTGTACGTGGAGGGCATCATGGGGAATTCCGTCATAGCAAGAAACAAGAAAGCCCGCTTTGATTATTTTATCCTTGAAACCTACGAAGCAGGTCTTGTCCTGACGGGAACAGAAATTAAATCCGTACGGGCGGGCAGGGTGAACCTCAAGGACGGATATGCCAGGATGAACGGATCTGATGTCTGGCTTTACAACGTTCACATCTCTCCCTATGAAAAGGGCACCCATTACAATCACGACCCTTTGCGGCCAAGAAAGCTCTTGCTCAGGGCAGAGGAGATCAAGAGGCTGATCGGCAAAACGCGGGAAAAAGGGCTGACGCTGGTTCCGCTTTCAATGTACCTGAAAGACAACAAGTGGGCGAAGGTGGAGCTGGCCCTGGTAAAGGGAAAGGCGAAACACGACAAGAGGGAAGCCATCGCGGAACGTGATGCAAAGCGCGCGATGGAAAAAACCTTGAAACAGCGCGAATAGGCTCGAAAACGAAAACAAGGGGGCGACAGGTTTCGACGGCAGGATGGAGGGTCCTGTGAAGCGTGCCGAGTTCTCCGCAACTCGTTAAACAGCGGTACCCCAACAATAAGTGCCAACGATAACTACGCACTGGCTGCTTAAGGATTAAGTAGCCCGTCCCTTGGGATTTCCTCCACCGGGATCCCTTGAGGACGTCACAAACGGTGGATGCTCCGGTTTCGTCGCTCCCGCGGAAACCGGAAAAGACCCAGGGAGCTCGGGAAGAAGGATCCTGTCCCCGGGAGCCTGAATCCGACACCAAATCGGGGACTGCGCACGGAGAAACACAGGGCTGGCCCCTGTCGGACCGGGGTTCGAATCCCCGCGCCTCCACCAGAAATTATCAGGCGGCTCTCGCAAGATTTTGTGGGAGCCGCCTTTTTTGTGGACTTTTACTTGGTGAAACCGATTTTGACGATTGGAAATTGCCGGTTCCTTTGTATCAGGAAAATGACGACCTGAGCTCCTCCCCGGAAACTGGACCAGTGCTTCAGGTGATACCATGGCAGACAATAGACGCAACATCTCAGCCGGTGCGTCAAGCGGATGACCGCATGGTTGAGGCAAAGGGCGAACAGGTCAACCCGAAGCCGGTCCGAAGGCTCTTGCGGAAAATGGGGCTTGAAGCCGTAGCCGGGGCTGAGCAAAAAGCACCTGGAGCGCAAGGTCTACCCGTATCTTTTGAGGAACCTTGACATCACGAGGCCGAACCAGGTCTGGTGCTCGGACATCACCTACATCCCGATGAACCGCGGCTTTGTCTACCTGACGGTCCAGTGCGGACTGGTACAGCCGGAAGGTGTTGTCCTGGGAGCTGTCGACGACGCTGGATTCATCCTTTTGCGTCAGTGCCCTGGAAGAGGCCCTTGCCACCCACGGGAGGCCGGAGATCTTCAACACCGACCAGGGGGCGCAGTACACGGACCGGGAATTCATGAAGGTCCTCAAGAACCATGACATCAGGATCAGCATGGACGGCCGCGGGAGAGCCTGGACGACAGGACGCCTTGCGAGGTCTACGATTGTCAAGGAGTGGAAGTACACGTCAGTACCTAAAGAACCGCTGGACCGTGCACCTTATTTTCGTCACCTCGTGGTCCAAAGAGTGGGAAGTACCGCAATTTTTTCTCAAAAAAAAGGTTGACATCATCAACCGTACAAGCTACATTTCTGAATGGGTTTGTTAAAAGGATCAAGAATGGCCTTGACAAGATTCACGCAACTGGAGGTTACATGACACAAAGCGCGATTTCAGATATAAGCAGGTCATTAATCGAGATTGCCTGGCATTTTGGTCCCAGGGGTTTGAATGGCGAGTGTTGTGAAAACCTTACCATGCCGGAATTCATAGCATTGGACAAAGCTTCCAGCACATCGCATTGCGCGGTCCAAGATGTCGGTTATTCCCTTGGTTTTACCAAAAGTGGTGCCACTAGAATGGTTAACCGGCTTGAAAAAAAAGGGTATGTCCTGAAAGTCAAGTCACTAGACGATGCGAGGGTCTGTTGTGTAGAAATAACGAAGGCCGGAGAACGTGTCCTGTCATCCGCTAATGCGCGTTACATGGAACAATTCCATATCATTGCCGCGAAGATGACGGATTACTCAGTGGCAGATATAGTTAAAGTGCTCACAGCAATGGCAAAAGCTCTTAAGGGCTGATTTTTTTTTGCGCTTAAAGTTGACTACGTCAACTACAATAAGGAGGATTTTGAGATGAACAACCTTATCAGCACCATTCAATACTTTCTGATTATCACTGCAGAGCTGACGGTCCTCTTTTTGGGAATAAGTACCATCGTTGCGCTCTTATTGATGTATATACCGCAAGAAAAACTCAGACAGTGGCTCTCTCGGCGGGGGGTTTGGGGCAACTTCCTGGGTGCAGTTGTCGGCTCACTCACTCCTTTTTGTGCATGCTCAACCATACCAATGACACTGGGAATGCTGAATGCCGGAGCACCCTTTGGGCCGGTCATGTCGTTTGTCATTGCGTCGCCTCTGTTGAACCCGATCATTATCAGCATGGTCTGGGCGATGATGGGGATAAAAGCGTGTTTGCTCTATTTCGGAGTCACTTTTGTCGGATCGATGCTCTTCGGCGTTATTCTCGAAAAAATCGGTGGGGCGTACTATGTTAAACGCGTGAGGGTAAAACCGAGCTGTTGTGGTACCTCCCATGATTCTGGACATAGTCCAATAACATTTTCTGGGAAATTAAAAGCATCATTTATCAGCGCCTGGGGAGATTTCAGAGCGGTTCTCATTTATCTCCTTGTCGGTGTCGCAATCGGTGCTGGCATTTATGGCTATATTCCCCAAGACTTTGTGACGAACTTGGCTGGGCCAGATAACCCGTTTGCTATCCCTATTGCGGCCAGCATTGGCGTCCCGCTATACATCAGGGCTGAAACAGCCATTCCAATTGGGCTGGCTTTGTCGCAAAAAGGCATGAGTATGGGAGCTGTTATCGCTTTAATTATCGGCGGCGCAGGCATGGCTATACCTGAAATGGCCATGCTGGCGAGTATTTTCAGGAAACGCCTGGTTGCCGCGATAATTGTTGTCATCTGGACGACAGCCGTCGTGGGCGGATACGTATTCAACACAGTCCTCTAACACAATCCTCTAATAAGAAGGGAGAAAAATCGATAAAAAACGAAAAAAAGACCAGCTTTTTCAAAAAATTCTTCGGCACCAGGTCGTCTTGTTGCTCACTGGAGCTTGAGGAAGTCGATTCAAATGAAGAAAAAATTACGGCTTTAAAAGATCCTGCGGCGAATTGTTGTTCTTCACAAAAGGATTTTGATGTAAAAAAGGCGAAAGACCGCAACGAGTAACGACAAAACGACAGGAGTAATTCATGGCAACTTTCAATCTACACCGCTTTTCGAAGCCCGAAATGCTCCGGCGTATCGACAGAAAATATCTCATGCCGCCTACTTTTCCGCTCACGGCGTAGAGTTGCCGCCAGCTCAGCAGAAAAAGGGCCTGGAGTACAACGCTCCCAGTCACATTTTGTTGACCCCGGACGGCTCAACCCCAGGCGTCCTTGCACAGGCTTTGTCCTATGTGAATGAAGTTTCGACTCCTGGGAGATTCGACTCCATTCAGAAGGAGGTCGCTGGGACGGACATCAACGTGTAAATTGGGGAGAACGCCCTAAAGGCAGACCTGGCTATACAGGCCTGGCTGGCTGACTTGCATGGAAGAAGCAAACCTTTTGAGATCCATGTCGAAGAAAGGCTGCACGCCGGACAATGCGGCCTGCGCAGGGTTCTTCGGGCGGCTCAAAACCCAGATGTTCTACAACAGGAAGTGGTTTGGGGTCAGCATTGCCGAGTTTATGGATATACTGAACAGGTATTTGCACTGGTACAACGAACAGAGGATCAAGATGTCCCTGGGTGCAATGAGTCCGGTGGAACATCGGAAAAGCTTGAACTTGGCCGCGTAAACAGTCCAGGAAAACGTCCGCACACCTTAAACAGGGAAGAACGACAGGCGCAATCAGGAGCTTTCACCAAAACGCAGTTCACGAAGGTCTGCGTAAATCGTGTAGCGGCTTTTGCCCATTTCGAGGGCGAGTATCTGGACTGCGCCTTTCAGGTTGAAAAAACCCTGTTCATCCAATTTCTCAAGACATTTCATACGTTCAGAGCGGTTCAGGTAATTGAGGGGCTTGCCGAAATCCTGACGGATGTTTTCAAGGAGCTTGTCAGCGGAAACATCGCTGACCTTTGTAAACCGCTCCGACTTGAGGGCGCTGAATGTCAAAGGCTGGAGGTTTGTCAGGAATTCTCCCATGTTTTTGAGAACGTGAGCGCGGCTCATATCATAGTTAATGCTCAAAAAACCCACCAGGACATGGTTTTCATCACGGATCAGGGCAACACCCGACCGGAGGGTCTTGCCGTTCTCGGCTGCAGAAGGATAGTTGGCGAGAAAGTCAACGTTATCAGCCTCTGGGCTGGCCATAAGGAAATTCCCCAAGTCCGTCATTTTTGAGGTGAGGTCACGGCCTGTGACCTCACCGTTTTCGATGACAACGATGAAAGGTTCCTCTTGCGAAACGTCATGTAAAAGAATTTCGTAGTCTTTCCCGAGCATGTTTCCCAAAAGTTTCACAACAGGAATCATTGGTTTGAGAAGAGGATGGCATTTTTTGGTCATGGTTTCCCTCCAGGGTGGTTTCGGGACTAAAGAGGTACCAAGGCAACCTTGTTTTTTTGAACAAAACAACAGGGTTTCGTTGATTTAAGGCAACAGAAAAGCCTGAAAATCAACAATAGTATATAACATACAAAAGCGTGTTGACAATCATTTTGCGGGTTGATAAACTGAAATTCAGATTTATTCCGGAAAAGGAAGTGCCGGAGTCGAAATCGTAGCGCCTTGGAACGCAGAGCTCGCATGATTGGTGCAGGAGCAATCGAGAAATACGGCCATAGGTATATTTCGAAGATCCGGGACAATGTAAATACATTTACCGTTCCCATTGAAGCAGGGATATGCCCGTGGACTTTCCCGGGCGTTCGAACCAAAACTTCTTGGAATACTCTCAAAAAGGTTTGATCCTTGCATTTTAAAAGTACCCAAAGACTGAGAGCTTCGAAAATTCGTGGTGTAATAATTTCCGAAAAAACACAATAAATACGTGTAGTTTATATATCCCATAGAGGACGGGGGCTTCAGGATGACGGAACGTACAGCGGATGTTGCCATAATCGGCGGCGGGGTGCACGGTTGTTCGATTGCCTGGCATCTGGCTAAAGAGGGAGTCGACACGGTCCTGTTCGAGAGGGACTACCTCTCCTCGGGGGCGAGCGGTCGAAGTGCGGCGGGGATACGCCACCAGTTCGGGACGACGGTCAATTGCCGGCTTTCCATCTACAACATGGAAAAATTCCCCGTGCTGCAGGATGAACTGGGATATGAAGCGGACCTCGAGTACGATCCTTCGGGCTACTTGTGGATCGCTTACAGCGAAACACAACTGTGCCAGCTCAAAAAGAACGTGGAGCTCCAGAATTCCCTGGGGATCGATTCGAAGGTTTTGACGCCTGAAGAGATACGGGAGGTGGCACCACACCTGAATACCGAAGGGATGGTCGGGGCGAGCTGGAACGAGAAAGACGGCCACATCAACCCTCACACCCTCACCTTTGCATATGCGGATGCTGCAAGGAGAGAGGGTGCCCAAATCTATACGGAGACGGAAGTCACAGGTCTTCAGATGGTAAACGGGAAATTGCGGGCGGTGAAGACCTCGAAGGGGGACTGGGATGTAGGTGCCGTGGTTTGCGCAGCCGGGCCCTGGAGCGTTGATGTGGCCCGGTGGGTTGGACTTGAAGTCCCGATCACCCCGGAACGGCACCAGCTTCTGGTAACGGAGCCTGTGGAGCGGATGAAGCACCCCATGACGCTTTGCCTTGATGACGGGAGTTACTGGAAACAGTGCCCTAACGGGACGTTTTTACTCGGTTGGGGCAATCCTGAAGAAAAAAAGGATACGAGTTACGAATCTTCATGGCCTTTTCTGGAAGAGGTAACGACCAGGGTTCTGGCGAAGATGCCCGTCTTGAAGGGTGTCCGTGCCGTCAGGCAATGGACGGGGCCCTATGATATCACCCCTGATCAGCAGGCGATTGTGGGCGAGACGCCCGTTGAAGGTTTTTACCTCGACTGCGGCTGGAGCGGTCATGGATTACAGTTCGGGCCTTCCGTAGGCAGAATTATGTCGGAAATCGTCACAGGCAGGGAACCTTTCATTGATGTCTCCATGTTCAGGTATACGAGATTCGAGGAAGACGACCTTTTCTTTGAGCCCGCCTGTATTTGAGGGAGACTTCCCTAAACGAAGGTACCAGAAAGGGTTTGAATCAGTGCCGGAGTGCCGTGATCGAGCCGAAAACGGTGGTTTCCGGCATGTTACGAGTCTTTACCAAGGAGGGGAGCGTTG
>NPIE01000212.1_pt1 | contig 165918 bp, 209 predicted proteins | sample 8637661 | NCBI WGS metagenome assembly NPIE01 (sample SAMN07420842, study PRJNA396082) | bioreactor metagenome | isolation source: sample BA12 brine-fed electro-methanogenic bioreactor BA | place: Japan: Kochi | collected 2016-12-09
GGAAAGCCTCCGCTCCCGTCCCGACCGCCTCGGCGTAGTTGAATACCGAGGCGTCCTGGCCATAGGCGGCCCCGGCCATGCCCAGCAGCGCCAGGAACCATCCAAGCGAAACCGCGCCCTTACGGGTACCGGCGACCATTGATGGTTGCCCCTCCCGCATCGACTTGATTCACGCGCAGGCCCAGCAGCACGTCTCCGGCACGGAGGTCATAGACGCTGGCGCCAGACAGCACCTGCGCGACCCAGTGCCCCTGGGCGCTGAGGTAGGTCCCCAGCACCTCGAATTTCGGAGGAGCCGGTTGAGTGACCGCCGCTTTCCTGGGCACCGTCTTGGCGGCTTCCTTCTTCCCGGGTGGAGCGACCGAGGATGCGGACTTCCCGGCTGCCTTTTCGACCGGCTTCTGCTCGGTGGCCGGGCTCGTTTTTGCTCCTTTCTCCTTCAGGGCCGCCAGCTCCTCGCGGAGCGTCTGGATCTCGCTGCGCAGGGCTTCAACCTCCTTGCCGAGCGGCGCGCCCGCAGATGCCGTCGGGGACTCGTTCCCTGCAGTCACCCTGACCTCCCGCCCGGCGGGGTCCGCGGGGTCGGCAACCGGCGATGCCGGCACCGGATCCGGTGCCCCGCCCACAACCGCGGCCGCAGGCGGATCCACTGACGGTGTCGACGCGGTCCTCACCACGGATTCAAACTCCATCGGCGGGGGCTCGACGGCCGGCATCGGGTCCACGGGGAATGCCGGCGCTTCGGCCACAACCGGTGGCGGCAGTACACGCGAGGCGGACGGATAGGACACCATCGGTGCCGCCGGGCCTTGGGATCCGGTGAACAGCTGCAGGTACTCGCCCAGCTGGTCCCGCTTGTTCCACCCGGCCAGGCCAGCCAGCGCGACGATGAACAGGGCCGCCTTGACCGGTTTGCGATCCAGCAGCCGCGGCTTTCCTGCCGGCTTCTCGGTCCGCGACACGTCAAGTACGGGATCCGCCGCCTCCATCCTGTCCGGTGGCGCCGGTGGTTCGTCACTCTCCAGGGGCGCCTCATCGACATCGGCCCGCCAGTCACGGGTCCCCATGAAGACATCGGCCGGATCCTCCACCGGTTCGTCGGCCTGAACCGCGGGGTTGGCCGGGGACCCCGCGGCGGGCTCGCCAAACCCAGGCGGGAGATCCTCTGAAAAATCCGCCCCGCGCGAGGCCTCGCCGCGGCCGCCCAGCGAAAAGCTCCGGGCGGCATCCATATCGCTTTCTCTTCCCTGCTGATACTCAGACACCGGCTCTCTCCTCAAAGATCGTCCAGGAACAGCACGCCGATGGGCGTAGCGGGGGGCAGTTTCACCTGGGGATGCTGGTAGACGCCGGTCATGCCGATCGGCAGCAGGCTCACCGCTTGACCGGCCGTGGCCCCCGCGGCGTAGAGCAGCTGTTCGTCCTGGTCGAGGTTGTTCTGGCTGACCACCGTGCTGGTGTCGGTCACCACCAGCGAGCCGCCGAACTGGGCGTAGGAGTTGGCCACATTGCCGAGGAAGCCCAGCGCCAGGGGGATGCCGATGCGGCGCCAGAAATGGTGGTCCACCTCGCCCTTGATGGCCGGCAGCTCGCTGTAGGGGTCGATGGCCACCGCATCGATGGCGTAGGTCTGCCCGGCGTAGCGCAGCCTGTCGAAGACGATGGCCAGATGATCGTTGGGGTCCACCTGGAAGCTGCCCAGCAGTACCGCGCCAGCGTAGGGCGGCGTTTCAATGACGGCCCGCACGCGGCCCGGCGAATAGCTGTCCACCGCGCTCTCGATGGTGGCCAGGAGCCGGGTGCCGGCGCCGATGCCAAGCACCGGCTGCCCCTGGGCGTCCATCACGCTCTCCACGGCCGGCTCGGTGAAGGCGACCCCCTGGACCGGCGGGGCGGCGCTCCACGCCTGGGTGAGCTGCTGCATGGTCTGGACGAGCGCCTGATTCGGCTTCGGGGGTTCGGACTGGGCCTTCGCCGGCTGGGCGTAGTAGGGGGACTGCTCTGGCGGTTTGACCGGCTCCATCACCGGCGGGTCCGCCATGTAGGTGTCGCCGCGCTGAACCGCCTCCGCCTGCCGCTGGGTCTCGAGGCGCTGGTTGAGCTCCTCCACCAGCGGATTGGAGGCCGGTTCCATCGGCGAGGAGCGCTCAATCTGCGGCCGGGCGACCTCCAGGTAGGCCGGCGCCGGGCCCTCGGGCTGGCGGTTGCGGTTGAGGGCGTACCAACCAGCCGCCAGCCCGGCGGCCATCACGACCAGCATGATGGCCAGACGCCAGCGACTGCCGGGATCCTTCGCGGCGTTGACGATGTTGTCCTTGTAGGACGGCGGCGGCGGAACCTCTGGCTCCGATCCCTGGGTGGCTTCCGCGGTCATTGGCTTCCTGCCGGTTGTTGAGTACCGTAACTATGATAATAGACAAACCGCTAGTGGCAAAGCCCTAGTCCACCCAGGACCAGTGCGCCACATCGCGGGTCGAATAGGTGTTGGTGTCCACCCGCCCGTCCTGATTGTCGTTGCCAGTGGGGGTCACGGTGGTTGTGGAGACCCACACCCCGGAGGTGCTGAGGCAGTAGGTTTCATCACCATAGAGGCAGCCGCCATTCTGGAACGCTTCCTCAACCGTGCCGATGGCCACAGGCCGGCAGGGCTTGTTGTAGTTCTGCTTTCGCAGGATGTTGACCACGCCGCCGGCCGACACATAGGCCCCGTAGCACGCGCTGTTGGTGTCCTCGGGCATCACCGTCCGCCGCCCGCAGAACAGGTCACACGCATTCGACTCGGTGATCAGGCCGCCGGTGTAGCCGGGGCCGAACAGTCCCGGGCCAGGCGAAACATCCGGCGGCGTCATCACCGAGTCGCCCGCCCAGGCGCCGGTGCTCAGGCTGAAGGCGCACAGCATCGCAAACATCCGTCTCATCAGTCTCTCCTTGGAATATCAGACGGTGGGGTCCTGACCGCCCGTGAGCGGTCGGTGGTGAACCCGCCCTCCCCGTCCGGGTACCAGATCACGGTGATGACCGCCCGGGTCCGGGACCAGAGGGTGAAGCGGGGGTAGCCGTCGGCATCCTTGCCGAGGGGCACCTGGTAGAGATCCTCGCCCACCCGGATGGCGCCGGGCGGCGGGGCCGGCTGCACCGGGGGCGCGGCGCACCCCGCGAGCAGGCAGCACAGCAGAAGGCCGGGGAGGGGGAAACCCCCTCCCCGGCGCCGCGGAACCGCTGGCCGGTATCCGCCCTGGGGCATCAGAAGGGCCGCCGGTAGGCCAGCAGCAGGGTCACGTCGTCATCCGCATCGGCGGCATGACCCGGCTGCACCTGGTAGAGCAGCCCGGCCCGCAGGGCGGCATCGCCGCTGAGCAGGCGGCTGTAGAACAGCTCGAGATCCTGCTCCAGGCCGCTCGGCACCAGCGAGACCCGCTCGTCCACCCGGACCACGTCGCCCGCCACGGTGCGGGCCACCGGCACGTCCAGCGTGACGCTGCCGCCCGTCACCCGCAGGGGCTGCGACCAGGCGAAGCCCAGCTGATCGGCCGGCGACCAGACCCCGGCGAAGCTCAGCCCCAGCCCCCAGGGGCTGCTGCGCACCCCGGAGAAGTCGCGCAGCAGCCCCTGCGCCGTCCCGTCCACCGAGGTCAGGCCCAGGCTGTAGTGGCCGAACAGCTGGAGCCCGTTGTCGTGCCGCCAGCTGGCGTTCAGCCCCACCGAGGTGGTGGCCGCATCGCCGCCCACGGCCAGCGCGCCCTGCGCCTCGCCGCCGAGCAGGCCGTCCTGCTCCACGGTCTGGGCCACCTGCAGGCCGAGGCGCAGCTGCGGGGTGACCCGGTAGCCGGCCTCCACCGCCGTCACGCGCACCGGGCGGGTCTCGCCCGCGCGGTCCGCCCAGGCGGAGGCCTCGCTCCCCTTCAGGTGCAGGGCGCGCACCTGGAACCCCTCGCCCGCCGCGAAACCGAAGGCGGCATAGCGGGCCTGGCCGGCAAACCCGAGGTAGGGGTTGCCGAGGCTCTCACCGGCGAGCAGCGGCGGCAGGGCCAGCGACTCGGTCAGGCCGAAGGCCGCCGCCGGGTCGCCCGTCAGCCCCAGCTGGTAGCTCACGCCCCCGGCCAGCTCGCCGGTGAGGGAGAGATGCTCCAGGGGCGCCTCGCTCAGCGCCCAGCTCGCCGACGGGCCGCTGGTGTAGCGGGCGTTCAGCCGCACCCCGCCGTAGGCCGCGCTCCGCTCATCAACTTCGGCGCCCAGCGCGCCCAGCCGCTCGGCCACGTCGATGGACTCCGGGGCCGAGAAGCGATCCCGCAGGTCCACGTAGAAGTCCCGCCGGTAATCGTCGAGCACCGCCACCGACGCCAGCCTGCCGGTCCGGGCCAGCGAATCGCCGAAGGCGGGCCCGAGCGCCGCGCGGGTGTCTGTCAGCGCCACCCGCTCCCCCTCGACCTCATCCCCCATGGGGATCGCCGTCAGCCCTACGGGCTGCATGGCCGCCCCGATGTTGAGCAGTCCGTGGCCATAGATTGCGTCGACCCCGGGATCCCCCAGATCGGTGGCCGTGTCGAAGAGGATGCCGGAGACCTCGGGCGCGGTCAGCGCCGGCCACTTCTCCCACAGCAGCGCCGCGGCGCCGGTCACGTGGGGGGTGGACAGGGAGGTGCCGGCGGCCAGCCCGTAGTCCGTATCCCCGCTGGCGCGGGCGGTGTTGACCCCCGTCGGGGCCACCAGGTAGTAGTCCGCCGACCGTCCCGCCCGGTTGGAGTAGCTGACCATCACGTTGTTCCCGTCCACCGCGCCCACCACCATCACGCTGCCGCTCCAGTCGGCGGCGAAGTAGCCCACCGCCTCGGGATCGTCGTAGCCACCGTTTCCGGCCCCCACCACCAGCAGCCCGCCGGCCGCCGTATAGGCGTCCAGGGCGTTGCGCATCGTATCGTTGACCGGGGCGTACATGGAGAGGTTGGCCAGCTTCACCCCCTGGCTGGCGGCATAGTCGATGCCCTCCGCCACATCGTCCACACTGCCGTCGCCGGCGGCATTCGCCACCTTCACCGGCAGGAGGGTCACCCCGGGCGCCACGCCGATGCCGTCCGCCGCGATGTCGCTGGTCTCGCCCCCGATGACCCCCGCCACGTCGGTGCCATGGTCCGCATCATCCGTGGTGTCGGTGCTGTCCTCGAGGGTGTTGTAGCCCGTCAGCACCCGGCCGCCGAAGGTCTCGTGGGTCGCCCGCACGCCGCTGTCGATGACCGCGACAGTGACCCCCGCCCCGGTGTAGCCCGCCTCCCATGCGGCCGGAGCGTTGATCTGCGTCAGATTCTCCTGGGTCCCCGAAAGGATGCCGGGATCCACCGGATCCGGCTTGACGTTGGAGCTGCCGCCCCCGCCCCCGCCGCAGGCGGTGAGCAGCGCGGTGGCGACGGCGAGAACGATGAGGCGCGGCTGAAACCCGGTGACTCCTTTCATGATTCTGTCCCCCCTGGACAATGTGTTATTACCGTATACACGATACCATATTCTTTTTGTGATGCAAGTCTTAATTATGTGCATTTCGTGAGCACAAGCAATTTCCCGTAGGCGGCCGTGGGAGTCACCCAGCCGTTGCGCGTCAGTATCCGCAGGCGCACGGTCCAGTCGGCCCCGTTGTCGATGGCCCAGGACTGGACCGCGCCGATGGCGTTGCCCGTGGCGTCCTCGCTGAACATGGGGGGTACCACGAAGATCTGGGGCACCTCGGCGGCCGGGCAGGAAGGCTTGCCGATGGTGTCCGAGTCGACCGCGACGGTGACATCCTGGACGGCCTGGGACAGCGTCCGGTTCTTGATCCGATCGTAGAACTGGTTGGCATCCACCACGTTGAGGGTCGAGATGCCGGCCGGGTCGAGGAAAAACGTCACGTCATCCCGGTCGAAGTAGACCGGCGAGGTCATGTCGGTGAGCGCCACGAACTGGTTCCCCGACACCACGTTGCCGGCGGTGATGTTGCCTGCCGCGTTCACGTCGTTGCCGGCGTTGAGGTCGCCCGCGGCATTCACATCGTTGGCGTTCATCACATCGTTGCCGCCCACGTCGAGGTTGGCCAGCATCTGGTTGGTGCCGTCCACCCGCAGGTAGGGTTCCGGCCCGCCGCCCGCGCCGGTGCTCACCACCCGGGCATGGAGCACCTGGGGTGTCGGGGCGGTGTCCACCGGGTAGTCCACGAAGGCCGCCAGCGCCCCGTTGACGGCGCTGACGCTCTCGGCATGGGTCGAGGCGAGCACGGTCAGGTGTCGTCGCTCGGCGCCCCGGGTCTGCACCGCGCCCACCGTGGTGTCCGCCGTGAGGGTGCCGCCCGCAGCCGTGATGGTGGTCTGGGGGGTGAGCCCGAAGTTCAGCGTGTCGGGAAACTCGCAGGGCAGATACTCCGCGGCGCCGGCGCCCCCCGCGCAGGTGGCTGCGTCCTTCAGCCAGGCCGCGCCTGCCGGCATGTTGCCCGGGGCGCCGCCGGCCATCACATAAGCCGCCACGCCCTGGTTGTACTGGGCCACCTGGGCGCCCAACCCCTTGGCGGTGGTCTTCTCCAGGTCGTCCACCTGGTTCTGCAGCGCCCAGGTCACGCCGATGGTCAGGATGGCGATGACCACGGCGAGCTCCATCAGGGTGAAGCCACCCTGCCGGTGGCGGGTCGGGATTCTGGACATGTGGTCTATCTCGGGTTGAAGAGATCCTGCCTGGCCATCAGCGACCGGGCCTGGGCCTGCACTTCGCTGGAAAGCAGCTCCGGGTGGCCATGACGGATATGGTTGGCCGCCGGATGGGTGCGACCGGGGACTGCGAGGACCTCGAATCGAGCGCGGCCCTGCTCGAGGCGCTGGTGGATGACGAGCCGCAGGGCCGAGGCCAGCAGTTCGCGCCACTGGTGTCCCTGCTCGCCCTTGTGGTCCACCAGCCCCAGCAGGCGCACGATGGCGGAAATGACATTGCCGGCGTGGAGCGTCATGAGGACCAGCATGCCGTTGACCGACGCCCGCAGCAGGTGTTCCGCAGTCGCGGTGTCGCGCACCTCGCCGAGCATCAGAATGCTGGGCTGCGACACCGGGAAACAGCGCAGCGATGCCCGCACGGCCTGCTCAAGGTCGCGGTCGGCGCCCAGTTCGGTCTGGTAACAGACGCCCTCGCCATGCCGGCCGTGGATGGGCATTTCTGCCGGGTCCTCGATGGTGACGCATACCCCGCCAAAGCGGTGCAGTCGCCCGACCACGGTGGCCGAGCAGGTCGTGGTCTTGCCCTGCCCCACCGAGCCGCAGACGATGACCAGTCCGCCCTGGTTGAGATGTGGATGGAGCAGAAGATCCGCGAGGGACTCGGGCATCAGCGAATCGATCCGCGGCGGATGGTCCGGCATCCGCCTGATCATCAGCATCACCCCGCCCACGGTCTCCTCGCGGTGCACCCGGAAGGTGACCCCCTCATGGCAGACCGTGTAATCCGCCCCCATCCGGTCATGGGCCTTGGCCACCAGCCCCTGGGCGAAAGCCAGGTGGGCCGCCTCCGCTCCGACATGCACGCCCCCTGGATAGCACTGCCCTTGCCCCGGCTCATGGAGCGGCAGGTGCCAGTCGGTGCAATTGGGAGGCGCGGGCAGGAGGTGGGCCGGGTGTTCGACCCGGCCCACCATGGGGAGCACATCGTAGCTGAGCGGCGGCATCCCCGGGTTTCCCGTCACCGCAGACGATAGGTGACCACGTTGGCGTCACCGGCCGCCGCGCAGTTGGCGGACACGACGGCCGGGTCGATGACCGCGTTCGGCGTGGCCTTCTCCACGGTGCCGTTGAGGTCCACCCAGCTGAAGCCCTCGGCGGTGGCGGCCACCAGCTTGGCGCAGGCGGCCTGCGGGATGCCGGCCACGATGATCTCCATGTGATCGTTGGCCGCGGTCACCGTGGCGGGCTGGATGGTGATGGCGCCGCCCCACGGGCCCTGGTGAGCGCCGGCGGCGCCGGTCAGCATGTCCTTCGGCACCACGCCGGCATCCTCGGCCGCCTGGTTGGTCAGGGTGCCGTAGTCGGGCGACTTGTTGTAGAGCGTCTTGATATCCATCGACAGCTTGCTAAGGTCCCGGGCGAAGCGCTGGGTCTTGTCACCGGTGAACACATCCCCGGTGGCAGCCACGATGCCGGCCACGAGCACCGCAAGGACAGCGACCACGATCAGCATTTCGGTCAGGGAGAAGCCCTTCTGGTTGGGGCGGGGACGAGCGATTTTCTTCATGGCAGTAACACTCCTTGTGATGAAAAACTAGATTCCTACGCTGTTGGAAAGAGAGGTGGAGAGGGCGTAAATCGAGAAGTAGATGTAACCGACCAGCCCGCCAGAAAGCGCCAGCAGGAACACGAAGAGCACCTTCGAGATCCGGCCGGACTGTTTCACCGCACGATCGATCGACCTCCTGCCAATGTCGTGGATGGTCTTGTCGAACGAGGAGAGCGACCCGTGGATGCGCATGTCATCCATCAGTTCGTCCTCGAACAGCGGCAAGGCGAAAGCCTCGCCATTTCCCTTGCCCTCCCGCAGGCCGCGCTGGATGCGCACCAGATAATGGGCCGTCCACCGGGAGGAGAAGCGCTTGATCTGCCGCAGGGCGTTGTCGAGCGGAATGCCCGCGGTCAGCATGGCGGAAAGCGACACCAGGAAGATGGAGCCGCTGTAGACCTTGTAGAGACGCCAGGGCGGGATCCGGTCAAAGACCTGCTCGCGAACCGGCCCGACCCAGTGCGGCAGGCTCCAGCTCACCAGCTTGATCAGGCCCATCAGCATGGCGAGCGCGAACCAGCCATAGCTGTTGATGAACGCCGCCATGTAGCGCAGCCCCTGGGTACTGGCGGGCCACTTCTCATAGGGCAGCAGCTCGGCGATGGTCGGAATCAGGCTCACCGAGAACCAGATCAGCAACGCCACCACGGAGAGGAAGATGAACAGGGGATAGGCCACCGCACCGAGGATGCCGCCAATGATCCGGCCGCCCGACTCGGCCATGAACATCGCCTGGCGCAGACCCCGGGCGAGATCGCCGGATTCCTCGCCGGCGGCGATGAGCGCCAGCTCCTGGTCGGGAACCCATCCGCGCAGGGCCTGGCCAAGCCGGATGTCGCCGCGGCGCATGGTGACGAGCCAGCGATCGAGCATCAGCACCCGGTCGTCCTTCCGCTCGGTGTAGATGTCCCGGATCTTTGACAGCGCCGTGTAGATGGGCAGGCCATCCTCCACGAAGGAGGCCAGCCGGTCATAGAGGGCCAGCCGTCCATCGCGGCGCAGTGTGAACCCGCGGACCAACTTGAGTTTCAGGGCGACGATGAACTGATCGAGGGCGCCAGCTCCCTGGCGTTTTACGGCTTCCATTCGCTGCGTTTCTCCTCCGTCGTCCTCTGAATCCGGCCGAACACCGCCTCGATATCCGACGGCGAGACGAGACCCTGGCGCATCTTCAGCAACCCGACCTCCAGCGCGCTCATTCCGGCCACACCCGGCTTGGCGCGCCACAGGCGCCATGCATCGAGATCCTTGCGTGCGGCGATATGGGCGGTCATTTCATAGTCGGGACGCACGATTTCGGCGGCCACGGTCCGGCCGGTGATGCCCCGACCCTTGCAGTGCGGACACCGGCTCTGGACGCGCCACCGCAGCCGGTCGATGCCGGGATCGACGACCGATGACACGCGCTCGGCCAGGCCGGCATCCACCAGACCCTCACGCAACGCCTCCGCGTAGGGAATCGCGCAGTGATCACACAGCACCGGCAGCAGCTTCTGGTAGATGAGCCCGGCGATGAAATTCTGGGCGCCGAGCACATCCCGGGGGACCCCGAGCGACTCCAGCCGCGGGATGCTGCCCAGCGCGCTGTCGGTATGCAGGGTGCTCAGCACGAAGTGACCGGACTGGATGGCCGAGGTGATCGCCTGCGCGGTGGCCCCGTCGCGAACCTCGCCCACCATGATGACGTCCGGATCGCGGCGCAATGCGGAACGCACCATTTCCGCGAACCGGTTGACCCCACCCTTCTCTTCCTGCTTGTTGCGAACCACGGGTGACTGGACGGCCCCCGGAATCTCGTACTCGGGCGGGTCCTCGATGGTCAGCACGCTGATGCGGTGCTCTTTTTCGGCCATCACCCACCGGGACATCGTGTTGAGGGTGGTGGTCTTGCCCGAGCCCGTAGTGCCACACAACAGGCAGACACCGGATGGTCGGGAGACAATCTCCCGGATCATCTCCAGCTGCTCCTCGAGGTAGCCGAGCTGCTCCAGGGACCGGAACGTCCCCTGGCTTCCCATGGGCAGCAGCCGGAGCACCAGGTGAACCCCCTCCGGGTAGGTGGGCGCATGGGCATAGCGGATCTGGTATTCGTGCGCCTCGATCCTGCGCCGGATGCTGCCATCCTGGGCTTCGGCTGGCTTGAACGTCGCCTCTTTGCCCTTGTCCTCCGCGAGAATCCCATAGGCCACGGAGCAGAACTTCATCGCGCGCTCATGGGACCACTCGTCGTAGGACCACAGTTCCCCATGGATGCGGAAGCGCACATGGACGGACTGCCGCTCCGGCATCAGGTGGATATCCGAGGCGCCCTCCTTGACGGCGGCGGCGATCACCTGATCGAAGAGGCGCATGATCTCGCTGTCCCCCTCCACGGATACGACCATCTGAGTACGGTCGGTGATCTCGTAAAGGGAGACGATAAGACGGCTCTCGGCCAGGAACTTCTGTTCGACGTGATATCCCGCCTGACGGCACCTGGAGATCAGCGACAGCTCATGGCTGGTCCCACAAGTGCCCGGTGTCCGTATGAGCACGCAGCGCCCCGGAGCGGTCTCCAGCGCCACCAGGTCCAGACGCTGTTTCTCCGTCAGCGGCACGGCCCCCTTCGCGTGGGTCAGCACCTGCACATAGGGCGGCACATCGCCCCGGCGGGTGATACGCTTCTCTTCGATGCGCACCCGCTCGGCAACCGCTCCTGGATGGGCCAGAGGTTTCACCGCCGATCCTCAGCGCAGCCCCATGGGGCCGACCCCGGGGGCCCCGCGCGTCATGGGTATCGGGAAGGTCATCGCCGGCGGCGGGGTCCCGTCCGCGCCACTCAGGGAGACGGTCTTGCGCGTCTTGCCGCGGGTGATGGTCATCTCGCGGCTGTCCACCTTCAGCAGCTTCCAGCCATCGGGCAGCTTCTCGCCCGCCTGCTTGTAGAGGGTCTGGTCGCCATACTCGATGACCGCCACCACACCGCGGCCCTGCATCCCGTAAACCTCGCGCAGCTGGAAGACTTTGGGCGCGGCGACAATCGGCAGGGTGCCCGGGATGCTCATACCCGCCAGGTCCTCACCCAGCGGCGGAAGCTGGGGCAGGCTTTCCTTGCGCTCCTGCTCCTTGCGCAGGGCTTCGCGGTCCAGGCGCAGCCGCTCCAGCTCGAGGCGGGCCTTCTCAATGCGCAACTGCAGCTCGAGATCGTTCGCCAGCGCCGAGGAGCTCATCACCGACATGCCGCTATAGGCGGGCGGGGCGGACTCCTGGTCAGGCTTCGCGTTTCCCGGTCCGTTCTGCTCCACCAGCGGCGCTTCGGCCTTCACTGGCTCGGCAACCGGCGTCTGGGCGCCATCACCCTCCCCTGCTGCTGCGATACCGGTCAGGCCAAGGAGAAACGCACCCACGAGATAATGCTTAACGAACGACATAGTAGCCCTCCATGTCCCAGGCACCGCCGGATATGGCGATCCTCAGTTCCGTGATTCGAACGCCCGGCTCCTCGAGCAGGCCCGCAACCTCCTCGAGCATCCCGGCCTTGCCCGCGGCCTTCCAGTCCCCTCGCTGATACAGCTCGCTGGTGGGCACCAGCTTGCTGTTCGGGAAGCTGACTACAACCGGCTTGTCCACGGTCATCTTGACACCGACTTCCTGCAGACGGCGGGCGTAGTCCACCAGCCGGGCGACCTGTTCCGTGGACACCGGAAGTGATGGTTGGTCGCTCGGTGTCGGGGGGGTGATAGTCCTGCCAGTCACCGCCTTGGCCCCATCGAGGCTGTACTCCACCGCCTCCAGCGGTGTTCCGGTTCGGGCCGCCAGGGCGCGCAGGCTGCCTCGGCCCACGTTGCTCCAGGTGATCGCGCAGTTGACCGTGTTGCACTTCATCCCCAGCATTTCCCATTCGGCGATGTAGGCCGGCGTCGACCGCAGCAGCTCGCCGGCGACGGCTGACAGCATTGTGGGGGTGGGCTTCTGCCAGTCGTTCCTCAACTGGGTCTGCAGCATGGCCCGTGCGCGGGCCCGCTGCTCCGCCATGGAGACCCGCTGTGCCTGCGCCTCCTGGTATTGTGACCATCCCCACCACCCGGCCGTACCCGCCACACCAAGCAGCAATACGGCCGCCCACTGCAGCCGGCGCCGGTCGCTGGTCACAAGGCGCAGCGTGGAGCGTTTCAGCTCATCGGCCAGAATCAGCTCGGCAAAGGGAACATCGGCCTCTCCTCCGAGCTGGGTGGCGACATTACCCAGCACCTCGAACCGGCCATAGCTCTGCAGGGTGTGTATCCGCTCCTGGATGTCGCGGAGGTCATCGGCCACCACATCGGTATCCGGCAGCACGACACCATCCCGCACACCAACCATCCAGTAGCGCCCGTCATCGAGGGACTCCACCAGGATGCAGTTCTTGACTACCGAGTTGGCCACCAGCGCCGCGGCGGATACCAGCTTTCCGTGGGATTTCAGCCGCCGCTCGTTGGCAACAAAACCGGCTACCTCGGGCGGTGCAGAGGCTGAGCGGCGTATCAGGACTCCATAGCGGGCCGCGCTCTCTTTCGCCAGCACATCGATCTCAGCCTGGTCACCCAGGTCGAGGGTTCGCCATACCAGTCCGGCGACATACTCCTTTTCGCCAATCCGAATCCGTTCCATGGCGTTTTACCGTGCGTCCGCGAGGCTCGGTTCCCGGTTCATGAGTACCGGGGTGATCAGTACAACGATGATGGTGTGATCGCGGGTGGCATTGCGCCCGCCACCCAGCAGCCAGTTGTTCGGCGAACCGGTGCCCTGCTTCTCGAGGTTGTCGTTGATCTGCTCGAATCCGGAGAGCGCCAGCACCTGGCCGGAGCGCATGACCACCTGCTCCATCATGGCGCGCCGGTCGTATTCGGGGGTCCGGATCGACTGCTCGCCCGAGCTCTGGGTGTCGAAGCCCAGCAGCGAGGAGAGCTCCACCATGTACTGCACCAGCAGCCGGTCATCCTCGAGCACGCGGGGCATTAGCGACATCATGAAGCCGGTGGTCACCTCGCCCGGCGTCAGGCTGGTGAGGGTCGTTCCCGTGTCGGCCACCTGCGAGGTCGTGACCTCCTTCAGGTAGGCCGTGGTGCGGGAGATCTCGAGGGGAACGGGGCGGTTGTTCAGCGTCGTGAGCGTGGCTGAGGTCAGCGTGGAGACGTTGCCCACCTTGGCGAGCGCGTCCACCACCAGGGAGGTGCCCGAAAAATCCCCGGAGAGCAGCGTTCCGTTAATCACGTTGTTTCCGCCGGTCACCAGCGCGTTGGAGGTGATGCCGAGGCTGATGTCGCTCCCGATGAGCTGCAGGGGATTCCAGGACACGCCCAGCCGGTCGGTGTTGCTCCGCGAGACGCTGAGCACCTTCACCTCGAAGGCCACCTGGCGGGTGAGGCTGGCGTTCTCCATCTCGATGTACTGCCCTACCCTGCGGATGACATCGGGGGCATCCGTCACCACGATGGCGCCCGATCCTTCCGAGGAGGACATCCGGCCCCAGGGGGAGAGCATCGATTGCACGCTCGAGACCACCGATTCCCAGGTGCTCAGCTTCAGACCCACCCGGGTGGACTGGGACGACTGGCCCTTCGATGTGCCGCCTGCGGACACCCCCGTCGAGTCATTGCTGCTCTCCGCGGTGTTCTGCGAACCGATGGCCGTGTTGTGCTGGAACTCGCCCGGCAGGACATGCAGGGTGAAGACCTTTGTGGTCATGCGGCGGAAGACGATCACCCCCTCCTCGTACTGCCAGGTCAGGTTGAGGCGCGAAGTCACCATGTCGAGGAAGTCCTTCAGCGTGCCGCTGTGCACGTAGCTGATCGCATCCCCTGCGGTGGCCACATCGCTCGCGATGCCGCGCGCTGCCGTGGTGCGCCCCGTGGCATCGGTGCTCGAACCGGCCTGGGTATTGAAGGTGCTGAACACGTCCGGCTCGATGCGCACCGGCACGCCGGTGGCTTCCGTCACCCGGCGGGCAATCATCGCAATGCCGATTGGGCGGCCGGAGGAGAGTTCCACGTTCCGCGTCAGGACTTCGGGCAGCTTCTCCCGCAGGGAGATCGGCTTGCTGGGCGCGACCCAGTACCCGGATTCGCGCACCAGCGCCGCCGGCTTTTCCCGGCCGCGCATATCCTGCAGCTCACGGGCGGCACTCGCGGCAGAGGCATCGATACTCTTCTGCATGATGGGGTCATTCGCACAGCCCCCGATCAGCGTGAGCGCACAGGTCAGGAGTGCTGTTGGCCAGATTCTCTTCATCAGCGGATCCTCAAAATACGCATGACTCGATTCCCGTCGTAGGCCTTCGCGCCGATGGGGCTCCCCGCAGCCTGCAGGGACTGCATCACCGCCTCGGTGGCCTGCACGAAGTCGCCGCCGAAACGCGCGGGCGCGGCCACCGGATAGTCGACAGAGAGATCCCAGACAAGGTGCCAGTCGGCTTCGTTCGCCCACGCCTCCAGGTTCTCCTTCAAGGTTTTCCGGCTGTCGAGCGTCCAGACACGCAGCGGGGTGATCTCGGGCGCAGGATCGGTGGACGGTGATGCTTCGGAGGCGTCGTCCGCCTTGAGTCGGGCATAAGTCTTCTTGAGCTGCTCGAGGTCCTGCTCGCTCCTGGACGGCTCTCCTGCCGGCGCGGAACCACCGCCCCCCGATCTGCTAGTTGTCGGTACCTCCGCGGCACTTCGACCACCGGTGAGGCTGATTCCGGAGGCCCTGAAGCTCGCATCCGCCGGGCGATATCTGTCCACGGCTTCGGCACCCGAGACCACACCCTCCGGGTGTCTCTCCTGCCGCAAGGCGACCCGGAGACGCTGGCCGGGATAGATGGTGTAGGGCGGCTTCAGGCTGTTCCAGGCGGCGAGCTCCCGATAGTCGCGCCCGTAGCGTTCGGCGATAGCCCGGAGGGTGTCACCCGGGCGGACTTCGTACTCCTGATGGTCAGCGACTCCGGGGAAGTTGGTGACAGGCGGTACAGGAGTCGCCGTGCGTGCGGGAATCGGCTCGGCAGCCACACTCTCCACGGCGCTCGCCGCGGTCACGTTCATCGTGGGCGACGGGTCACGCGAGGCAAGCGTAGCGACCGGGTTGTCGATCTGTACGCTGTAGCGCACCCCATCGCGGTCCACCACCTGCATGAGCAGGGGCATCGTCTCGAACTCGTAAACCCTGACCGTGGTGTCGGTCGAGGTGGCCTGGGTTTTCCAGTCCGGCTGCCGCATCGCCGCCCCGTTGCCCAACCGGACAATGGCGCTTTTCCCGTCGGGCGCGGACCAGAGATTGATGCGAAACGGCAGCAGCCCGCTCGACTTGCCCAGCGGGTAGGCCTTCCACTCGGAGCCCGGGGAGTGGTTGATGGCGTTCATCATGGCATCGCTCACCACGCCGGTATTGCGCACCGGGAGGGGCTGTGTTCCCGGCGGGTTCCCGGCCACCCGGACGTTGATCCGGGAATGCAGGCCATCCACGGGGTCCGCCGAGGTGCGCAGGAAGATGGTGACCGGCTCCGGCTTGCCCCGCAGAAAGATGCTCAGGTTGGTCTCCACCCAGGGCATCCGCACCGTGAGCAGGGCTGAGACCGGGTTCTCCTCGCTCGCCTGCTCGGCCGTCACCGCGTTGCCATTGCCTGAGTAGACCTTCTCGATAGGCCACGGGGCGCCGTTCTCACCGGTCACCATCACCGTGGTCGCGTACCCCAGTACCAGCTGGCCGACCTGCCCCGAAGCGCCGGAGGTCAGGTCGATGTTCAACGCCGTTCCGCGGCGCTGGGCCTCGCCGGACTGCTCTCCGTCGTTGCCTGCCTGCTGGGTGGCGTCATGCGCCTCACGGAACTGCCGGATCTGCTCGGGCGTCATCGGGAATACGGCCGACTGCGCCCGCTGGAACTCAATGTCATCCGTGGCCCACGCGCCACTGGCCAGCAGCGCGGCTATCGCCGCACTCAGGCCGGCACGCCTGAATGTCCTGTTCATGCGCCTCTCCGAGAGTCAAGTAACTGAGGTCGGGTGATGATGATCCCTTCGGGATTCGTCGCCAGGTCCGTGCGTTCAACCAGCACGCGGGCAACATAGGTTTTCGGTGCGTTCACCGTACGGCTCTGGAAGGTCAGAGTGAGCGGGAATTCCAGCTCCCAGGCGTACACCTGGCCGTTGGGGAGTACACCCTGGTGACGGATGATGGGCGCCGACCCCACGGTGGCCGTCACGACCAGCTGCCGCTCTACTACGTCCTTCATCAGCCCCTTGCGTTCCAGCTCCAGCTTCAGCGAACCAAAAGCCTCTTCAGTGAAGTAGCGGGCGTTCCGGGCGAACTGTCGGCGAAAGTTGACGTAGTCGAAGGTGAACGTCTCGCTGAGGGAATTGGTGACGTAGCTCGACACGGCCCGGTTGGTCAGCATCGGCTGGGTCAACGGCACCACGGGGGTCATCCGGCCCTGGGCATCGACCGTGAAATACCGGGTCTCGATTCCGCTGTTTGTGATCGCGACTACGGCGCCCACCGCAGAGAGCAGGGCGGCTGCACTGGTGAGGGTCGATATGATCAACAGCCGGCGAAAGCCGTACAGGACAGCCTCAACCCGCTCCCGGGGGACGGCCTGGTCTTCCATGGCCATGCATAGCTCCGTGAATGAAATTTACTATCGTGGACACGGTAAAACACAATTGATGTGCGGTCAAGATGAAATCTCCGCTTGACCGCGCTCTCATAATTAGTACATATAATGTTATTATATATTATATATTATTATTCAACTTAACAGATGGCACTATGATATATGCTATATGGGCGCAGGATTCCGTGGCATGAAACGACCTCTACGCTTCGCAGGCTGGGCCGCGGGTGGGCTGATGGCTTTGGCCTCCAGCCTTTACTGGAGTGCTCATTTCTACCTCCCCGAGGAGGCGCGAGCCGCCTACGAAGCTGCCGAATCGAGTCTTTGGTACGAAGCAGGATCGGCGCGCTCCGCACCCCCGGTGTACGTTTTCGTTGAACCTGGCTGCAGCTGGTGCCAACAGGCCTATGTGCGACTGATGGAGTTGACAAGCCAGGGACGGATCTCGGCTCGATGGATTGTGGTGGGCGATCCGGACAAGACCGATCACCTGAAACAGATCAGCCACTGGCTTGGGGCGCGCGAAGGAAGCGATGCGCTTCCGCAGCTGCTCGCGGAGGACCTACCGGAAGTATCGGGCAACCTCCAGCTGGCAGCCCATCTGCTGCGACAGAACAACCTGGCGTTCAGGACCGCGCTGGGGGGGCTGCAACCCGCGACCCCCTTGTGGGTCTACCGCCGCGGCAAGGACGGTCAGTACATGCGCCTCCTCGGGCTCCCTGAAGGGGCGCTATGGGAAACCTTCCTGACCGAAGCGACCCAAGCGGCCACTCCCAACGCAACGATGCGGACCGTCGAGTGATGCAAAATGACTGAATCATTACCTGAGAAAACAGCGAACTATCCAAATCTTTATGCTCCCAACCGCGCTCGAAACAGGGCTCAGCGTGGGCACGGATAGGACACAAAACGGAGCGCGAAACGGACCTAAACGGCTCCGAAACGGTTAATACAACAACCGTTAGCAATGCCTGAGACGGTGCGCAAGGAGCGCACTTTGTGAATCCGCAAGGAGGCTGTGTGAACGAACGACTCCAGCATGGGGTGTGCCTGTTCGACGATCCGCGAAACCCGGCCAGCGGGGTCGTCTCTCTCGGAGGGGAACCAAGAAGGGTGGCCGGACTGCAGGATCTGGACACGGCTGCCATCTGGTGGACCAATATCCCCTACGATGTCTTTCGCACCCAACGATTGTTCAATTTCGCCAACCTGCGGTCCGATCAGCTGCTGCGCAGCCGCATGGCCACGCTGCTTGCTGAGCTGGGCCTGAGTCACGCCCCTCTACCGACCGCGGCCGGCGTCCTGGAGCGGCTGATGAACCGGGTCCTGCGCCTGATGCGGCAGCTCTACGGCATCGACTGCGGCGGGCTGCGGCGACTCGACTGGGAATTCCGGAAGCACATCATGCCGAGCGGCCGTCGACTGGATGGTCCGCTGGCCGGTGTGCAGGCCTCCGCCAAGGATGCCCACCAATACTTCAACACCGCCGCCGGCCGGCCGCCGTCGGGCTACAGCGCACGCTCCTATGTCATGCCGCGGCTGCCGTACGCACGGGCCCTGCTGTCGCTGCCCTGTCCCGATCCGCGCTCCCACTGGGAGCTCGTCACCTTCAAGACCGACGCCAGGCTGACCCCCGGAAACCTTCCGGCCCCGCTCTCGGAAAATCGGGCCGCCCTGGTGCGCGTGAACATCAAGGACATGGCTCAGGAGCTGTTCAACATTGCGCCGTTCACCCGCCGGGACGGACGCCGGAATGTGGTCGAGCGACTGTGGTGCACCCTACCGGAGGCGCTGGCCTATGCCGAACACGCCGAGGTATGGGTCGGCCGAGCCTGGATCGGGGACCTGGCCCCGATAGCACCGCGCCTCGCCCTGCCCCCCGATAACCTGGGATTCAGCTTCAGCGCCGGGATCATCGCGGAAAACCAGATCTTCGCCATCAGCGGCATACCTTCCGGCGCGTCGAATGGGCTGGAGCCCATTGCAAGCTACCTGCTCTCCTACGACCGCATCTACCTCATGCGGCTCGCGCGCCGATTCTATGATGAGGGTTTTCATCCCATGTCCCATGGCTGCATGCATGTGGCGCTCAGCCTCAACCAGGCCGACATCGACGCGGCCGATGCGCTGGCGGTGGAGATGGGTCTCGAGCCGCCCATGAAGGCGCTCACCGGTGCGCAAGCCCACCGGTCCGACCTGGAGAACATCTATGGGTAACGCGCATCTGAAGCTGGACGATTGGCTGCACCAGACCTACGTGGCGCGCAACGTGCTCTCCAAGGCCAAGATGGCAAGCGACGGAGAGGGACTGATGGCCCTGGATGATGTGGCGTTGCTGCCGTCAGCCGATCAGCCCGCGGCTCTCCGCAACTGGCTGGAAGAGCGTTCTGACGCACCCGGCAAAACCGAGAAATAGGAGCCCCCCGTGATGTCACTGGCCGATTCGCTGTTTGATTTCGCCGAAGGGGTTTCCCGCCGGATGCTGTCAGGCATCAAGGGCCGCATGTCTGACTGCTGCCCACTGGAGACCCGTTACAATGATCACACCCTGGTAACCCGCTACAACGAGCTGGTCACCGTGATTGAATTCCGCGGAACCCGGGAGCTGGTGGGCAAGCGCGAGTTCGAGGATCGAATCGAATCACTCCAGACGTTGCTGAACGGAGTGCTGGAGCGGTCATACCAATCGCTGCAGATGGTGCTCGGATACAACATCCGTCCCATCAGCGACCTGCTGAACCAGCACTACGAACTGGCCCGCCGGACGGCACGCAACATTGGTCTCAACATGGAACTGGTCGAGGAGCTCATCCAGGGCGACATCGAGGCTAACGCACCCCACTGCAATGCCTGGCAGTCCTATCTCGTGCTCACCACAAGCCCCACCCTGCTGCCCAAACCCACTCACAAGAAAGCCACCGAACGCCAGGCCCGGCGGACCCAGGGGCTGCTGGTTCGAGAAGGAGATCAGGCGGCACCCGTTCTGGCCGGCTTGCCCGAAGTCTACTCGCAGCACAAGGCCGTACTCGATACCCTGCTGCAAAAGCTCGACCGGAACCTGGGCTTTCAGGTGCGGGCGCTCGAAGTCCATGACGCGCTCCGCGAGGCGGCCCTGCTCATGGACCCGTTTGGCCTCTCTCCACGCTGGCGACCGTCTCTGCCGGGTGACCCACTCCCCGCGCGGGAGACCCGCAATTCCGCGCGTCTCTATCATCCGCTGCCGGGTGTTCAGATATTCAAGCACCAGGCTGCCAAGCATGGCTATCTGTTCAACTACGGGCGCAGCTGGTACGCCCCGGTGCAGATGGTGCTTCCGCAGCAGGAGCCGGAATCCTTCGCCCAGTTGCTCCAACTCGTCCCCAAACACATCCGCTGGCGGCTATCGATCTCCCTCCAGGGTGGACGGGATCTGTACCTCAACAAGGTTAAGTCCCGCCGATTCTGGGCCACCCTGCTCAAGATCACGAACAGCAACAACAACGGCGCCATCATCGAATCGGCCGATACGCTCATGGATCTGGTGCGCAACGGCGAACAGCTCTGCGGCCTCCGCCTGGGCGTTGTAGTGATGGGTGATAGCCGGGAGCAGGTGGAGGAGGATGTCCACCGGATGGCCCGGGCGCTCCAGGCCTGGGGGCACTGTGACACGGAGATGGAGTACGGCGATCCCGTCTGGCTGTCCGTGGCCGGTCTCCCGGGCATGGATTCCCCCGGCGTCGGGAACACGCTCATCGCGCCTATCAAAGAGGCCGCCACGATGTTGCCGGTGACCGTCTCCTCCAGCCCCTGGCCCATCGGCCGCGGTGCGTTGTTCCGCCTGTTCGACGGGACCCCCTACCCCTACATGCCCGGCACCAGTCTGCAGCACGCCAGCGTCGAGCTGACCTTTGCAGCCCAGGGTGGCGGCAAGTCGGTCCACAACAACAGCCTGAACCTGATGCACGTGCTGTTCTCCGGGGCAGAACAACTGCCGCGCCAGGCGATCCTGGATATTGGTCCCTCCTCCAAGGGCTACATCGAACTGCTCGAGCAACTGCTCCCGCCAGGCCGGCGCCACCAGGTACTGCACAAGACCCTTCAGAATCGCAAGGAGGATGCCATCAATCCGTTCGACACCCAGACGGGTTCACGCTATCCGACACCGCGGGAGTTCAGCTTCCTGGTCAACTTTCTCTCCATCGTTTTCACGCCCAATGGAGCTGCCGAGCCACCCAAAATGGCCCCGGAAATCGTGCAGCGGCTCATCCAGGAGGTCTACCGGCACTTCGATGAGGTGGCGCCCAAGCGATATGAGCCCGGACTGGAACCCGCGCTTGACGAACTGATTTCGGCCCGTTTCCCGGAGCTACTGGAATCCGATGGGACTGGCCGCTACCCACCGCTCTGGGATGTGGTGGATCGGCTCATGTCGTCAGGCTATACGGAGGAGGCAGGACAGTTGCAGTTGCACGCCGTACCCCTGTTGTCCGACCTCGGCAGCATCCTGCATGAGTCCAAGACCCTGAAGAACATCTACGGTCAGGTGCCCTACGAGAACAGCAACATGTCGCTGCTCGACTTCATGAAGACCATGCTGCACTCCGTGGTGTCCGACTACGCGATCCTGACCGCCCCGACCCGATTCAATCCAACCGAGGCCCGCATCGTCGCCCTGGACCTCGGGGAGGTGGTTCAAACGGTCGGTGAGGCCGGCATCAAGCGAGCGGGACTCATGTATCTCCTGGCCCGCCACGCCATCGCCCGGGATTTCTACTTCAACGAGCAGGAAACTCAGGGTTTTCCTGCACACCTCCGCGAATACCACTTCAACCGTCTGCGCGCCAGCCGGGGGGAGAGCAAACGACTGTTCATGGATGAGTTCCACCGATTCGCCCGGCTGGCCTATGCCGTTCGGCAGGTGGAGCTCGACGGCCGCGAAACCCGCAAGTACAACGTCCAGGTCGCGCTCAGCTCCCAGTCGGATGAAGACTTCGGGGAGGTGATGAAGGAGCTGACCTACTCGTTCTTCGCTCTCGGGGTGAGCAACGAGAAGGTCCGGGCCCGCCTGGTGAAAAACCTCGATCTCAGTGACGCGGCCGAGCAGGCTCTGCGTCATGATATCCAGGGCGCCGGCTCCAAGGGGGCCAGCATGCTGGCCTGGTTCCGCACCAAGCAGGGCAACTTTGCCCAGGCGGTTTACGCCACTCACGGTCCCGTCAAGCTCTGGGCCCTGTCCACCACGCCGATCGATGCTCTGCTGCGGGATCGGCTCAAGGACCGCCTGGGTTACCTGCGGGCCCTGCGCATCCTCGCCAAATGGTACCCGGCCGGGACAGTCACCCCGGAATACGAGGAGTACATGGCCAGCCCCGGCGCTGTCGGCAGCCGGGCATTCCTCGAGCAACTGGAGGAGAAGCTCTACAAGGACGCCGCGAAATCTCTTCGTTGACACCCGTCAACATCGGGGTATCCTATGGCCATGTCGAACGGAAACGCCAAACCTTCACCCGCGGCACTCTCTGATGAGGATCGCGCTGAACGGCGCCGTCAGCAGCTGGCCGAATCCCAGCGGCGCCGGCGCCAACGGCTGCGTGACGAGGGAAAGGCCGGCATCAAGCTGGAAATAAGCCGACAGGCCCATGCGCGCCTGAAAAGCCTGGTGAAGCGCCACAGCCCACCGGGTAGCCCCCTCACCCAGCGCGAGATGCTGGAGCGGCTGATTCAGCTCGCCCACGCCGGCCGGATTCCCGACGAACTCCTTGATGGCAAAACCCCGCCGCGCCGGCGGCGGGGATAACCCCTACCTCATAACACGAGAGAATCGGCAAAATCGTAGGCCGGCGCAATGGCCCGGGGAATTGCCGCAGCGCCCCGGGCCACGCCGGTTTCCTCAGCCGGTATGCTCAGCGCCTCCCTGATCTCCCGCAGAAAAGGCGAGGGGCTCATCCGGTGGGTCTGCCCATAGAGCAGACGGAAATCCGCGTGGGAGAGATAGAGGTGCTTGCGGGCGCGCGTGAGGGCAACGTAGAGCACCCGGCGCTCCTCCTCAACCTCTTCGGCGTTCTCGGCCTGCCCGGGGCAAATCCCGTCCTCGAGGGCGGGGAGAAACACCGAGTCGAACTCCAGTCCTTTCGCGGCATGGATGGTCATGAACTGCACCGCGTCGGTCTGCTGCCCTTCCTCGATGCGATCCATGGCCAGGAGCGCGAGGTCCTCGAGCACCTCCAGGATGTCCCTCCCCTCCTCCGCCTGCTGCTGGATGTGGGTGAACAGCTGCTCCACGTATCCCCGGCGACGCTCAAAGGCCTTGTCCTGTTCGCCCTGACCTTCGCGATCCTTGCAGGCCTTGCGGGTGGCCTCCTGCAGGTGGGTCTCCCACATGATCCACAAGTTGTCCGCCGCAGCGCTGTTGTTGCGCAGCGCCAGTCCCAGCGACTCCAGATCGGCAAGCAGGCCATCCACCCGCTCCCCGATCTTGCCGCCTTTCTTCGCCCGATCATCCAGCACCTGCCAGGCGCCCTGCTCGATGGCGTGCATTTCCTCACGCACTTTTACCGCTGATACGCCGATTTTCACCGCATCGAGCAGCCGCAGTCCGGCAAGGGAATCGTCCGGATTGACCGCGAATCGCAGCATGGCGAGGGCATCCCGGATCTCGCGCCGGCCGAAGAACCCGGTGTCCCCCACCACCACGTAGGGGATCCGGGCATTCAGAAAGGCACGCTCGAGCTCCTGCTTCACGCCGCGGTTGCGGTAGAGCACCGCCATGTTCTGTAGCGCATGCCCCTCATCCTGCAGCGCCCGGACCTGCACGGTGATGGCGTCCGCCTCCATCCGATCGTTCGGATAGCAGCTCAGGACCGGGCGGGCAGAAAGCGCCCGGTGGGGGCTGCCCGCCTCCATGTCGACGGTGTCCATCCGCTCCTGCATCGCCCCGGCCAGCCGGTTGGCCGCCTCGACGATGGGGCCTGTGGAGCGATAGTTGACGGCCAAATCCACCACCCGGGCCGAGGGGTAGTGCTTCTGGAAATCGAGGATCACGTTGATGTTGGCGCCCCGGAACTTGTAGATGCTCTGGCGGAAGTCGCCCACCACCCCGATGTTTCCGTGAGACTCCACCAGCGCATCGACAATCTCCGCCTGGACCGGGTTGGTATCCTGGAACTCATCCACCATCACGTAGCCGAAGCGCCCCTGCAGCCGACCCCTCGCCGAAGGACTCCGCCGCAAAATTTCAGCCGAGAGCACCAGGATGTCGTCGAAATCCACGCCGTTGTTGGCCCGACAGCGTTTCTCATAGATCTCCCAGACCCGGACAGTGAGCTGCTCAAAGGTCTCACGGGAGCTCCCCGGACGAATCCCCTTGCGATAACTGGCCGGACGGTATCCCCATGCCCGGGCCCGCCCGATCTCATCCTTGAAATCGGCCGGCTTCCAGCCCTCTTGGCGAATCTGCTGACGATCGGACTCCGCCAGTTCTTTCAGGGACTCCTTCAACAGCGCTGTGGCGTCATCGTCATCAAGCACCACCAGCCGCGAGAGGCCCAGCACCGGCTTGGCATAGGGCCGGAGGATCTGCCGCAGCGCAAAGGCATGAAAGGTGGCCGCGGTGACCCGGTTGGCCGCCTCCGGGCCCACCATCCCGCGTAAACGCTGCCGCAGCTCGCCGGCCGCCTTGTTGGTGAAGGTCACCGTGAGGATCGCCTCCGGAGGAACCCCCTCGCGGATCAGCCAGGCTGCGCGTCGTGTCATGACGGTGGTCTTCCCGGATCCGGCACCCGCCAGGATCATCAGGGCGCCGTCCTTGTGCTGCACGGCCTGCAACTGGCCGGGATTCAATCCCTTGAGGATGTTGTCCATGTTCCCGCCCTCGTCACCACGGATTGCCGAAATGATGAATAATGGTTAGCATATACCTTGTAGCATCATAATTCCTTGGGCGAGGAAAGTCATGCCGCATACATTCGATCTGCGGGAGCTGGGGACGAACCACCACCTCTCCATGCTGACGCTGGAGCAGCAAGGCATCCTGCTACGCTTGCTCAGCCATGGATGGAGTCCACCCAACGATGGTTGGATTCCGGATGACGACCGAACCATCAGCGACCGGCTCCGCCTCCCCGGAGGGGTCTGGCAGGAACTGAAACCTGTGCTGCTCGATGCCGGGGTTCTCATCTCTAACGGGATCCACCTCCAGCTTCCCCAGGTGAGCGCGATCCATCCGGCGCCGGCCGTGACCCCGGAACCGGATCTATTCGGTGATTTCCCGCCCTCCCCCACCCTCACTCACCGGGAATGGGATCGACACTTCGGCGAGGTTTTCTGGCCCGCGGTCTGGCTCAAACGCGACAAGCACAATGCCCGCAAGGCATGGGCGCAACTGAAGCCCCGCACCGTCGCGGAGGGCCAACAGCTGCTGGACGCCATCATGACGGGCGTCCGCGAATACACGGCTTTCCTTCGCCGCAACCCCGACCATGCGGTGAAGTACCCGCAGGGCTGGCTGTCAGGACGACGCTGGGAGGATGAACATGGGCATGGCCAAGAGCAGAATGCCGACCGCTGCAACGCGGTCGAGCGCGTCAAGCGCGCCGTTCGGGATCGTCGAACCCACCAGGAGCCCATCGAGGCTGAATACCAGATCGAGCCCGGCCACCCCTAGCGGAACGCTCACCACCGAGGAGTTGGAGCATGTCTGGTTGGAGATGGCCCGCCTCTATCGTGCCCGCTGGACGAACGAGTACGGGCTGCCTGGCGAGGAGGATTTCGCGCACTGGCTCTCCGAGCTCAACCGGGCAGGCATCGACCATCTCACCTGTCGGAAGGTCGTGCGGTATTGCACCCACCAGCGGCCAGCCGAACGACCCGATCAGGCCGGGTGGCCTCCCCGGTTGCCGGAATTCATAGCCATCGCCATGCAGCTGCTCGTCAAGGGGCTGCCCAGCCCGCGGGAAGCCCTCCAGGAGGCCATCCGTGCTACCGGGCGTTGGGGCGACTTCCCGTGGAGCCACCCCGCGGTCCACCTCGCCGCCCTGGACGTGGGCCGCTCGGCGCTTACCCGGGAGGGCACCGCAGTGCTGGAGCGCCGCTTCAGCGAGGCCTACCTGCCGCTGATCGCCCGGGTGAGGAGGGGTGAGTCCCTGCAGGCGCCCGTACCCCGGGTAGAGCCGGCCTGCCGACAGTCACATCAGGGGATGCCGGCCAAGGAAAAACGAAACCGGCTGCAGGCCATCCGGGCGCTGATCCACCAGGCCAGCCGACACACAAACTGAAGAATTCTCCCAAAATGGGGGATAATCACCGCCGCGCCGGAGGCGCTGGCTTTTGGAAAACAACCAGGGGGACAACCCCCGTTTCAGGGAGCAAGGAAGATGAAACGAACCGTTAGCGCGGCGACTGTCGCCACATTCACCCTCCTCCTCGGCTGCGCCACCAGCCCGGACAAGCTGCCCACGGCCTCGGTCTCCAGCCTGGAGTACCGGGACTACAGCTGCGAGCAGGTCGCCATGGAGCTGGAGCGGGTCACCGGCCGGGCCAACGAGCTCCACGGCACGCTGAAGAAGAAGGCGGACAACGATACCGCGCAGATGGCCGTCGGCATGCTGCTCTTCTGGCCCACCCTCTTCTTCCTGGAGGGCGGCGACGGGCCGGAGGCCACGGAATACTCCCGCCTGAAGGGCGAGCGGGAGGCCCTCGAGAAGGTAGCCGTGCAGAAACAGTGCGGCGCAACGGTGCCCACCGTCCGGGACGTGCCGGCCGAGGAGACCGCCACCCCCCCGCCGCAGGAGGCTTCCACACCTGCTGAAGCGGGGTAGCCCGGCGAACTCAACGCCCACCATCAAAGAGAAACCGCCTTCGGGCGGTTTTTCTTTTGGCAAGCCTTGGAGCACCCAAGCCTCGGATCACCAGACATCCGTCCGCCCGACCCCTTTCCGCAGCAGATCCAGCACACCATCCAGCTCATCCAGCGAATTGTAGGAAATGCTGAGGCGGCCCTTGTTACCCTTCCCGTTCTGGATCTCCACCCGATTGCCCACCAGCTCGCTCAGCTGCGATTCGAGATGGGCAAGTTCGGAATCCTTCCCGCCTCCATGACCTTCCGGCTTTCCCCGGCCCAGCGTCTTCACCTGCCGTTCGAGCATGCGCACGGACCAACCGCGGGCCGCCGCCTCGCGCCCGAGTCGGGTCTGGTGGGGTTCCGGCACGCTCACAAGCACCTTTGCGTGCCCCAGGTCCAGGGCCCGATTGTCTACCAGCCCGAGCACCGGCGGTGACAGTGAGAGTATCCGGATGAGGTTGCTCACAAACGGCCGTGAGCGGCCCAGGGCCGTGGCAATCTCGTCATGGGTCAGCAGGAAGTCATCCGCCATCCGGGCCACTGCCCGGGCCTCCTCCACCGGCGAGAGGTCACTGCGCTGGATATTCTCCAGCAGGGCCACCTTGGCGGCCTGCTCGTCGCTGTAGCGCCGAACCAGGGCGGGAATCGTGGCAAGGCAGGCCAGCTGCGCCGCGCGCCAGCGCCGTTCCCCGGCCACGATCTCGAAACGTCCGCCGGCGATGGGCCGCACCACCACGGGCTGCACGACATCCATCTCCGCGAAGGAGTCCGCCAGTTCCTGGAGCTCCTCCGGGGGGAAGTGAGTGCGCGGCTGGAAGCGCCCCGGCTCCAGCAGATCGAGGTCCAACTGTCGCAGTTCCGTGGCTACCTGCATGCGTGGTTCCTCACGTTCCACGTAGAACGTCCGGGGGGATGCCCTACCTCGAGACACGAGCCACCAGTGTCCGACGTTCCACGTAGAACGTTGGACGATATCCACCCGTCTCGGTGCCGATTTTCGCTCGACCGCCCCATCGCAGCCCTACCTCAAAGCACGAACACCCTACCTCTAAACGCGAATCCTGCGGGAGTCTTCCCTACTCCATAACACGAGCTATCAGCCCTCGACACCCTGATTTCGGGCATTTTTGATCCAAAATTCAGCGGCCATATTTTATTTTAGTGGCAGTCACTTAGATTGATTTCGCCCATGTGGGAACTCAGTTCCCACCTGCGGTCACCCAGACCCCTTCCCTCGCTTCAGGCGATGCCGGATGGCTGCCCGCAGGATGGCGGACTGGACGCCCTCCATCATAGGGTCCTGCCGTCTCAACAGTGTGATGGCTGACTCCAAATCGTTGGTGATTCCAGTAATGTCGATTTGGTCCACCACCATGCCGCGGGCCTCCCGGAGATCCTCTCCCAGGCCCACGGTGCTGAGCCCGGGATCCGTCTCAAGCAGAGACAGCACCGCCTCCCGGACCCAACGGCTTTTTCCTCGCGGACCCTGCTCCGCCTTGGCCACCTCGCGCATCTCGTCCCGCAGCGACCGCGGCAGCTTGAATGTGGTCTTGCTCAAAGGGATTTCTCCAGTTCGGTGAGCACCCGCTTCCAGGCCTCCGCCACGCTCGCCGGGTCATCCCAGTCGGTGTCCTCCAGGACCGCTTCGGGAACACCGATGCGTTCGATGATGGCCTGCACCAGGCGGGTATTCTTCACGCTACCCAGCCGGACGGTTGTCGCGGGACGCCCTCTCCCCTGCTTCTTCACAACCTGCTTGGGCGCCGGGGACGGCGGCTGCTCGCGATCCCCCGCCGCTGCATTGGTAATGGCGGCCGCACGCTCCTCGGGATCGTCCATCACCGCGATCTCCGCCGCCCGGGCAATGCTGGTCAGCTTCCCGGCCTCCACGGCCTCCCGGACATCCTGCGGCCCACGCAGGATGGCCAGGTAGCGATTAGCCTGGCGCTTGGTGAGCCCCATGGCCGTCGCCAACTGGCTGCCGGTGATCTCCGTTCCCAGTTCCACCTCCAGTTCTTCCAGGGCGCCGGCAATGTTGGCCAGGGTTTCGGGGAGCGTCAGGTCCTCGCGCTGCATGTTCTCGATGAACTGCAGCATCCGGAGATTCCTGGGACGGATGGGAAGAATGATCGCGGGGATACCCTTCTTCTCCGCGATGACCGAACCCCAGTACCGCCTGTGCCCGGTGATAATCCGGAACCGGTTGCCGTGCCGATACACTGTAATCGGCTGCTGTACGCCGTGGGGCTTGATGGTGTCTGCCAGGCTCTTCAACCCGCCGAGCACCACCATCTTCCTGTCGTCCGTCTCCTCGATCCGCTCCAACGGATGGATATCCTGTCCGGCCGTCCCGATGAGGGGCGCCACATCCTCCATGGTGATGCCCATCCGTCGCGGATTGTCGGGATCCTCGTCTACCCGGTCGATGGGGATGACCTCGACATTGAGCTCGCCCACCTGCTCGTGGCCACTCTGGATCAGGGCTGATATCCCCTGGTTGAGAGGACCGCCACCGAATCGCTTCCGCTTGGTTGTTGCCATGCGCTACCTCCCCTCGCCGAGCAGCTTCTGTTGGATAGACCGGCAGAAGGTTTCCGCCTCGATTCTTGCGGGATCCCGTTCTGAGAGATCGAACACCGATTTGGGCCTGGCCTGCGGATGCTGAGGCGGTTCATCCACAGGCCAGTGATCCGCCTCGGCAAAGGCAATCCGCTCATGCAGGGGCGCCGCCATGAACGGCGAGACGGAAGCGTCGTTGAGCAGGGTGTCCAGCATCCCCTCGTGCAGCGCCACGTGTCTGAATAGGTTCGGCAGGATGCCCAGGATCTGGAGCGGGTCCTGCTCGGTGCGCTTGCGCTGCTCCCGGCGCCAGAGCTGCATCATGCCATAGAGCCCTTCGATGGACTGCGGCTCGAGCTTGACGGGGATGACCAGACCGCTCGCGGCCCGTACGGCGCTGATCGTCAGCGGCCCCTTGCTGGGCGAGGTGTCGATGATGCAGACCTCATAGCTCTCCTGCACCTCCGGCAGCCCCAGGAAGAGACGCAGGCGGTCGTGGACGCGGTCCACCACCTCGTCCGCGGAGACCAGCTCGATGGAGCGCAGCTTGTCGCCCTCCCCGGGGATAATCTCAAGCGTCTCCCAGGGTGTCGGGTAGGGATAGACCTTTCCCTGGTAGTAAATGTCGGCGCTCGAGCTGCGCCCGCTCCAGGTCTCTTCGGTGTCCTCCGGATCGAAGTCATCCTGGAGGGGAGGCGCAATGCCATCGGGAAGGGACGGGTCCATGTCCATCTTCAGGAATCGCTGGGAAAGGTTGCACTGGGGATCGAGATCGACCACCAGCGCCCGGACGCCCGCCCGCCCGAACCACTCGGCCAACAGCCGGGAGATTGTGGTCTTTCCCACGCCGCCCTTGTTCTGCACCACCGCTACGATCTTCACAAAATGGCCTCCTTGGCAATATCGTATTGCTTCGCGGAATCATAGCCTAACAATACGATATTGCAAACCGGCGGAGCCTCGACTATATTCGAGCGTGAGTCATTGCAACCGAAGGCCATCCGGGTTTTTTCGGATCGAAATTCAAGCGATGAATTTCTCAGTGCCGACGCGGGGTTGCAGAGAAAATACTCAGGTGGGAACTCGGTTCCCACCCTACGCCACAAAGGGGGCAGAACATGGCCAGGTCGAACAGCCAGGTCGAGAGGATTAAGCAGCTGCACGAACGGCATCTGCACCGCTCCGCAGAGAAGACCGAAGCAGAAAGCTCCTCCACCCCGCGCAGCGCCAAGGTCCTTCAGCTGCCGATCTGGTCCGATGAGCGCCGCGGCGTCCCTAACGACCTGGTTCGCTCCGCCCTGTTCTCCATCGCCAACCGGAGGGCGAAGCGCGCCTACCTCCGCAACGCCGAAATCGCTGCGCTCGGTTCCATCGTGGTCCGCTACACGGGCGAGCAGCTGACGCAGCTCGACGAGGACGTCTTCCTGCAGATCGTCCATATGGCCCGGCTTTCGCCGCTGGGCGACAGTGTGGAGTTCACGGCCCACGGGATGCTGAAATCGCTGGGGTGGACCACCGACGGCCGGGCCTACGACCGGCTGCGGGAATCCATCCAGCGGCTGAAGGCCACCGGCCTCGAGGTCCACAACCAGAAGAACGGATACTCCGGTTCCATGATCCGCGATTTTGCCTGGCAGGAGATGGACGGGAAGAGCTCCCGCACCTGGAAGGTCCGCCTCGAGCCCCGGATCATTGCCCTGTTCGGCCTGACCAGCTACTCCCAGATCGACTGGGAGCAGCGCCTGCAGCTCAGCGGTCCGCTCGCCAAGTGGCTCCACTCTTTCTACTACACCCACCGCGAGCCCCTGCCGATGAAAGTGGCCACGCTGCACCGCCTGTGCGGGTCGACGGCAAAGCAGATGTTCAAATTTCGGCAGAACCTCCGTGAAGCGCTCGGTGAGCTGCAGTCCGTCGGATTCCTCGAGTCCTGGCGGATCGTGGCCGATTCGGATCTCGTACAGGTTCGCCGCGCCGGCCGGGAACCGGCGCTGAAGGACTCCTGATTTCGTTCGCGTCTTGAGGTAGGGCACAGCACGCCAACCACCCAAGTAGCGTTTTCCTGCTCGTGTCTTGAGGTAGGGGAGGGCGCCCACTCCCCACCGGCACGCCTCGTGTTTTGAGGTAGTCCATCCGAACATGGCTCTGCACGGCAGGCCGGCAACAGCACGAAAGGGCCTGTGTGCAAGCGGCATTCGCTGAACTGGAAGTGTTACGACGGCGGCTGCCATCCTTGCGCCGTTGAGCAAGGACTTGTTCTGTGGCCGCTCACGCTTGAGGTCGCATCTCGAATGAGCGTGTTTTGAGGTAGAGCCCGTTCGGGTTTTGGAGTAGGGGAGGGCGAGCCTTGGAGTAGGCACCCTCGTGTCAAGAGGTTTGCCCGTTCGTGTTTAGAGGTTGCCGGCGTTTTCTCGTGCTCGATTATTTTCACTTCGCATCAACAGGTTACATCCATAACGTTCTTCCAGTAATCTTTTTTTAATCGGTTCTAATCATTATCTAAGAACGGCTTTTTTACATTCCCCCCAAAAAAAAACACATCAACTCTCGCACTGGCTTTCGCGGAAATCGCCCCAGCACACACTCCTGATCCCTCCCGACCCCCCTATAGGCTTCGCCACATACGTAGGGACAGACTTTTCCCTTTTTTTGGCCCCCTCGCTGGCGGATGCTGGAGGCGATCCGGCGACCGGGTTATGAGTTCTTCGCTGCCCGGATGCGAAATGCGGAACTCGCCCCAGCAGACCCCCCAGAACCCCCCCGACCCCCTATAGGCTTCGCCACATACGTAGGGACAGACTTTTCCCTTTTCTCGGGGATCCTTCGGAGATCTGGATACTCAGGTTTTTATGTGGCTATAATGCCCATGGTAACAATTTGCGCAGGTGTGAACATGTTCATCGGACGAATCGACAACCAGGCAGGGAGGCAGACATGCCATCACAGGGCAAAAAGAAACGCCCTGTCGTTCGGGACCTTGGGCGAGGGACGAACGATCAGGGCGCGAGTGCTTTCGATAACGTTTGTGATGCAGAGCATAACGAATGTGAGCCGACTGGTCAAATCAGTCTGGGGTTACTGCAACAGGCATCATCCAGTGCGCAGCACCCCGATGATCCCGGATATCGGGAAGCGGCCCGTTACCATGACCCCGCCCGATTCGGTTTTTTTTCTGTCCTGTGGCTCGATGCAGCCCGTGGCCGGAAGCGCCAGGCCAGCTACAAACTCTCGGTGATGCAGGAAGCGATGGAGTGTCTTCCCAGGGACACAGATGCCTGGATTTCCCAGGGCGAGTTCACCCGTCCCAACCGCCAGGTGGTGAATCTGGCCCGTATCCGCGTCTGCTGGGTGGACCTGGATACCTACAAGACCCCCTATGGCGAGTATTCACCCGACCAGGTCACCCGTGCGGTTCTTCTTCATCTCTCCGACCTGAACCTCCCTCTCCCGACCCATGTGCTCTTCTCCGGCCGCGGCTTGCAGATCAAGTGGGTGCTGGAGCGGCCCATCCCATCCGAAGCACTGCCGCGGTGGAACGCGGTGCAGCGGCATCTCGCAAAATCGCTGGAATCGTTCGGCGCCGACCTGGCCGCCAAGGATGCCTCGCGTGTGCTGCGCGTAGTGGGCAGCGTCAACACGCGCAGCAGCCAGCAGGTCCGGGTAGTCTGGTCCAATGACGAACTCGAATCCTGGGACTTCGACCTGCTGGCTGAGGAAGTTCTGCCGCTGAGCCGTGAAGTCATCGCCGCAAAGCGCGATCAGCCCAAGGGTCAGGTGGTGCTCGTCCCGCGCTGGCGCTCTCGGGAGGAGGGGAGGCTTCGCTTCAGCGCCAACCAGTTGTGGTGGGACCGGCTGGCTGACCTGCGCCATCTGGCGCTGCTCAGGGGCTGGGATACGGAGGAGGGCGTCCCCCAGGGTTATCGGGACGTCTACCTTTTCCTGTCGTCCGTGGCCCTGTCATGGGCGGTCCCACAACCCCGTATCCGCGAAGAACTCACCGAACTGACCCACCAGTATTGCCCCTCTTTCACCCCCTCTCAGTCCCGTAGCGCCGTCAGCCCGGTCCTGAAGCGTCTCGGCATGCTGGCCAAGGGCCAGCACATCACCCTGCCGGGTGGCCGCAAGGTCGATCCCCGTTATCACTTCGCCAACCAGACGCTGATTGACTGGCTGCAGATCCAGCCCCGCGAGGAGCGCCAGCTCCGCACCATCATCTCCAGAGACACCGCCCGGGAGCGTGACCGGCAGCGGAAGCAGAAGGTCCGCCGGGCGGCGGGCATGGTACCGCGAGACCAGTATGAGGACAGTGCCAGGCAACGCAGGATGCGCGCCCATGAACTCTTCAACTCCGGTTGGAAGGTCAAGGACATCGCCGCGGACCTGCAGGTGACACCCAAGGCCGTCCGCTGGATGCTGCGCAAAGTGGAGACAGAGAGTGCCCAGACGGTGGAGCGCAAGGAGGCGAGCGCATGACGTATTGCAAAGCGAAGTCGATCGTTGCTGGTCCGGTTGAGCGCAGGGCGAGACGGCGGGAGCCGGAGGTTGGCATGTGGCTGCGCATACAAGCTCGGTACGACAGAGGGGGGCCGCCGCTGATCCGGGTGGAAGAAATTGATGAGCGTGGTTGGGTCTATGTGACCGATTGGCTTGATTTCGACAAGCCAGCCGCACGTGCTCCGACTCCGACCGGCTACATTCCGCCGCGGAAGAGAGTATTTGCGTTCGAGACCGATGAATTTTCGCGGCGTTCGCTGCGGTACTGGAAGAAAGTGACGCCAATGGAGGGCCACCATGGATGAGCAACTGTTCCAGGAGGCGGACCGGCTGGCCGGGCTGCTCCAACGCGACCACCCGGAGTCCCTGCGGTTGCTGGGTCAGCTGATGGCGCTGCTGCAAACCGGGGCGGTGTTGCGCCGGGATGGCGGCGAGTTGCCGGAGGGGCAGGGCGCCGACTTTCGTCCTCCCCGGTTCAACGAGCTGCTGCACGCGCTTCCGCGGGATGCCGCCACCGCGGAGAGCCTGGCGGATGTGACCCCCGGCTCCGTGCAGGCCCGCTGGGTGGCGCTGGCACTCGTGAGCCGGGTAGCCACCCCGGAGATGTTCGAGGGCCAGCCTGACCCGGGGGCTTTCGCCTCGACGCGGGCCTACGCCGAGGCGCTGCTCCGGCAGACTCGGTCGGTCGAGACGGAGCGGGAGGCGGATCGCCGGGCCGGGGATTCGCGGCCCTACACGCTGATCACCCTGGATCCGTACTCCGGGGCGCACGAGGTGCACCATGTACGCGGGCCCTCGGCCGAGGCTGTGATGGCCCGGCACACGGCCGAGGGCCAGGCGGGTCTGGTGCTCGAAGGGCATGTGGCGCCGCAGGCCGCCCAGGCGATGAACGCCTATCCGGCGGACACGCCGGCGCCGGGCGGGTTCCGTCGATGAACCGGGTGCTGCGCCTGCCCCGGAACACCGCCGGCCGGGATTTCATCGCGGGCGACATCCATGGCTGCTTCGGGCTGCTCGACCGGGCGCTCGAGGTCGTCGGGTTTGATGCGCAACGGGATCGCCTCATCGTCACGGGCGACCTGGTGGACCGTGGACCGGAGCCGATGCGCGCCCTGGACTACCTCGCCAGGGACTGGTTCCACAGTGTGACGGGGAACCACGATTTCTTCTTTGCCGAGGGTCTCGCCGAGGCGCATCCGGCCTGGGCGAACCACAACGGTGGAGCCTGGTATTTCGACATCGAGCCCGAGGATCGGCGGCGTGTGCGCGAGGCGTTGAGCCGCCTGCCCCACGCCATCGAGCTGGAGACCGGCGCCGGGCTGGTGGGCGTGGTCCACGCCGAGGTTCCTCGGGATCTCTCCTGGCAGGAGCTGACCGCCCGGCTCGAGGCGGGTGATGAGATGTTGATGTGGGATGTGCTGGAGTCCAGAGACCGGGCGCGCGCCCACCTGCAGGACCAGGCGGGGGAGGGGAGTCTCAACGCCTGGGCGCGCCGGCCGGTGGCCGGCGTGCACCAGGTCTACTGTGGCCACACCATCATGCCGTCCGGTCCCGGCCGGTGCGGGAACACGGTGTTCCTGGACACCGGGGCGTTCCTCGTCCACCGTCGCGGAGACGGCGCGCTGACGCTGCTCGACGTGCCAGGCAATACCGGGGTGGCCGTGGAGCGTCACGGCCATGTCCAGGTGGACCTGCGCGCGCAGCCGAACCCGTCAAACGAACCGGCGCTGGAATGGAGTCCGGCGCTCTAGCCCGAAGGACAACGACAAGGAGTGGTTATGCTGGTCGCCAATGGAATGCACGATGATTTCGACTTCGATGAGCTCCCGGAACCCGTGGCGCCGGAAGGCTGTCCGGCGCAACCCCGGTCGGCTCCCCTGACCTTCGAGCTGGACACCGATCGGCCGAATCCGCCCGATGCCAAGCCGGCGGCCGAGGTGGAGGAGATGCCCCAGCGGATCGTCAACCGCGGGACCGTCCGGCCGCCGGAGCCCGGCAGGGCGGCGGCGCCGACCGCCGGCGCGGCAACCGGATCCCGGGCCGCTGCGGTATCATCTCCGCTGCCCGCCGGCGCCAGCGCCGGGACGGCAGGGGAGGAGAGGCGGCCCGTGCGCCGCATGCCCCTCACCGATTTGCTGCCGGACCGCAGTGAGCGGGCGCGGCGCCGCCTGCAGGCCTGCTACGGATGCTGTCCCGAGCAGCTGGCGCCCTTCCACGGCCTGAATCCCCGGCGGAAGGGGAGCAGCCGGGTGGAGTTCACCTCCATGGGCGTACCGCTGTTCGTCGACGAAGGGGAGCTCATCAAGGCGCGGCGGAGCGTCCTCAACCGGGAAGCCGCGGAGACCCTGGTGGAGCTGGCCCGGATGAAGGGTTTCGCGAAGGTGGAGCTCCATGGGACCGAGGCGTTCAAGCGCGCGGCGTGGCAGCGGCTCCAGGACTACGGCATCGAGGTGACCAACTACACTCCGCCGCCCCGCCGCGAGAAGGAGAACGCCATCGTCGGGGTGGAGGTGGCGCCGGAGATGATGGATACCGCCGGGGCGCCGACGCCCTGAGCGGCCGGAGAGGGACAGGACATGGAAGACCTATCGGGCGCGCAGGCCCTGTTGGCGCGGGTTCTCGGGGATTGGATCTACGGCGGGGAGACCGTCTCGCTGTTCTCCTCCTTCGCTTCGCTGATGGCCGCCGGCGGCCTGATCCTGTTCGTCGTGCTGGTGCATTGGATCATCGTGGGCGGCCTGTTCAAGACCGCGAGCGACGGCGATTTTCTCGGCAAGGACTGGTCCACCCTCTGGGTGCCCCTGCGCCTGCTCCTGTCGCTGCTCTTCGTCATCCCCTTGACCAACACCAGCGGGTTCTCCCTCGGCCAGCTCGGGCTCGCCACCGTCGGGGACTGGTCCACCCAGGGCGCGGACTGGACCTGGCGCCAGACCCTCAGCCTGGCCTCGGGTTCGCGCATCCTGACCGACCCGGACCTGCAGGCGGAGATCACCCCGATTCAGGCGCGCGAGTTCGTGGAGAACACCTGGGTGGCCGTCGCCTGCCTCGACGCCCGGATCACCTACGACAACCCCCTGCAGCACGCCGGGGCCGGCGATGCCGCCTTCGCCGCCCTGGTGGAGGACCACCGGCAGTCCTGCGGCATCCCCACCTACGCCGTGACCCCGCCCATCGAGCGGAACATCGAGGCAGGGTATGAGACATGGCCTGGGCGAACCGCAGCAAAGGCATGGCTGCGAGACGACTGGATCGCCCACCAGCGGGTCAATCTGGATAACGCCATCAACACGGTCAACTACCAGTGGTACCGCCACCTGCTCGAGCTCTACCAGGCCAACAAGGCGCAGCTCAACGAGCAGGGCGAGTTGCCGCTCAACATGGTGGAGGTGGCCGGGCAGTACCGCAGCGACGTGAACGCCGCCCTCCACGAGGCGCTGACCCGCGAGCACGTGGAGGCCAGCCGGCGCTACATCGAGGAGGCGGCCAAATACGGTTGGGTCTCGGCGGCGAACTACTACAAGGACCTCAGCCAGCAGCAGCAGGTCATCCAGAGCGCCATCAGCGATTCGGTCGCCCGGCGGAGCCCGGACCCGCGCCAGCAGATCCGGCTGACCGAGGCCGATGACATGGTGAACTTCCAGATCGATGTGGCGGCCAAGGAGTCCGAGGGCTTCTTCGATCGGATGATCTCCACCATTGGGGGAGGCTGGGATGCCGTCACCGGGCCGGTCAAGACGTACCTGGCGGACTACGCCGATTTCGCCGGCATGCGGTTCCTGGCCGCCGGCGAGGAGACGGACCCCATCCTGTCCATGAGCCGGTTCGGGCAGCACATGGTGCCGGTGGGGCTCTTGCTGATGGGGACAGGCCAGATAGGGACCATCGCCGGTGCGGCAACCGGTTTTGCCCTGGCCTCTCCAACCGGTCCGGGGGCATTGGCCGGCGCGCTCCTTGGCGGTTTTGCAGGAAGCAAGCTCGGCAGCGGGGCGACTTGGATTGGCTGGGCGCTCGTCATCATCGGCCTGATACTCGGCTCCGTGCTGCCGAGTGTCCCCCTGCTGTTCATGATCCTGTCGGTGGTGCGCTGGCAGCTCTACCTGCTGGAGTCGATCATCGCCGCACCCTTCTGGCTGGCCGCCCACGCGGCCCCCGAGGGGCGGGATCACACCTCGAACCTGGCCGCGAAAGGCTACAACAACCTGCTCTTCATCGCCGTCTATCCGGTCCTGGTGCTGGGGGGGCTGATTGTGGCCATCACGGTGGCCTGGGTCGGCATGTACCTGCTGAACACCTCCACCGCGGCGCTGTACGGCAACATCGCCGGTGACTCGACGGAATTTGCGCTGCCGGGCCAATCGGCCTTCGGCGTGGTGGGCGTGGTCCTCTTCTATCTGCTGGGCGCCTTGGCGATCATCTGGCGTTGCTTCACCTTGATGGAGACGCTGCCCATCACCATCCTGACCTGGATCTCGGTGGGCGAGCCGGGCCAGTCGCCCTTTGCGGGCGCCGGCGATCGGATGCAGAGCACCATCATGGGCTGGGTCCACCGGGCATCCCACCACCGGGGTTCCCCGCGGGCCCCCGGTGGTCGTGACTCGGGACGGATCCCGAACAGCATCAAGAACAACGGTTGAGGAGGTTACGGTGAGCGACTATTACGAAGAAGCGGCGATGGCGCATGGGATGGGCAATCCCTGGTGGGAGGCCACCTTTCAGGAGGGATTCACCGGCCGGGAGGTCGTGGTCACGGTCAGAGCCGCGACCCATCAGGAGGCCGTCAACAAGGCCACCGACCGGCTGAACCTCGATCTGAGCAAGCCCGAGGGCGCCTACTACATCAGGCGTTGCGAAGAGAAAAGGGAAGCGGTCGCTGAAGCCGATGGCGGCCCTCAGTACGAGGCGCCGGGTCCGTTCTGAGGCGGTGCGCTGCGGCCCCTTCTGTTTGGCGGGCGCCGGCGCCATGGGCTAAATTCAGATGCACTAGCGTGCAGGGGATCGTGGGCATGAAGCCGTCCATCGCATTTCAGCAGCACTGGGAAGCCATCCGGCAGATCGTCGAACGGCATCACGCCAGGAATCCCCGCGTTTTTGGTTCCGTGCTCCATGGGCAGGACACCGACGAGAGTGATCTGGACCTCCTGGTCGACACCACCGAGGAAACCTCGCTGTTCGACATCGGCGCCATCCGGGCGGAGCTGGCGGAACTCCTCGGGGTGGAGGTCGATGTCCTGACGCCCGGGGCGTTGCCGGATCGGTGGAAAACGGATGTGCTGAACGAGGCGTGTTCGGTGTGATCGTCCTGGACGTAAATGAAGCCCGGAACCGGATTTCACAACTCCTGGATGCCGTGGCGGCCGGTGAAGAGGTGGTCATCCTGCGTCACGGACAACCGGCCGCTCGGCTGGTGGGGGCAGAACCTACATCGGCTCAGGCAGAACCCGGCACGGTGCGCTTCCCGGACCGTTCGAAGCTGCGGGCCGAGCTGCCGCCGATGCAGGAGCCGGCCGCGGAGACCGTTCGCAGCCTCCGCGACGAGACCCGTTGCTGACGAGTCCCTCTGCCCGGATAAGGTGCACGCCGGCGGAGGCATGCGCTCCCGGTCATCACCGATAATGGTCAATCCCAGGGATTGATTGTCGCCACCCCCAGCGGGGTGAAATCCTTCACGTTGCGGGTGGCGACCGTGGCGTCGTGGAATCCGGCAATGGCGGCAATCTGGGCGTCGGCCATGCTGACTGCGCGCCCCATCCGCTCGCTTGCGGCAACGATTACGGCGTAGTCCAACGCAGCCTCCTCGTCGAAGGGCAGAATACTTCCCGCAAACTCCTCATCGAACATCTCCGTGGCGAGCGAAAATAACACTCCCTTGCGTTTGCCGTCTGGCAGGCGGGCTATCCCGTAGAAGATCTCCGCAACGGTGATGGAAGTGACAGCCATCGAGCCGGGATCCTGTGCATCGAGCCAATCCACTACCTGCTGGTTCGGTTCGTTGCGCATCAACTCGGAGAGCACGTTGGTGTCGAGAATGATCACTCGTCGAGAATCGCAGCGCGTGGTTTTTCAGAACGTTCGGGGATCTCCAGATCCACGCCGCCAAGCGACCTGAAGCGTTCGCGAATGCGGGTACCAAGCCCTTCTTCTGGCAATGGCCGGGTCAAGGCGCGGCGCAAGATCATGCGCGCCTCCTCTTCCATCGAGTGGCCGGACCGAGCCGCTACCAAGCGGAGCCTGGCTTTCAGTTCGTCGTCGAGATTCCGGATTGTGATGGAGGCCATAACAGCGTTCCGCATCAATGATTGCATTGCAATCATACTAGATCGCAGTTGCTGGTTCCACAAGATTACGCCGCCTAATGCGTCAGCCGGTCGCGCTCTTCCTCCTGGGCGATCCACGCTGAAAGCGCCTGTTCCGTGATCCAGTCGGGCGAGCGTTCGAGTCGGTCAGCCAACTGGTCCACCTTTTCTGCCAGCGGCACGGGCACATGTGCCGTCAGGACGCGGGTTTCAGTTTTGGCCATGTCAGTGCCCGGCAGCGTCGCGAGAGCGCCTGAGAGAGCCCAGACCGCCGCGATGGCTATTGCGTCCCAGTGCTGATTCAAGAGACCGATCACCAGAAAGATGAACGCCAGTGAGAAAAATGAATACACCAACCCTTCCATCAGTATGCCTCCCTGCCTGTGGTACGAAATGTCCTGGATGTTCTTTAATCAATAGGCGGCTGGAGTGGGGCTTACTCCGACCGTCTCTTCCAGTCTGTCCCGCTCCCGGCCCACCGTCTCGATCAGTCGCTGCCGCCGTTCGGACGGCACCTCCTCGAGCGCGGCGACGCGTTGCGGGTAGTCCGCTGTCGCCGCCAGGGCCGCGGCCAGGATCTCGCCGGCCTGGCTGTCGGTGAGACCATAGCTGCGGCCCAGGGCCAGAAGATTCTCCCCGAATCCGCCAAGGTTGTCGTCGAAGACGAGCGGCACGGCGAAGCGCACGTCATGCCGCGGCCAGGCCCGCATGGGCGCGGGGTCGTATACCGGGGCGAGCTTGGCCTTGTCCGGCCCGCCCAGCAGCGACAGGTTCTGCAGATGCAGATCCCCGTTGCCGGTGCACACCGCGAAGCAGAGGCGCCGGTAGATCTCCCGCTGCACCGCGCGCACGTCGAGGTTGACCACGGCCGCCAGGCGCTCGATTCGTTCACCCACCTCGGCCAGATCGGTGTCCTGGTTGGAATTGAAATCCCGGCTGCCGGTGGCGAACACCGAGAAGAGGCTTTCCATGGGGATGGGGAGCCCTTCCCCGGTGCGGTCGAAGCGCTCCACCGCCAGGAGCTGCAGGCTGTCCTGGGTCCCGCGCCAGTGGCGGGGAACCTCGAATCCCGCCTCCCGGTGGAGGTCGAGACAGAGCGCCTCGAGGGCGGCCGAGCCCTGGTATTCCGCCGGCTCGATCTTCAGCACCACGTCCACGAAGGGGCGTCCGGCCACCTGGCGGGTGCCGGGGCCGGCGAACGTGCCGTCCCACTGGGGCTCATTGGGAATGGCCACCAGCAGCTTCGGAATCATGCCGCCGGCGGAAGGGGTCGGGCCGAGCAGTTCGGCCACAAGCTCGGCGTCCATCAGGGTCAGGTCCCGGGCCACGTCATCGCGCAGGGCCTGCCAGATGTGGGACCGGTCGCCGGGGGAGGGCGCCGATGTCCCCGTCCGAGCGTAGGCGCCCTCCGCCGTCCGGTCATCCCGGAACACATCGAGGTGCCCGATGCCGTTGTGTCCCGTGAGCAGCAGCAGTTCCCAGTCCGTCTCGAAGCCGGGCGCGGGGGGGCTCGGCCGCCGCTCGAGCAGCCGGGTGTAGATCTGGCGCTGGATGTTGCGCCGCCCCTCGCCGGGAATCAGCTCCATCAGGCGGGGATGCAGAACCAGGGGTTCGCGGGACTGGAACACCACCGGGTTACGGCCGTAGAGCCGGGGCGAGGAGAGCAGCGACAGCCCCGCGGCATCCGGACCCAGGGCCAGGTACTCCGTGGTATAGCTGAACCGGGTCTCCCGTGGCGTGACCACCAGGTCGCCCATCTTGACGGGGCCCTCGGCGCGGCGGGTCCAGATGACGGCGTGGTAGTCGGGCATTAGAAGAATTCTCCCCGCTGGAGGGATTCGAGCACCTCGCTGTCCGGCAAGGCCGCAATCCGCAGCCCCACCACCCGCGCCAGGCGCACCAGCAGGCCGAACTCGCCGTTGCCGCGGGCCTTCATGCGCGAGAGGGTTTCCGGCGCCGCACCGGCGCGCCGGGCGAGTTCCTGCTCCTCGATGCCGCGCTCGGCGGCCGCCTCAAGGATCTGGTCCAGCACCCGGCGAAATGCGTCGGGTTCCGCGAAGGATCGTCTAGGCATGACTATATAATCATTCAAAGGCCGCATATTGGCAAATATATGGAAAGTATAGACTAAATAGTCAATGCAGTCGAGGGATGGTGAGCGGCAGGAATAGCGGCGACTCGTCTGCCTTGATGGCGCATAAGCTGCTGAATAATTACCAGAAATAACGGAAAATAAATCGGCGGACGTGTATTCTTGTGGGCATGGGGATCCTGATGCCAGCAACCGATATTGCCGCCATGACGCCGATGCTGCCCGAGGTCCAGGGGCGCATCCCGGGTGATCTGCGGGACCTGTCCGTGGAACTGGCGCGGGCGACATCCCGGCTTTCGGGGATGTTGGCGCCCCAGGTGCGTATGGAGATCGCGGGGGCATTAGAATGGGATTCAGAGCCGTCAGGCTGAGAGCAGCCCGAGAGGCGAAGCGGCTCACGCAGCGGGAGCTCGCAACGCAGGTCGGCATGGATCAGGGCAACTTGTCCGCGATCGAGCAAGGGGACAAGGGGGTCTCGTTGAAGAACCTGCGCGCGCTTGCGGGGGCGCTCAGGTGCACGGCATCCCATCTGCTGGGGGAAGATCCGCAGGTGGCGGAGTGGGTCCACTCAACTGTCCGGGCCGAGCTGCTACGCGATGCCGATACGCCTGACGGACTTCGCGATCTGGCCGGTGACCGGGACTTGGTCGGCGCGCTTCGGATCCGGGATTCCGAGTGGCGGGCCCTTGCCTCCATCCACCTGCCAGGACCGGCGACCCGGGAGGGCTATGCGCGGTTGTTGCTCACCATCCGGGCCATCGTCTGAGATTCGAACCATGAGAACCGTGGGGCATCGAAGGGAACGCCCGATAACCGACCATGCCTCGGCCGATTCGCTGGCCGAGGGCGCCCGGTTCAACGAGGCGATTCATCGACTCCCAAGTGGCGGGGCCACCCATGTACGCAAGGGGGTCCATCTATTCAGGACCCACGCAGAGGCCAACCAGCATGACCTGGAGCGTGTGGTCGCAGGCATCGTCTTGGCAACTCTGGGAGCTTCCGGGATGGAAGAGTTCAGTCGAGCGGCGACACTGGAGGACGTCAAGAACCTGATCCGGGCATTGAACGAGCAGGGGGTCGAGTACCTGCTGATCGGGGGGTATGCGCTCTTCGCCCATGGATACCATCGGGCCACGACGGATATAGATATCCTCGTGCCCGCGACGGTGGAGGCGGGAGGGCGCGTGAAGCGCGCCCTCATGATGCTGCCGGATCAGGCCGCCAGGGAACTCGAGCCGGAATGGTTCGAGGAGGGGGAAAATATTCGGATTGCGGATGAGTTCGTGGTGGACGTGATGCTGAACGCCTGTGGTGAGACCTACGAGACGCTGAAGCATTACGAGGAAACGGTGCTCCTGGAGGGCATCCCTGTCCGAACGGTAAGTCTTGAAGGACTGCTACGCACCAAGCAGACCCTGCGGGAGAAGGATGCCGCGGACAGGGTGGTGCTGGAGCGGGCCCTCGCCATGCTGCGTGCTCAGAGCCTGGCGGCGGAGGATCCGCAGCCCTGAGACAGCGGAGGCCCGTGACGAGTTGCATGGCATGGATCTATGTCCATGCCGGGGGCAGGCATGGACCGACCAGATACGGTGCATCCAGGAAATCAGCATCAAGCCAGACTTCAAGTTTCTCTGTCATGTCTCTTCCTCTTGGCTCGTTGCCGAACGGGCAGCTCCAAATCCTGCAACTTCCGTCCAAGCCTGTCGTCCGCCGCAAGTGCGGATATGTCTCCCTCCAGACTCAACACGGAAAGAACCCGCGCGTAGACGCCTAGCGAGACAGCAGGTGACCCCTGCTCTGCCCTATACAGGGTCATGCGTGAGATACCCGCTCGCTCAGCAACCAGCTCCGCCGTATAGCGGCGACGAAGGCGGGCAAGCTTCAACCGCTCACCGAACTCGACGAGCAGCTTCTTCTCCGACGGAAACATGGGCGGTGGCTTGCTTGGCATAATGTCACACATTGTGAGCACGAAAGGCCATATCGTCAATTATGTGATACGTTTGTGCCCGTCTACTTCGGGGAACCGGCGAACCTCGATGACCTGCAGGGTGACGCGCGGGACAGAGGCGGTATCCCGGGTGGGATTGCGTTCGACGGGGGCATTCTTGCGGTCCACCGGCAAAGGTAGTAACGTTTCTACATTAACATTCGTGGTCGAGGAATCCTCAATGAGTATCACCACGCTCTCGAGCCGGGAGTTCAACCAGGATACCGGCAAGGCGAAAAAAGCGGCCAAGCAGGGTCCGGTCTTCATCACCGACCGGGGGCGCCCCGCCTATGTTCTTCTGGATATCGCGGAATACCAGCGGCTCACCGGTGGGCGCCATAAGATCGCCGACCTGCTGGCCTTGCCTGGTTTCGAGGAGGTGGAGATCGAGATCCCGGCGCGGCGTGATCTCCCACGTCCGGCGGACCTTGCCTGATGTTCATTCTCGATACCAACGTGGTATCCGAGTTGCGGAAGGTGCGGGCCGGAAAAGCGGACGAACAGGTTGCGAGATGGGCGGACAGTGTTGATGCAGTGGATCTCTATCTCTCGGCTATCACGGTTGAGGAGCTGGAGATTGGCGTGTTGCTGCTCGAACGGCGTGATTCGCGTCAGGGTGCAGTATTCCGCGAGTGGTTGAACCAGCAGGTTCTGCCTGCGTTCGCCAGCCGGATCCTGCCGGTGGATACCGCGGTTGCATTGCGCAGCGCCCAACTTCATGTCCCCGATCCCCGTCCTCTCCGGGACGGACTGATCGCCGCCACGGCGCTGGTGCACGGGATGGTTATCGTCACGCGCAATGTGGAAGATTTCCTGCCCACGGGCGTCGAGGTGCTGAATCCCTGGGAGAGGTGACCCAGTGGGCGCCGCTGTGATCAACGCGCCTTCGCTATTCGCGGATTCCTCAAAGCCCGCTGGTAGCGCTGGTGGGCCAGCGTGCCCGGCTCGATGGGTCCGGACTCCGGACTGAGTAGCGGCAGCCGGCGCACGATGCCTGCCGCCGTGCAGACGTGCTCGACCACATCCAGGAACTGGATATAATCCGAGTCCGCGCACCGGCCTCGGATGTGCGCGCTCCAGCGCACGAAAATGGCCCGGTGGCGGTCCGGGTCGGTCTGGCAATGTCGCTGTCCCGCAATTTTGGCTCGCCGCCGGCTCGTCACCACTCGTCCCGGGTCGATGACCTGGTCATCACGGTACAGCCAGATCATCCACTGATGTCGCATCATGTTGGGGCTCCTCGAGTTGGGCAAGAGGTCCGGCGGGCTCAGCGTCGCTGCTTGTCCAGGCGCTTGGAGAGCCAGATCCTGATCAGCGATTGGCAGGAAATATCCCGCCGGTTTGCCTCGAGCCTGAGTTTCTCCAGCAGCGTCACCGGCAGCCGCAGCGAAAGGGTCTTCGTCGATGGCTTCAGGCTCGGGAGCCGGGTGGGCCTGGCATGGCGCCAGTCCACGTACTCGCAGGAGTCGTGGCGCTCCCAGAAGGCGCGCTCCTCGGCTTCCGTCCTGAATACGGGCAGCTTCTTTTTGGGATTTGGCATGGAGGGGGCCTATTCCGCCATCAGGCCATCTCTCGGCCTGCGGGTTGACCGAAAACGGTTTCGTCGTGCAGGTTCTCCGGGGTGACGCCGGCGAGCAGGGCATCCAGCGTGAACGCATTTTCCTTCACCGGCTCGATCACCAGATGCCTGTCCACGACGCTGATTTCGATGGGGGAGTCCACCAGCAGTCCGACGCCCTTGAGCAAACGCTTGGGGATCCGGACGACGACGCTGTTGCCCCACAGCTTCACCTGGGTTCTCATTGGCCTGCCTCGATGGAGGACGGTTGCTACGTTGGAGACACTACCAGATTGCGTGGATGTCCCAACATTGTAGCGACAAGCCTGGTATGGATAAACCTGCAACCCCCCGGCCGGTGAAGGCCGGGGGGGTTCAGAAGTCCGGGGTGATGTCGTCGATGAACGAACCCAGGGGAACCAGTGCCTGAATCAGTTCCTCGCTTTCAAACACAGAGGCTATGATGAACCCCACCACGAACACCGCCACCGACCCCATAACGGTCCACTGCCAGGTACGCCAGAGGTAGAGGGGGATGCGGACGAGGTGGTGGAACGCCCGGGCGAGCGGACCCTTGTCGAGATAGGCCTCGCGGCGCTCGGCCCGCCACTCCCGCAGGGTGAGTCCCTTCTCCTCGCGGAGGGTCCGCCGGTAGTACGGGTCGAGATCCGGGGGGACGAAGATCCGGAACCAGATGTAGAACATCAGTACGGCGAGAGGGGCGAGCGCCGCGGTTACGCCGACCACCAGGCCGGGATCCACATCGGCGCGAAAATGATGTGCCATGATCGATACTCCTTTATCGATTCAACTTCGTATTCGCCATCCGGGCGGCAGTCCCGCGGGGAGGATCTCCTCCCAGTTGTTGCGGATGGCCGTCAGGTAGACCCCGAATGGGCAGAGTGTCCGGCGCCGGATCTGGAACAGCCGGAACGCCTGGAGCAGATAACTGGCGATGAGGGCCGACAGTGCCGGCAGGCCGAGCAGCCAGTTGCCGGTGCTCGCGATTACGTAGGCGGCCCCGCTGGCGATAAGCAGCACGCCGTAGGCCGCAATCTGGCGGCCGAGCACCTGCTTGCGCAGGGCGCCCTCGGTGGCGCCGAGCCGCTCGATGGCGTGATTCCATGTCTCACCGGCGTTCTCCGCCCGCGGCGCGAGCTGTTCGCGCAGCCCGGAGCGGATCTCCGCCGCCACGGCCTGGTGCTGATCGAGGTCGCGCCGCCAGGCCCGCGCCAGGCTGCGATGTCCGAGTAGCAGGTTAAGAATGCTCATCGTCGTGTACGATTACCAGTTCCATTACGGTGCAAATCCGATGTCGTCCGATGCCTTTGGTGAGAGGCTTCTGCGAATAGATGCTACGAAGAACGCTGCTTGTTCAACTATACCGTTGGCATCAGTCAGCTGAACCATCTCACCTTCGTAATCAGCTGCGTATCGGATGGTTTCGGCGCGCTTCAACAGGCGTCCCATTTCCCTATCCAAAGGTCCATTAGGCCCGGTTGCATGCGCCGTCGGCATCGCCGGTGTCGAGCAGTACTCGCGCCGATTTGGCCGCCCGTTCGGCTTTCACCATCAATTGCTCTGCCTTCACAGCCGGATCCCTTCCTTGGCGATATTGTGAATCAGCGCCGGATTCGCGTGCTTCTCCGGATGCTCCCATTCATCAAGCCACACAGGCAGGGGTGATATGTTGACCCCTGTCTCAAGCAGCACATCAAAAGCCGCATCAGCCATGGTCAAGATTGTTTCCAGTCCCTTCTGGCGCTCACCTCTCAGCAGCACGGCAAGGTCAGCATCGCTTTCCTTGTTGTGATTGCCGCGAGCCCGGCTTCCGTACAGGATTGTGCCCACAATATCGTAACGGTCAGCAATCAGCGCGAGAAAGCGACGGACGGCTCGTTCGGTCTCAGGATCGACGGATTTCACGCTTAGCTTTCTCATCATCCCCTGCATTTCCTTTGCCCTCCAACGGGTTGTCCATCCCCGTCTTGAAGCAGAACAGCTCCACGGCCTGGGGCGTGATGGGGCGGTGACTGGGGTGCTCGCTCCCGGTCTCGTAGGCCCTCCAGGTCCGCCCGCTGACACAGGCCAGCGCGCCCGCCTCCCGCTGGGAAATCCGCCGTCCGAGCCGGTTTGCGGCCTGGCGGCGCAGGGCGCGCACCTTCTCGGGCGTCAAGGCAGGCGCTGTTCCGTTGACTGTTCCGTCCAAAAGGTGAAGTCCGTCACAATTTCACAGAGAAAATAGGCACAATGTGCCGCTTTGTCAATCAATTGGGGTTGGTTTGCTGGTCTTCCTTCCGTCGCGTGATAAGATGCCACCATTACCATGGTAGCACTTAACAGCACCCGGGCGGACGATAAGGATGCTGCAGACCTCACAGGATGAAGCGACGCAACCGGCTCCGGTGGATTCCCCTCTTGACCGGGTGCTGGAAGCCTTCGAGGCGGATTCACCCGGCGAGCTGCTGGCGGTCCTGCCGCGGGCCTATCATATGCTCGGCGCCGCCCCCGGCGAGGTGGAGGAGGGGACGCCGGTCACCCTGCTGGGGCGCATCCTGGGCGAGTATACCCAGACCCCCCACGACAAGCTGGGCAGCGTGCGGACCCAGCTCGCCATACCCGGCCAGCGGATCGGTCTGAGCTGGGTTTCCAGCCGCAGCCGGCTGAAGGCGCTGTTCTACGCGATATCCAACCGTTACCCCCCGGGCACCCCGGTTCTGGTCTCCGGCAAGGTGCGGCGATTTGGCGCGCACGGGGTGAGCATCGATAACCCCGACATCGAGCGCCCGCCGGCACACGTGATGGCCCGGCGGACACCTGGCCAGACCCTGGTGCTTCCCGTCTACCGCCTGCCCAGGAAGCTCAGGCAGGACCAGGTTCGCGGCGCCATGCGGGAGGCCTTCGAGCATGTCAGTGCGGGGACGCTGCCAGCCGGGATCGAGCAGGCCTGCGTCCTGCCCGGCCTGGTGGAGTCCCTGGAAATGGTGCATGGCCTGCGTCCGCTGGATGCCGGAGTGGCCGGCGCGCTGCTGGAGGGGCGGAGCCCCTGGCATCGCCGCATCCAGGTGGAACGGCTCTGGGAGGTCATGCGCGAGCTGCCGCAGCTGGTCACGAACCCGCCCCCCGGTCACCGCATCGAGGCGGAGGTCCGTGATCTGCAAGCCCGGCTGCCTTTCACGTTGACCGGAGAGCAGTCCGGCGTGCTGGAGGAGGTGATGTCCGATCTCCGGAGCGGAGATCGGGGCATGCGCCGGCTGCTCCAGGGCGATGTGGGCTCCGGGAAGAGCGTGGTGGCCTACCTGGCGGCCGTGGCGGTCGCTCGGGCAGGGTTCCCGGCAGCCCTGACGGCGCCCACCGACATCCTGGCCTCGCAGCTGCACGAGGGGATTGCGGAGCTTGCCGCGGGCTGCAATGTGCCGGTGCACTACATCAGTAGCCGCTCGCGCGCCGCGGAACGCCGCCGTGTGGAGAAGTTCTGCCGCTCGGGCAAGCCGGGGATCGTGGTTGGCACCCATCTGGTTTCGTCGCTGCCGTTCCAGCGGCTGGGCCTGCTGGTCATCGACGAGGAGCAGCGCTTTGGCGTGGGCGTCAAGGAGCGCCTCGGCATTCACCAGCCTCATGTGCTCGCCATGTCGGCCACCCCCGTCCCGCGTTCGCTGGCCCGCGTGCTCTACACGGGCCAGGAGGTTTCCATCATCCGCCAGCGCCCCTCGGGCCGGAAGCCCGTGAAGACGCGCCTGTTCGAGGGGCGCGAGGCGAAGTCCCGGCTGCTGGAGTTCATGGCCCGGGAGTTCGAGGCGGGACGGCAGGCGTTCGTGGTCTGTCCCTCCATCGGCAGCCGGGAGATGACCTCCGTGAACCAGGTTGCCGGGGGCCTTGCGCGGCGCTTCGGGCCGGACCGGGTGCGCAGCATCCATGGCGAGATGCCCGATGCGGAGGTGGCCAAGGTGCTGGAGGCGTTCCGGGCCGGAGAGTTCAACTGCCTGGTGGCCACCACCATCGTCGAGGTGGGGATCAATGTGCCGAACGCCAGCATCATGGTCGTGACCGATCCCCAGCGGCTCGGCACATCGCAACTGCACCAGATCCGCGGCCGCGTCGGGCGTGGAGCCCACCCGGGGTATTGCGCCCTGGTGCCCGGGTCCGGGCTGTCCGGGGAAGCGCGTGAGCGGCTCGAGTTCCTGGCCGGCTGCAACGATGGATTCGAGCTGGCGGAGTATGACCTGAGACAGCGGGGGGCCGGCGACCTGGGGGGTATGCGTCAGAGCGGCTTCCTCGAGGTGGACATCATTGCGCTGCAGCGGGAAGCGCAGCTGATTCATGACCATCTGCGCGGTGAAGCGCATGTGCAGCAGGCCAGTGCGCGGGAAGGCGCCTGGGATTTTGGGGACCTGACCTTTTGAAAGGATTCGACGAATGAGCATCCAGTGGCTTGATCTGAGCGCCTACCATCTGAAGCTGGAGGCCTGGGAGGACCGGGCGGGCAAGTACCACCTGGTGGCCTTCGGGGACACGGACCCCCATCAGCAGCGGCTGAAGCAGCTGGGTGGTCGGCGAATGATGGTGCTACGGAATCCGGATGTGGAGGCCTGGGTCGCGCCGATGCCGCCTGCAGAGCGCGCCCAGGAGACACTGAGCCAGTGGAGCCGCGTCTTCCCCAAGATGAAGCACATCCACGCGGATCCCCTGCAGGTTATCCGGCGGCGCAGCGAGCAGTTGCCCGACCGGGTGCGTCCCCTGGTGGCGGATCTGGTGCGCGCCGCGGCCGATGCGCGGGAGGCGAAGCAGGAGCGGCAGGGCCGCTGGGTGCATATCGGCTACGCGGACGATGGCCGGGTCATGGAAACCTCCATGGCCGGGACCGACGGAGCGCGGGTCCGGGTGGTGCTCGACGCGCAGAACCAGGTGCTCCGCACGGAGAGCCCCGGGCAGGCCCGCCGGGATCGGGTGGACGCCTCCTATGCGCGTCCCGGGCCGGTGACCGGCTACAGCGTGGAGGCCCTGCGCCGGATCTTCCTTGCCGCCCTTCGCGCCCGTCCCGAGGTGCAGTGGGACCAGCGTCTGCTCACCCGCGTCCTGGCGCGGTGCTTCGATGTCAGTCTCGAGGCCATGGCGCCGGAGCAGGGCTTCCGCGAGCGCCCGGTGCAGGAGGCCTTCGAGGCTGCGCTGGTGGACCGGGCCCGGGATCTGGTCCAGGAATCTGGGGGACAGGCCCAGCCGCGGACCACCTATGAGGCGCTGCTGGATCTCTACGAACACCAGCCGAAACTCGGTGTGCGCAGCGGCAACTCCATCCAGCATCAGCAGTGGTCGACACCGGTGATCATGAGCTGGCTGGCCCAGTACGCGGTGGTGCTGGGACCGGATGACCGGGTCTTCGAGCCGGCTGCCGGCAATGGCTCGCTGCTCACCGAAGCCCGGCCCGACCAGGTGGTGGGGTGGGAGATCGACCCCGCCCGCCAGGCGGCGGTGGCTGCCCGCTACCCTGGTGTGCGCCTTGGGGACTTCCTCGAGGCCCCGGTGCTGGAGGAGCCGGCCGATGTGCTCCTGGTCAACCCACCGTTTGCGGGGCTTGACCGGGAAGTGCGCTATGCTGGGACCATCAACATCAGCCGGATGGATCGCCTGTTCACGCTGCGGGCCCTCGAATCACTGAAGGCCGATGGCCGGGCGGTCATCATCATGGGGACCGACTCCATTCGCTCCAAGGCGGGGGAAATCAACAACAAACAACGCTATTTCCTGAATTACCTGTATGACAATTATAATGTCGTGGATCATATCGAGATTGACGGCCGTCTCTATGCGCGACAGGGCACGAGCGTCAACACCCGGATGATCGTCATTGCCGGCCGGAATGTACGGGGAGCCGCAGAGGCCCCTGACACCGTGCCGGTGATCGATACCTACGAGGAACTTTTTCAGCGCGCGGAGATAAACAGGAGCCGAATCAATGCCATCCGCCAAGAAGCCAAGGAAGCGGCCGGCGACGCCCAAGCTGTTCCGGGTGATGCCGCTGTTCCGCAGCCAGAACATGCTGGCGCTGTGGGGCATGATCCAGACCAAGGACGCGGTGCAGGCCTTCGAGAAGGACCCCTCCCCGGAGCACTGGACCCGGATGTTCCAGGACGAGGTGAGGGGCTTGCTGAACGACGCGATGGCGGGCCAGATGCTCGACGAGCAGGACATCACGGAGCTGGCGAGGCGCTGGATGCGGACGGAGGCGGCCGAGGAGATCCGGACGCCGGCGGACTTCGCGGAGGCGATGTTCAACGGGGGGATGGAGATCGACCCGGAGTCGCCGTTCATGCTGGTGAGCCGATTCCTGGAGGCGAAGCAGGCGGGCGACACGAGCCGCGTGGAGCGGATCCTGGAGATCGCCAAGGGGAGCGAGCTGAGCGAGGCGGCCGGGAAGGAGGCGGTCCAGTATTTGGTGGGACTGGACCCGATGGAGCGGCTGGAGATGATCCTGGCGAATCTGGCGCTGACGCCAACCGAGACCCTGGCCTAGAGCATCGGACCGTTGTCCAGATCAACCCGCTGCAGGCCCGCTACACTCCCGCAAGTAATCTTCCCGCACAGGGAACCATGGTGCCGATGAATTTAGGAATACCGATCCAGGCAGCACTCGAACGGCTTGAGTCCCGTCGTGGGGATCTGGTCGAGTACGTGGCGGAAAGCCTGCGCATGCCGCTGGAGCAGGCCCGGTCCTTCTACGCCGAGCAGGCGGATGCCGCGGCGCTGATGCTGGATAACCTGGAGCGGGGGGAGGGCTTTATCCTCGGTGACATGACCGGCATCGGCAAGGGCCGGGTTGTCGCGGCGGCCATCGAGCATGCGCTGGTCAACGGCCGGTTGCCGATCTTCATCACCGACCGGCCCAACCTGTTCCGCGACATACTGCGGGATCTCGAGGGTATCGGGACCAGTTACCGGATTCCGCTCAATCCGCTCATCCTTAATGACGGGGTCTCGATTCGCAACGAGCTCGGCGAGGAGGTCATGCGCTCCACGCCGCGGAGCGAAGTGACGCGGATCATGGAGAGCGGAGATCTCGAGGACTACAACTGCATCTTCCTGACCTACTCCCAGATCAACCGCGCCGCGGAGCGTTCGGAGAAAGTGGCCTGGCTGCTGCGGCTGGCCGAAGGCTCCGCGGTGGTCATCGACGAGTCCCATAATGCCGGCGGGGACTCCAACACAGGCGACAACGTTATCGCCATGCTGGAGGAGGCGCACTCGGTGCTCTACTCCAGCGCTACGTACGCCAAGCGCCCGGAGAACATGCGGGTCTACTTCCGCACCCGCCTGGGCGATGTGGCGCGCAGTGAGGAGTTCACCAAGATTCTCCAGCGTGGCGGCGAGCCGCTGCAGGAGATCCTCTCATCCATGCTGGCCGAGGCGGGGCAGTACATCCGCCGTGAGCATGACTACAGCAAGGCCGAGTTCCGTGTGGTGGTGGACGATGAGAATTCCGCCCGCCACCGGGAAATCGCCGATCAGCTCTCCGAGATCTATGCCCTGATGGCTGCCATCTCGGGCGAGGTCCAGGGTTATGTCCGGGAGGAGAACAAGGGGTACAAGAAGCTCCTCGCCGACCTGAAACAGCGCCTGGACGCGCGTGAGTATACCGTGGCCAAGCGCATGGGGCTCACCAGCACCAATTTTGCCAGCAGGCTCTGGAATCTGAATGCCCAGTTCCTGCTGGCCCTGAAGGCGGAATCGATCGGCCGCCTGGCGTTCGAGTCCCTGGAGCAGGATGAGAAACTCGTCTTCGCGCTGGCCAATACCATGGAGACCTTCCTCGAGGAGGCCAATGCCCTTGCCCGGGCGGAGCTGCGCGAAGAGGGTGATGAGACCGCCCAACTGCGCTCGGCCATGGATGGCGTGCCGATTTCGGCGAGCTTCCGCGATGTGCTGCGGCGCCTGTCCAGCCGGCTCATCGAGATACGGCATGTGGACCGCTACGGCAACGTCGAGGTGCGGGACTATGTCGATCGGGAGGCTGAAGCCGCGCGCCCACGCGAGGAGCGCAACCCAATGACGCTCCTGCTCGAAGAGCTGGAGCGCAAGATCGATGCGCTCCCGGACCTGCCGCTCTCGCCCATCGATGCCGTTCGGCAGTCCCTGGAGGCGAAGGGGTATCGGACTGGGGAACTGACCGGCCGCAAGCTCGGCATCAACTACCTCGCCGATGGCGGGCCGCGCATTTATCAGCGCCCGGACACCGAGCGCAAGGACCGGAACCTGACCATCGAGGCGTTCAACAACGGCCTCCCTCTGGATGGTGGCAAGCGCGAAGAGTCGCTGGATGCCGTGGTCATCAACCGGAGCGGCGCGATGGGCATTAGCCTCCACGCGGATGCCACGTTCCATGACCGCCGCGCCCGGCACATGATGATTCTCCAGCCCGAGCTGGACGTGAACCTTTACATTCAGCTGCTCGGACGCATTTTCCGGGCAAACATGGTGGGCACACCGCGGTACACCACCTTCCTGACGGATCTGCCGATGGAGATCCGCCCGGCCGCCATGCTCAACCGCAAACTGTCCAGTCTCTCCGCCAACACGGCCTCCAATCGTGACAACAACGCGAAGCTGGAAGCGCCGGACATGCTGAACTGGCTGGGGGACAAGGTGGCCCTCGAGTACCTGCGCGACAACCCGGTGGACATGTCCCACCTCCAGTTCGATCTGGAAGAGGAGGAGAGTCGGGCCGAGGAGAGCAGCGACACGGGGTTGATGCAGCGCCTCACCGGGCGCCTGGCGTTGTTGTCCGTGCACCGGCAGGAAGAGGTCTACGCGGCATTGGAACGCTCCTTCAACGATGCGCTGGCCGAGTTGGAGCGCAAGGGCATCAGCCCCTTCCGGACCCGGGAGTTCGACATCCGGGCCACGGAGGTGGAACGACGCCTGTTCGAGGGATCCGAGGTCTACGCATCGGTATTCGATGCCCCCGTGTATCTCTCCACCATCGAATACGATTTGCCTATCGAACCCATGTCCCATGCGCGGGCCATGGAAATCCTTGAGGCGAACCGGAAGCAGATGCGCGCCGAGGGGCTTGGGCGCTATCCGCTGGAAGCCCGCCAGGTGACCATCGGCGACATGCTCGATAAGAAGATCGACCTGGCCCTGCGGAACACTGACCGGTTTGCGGATCTCGATGAGGCGCTGACAGCCGAAGGCAGCAACCTCATCAAGCGCTACAATGCCCAGAAAACCTTCGTGCGGGCCGTGGCTCAGGATCTCGAGATGGGGTGCGCACTGCGGGTGCCGGGCGAAGGGGACGCCATCTACTATGCCTACCTGGTGAGCTTCATGCCGCCGGAGAACCGCCGCTATGATCTCTTCGGGCAGTACCAACTGAAGGTGCTTTCGCCCGATCCGGCGATCGGGCTCCAGTGGATCTCGCTGGCCACCCTGTTCGACCAGTGGCAGGTCGATCGGCAGATCTTCGCCAACCTGCCTGCGCTGCCCGACGCCGCGGCGGATTTTGACGGACGCCCCCAGGGCGTGGCGCGCGAGACGCGCCTGGTGTTGACCGGCAATCTGCTCAAGGCGGCCCAATGGTCGCAGAACCACGGTATGGGTCTCTCGGCCATCTATACCAACGAGGAGGGCGAGCGGCTGCGCGGTGTCATCCTGCCGCGTGACGTAAAGGTGGAGCATCTCATGGAGAGTGCCGCCGTGCTGGGAAACGGGCGCATGGTGCTCGACTACCTCAATGATCACCGTCTCCGCACGCCGCTGAAGGCCGCGATGCGGGGGGGTGAGGTGGCCATCGGTACACCCCGGAGCAAGGTAGGCTGGGAAATAGTCGTTCCCTCTTCCAAGAAGGACGGCGGCAAGATTCATGGGGAGCCACGCCTGACGGACATCGTGGGTGACTTCGAGGGCCGCGGAAAGTATCTGCGGGCCTTCGTGGACGACCCCGATACGCTTGTCCGTTTCGTCGACGCACTGCGGGAGATCCACGGCCTTCATTTCTACACGCCGGAAGACGATGCCCAGGGCCGCGAGTGGACCAATCACTGGCTCGAGCGTAACCGGGTCGTGGAGAGGGTCGATGCGGGGTATGCCGAAGAGGCCGGAATGGGGCGCTGATTCGGGTGAAGTTCAACACTTCTTTCGCCATCGATCAGATCGCTGATTACCTGGCTATTCCGGATTCAAAACGGCCATTTGCAAGGTATCGGGAGGATCTGCTCGACCCAGAACCGGCTTTCACAGCGGACGAAACCGGACGATTAATTGAAATCGTCCGCATGGCTGAACCGCAATATTCGAAATTCAGCGTAAGCAAGCTGCTGATCGACCTGTCTTGGGCCTCCTCGCACCTGGAGGGGAATACCTATACTCAGCTGGATACACAGGTTCTAATCGAGTACGGAAAGAGGAATGTGGATAAGCCGGTTGAGGATGCTGCTATGATCCTCAACCACAAGGCGGCCATCGAGCTGCTGATTTCAGAACCCGTTCTCTCCGAGAACAGCATTCGAGCGATACATCGCTGTCTTGCAGATAACCACCTGGCGCCCGAATCGAGGCATTTCCTGGAACCGGGGAAATGCGGGGTGGTGCGCTCCTACACTCCGCATGGGCTCCATATCGATGGCTCTTCGTATATGCCGCCACAGGCGGAAGACCGGGTTCCGGGTTTCATTGAAGAGGAGTTCAAGAGAATCATTCGTTCCGCGAATGAGTTGCGGGATCCAGTAAATCAATCGTTTTTCCTGTTGACCAGGATACCTTATTTGCAGGTATTTTATGATGCGAACAAAAGGACATCCCGCATCAGTTGCAATATTCCGTTATTGAGGGATGGCCTTTCGCCTCTCTCATTCGTTGACTTCGAGAAGGACAAGTACCTGGGTGGCTTGATGGCGTTTTATGAGCTCGGGGACGAGCGGTTGCTGAAGAATGAATTCATGACCGCCTATCTGGCATCAGCGTTCCGTTACCTCCCATTCAGTGAGGAATCGAAGTTCGCGCTCTCGGTCGAAAGAGATAAACACCTGGCGGAAGCCAGGCGTTATGTGGTCGAAGGGGTTCGTGACGAAAAACCGGTTTGGCTCGCTGGTTTTCACGACTCGGCGGACCCGGATATGGATAACCCATCCGGGCCGTAGTTCAATCCCCTCCGCCCGCCGGCTCGTAAGCGTATGCCTCACCGAGTTCGCCGGATTCTCGGTGGAGTGGCGGCGCCGGCGGCTTCTCAGCAGGCGCGGCCCCGGTCTGGATATCGAAGGTCGCCTTCAGGCTCTCAACGGCACGATAGTAGCGGAGCGCCGCCTGGGCGTTCTTGTCGACCGGTTGCGTGGTGCTCGAGTTGTAGCAGCCCACTCCCCGCCAGAAGTTCCCCTCGAACCGCTCCAGGCACTGCTTGAGAATCCAGCCGCCCACCCACATGTTCACGCAGCCGTCCCACTGCAGGTCTTTGGCGGTAATGCCGTAAGGCGCGAGCTCCCTGAGCCAACGGGAGTTGATCTGCATCGGCCCGTAGTCGTTGGAGCCATTGGTGTTTCGTGACACGGTGCCGAGCCGCCCCCCCTCGACCGACAGGATGCCCAGCAGCAGCAGGGGAGGGATCCGGTAGGTTTCCGCCGTGTGTTCGATGCAAGCCTGGGGGACATCGCCCTCCACGTAGGCCGGCGGTAGATCAATGGGGCTCATGATGCTTCGAGGCGGTGCCCGGGGAAGGCGGCAGAGAACCGGCCATCGTGGAAATCCCGAACCAAGGGGCGGAGCCCCTCGAAGCGGTAGCCGGCCAGACCTGGCTTGGGGTTGACCAGCGCCAGAAAGGTGCGCCGGAGCTCGCTGGGGGAGAACTCCTCATAGGCTCCCGACTGGAACAGCACCCCTGTGATGGCCTTGCGGTATTGGAAGATATCGACCGGGTAGGTGCGCCGGGCGACCACGATCGCGCGGGCCCCCCGGGACCACTGGGGTCCGTCCACGCGGGCAATGAGCTGTGTGCCGACAGGGCGCAAATCCTTCTGCATGCCATCTTCCTTGTCGCCAAAACCATTAAATGATATAAAATACTATCATGGTTACCATAATATATTCATCATTCCATACAAATTAACATGCTGACTGCGGAGCAGGAAAGGGGGGTTTGCCACCCAGGTGGGCATGCGATCGTCGGTGCGGTGGCCGGATCCGGGAAGAGCCACATGCTCGTGCATCGGAATCTCCACCTCCTGCGGGGGGGCGTCAATCCGCGGCGGATCCTCAATCTGATGTTCAACGACTCGGCTCGGCAGGAGTTCCGCGCGCGCCTGGTGTGCAAATGCCGTGAATCCGACCTGAAATCCCCAGATGTCTACACATTTCACGCCTTTGGCAAGCGAATCTACGAGGCCATGGAGCGTGAAGGGATCCTTCCGCTGGTCAGCCTGCTGACCGAGGACTGGCGGGTCTTTCGCATGGCGAAGGAGGCACTGCAGACGGCCAACAACCAGGTGCCGGAGGCAGAGCGGATCGAGGTTGACCGGGACACCATCGAGGAGTTCGTCGGCATCATCGATGAATGCAAGGCCAATCTCGCGCATCCTGAAGATCCGCGCTTTCTGATCTTCTTCGAGCGCTGGGACCCGCCGGTGTACGTGCATGCTTTCCTCGAATTCGAGCGGCAGCGTCAGGCGCAGCGACTGGTGACTTTCTCGGATCTCATTTACGACCCCGTGCGCACCATGCTTGAGATCCCCAAGGTGGCCCGGTGGGCAACTGATCGCTACGACCACATCATTCTCGACGAGTACCAGGACATCAATGAGGCCCAGCAGCAACTGGTGAAGATCATCGCCGGACAACGCGCCGCGGTGATGGCTGTTGGCGACGAGGATCAGTGCATCTATACCTGGCGCGGTAGCCGTCCCGAGTACATGACCACGGGGTTCGAGCGGGACTTCCCCGGCGCGACCCGCTACGTCCTGAGCCGAACGTTCCGTTTCGGTGCCCGTGTCTCCCTGTTGGCAGACCATGTCATCAGCCACAACAGGCAGCGCACGGACAAGCTGTGTGTGTCGGCGGAGGGCACCCCCAAGACCCGGGTATCCCTCGAATTCAGCCGGCCGGGACAAGGCGGAGAGCCGGTTATCGAGGCCATCAACAGCTGGGTGAGCCGGGGCCGACGACTGTCGGAAGTGGCCATTCTGCTGCGGGAGTACAGCCAAAGCCTGCCGGTGGAGGTCGCGATGCTGCAGGCTGGGATCCCGTATTCACTGGTGGGCGCGCCACCCTGTTTTGATCGCCGGGAAGTGCTTTCCCTGCGCGGACATCTTCAGTTGGCTACCAGGGAGGGTCTGGCGGCTATCGAGGATGCCCAGAGGCGCTATGAGGTGGTCCAGGCAATGCTCACCGTCCCATCTCTCTGGCTCAAGACCGATGCCGTGGATGCCCTGGCGCGGCGCATCACCGAGGATCCCCAGCGCGCACTTGCAGAGCTGGAGGCAGTCAAGACGAACGGCCCCGGGCAGTCGCGGGCCGTGGCCGAGCGGGCACGCTGCTGGAGGCGCCTCCAGCGCAACCAGGGAATGGCGGCCGTGACCCTGCTGGAGCAGGTCGTGGATGAGATGAACCTCTATCGCCACCTTGAAAAGGCCACGCCGCGGATCGATGTTGCCCGGGAGAAGCGCCGCTTGTGCGAGGAGTTCATCGCGCTCGCCGGTTCGGGGAACCATGATGCGGCAGGATTCCTCGAGCAGGTCGAGGAGTTGATGGCGGCGCGCCATGCGAACGGTGATGCGGTGCTGATGACATCGGTTCACCGCGCCAAAGGGCTGGAGTGGCCGATGGTCATTCTGCCCGGACTTGCGGAGGGACGGTTTCCCTCCTATGCGGAGGAGACCGGTCCGGAGAATCTCGAGGAAGAGCGGCGCCTGTTCTATGTGGCTGTGACCCGGGCAAGGGAACAGCTGACCCTGGTGGCGCCTTACGATGGCGCTCTGCTGCGACTGATGCGTGAAGAGCGGGCCGAGAGCCCAAAGCGCGCCAAGGCAAGCCGATTTCTGCACGAGTCCAACCTGGGACTCTGCCGGCGTGTGGTTTCCGGGTTTGAGCAGGGAAAAACTCTCCGGGAACCCCTCGGGGCGAATTTCAGCAGTCCTGTCGTGGAGCGCTACCTGCGGGAAATCGGGCACCCGGAGGCAAAGCATAACCGTCCATTCGGGTTGGCCACCGGATTGGTGGATGACTCGCCCCTGATGTCGGGGTCGATCTAGGCAAAGGAGGACAAGGATGTCGAGGTGGTCTGTGGAAAGGACTGGCACGAGCCGCTACGGCGATGCGGAGCTTCGTCTGCGGAAGGAAACGGATGGGGAGCGGCCGGCGGAAGTCGAAGTGCTCGTCCCGGGTGGCCAGGATTGGGCGATTCTCCGGGAGCTCGCGGAGACGGCCAATGGAGGCATAGGGGCCGTTGAGGATGACACCCTGCCGCGAGAGTCTGCCGGGGAAGAGGATGTTCGCATTCTCGCCATGAACCGGGTCGCGGAGCAGGCCGGCCTGGCCCCCCAGGTGGCCGCGAGCCTGTTGCTGGCCGGAGGGGCGGGGTTCGTGGCGGTGAACTGGGACCGGGCGGCGATCGCCCGCCTGCGGCCTGAATGGGATTCGGGGACGTGTCACGCCTGTCTGGACGACATCCAGAAGACGCTCGTTGGCGAGGATTCCGGGGCGGTCATGGAGCGACTCCTCTCCGCCATGGTGACCGCCTGGGAACGAGACGTACAGAGCCCTCGCGCACTCGCGGCGACCCGAGTGCTGGCCCAGCAGCCGGAGCCCAATCCGTGGGAAGGCTGTGACGAGGGAATGGCGCCATGAGCGGGCGGGAATTCGAGCTGCAGCTCAGCGCCAATGCGCTCGTTGTGGAGCCGGTCATGACGGCCGTCCGTTCCGACGGCGAGCACTATCCGATGGTCCACGCCTACGTCAGCCTGAAACGGACGGACGGGGGTGAGCTCAGGCCTCATCTCGACTTCGTCGGGCTCATGACCTTTCCCTACACGGATGAGGCCCAGGCAGTGGCCCGCAGGATGAAGGAGGCGCTCATCCGCGAGCTCTCACCGGTCTTCAAGGGATTGCTGGTTCGCATGGAGGAGAACGAGCCCTATCAGCGTTTTGTGGATATGGGCGAACGCCTCTCGCCGCGCTACATGCTGGTCCCCGAGGTCGAGGTAAACGACAACAGCGGATCGCAGACACCGGGGTGGGAGTCGGACCTCGTGCCGGAATTCTGAGGACAGACTTATGGCAGGCGACAAGGAAGGACGCCATATCTCGCGGGTGAGCATCCGTAACGTGCTCTCCATCGAGCAGCTGGACATGGATGTGGCTCATGGCGTAAACGCGAGGGGTCGGACCGGGATCGGGAAGACCGCTCTGCTGGATGCCATGGCCGCGGCCTTCGGAAAGAACAATCGCGTGGAGATGGTGAGCAAGGGCCAGGAGTCCGGTCAGGTTCTCCTGGTGATGGATGATGGCGCCGAGATTCGTCGTACGCTCACCAGAAACGGTAAGGACCGGGTCCAGGTCAAGCAGCCGGACGGTAGCCGCGTGCGCTCGCCGCAGGCCTTCCTCAACGGGATTGCCCCGGCGCTGTCCTTCAACCCGGTTCAGTTCATCCAGGAGAGCGACCGGCGCCAGGCCAAGATCCTTGCCGATGTGTTCCCGGTTCGGCTCGGAATCGAGGACCTGCATCGAATCACCGGGGAACTGATCCCGCTCGAAGGCATCGATTTTGAGCGCAATGGACTCGAGGTCGCCAACGATGTCTACAGGCTGGCCTATCAGCTGAGGACCGAGGCCAATGCCGATGTGCGGGCGACCGAAGCCTCACTCGAGGCTGAGCGCTCGCGGATTCCCGAGGGATTCGAGCCCGATGCGGTACGCGGGGTCTCCTCCAAGGACCTGGCCAATGAGCTGGCCGCCATTCGACAGCACAACCGGGTGGTCCAGGACACCCGGAACCGCTTCGATGAGCTGAACGGGCAACGGCAGGCTGTCGAGCAGAAAATCGACGCGCTCCGCCGGCAGATTGCCGAGCTGGAGGGGCAGAGGGTCCAGTTGGACGAACGGTTGACCAAGGGACGTGAATGGCTCGATGCCAACCAGCCGCGGCCCACGACCGATCTGGAGAAACGGCTGACGGAGCTGGATCAGCAGCGGGAGTACCTCGCAGCCCATGATCGGGCGGTGCAGCATGAGAAAGCCCGGCAGTCACAAGGGGCCCGAGCGAAACGACTGGACATGGTGACCCGCGCCTTGGCTGATCTGCCCGCGGAACTTGTGCGCAGGGCAAACATCCCGATTACCGGCCTGGCTCTTGAGGACGGGAGGGTGGTGGTCAACGGGCTTCCGTTCGCCAACTTGTCCGAAGGACAGAAGCTGGAGATCGCCGTCCAGGTGGCCGCGGCCGGCGCAGGCGATCTGAAGCTGCTCTGCATCGACGGTGTGGAACGGCTGTCCTCGGATGTTCGCCAACGCCTGATCGACAGGCTCATGGGTCAGGGTTTCCAGCTGTTCATGACGGAGGTCGATGACGGCGACCTCTCTCTCGAGGATGTGCGCGGAAATCCGCTTCGAGGTACAGAGGAGGCGGCCAGTTCTGCAGGTGTGCAGGAGGCTGACAGCACAAAGCGCAAAACGGCGATGGATTTGTCCGGTGGCGCCAAATCAGACTGGCTTCCGCAGGCTCCGAGCGGTGCAGGCGAGGTGAGTCTGGGAGATCTCTATCCGGAGCCATCTCCCGGACACCTGCAGGCCGATGCCCGGGAGAGGCCCGTATCCTCCGGTAGCGGAACAACAGCGGACACAGGGTTCACGCTGGAGTTATAGACGATGGAAATGCGAAAAGAACAAGGACGAGGAGGGCCGCATGAGCTGGCTGTCTACGCATAAGCCACACAGCAAGTCGGTACGGGATTATTTCCGTCAGCTGCTCGATTACGAGGATTCCCACACACGCATCCGTCTGCTGGACTGCGTGGTCGGCTGCCGTGCCGCCTATCTGGCGGTGGAGACGGTGGAGAAGATCGGCACGCCCGTGCGCCAGGTCATGGCCGGAGTGTGTGCCATCGAGCATATCCGGGATCCGAAAGGCAACAATTTCCGTTACAACCTCATGGACGAGACCATGAATCCCGGCCTCTACAAGGCCCCGCGGCGGATCCTGGAGCAGCTGACGCCCACCACGGATCCCGAATCGATGAAATGGCGCGAGCGGGCCTGGGCCTGGGTCGGTGAGCGTGAGCGGGCCGGTTACCGGCCCCTGCAGCCCGGGGATGTGGTTGAGTCCCCGCGGCCGCTGGACTTCAGCGATGGCCGCCGCCGGAGCCTGTTTGTCATCTCGAGCAACGATCCCTACACCTGGCGGCGGACCCGTGGCTACAGTGTGGAGGACGGGCAGGAGGTGGATCTCCGGTACATCCACCGGGCGCTCGCGCGCATCGATCTTGAACCGCAACTGCGTCCGGAGGCGGAAGGACCCGTGGCCGTGCGCAGCTTCATGCTGCCGGAAGGCGAAGAGGTTCATCTGGCCGTTTCCATGGCCCGCCCGGCCGCGGCGCCGGTACGTTCTCGGCTGCTTGCGAAGTCCGAGGACCTGGAGAGATTGACCGAGCAGGTTGACCGGATCAACCGGGCCTATCAGGAACGTCAGTACAGTCAGTGGCAGCAAAACGCCATGGAGCCGACGCTATGAGCAAGGTTCTGCACCTGGAGGAGGAGCGTCGCAAGCGGTCCCGGGAAGCGCAGGAGGAGGAACTGCCTTTCGAGAATCCCTTCGAGCTTCCCGATGGTCCGCGCGACGAGGCGGTCGAATACGAGGCGGTCGAATGACAGCCGGCCCGGCAGCGGCTAACCCCGCGCCCGAGACGGATGGCTGCTCCCTTGCGGAGCTTCTGCGGCAGGTATCCGATGCGCTTGACAGCGCGCTTCCTCACCAGGTTTGGGTGCGGGCCGAGATCAGCGAGTACCGGGTCAACGCCCGCAGCGGACACGCCTATCTCTCACTGGTGGAGCATGACGGCGCCGGCCGGGAAATCGCCAAGGCCAATGCCAATCTCTGGCGTGGCAACCTGTCCAGGCTCGAGGGGAAATTCAGGCAAGGGACGGGCGGGGGCTTGCAGGCCGGCATCAAGGTACTGCTGCACGTTCGGGTCGTGTTCCATCCCCAGTATGGCTTCAGCCTGGTCATCGAGGACATCGACCCCTCACACACGCTGGGAGACATGGCGGCGAAGGTGGCCGCCATCCGCGCCCAGCTGAAGCAGGCGGGGCTCTACGACAACAATCGCCGGCGCCCATCGCCGGTGGAGTTCACCCGCGTGGCGGTCATCAGCCCGGCGAACGCGGCGGGATTGGGAGATTTCAGGGCTGAGGCGGACCGGATGGCGCAGCACGGACTGTGCGAGTTCTCCTACTACCCGGCTCTGTTCCAGGGTGCGGATGCGCCGGCCGACATCGTGCGGGCCCTCCGCGCCATGTGGTCGGATCACAAGCAGCGGGCCTTCGACCTGGTGTGCATCATCCGGGGTGGTGGGTCCGCGGCCGATCTTGCCTGGCTGAACGACGGCAAGCTCGCGGCCGCCGTCTGCCATTGCCCGGTGCCGGTGGCCGTGGGCATCGGACACGAGCGGGACACCACCATCCTCGATGAGGTGGCTTTCAAGCGTTTCGATACCCCCTCGAAGGTCATCGGGGCCATCTTCCAGTTGATCCGCAACAACGCTGAGCGGGCCATCCAGAACATGGTGCAACTGCTCGCCCAGGTCCGCTCCCACCTCCGGGCCGCGGAAGCGGAGGTGGGGAGCCATCGCCGCGAGGTGCGCACCCAGGCGCTCGCCAAGCTGGAGCAGCAGGCGCAGGCGAACACCAGTGTGCTTCGGCTCCTGCGGGAGCGTGCTGTGAATCTGGTGGAGCGGAGCAGCCAGGAGGTGGAGAACCGGATGAAGGAGGTGGTGGGACTGGGGCCACAGGCGACACTCAGGCGTGGGTTCGCCCTGGTCAGGGACCCGGCAGGAAGGCCGGTTTCCTCGGCCGCCCAGGCCGGTGAATGCCAAAGCCTGACCCTGCAGTTCCATGACGGCGAGTTGCGGGTCAGCCAACCGGGACGTTCTGGTGATGGACAAGGAAAAGATTGACAGGAATTTCAGCAGTGCGGAGCAGATCCACGAACTGCTGCAACGCTACGTGATGCTGCTCCCCGAGGGGGCTGTTGCGGATGCCATTGAGCGCGATCTCAGCGCGAACGAAGATGTATTCGACCCCGAACGGGTCCACATCGAGCGGCACCGCGCCTCTGTGACCCAGGGTGAGGCCTCGATCTATTACGGTTGGCGGAAGAACCTGGCCGGTTGGGATGAGCGGCGCCGGCTTATGCGCTTCGGCGACTATATGAAGCTGCGAACGAAAGAGGAGCTCGAGCACCACAACCCGAAACATGTCATTGCGGGTTGGGCTGGGATGCCGGACAGCTATTGGATCGCTGTCGCTGAGCAAATATTCCATCACGGGCACCCGTACTATGAAATACATCCGTTGCGGGCCCTCGATGTCCAACCGGTGCGGACCCGCGGCGATGCGGAACTGGTCAAGGCGCTTGAGTCCGCAGTGAACGCCGTCTCCCGGGTTGTGAACCCGCGGATTGCTCATGCGCCAACCCAGGAGGGCGAACTGGAGGAGGTTGATGCATCCACCGCGGCCCAACACCACCTGATGCAGGTGCATGCGGAGGCCATTGCCCATGGATATCTCTCCGGGCTCCCATTCAGGGCGGTCGAGACTCAGGTCCAGACGCTTGTCGGCCAGGTGGAGGCGATCTTCTACTGGGAGGGGCGGCTGACGAAGAAGCTGCCACGGGAGCGCGAATTGTGGCTTCGTGAACTGAAGAGCGTGCTGGAGGATGCCCTGGATACGGGTAAAGTGCTCCCGGAGTACACCGAATCCGGAGCGGTGGTGCGACGGGGGAGCGTCACCGAGGAGGGCTTCCGCGTGCTCACCCGGGACGCCTCATGGATAGGCATCCCGACCGGGCAGGAGCCCTATGTCATGTGCGCCGTGGATATCGGGAAGCGCCAGGTGATAAGTTACTCGGAAGGGGACCTGGAAATCAGGGATTGCGGCGAAGACGGGATTCTGAGCTGTGAGATTGCCGCGGCAGTCGATTTCCATATGCAGCGTGTTGGTGTTCAGGGCATGCAGGATCTCCCTCAAGAGCTGCTCACCTTCGTTCCCGATGTGCATCAGCAGTTGGTGGGGCTCGAACTAGACCACCCGGACGCCACCGGTCTTTCCCTTTGAACATTGGTGGAGAGCCAATGATGACCCTGTTTGATGCTCTTGGATTCCGATGGGAACGGTCTATGGTGCCGACTTCCGTCCCTTCGCACTCGATTGAACGAGTCTGCTTCCGCTTCCACAAGATGCTGCCGGAGTTTGTCTGGGACGCTTCGGTGCTTGAAGGCAACCCCTTTACCTTCCCGGAGGTTAAGACCCTGCTTGATGGCATCACCATCGGTGGGCGTAGGATTTCCGATCAGGAGCAAATCCTGAATCTGGCGGATGGCTCCAAGCGATTGCTGGCGATGGTCCAGAGCAGACAGTTTTCGCTCTCCAAACAGGTATTCACTGAACTGAACGGCATCGTTGCCCGTAATGAAGCCTTGGAATGGGGGGTGTTCCGTGGTGAGGGGCAGGAGAAGAATTACACCCCGGAGGTGGCCCTCGGTGAGCATGGGCGCTATACCCCCCTGCCAACGCTGCCCGGTGCGCCGGAATTGGAGCGAGTATTTCACGAAGGCGTGGCGGCACTGCAAAAATGTGAGCCGTTCGAGCGGGCAACAGCATTCTTCCTGTTCGGTGCTTTGCAACAGTTCTTTTTTGACGGCAACAAGCGCACGTCGCGCTTCATGATGAACGGCGTACTCATGTCGCATGGAATCGACGCGATCAGCGTGCCAGCCGCCAAGGCGCAGGAGTTCAACGAGAAGATGGTGCGCTTCTATCTCTCGAAGGACGGGACCGAGATGATGATGTTCCTCGCAGGATGCCACCCGGAAGCGGAGGCGATTTTGCCGCCAGAGGAATCTCATGACTGCGACGATGGAATGGAGCCTTGAGGCTGAGGGAGAATAGGGATGTCAAATGAATCCACAAAGAGCTATCGGCAGGCCTACGAGACACTGCAGGCCGCGGCGGAGAAGGTTCGCCAGATGAACGCCGCAGACATCGATGAGCTGGTGCCCACCGTGGATGCCGCTCTCCAGGCCTACCAGGTATGCAGCGGACGTCTGGCCGAGGTACGCCGCGCCCTGGGGGAGAAGTTGCCCGAAGAGCTGGAGGCTCTTGGGCGCCAGGGTTGAGTCATTGCCTGCAGGGGTATCGACGGCGCCCCCGTTCTGCGGCTTCAACTTCAACCGGAGCAAACTGGGGTAAGCAGTATGGAAATGCGCTTTCGAGGTAGACGACAGGATAATGGCGAAATTGTGTCGTCAAAGGCAATTTTTGCGTATTACACGGACGCCAAGTCTGGATTACTCATGGGTAGCGCTTGGCTGAATGAGGAGGAAGAGTTTCCTGTCGATCTTGAACTGTTCACTGGGTTCGAGGATGCCAACGGGAATGACCTCTATGAGCATGACACCATCATGATTGACCACGAACCGCACTCTATCGTTTGGTCGGCGGAGAAAGGCATGTGGGTTGCTGAAACGGACAATAGTGAAGTTCCGCTTTTTGAGATCGCCACTAAAAGCACGGATGCTATAGAGGTACACACCGCCGACTGTCAGTGTTTTGTCTGCGTGGAGAGTTTGTTGTGACCCGCGAAATGCGGATACCCCATTTTCGCAGCCCACTTTCCCTGTCGGTCCTCGCGCCTGAGCTGTCTTCCTCGCCTCCGGCCGTGACACGAGCGTGAGAGGCGTTCCGCATGTCGGGCAGACATAGATCGGGTTGCCGTTCTGTCAGACCTACTCAAACCTGACTAAACAGGCTCAAAGCTGACTTCCTGCTTCACCGGGACCGGTTTCACTCCGGTCTTGCGACCGGAGTCAGCGCCTTCCCCTCCACAGGCAGACACCGTGGAACTCACGGCGTAATTCCTCAGATTGATCGCGGCATTGAGATCACGGTCGTGATCCGCGCCACAGGCCTGACAGGTCCAACGGCGCACGGATAGGGCCATCTCGTCTTGCTTGTGGCCGCAGCATGAGCAAACCTTGCTGCTCGGGAACCAGCGGTCGGCCACCACGACTATTCCGCCGCGCATTGCGGCCTTGTATTCCAGTTGCCGACGAAACTCGAAGAAGCTCATGTCGGCAATGGTGCGGGCCAGGTGCCGGTTTGCCATCATGCTGCGCACATTCAGATCCTCAATGCCGATAGTGTGGAATCGGCGCGTAAGGTCTCTTGTGAGCTTGTGCAGGGCGTCCAGCCGAATATTGGCTATCCGGGCATGAAGCCTCGCCAGCTTGGCTTTCGCCTTGCGGCGGCTGGCCGAGCCTTTCTGCTTTCGGCTCAAGCTCCGGGAGAGGCGCTGGAGGCGTTTCAGCAACGCCTTATGCGCCTTTGGCCCCGGAACAGGCGGTTCTCCCGTCGAGAGCGTCGCCAATGCCGACACACCCAGATCGACACCGACCACGCCTTGGTTTTCGGCTTGGGGCAGGTGCGAACTGTCGGGTGTGTCCACGGCAATGGAGACGAACCACTTGTCGGCCACACGGGAGACCGTGGCCGACATGATCTTGCCGGTAAAGCGCAACGTCTCGCGCATGCGCACCCAGCCCAAATTGGGGATACGAATGCGTGAATCGTCGATGTCGAACTGGTCGTTGGTGAGCGTGAAGCGATCATGCACGCCTTTCTTGCGGAACTGCGGATAGCGGGCGCGGCCCGCAAAGAAATTCTGGAACGCTTGGCCCAACTGGATGATCGCCATCTGCGGCGCATTCTTGGTGACTTCCAGCATCCACGGGAACTGTTCGCGCTTGATGGCGTTCAACTGGCGGCGCAACGCCGCCTGCGAGGGCTTCGGCAGGCTGTTGTCCAGCTTCCGTGCCTCGTACTGCCGCTGCCATTCGGCCAGTGCCCAATTGTAGGCGAAACGGGCCGTGCCAGCGGCGCGAGCGAAATAGGTCGCCTGAACGTTGTTCGGATCGAGAGCGATCTTGTGGGCGATCAACATGACTTGCCACCTTTGATGGCTTGCAGTTCCGCCCGCGCCGCAAGGCCCGTCGCGTATCGTCTCAGGCGATGAGCCCGCGCCAGTGATGCTCGTTCTTCCTCGTCTGGAACTTTGAAAGTGATCCCGGTGAAGTGGGCCGCGGCGTTAAACTCAACGACGGCGAGCATATCAGCCGGGCGCTGCGTCATCACCGACGCCTCACACTTATTACCGTCGGCCCGGCTGTTACACACATAGAAATCCGCCGGAATAATACGCGACTTGCGCAGCGCCACAGAACGCCCGCATCCACCAGCGCAGAAAACAATGACCTTATTGCTCATGCGCCTCCTCCACGGCCTTCTTTACGCCATCCAAGAGCTTCTGATTCTTGCGTGAGCGTGAGCCGTACAGGCGGGCCGAAAAGACGGTGATAATTTCCAGCACATCCTTTGCCAGGTCCTCTTCAAACGTCGTATCTTCGCCTTGATTCAAAATCACCACTTCGACCTGTTTGGCTTCACAGATGGCGAATACCAGTTCCGCGCCGAAGCGCAGCAACCGGTCCTTGTGCGTGATGACCAGACGCCCAACCCGGTCGTCGATGACAGCGTTCAGAAGCCGCTTTAGGCCCTTCTTGTGATAGTTCATACCCGAGCCAAGGTCGGACACAATCTCGAAGGTCCATCCTTGCTGGGCGCAGTAAAGTTCAAGCATCTGCTTTTGTCGTTCCAAATCCGCCTTCTGATCATGGCTGGATACGCGGGCGTAGGCGACGGTGCGCCGGTTCGAATCGTCTTCGGCGCGAAATATCTCCGGGCGCAGCTTCGCCAGGTCGTAGCGGCGATGGCCGCCTGCCGTGTGTTCAGGCACCAATTTGCCCGATGCCTCCCAACGCCGCAGCGTCGTAATTGACACACCCAGCGCCTTCGCGGCATCACCAATACTTACAAACCTCTCCATTATGGAGAGGTTCGCATAGATTTGATTAGAAAGACAGTGATCTGTTAAAGCCCTCCAGGGTGGCGATGTGCAGTTTGCTTCGGAGCTGGATGATCTTCTCGTAGTCGAGGCCAACCGCGGTAGCAGTGGGTATGAACTCTCCGCTGCGCAGGTCGAGCACCTCATCAATCTGTGGGTACTCCACAAGGAAAGGGCTTTGTTGATTCCTGGCCATGGCTCGCAGGATAGCCCAGCAGGGGCCGCGAGGCAGAGACCGTACCGGCGGGGCAACGTCGTTGCGGAGTACTAATAAGCTGATATCATGTGTAGGATAGAAAACAAGGACGATTTCGCCTATGACCCATTACCGCATCTATTACGTGCCCACGGAGAAGGGCCGCCGGGCATTCGGTTGGCAGGAGAAACGGATGCCGGGGATCTTTGAGACTCGAGAAGATGCCGGGTTTGCCCGCGCCGAGTGGGCGGCAGAGGAACCTGCCCCGGATTCCTGGGAGTACGCCAACTACGATATCCGCCCGGTGCCCGATCCCGAACTGCCTGTGCGGCTCAAGCGGTACAACCGTGCCTATCGGTCCGGAGAGCCGCTCATCAGCGACGAAGAGTATGACCGGATGCTCGGTTGGCTGCGGGAAGAGCAGCCGGACCACCCCTTCCTGGTGCAGGTTGAAGCTGAGGCGGTTCCCCTCGGGAAACGACGCATCCGGCACCCCCGGCCGATGCTCTCCACGGACAAGGCGAAGTCCCCGGAGGAGATGGGGCAGTTCATCGGACGGATGGCGCGGGCGGCCGTGGAGATAGGGCTGGCGCCGGCCGCCGTGGTCTACCGGGTTACGCCGAAGCTCGATGGGCTCGCCGGCCGGGACGAGGAGGGCGTTCTGTCCACCCGCGGCACGGGCCAGGAGGGCTACGACATCACCCGGGTCTTCGAGCGGGGGGTGGTGCCCGTGGGCGGCCGGGGCCGCGGCCTCGGGGAGCTGGTCATCGCCCAGAGCTACTTCGAGGAGCTATTGGCCGATGAGTTCGAGCATCCCCGGAACGTGATGGTGGGACTGGTCAATGCGGACACCCTGACGCCGGCCGCGGAACGAACCCTCGCCGCCGGCGCCGCGCGATTCGTCCCCTATGCGGAGCTACCCCGTTGGGAGGGAAGCGGCGAGGCACTGCGCGAGCGGATAGATGAGCTGGACCGCGAGCTCCGGGAGGCTGTGGACTACAAGACCGATGGGCTGGTAGCCGAGGTCACCAACCCCGAGCTGCGGCAGCACCTGGGGGCCACGAGTCACCATCATCGGTGGCAGGTCGCCTACAAGCGGCCCAGCGAACGGGCCCGGACCCGCATCAAGGGGATTGCCTGGCAGACGGGGCGCACCGGTGTGGTGACCCCCGTTCTGGAGGTGGAGCCGGTGTGGCTCAGCGGTGCGACGATATCGCGGCTGACCGCTCACCATGCCGGGATGGTGCTCAGCCAGCGGCTGGGCCCCGGCGCTGTGGTGGAGATCAGCCGCTCGGGTGAGGTGATTCCGAAGCTCGAAGCGGTACTGGCCCCGGCCGAGCGGGTCCACATTCCCGGTGAGTGCCCCTGCTGCAGCGAGCCGCTGACCGAGTCCGGAGACTTCCTGCGCTGCACCAACGAAACGGGGTGCAGCGCACAGACGGCCAACCAGCTGATCCATTTCTTCTCGACCCTGGGGAATGCGGATCTGTTCGGTCCCAAGACCATCGACCGGCTGGTGGCCGGTGGGTTCGATTCCCTGCCGCGGATCTACGGACTGCGACTCCCGGATCTCCGGGCGTTGCAGTTTGGCCCGGGGCAATCGGCGAATCTGGTGAAGGAGCTGGAGCGCAGCCGTACGCAGCCGGTGGAGGACTGGCGTTTCCTCGCTGCGATCGGGATTCCCCATCTCGGGCGGGGGGACAGCCGCAAGCTGCTGCAGGAGATCCCTCTTGAAGCGCTGGGGGAGCTGACACCCGGGCGGCTGATGGCCATCCATGGATTCGGGCCGGTGACCAGCCCGGTCATCACGGACGCCCTCGGGCAGCGTTGGCCCGAGGTGAAGTACCTGCTGCACGAGGTCGGATTCCAACTGATCCCCACGATGAAACCCTCTCAGGCCCGGATTGACGGTCCCATGGCGGGCAAGGGGGTCGTCTTCACCGGAGCGATGCAGCACGGCACCCGTGAGCAGATGCAGGAACAGGCGCGTGCCCTGGGGGCGCTGGTCCAGTCGTCGGTATCGCGCAAGACGAACTTCCTGGTGTGTGGTGAACGGGTCGGAGCCAGCAAGATGAACAAGGCCCGCGATCTGGGCGTCCAGGTGCTCAACGAAGCGGAGTACCTGGAGTTGATCGCGCAACACGAGGGTTCGCCAACCCGACACGATGAGGCAGTGACACCAGCGGGCAGCGAGGCAGCCATGTCATGGACCGATGAACGGGATACACCGACTGCCTATGACTGGTCGCTCGACCTGTAGGGGGGAAAGGGATGGCCTTCGTGATCTATTCCGAGGACAAGGGAGTGTATCTCGGCCGCGCGTGGAGCCTTGGCTTCTGGTCCATGCTCGACCCCGCCGGGCTGTCGTCGGCGGTCTGCTTCGATTCGATGGCTGACGCCCACTCGCACATGGCCGGCTGGAATAGCCGGCCCTCCGACTGTCGCCTGGTTGAGGTGGAGTCCGGCGGTGAACACCGCGCAAGCCGTGAGTCCTGCGTTCGTGCCGGGTTGCCGGACTGGGAGCCTGATGGAAGCGGACTGGCCACAGGACAGCCCTCCGCGAGGAAGCTGAAACCCGCTGCAGAGCAGCCGGATCAAGTGGCCGCGAAAGTCGTATCGGTACTGGAGCGGCTGGGTATCGAGCACCAGGTGCTGGCGCCGGATGCGCGTTTCAAGGTCCGTAACGACCCGCACTGGCCGCTCCATGTGGCCAATGAACCCCAGGGAGGGGGTGTGCACCAGCTGCGCCTGTGGCGCCAGTTCGGGTCGAAGGAGCGCTTCGAGGTGTGCTTCGACATAGATGGGGCAGGCCGGTTGCTCAGGGCCGAAGGCCAGGAGGCCATGCGTAGCCTGATGTTCGCCATGGCGCTGGAGCGGGCAGGATTCGGAGCCGGAACGGTTGTGAGTGAGACCTCGGAATTCGAGGCTCTGGATGAGCAGCCGGAGGTTCCTGCCGCGCACATTGAGCCTGAGCCCGCGGCTGTAGGGTCTGGCGCCAGCGCCTACGATTTCTCCGAACTGGATCTCTAGCGGTGGACGACGCATCCCGCCCGAGGGGAACCGAGATGGCCGGCCGAATCGTAGGACGTCTGCTGGAGGACCTGGGGCTGCATGGGCAGATAATGCTGCCGGATTTCCATGCGCGGGTGGAAAACCCCCCGTTTCTCGACCTGGTGATTGAATCCCATGATGAGGGGGAATCAGGACAGCGGCTTTACCTGACCCACTATGTAGAACAGAACGGGGACCTGCTGATCGATTCCGAGCTGGTGTTTCAGGTTCATGAAGACGGACAGATCAATCTGGTGGAGGTCGCCGCTCGAGGGCCAAAGGGGGAGTTCCGTGCCTACGATCGGAGCTTTGCCCTGATGATGGCCAGGAACCTTAAGCACCAGGGTTTCGGCAAGGGCCGCGTGGTGCACCCGGAACGCCAGGACGGGCCATCTGATCAAGCTGACCAAGCCACCATGGAGGGTGGTGACTCATGGGAACTGGAACTGTAGCCGCGGCGTCCGGAGGAATCACCCGGCCGGTACTCCACTACCTTGGAGGCAAATGGCGTCTGGCCGACTGGATAATCGGCCATTTTCCCCGCCACGAGTGCTATGTGGAGCCCTTCGGAGGCGGTGCCAGTGTCCTGTTGCGCAAACCTCCGGTCCGGTGGGAGGTCTACAATGACCTCGACGACGATGTGGTCAACCTGTTCAGGGTGCTGCGTGACGGCGGGTTGTCGAGGCGACTCTGGTGTCAGCTGTACCTCACGCCGTTTGCCCAGACCGAGCTGCAGCACTCCCGCGAGCCGGCAATCGACCCGGTGGAGCGGGCCCGGCGGTTGCTGGTGCGCTCCCATATGGGTTTCAGCGGGCGTGGCATGAATCCCGGCAACCACTTCGGATTCCGTGGCGCCCAGCTGAACCGGGGAGGGGATCATGCCCGTAGCTGGAGCGAGCTACCGGAAGCCCTGATCCCGGTGGTTGAGCGCCTGCGGCGGGTCAGCATCTTCCACAAGGACGCCTTCGCGTTGATCGACTCCTACGATTCGCCCCGCACCCTCTTCTATCTCGACCCGCCTTATCACCCGGAGACGAGAACGCTCCACAACTCGCGCTATCGGTATGAGCTTGCCGATTCTGATCATGAGCGTCTGCTGGAGAAGGTTGCCGGTCTTCGCGCCATGGTCATCCTCTCCGGGTACCGCAACCCGCTCTACGATGCGGCCCTTAACGGCTGGGTGAGGCAGGAGAGCACGGCCTATGCCGCAACCCGTGGCGGCAGCTCGGCGCGCAGCGAATGCCTCTGGTTGAACCCGGCCTGCGTCGCTGCGCTGGAGGTGGAGCGTGCGCAGATGCCCCTTTTCCAGGACCTGGTTCCCGATGTCGCGCAGACAAGCCCTTGATGTACTGGAGGCATTGGCTGATGTCTTCGATGCCCGGGCAAGGGGTCTCGAACTCGAGGCGCGCCTGTGGGGTGGCGATTACTCGGCAGGACGGCTGAAACGACTGGATACACATTCATGGAAGCGGAGGGAGATTCTGGCGGCAAGGCGGACCTATAACCAGTTGCGCCGCGGCATCGGCCTTCCGGTAATCCACGACTGGGTGGACCGCCCTGAGCAGACCTTCGTCGGGTCATTGGGTGAGCATCAAAAGGAGTTGGATATGGCATGGCAGATTCAGGGAAATTTCGCACCCGAGGTGTGGGACGATGTGCGCGTCAACCTCCGCTGTGCAGGACGCGATTGGATGATCCAGGCGTTGTGTGACGCTGAACTCGAGGAGGTCATGAAAACCTCGGATGAGGGGCTCACGAAGGAGCACCTGACCTACAGGGAGCGGCGCGAGACGCATTGGGGCGCCCTTGCCGAGGAATCCCTCGTGGAGGCCTGCATCGAGCGCATCGAGGCGACGGACAGCGCGGACAACGGCGGCCATGCCTTCTGGGTGGACGCCCAGGGCCACCACAAGGTATTGACGGCTCCCCGGGCCATTCTCTACACCTCGGCGCCGTCGGACTATGACGGTTTTGGCACGGCGACCTGGGAAGATCTCGGAGAGATGGAGGTGGGTGGTCGCAAGATGCCTCTGCGGCAGGTGGCCATCCTCCCAGAGCATCAGCAGTGGCAGAAGGAGCGCTATGCCTCCGGACTTCACCTGGTGATGGACGAGGCCCAGTACCAGCAGTGGCGGGATGCGGGGTGGATCTCCGAGCCTGCAGGAGCCGAGTCGGTCGAGGCATTCCCCTATGCCGTTGATGGGCCTGGGGTCTGAAAGAAGGGGTCACTGGATGACTGCACAGGCACTCAGCAGGGAGGTGGACGATTCCAGCCATCAGGCGGTCCGGCATGAGGATGTGGGCGAGAAAATCGGCGGCGCCCGGAAGGACCAGTGGTGGTCAGGACGCTGGCTGGCCCTCGGCGATTTCCGGGCAATGGATGATGTCGAACGCGCCGAGTCGGTGCGCAAGGACAACATCTGGCCCCGGATCGATTATCGTGCCATGCGGGATGCCGGCGTGGAGGCGGCGGCCGCCTACCTGGTGAAACGGATCAAGGACGGAATCCATGTGCAGCCTGTGGGTGATCGTGATGCACAGGAGGCTTATCTGAAGGCGGTCTCCCTTATCCGGGACGAACTGGCCGAGGTGAAAACCTGCGCCGATGTGGAGGCTGCCTGCAAACGGATTGAGGCGGCGTTCTACGAGGTGAAGGAGACCCCCCGCTCCAAGAGCTGGACCAACACCGATTTTTTGAAACGGTTCAGCCAGTCCGATGTGGTTACACGCCGGAATGGCTTTATGTGGGTTGGCCGGAATGTATCGAAGGTGATGAAGTTCATCCGGCATCCACCACTCCACGAGGCCTCCCGGAAGACGACCGCATCGCTCTACATCGGCGGTGAGGTGAAGAGCCAGCCGACCTGGCATCGCATCATCTCCGAGCGTTCAACCCGTCGTGCTAAGGAGGAGGGGAAGGATGTCATCCCCAGGCGCCCCTATCTGGAGGGGGTCAAGCGGGCGGGGCCCGATGTCCGTGGCGGCCGGGATATCACGGGCGAGGATTTGCTCGAGGAGTTCGGCTTCCGCGGCATCGAGTACGGCCTGTGGCTCAACCAGCATGAGCGGCAGCAGGCGCTGAACCATGTCTATGAGGGTCTGTGCGATCTGGCGGACGCCTTGGATGTGCCGCGGCGGGCCCTGTCTCTCGAAGGCACATTGGCGCTCTCGTTCGGGTCGCGGGGAAAAGGCCGCTACGCCGCCCACTACGAGCCGCTGCGCCGGGTGATCAACCTGACGAAGCCGAAGGGCGCCGGCAGCCTGGCCCACGAGTTCGGGCATGCGCTGGATGACTGGTGTGGACGGAAGCTGCAGGACAAGCCGCATGACGTGCCCCTGCCGGAGGGCTGTTTTCTCTCCGAACACACGGGTGGCGGCATGAGGCGGTATCCCGATGTCAGCATGGCCTTCGGTGAAACGATGCAGTCGATCCGGCAAACCCGGCTGAGCGTCGAGGAGGTGAGGCAGCAGCGGGAGTCGGAGTACGAGCGGGCACGGGAACAGATTCCGTCCTGGTTCTGCTACCGGCGGGCCGAGGAGATGGGGGAGTCCTCCAGGCGTCGGTTTGACGCCCTGATGGAGGCGGCGCTCGACCCGGAGCATGACGGGGACCCGGATGCCCTTGCGAAGGAGATATCGGACCTCCACCGTCGTGAAAAGGGACGCGGACTGGACAGGGACTACCGCCATTGGGGCGCGCTGTACATCACACGGTTGCGCGGCGCCTACAGGGCCCTGCAGCCCGGGGTCCTGGAGGCCATGCCCACGTTCATGATTCCCACGATACCCTCGAAGTACCTGAAGCAGGCGGAGAAGCTCGACCGGCGGCGCAAGGCCTACTATGCCACCGGCCCGGAGCTGTTTGCCCGGGCCTTTGAATCCGCGATTCATGACCGGCTGGCGGACATGGGGCGTCGAAGTGAATACCTGGTGCAGGGGGTCGAGGAGGGGCGGTTCGCCGATGAGCGGTACCGGGGTGACCCCTATCCCGCAGGGGATGACCGGCAGCGCATCAATCAGTCGATGGACGCACTGTTTGCGGCGCTGCGTGGGATGCCGGAGATCGGGCAACAGCCCCATGACGCCCGGGAGCCAGAGGCGTCGGAGGAAACTTTCAGTTCCCTCTACACCTGGGATCTGGATCTCTGAGCAGAACGTCCCGGCCCGGATCTCAGGGGGTGTTGGAAAACGCAATAGGAGAAAATTAGATGGACCCGACTACAGTTCAACTGGAAGATCAACTTCTCGACGCAAAGTGGATTGCCGGGGTGAAAAACTTACGGCTCGTTCGCGCGATCCTGCGCGCACGGACCAACACCTACCTGCAGCGTGAATATGGCGGGTCGTTGATGAGCAAGCGCAACCCAACTTCCGAGGCGCGCATCGCTACGCTTTTGCAATACGCCAAGCGTAGTCATCCGGAATTCGGTTTCGATTTCTTGGTTGAGCGGATTTGCGCAGAAGTCGTTCGTCCCCCCATCGAGCCCGTGCGCTCCCAGGCACTATCTAAGCCAGAGTGTGAAGTGGTAAGTCAGCTCGCGCGCTTGGCGTACCACCTAAATATCGAGTTGGCAGGTGCCCGAAATCTGGGCACCGAGCTTTATAGGTATTGCGGTCTTGCGAAGTTTGCAACACCCTCGGACACGCCCCAGCTAAAATCCCGCTCGCTCGCTCAAGAGATGTCCGCGCTTGCGGAGATCGCGCAACAGGCCGGATTGGAGGATGCGGCTCGATTCCTGAACGAACCATCCGGTGAACCAGGATGGCTTGATTGTCAACTTGAGGGCAACGACACCCTGCTTCGCCTCTTCATCCGCGCCAAGCAGTCCGATGCGGTGCGTTGGCTGCTCGAACATGGAGCGGACCCGAATTACCCCAACGCAAGGGGGATCACGCCGTTTATGTCGGCCTGCTGGAACTGCGCCGATGAGATCGGCGAAATCCTACTTGATGCGGGTGCCAACGTATTTCAGACCGAGCCGGAGGACGGTACGCCTGGATGGTTGTTTGCCGCGATGATCCCGAAACTCCTTTCTAGGATCTTGCGGGAACATCCCAATATCGATCTTCGTACCGCCAACAACAAAGGGATGACCGCATTGATGCAGCTATCGGTACTCCCCCAAAGACTCAAAGCAACGAGAGCAACCGAGCGTCGGATGTACCAGGCGGCCGAACTACTATTGAATTCCGGCGCGGAGGTCAACGCGGTTAATGCAGAGGGCCGAACCGCCCTCATGCACGTCGCCGGTTTTGGCGTGTGGTCCGTTGCCGAGCTGTTGGTGCGGCATGGCGCCGATCTGGAGATAACGGACAACCAGGGCCGCTCTCCGATCACCTATGCTCAGCAGGGCATCCAGCGTTTCGCGTTCGTGCCCAACGAAGAATGTTACCAAATCGATCGGAATGAGTTGGTGGCATCGCTCTTTCGGTGTCGCAACTCCGGTCGGAGCAGCAGCCGTTTGACGAAGATGCGAAATCCAAAGGAATAGTGGCAGAGATTTTGTGGCAGAAGGAGTCGCTCTCTGGTGCGAGCGCTTCGAGACCGACCCCTACGGGGCGATCGTGAGCGCGTTCGAGTGAAGCGCGAACATGCCGGAAATCGGGCAACAGCCCCATAACGCCCGGGAGCCAGAGGCGTCGGAGGAAACTTTCAGTTCCCTCTACACCTGGGATCTGGATCTCTGAGAACGTCCCGGCCCGGATCTCAGGGGGTGTTGGAGAACCGCGGCTCGAGGTCCAGATCCGCGGCTGAGACTTCACGCAGCCCAGGGAAGCGCGCCCCGAGTTGAGCCCGGCTCATGGGCTGGATTGACCCCCCTTGCGGTTGAACCAGCAGCATCCCGGGAAGGACCAGCAGGGTACGGCCGAGAGGATCGGACAGCCGTTCGGTCTCCCTCACCTCCTTGACCAGCAGTAGTTGATTGCTGGAGCCGGGACCGGCTTTCGCCATGAAAAGCCGGATCCCGGGATCGTCGATCCTCAGTGTAGGCCCCGGCGGGAGATGCTCCCCGGCCTCCTGGAGCAGGTAGGCCACCTGCAGCAGGCTGAAGGTGGCCCGCAGGGCGTCCCGCTCTCCGGCAGCCTCTACCGAGCCGGTGGAAAGCGTGAGAGTCAATGCGCTGGCCAGCAGGCGTGCGGCATGGGCTACTGCACGGTCCTCCAGGGGGGTTGCCGGTCCATGCAGCGATACCCGCGTCTTGGTGTGTCGAAGAATCCGCTGCGCGCGTTCAAATGGGGTCATCACCGGTCCTCCCTGTGGAATTTCACGGGTGGTTGTGCTGTCAGGCGGGCGGTGTAGGCCTCCGGCGGGCCGGACGGGTTCATCTCGGCCACCAGCAGCTCCCCGGAACGACGAAGGCGGCGCAGCTTGTCGAGCGGCATGTTCTCCAGCCGGATCCGGTGGCCCGAGGGATAGGTCAGGTCCACATGCCGTGAAAGTATCCGGGCCACCGGTTCACCCTGCTGGACCGGCTGAGGGTGGATGGTCACCATGAAGTCGCCTTCGGGCTCGGTCAGGATTTCGTAGGGGATCGGTTCAACCGCAGTCATTGCGCAGGCTCCTTCTACAGTGCGCACATCAGGCAAGGGGTTTCGTTCTCATCGGCTTCCTGCGCGTCGGCCGGTGGAACATGCAGATCCATGCCAGTCAGCCGGCCATGAGGCGCCTCAACCCGCGAGAGCGCAACCAGCTCGCTCTCGCGCTGCTCTCGCAGCCAGCCGCCTTCCGGGGCTCCGCGGGATTCCTGGAGGCGCTGTTGTAGCTCCGCGGCGTGGAGGGTTCTTTCCACCCAGCCCATCAGGTGGCGGATCTGGGCGTAAGCCTTGCCCTTCTGCCAGGTGTAGCTGTCCGGGTGAGGGTCCTGGATGTCCACCAGATGGGCGGGCAGCTCGATGCGGTAGGCAGCCAGCTTCAGTTCCTCGCGCATCTGGTCCTGCGACAACCCCATCACCTCGGCGGTATTGAGCCGGTGGGCCCAGTGACCGTTGAGTTGACGGTTGAGTCCGCCACGGGTGCGGGAGAAGCAGATCGGACGCTGCAGCCAGACGCCGTGGGCACCTACCCGGGGATGGATGAAGAACTCCGCTCCTACGTAGAGATCCACGGTGCTGCGATTCCCGCGGCCGGGGATCGGGGTTTTCCAGTTGAAGGAATGGGCTCTATCCGCGCTCCGGGCATCGATCCGGGCGGGGATGGGCAGCCCGACATGGTTCGCGCCGAAACCGATTTCCTTCCAGAAGGGCAGGGCGTTGTCGGGGTAGCGCATGAAGTCATCGAAAGTGAGCTTTTCCAGCCGCTCTCCCACCTCGAAGGCTTTCCGGTTGTTGAAGTACAGGCCGATGATCTCGGTGCTCCTGACGTAGGGGCACACGGTGCAGCCGGAGCGTGTCTTGAAGGTGTAGAAGCGCGGGATGCCGAGTGTCTCGTCGAGGATTCGGAATACATCGGCACGCCGGATGCCCAGTTCGCGGAAGGGTGTGTGCGTGTGGATCCAGTCCTTGCGGGAGACGAGACCGACCCGTTCGGTCTCGTCGGCCCGCAGCCCGATGTAGGAGTGCATCTGGGCCTCGCTCCCGTGCTGGTCCCGCAGCCCGCCGAGGTAGGCTTCAAAGGGTCGGAGCTTCAGCTCGCGGGTACACCAGCGGCTGTTGGCCCCGGGCAGAAAACCACCGTAGTGGTCAATGAGCGAAAAGAGGTCATGCGCGCCCTGTACCCGATCGATAGGCCGTCCAAGCCAGCGTTCCAGCCGATCCAGGTTCTCGTAGGTGGTTTCGTCCTCGGCGCCTGTGTCGGTGAAGATGAAGCGGAAGGGAACCGCGGGGAACAGCCGCTTCATCAGCAGGGCAAGGACCGTGGAGTCTGCCCCGCCGGAGAGCGGTACCACATGAATGTCGCGGACAGGATCGCCCGGCAGCTGATACCGGCCATAGGCGGAGATGTCCAGGGTCTCGAGGAGCGAGAGGTATTCCGGGTGTCCCATTGGAGATCCTTTCCGGGGGCTGGGCCTCCTGGCCCGGCGGTGTGGTTGACTCAGGGGCTGGGACTGTCCCAGCTGCAGCTGGAATCCGGCCCCAGTCGCTGACCGTGTTGCAGCTCATCGTCCGCCTTCATGATGCCGAACTGCTCCAGGTAGGACTTCAGGCCCGCGAGGTCCTCCTTGTTGCGGAGAAAACCATCATCGAAGAGGTCGAAGCCGTGGATCTCGAACACGGTGTTCTCCTCCTGATCCCGGACATCGGCATAGAACTCTCCGCGTTCATCCAGGTTGACGTAGTAGAGGAAGGTTGCCATGAGTGAATTTCTCCTTAAGGTGCCGCGCCTTCGTCCGTGAAGTACAGGGGGACCTCGTTCGATTCCGTGTTTTCCATCTTGCGGTTCGGTGTCATGTTTCGCCGGGCTTCTTCATGCTCAGAAATCCAGCGCTGAAGCTCGGCGTCATTGAGCATGGCCGTCATTTCGGCGGTCTTGCGGCTCTCCTTGGCGATGCAAACTTCATCGTCCGAGCGGTTCGGCGCGCAGCGGACCTGCTCCTCCTGGAGTCTGGCAGTCTGTACGGTCTTCTCGGGATCGCCCGGATTGGGTTCCAGGTGGTACAGCGCAAAGTTCCGGCGCTCCTCGTGGTATTCGGCCTGGTCCACATCACCACCTTCAGTCATCCAGACGTTGCGCTGGTGCTCATGGTGGTCGGCGATGCGCCGCAGGGCGTCCCTCAGCCGGTTGCGCTCTTCGATGGTGCTCCTGGTGCTGTCTCGACCGGTTGCCTGTCGGAGGTTCGCCATGACCTCCCCGAGTACGGCATTGTGGGCGACCACCCACTCGAACAGCTCGTTCTCCTCTTCACCATCGAGGGACATTTGTGCCTGCATGCGCAGAAACTCCTCTCGACGCAGCTGTATCCACCGCTCGAAGGATTCCAGGTCGGTTACACCAGCATGGGCGGAAAATCTGCCCAGCGGGCTGCGTTCCAGCATTTCAGACACCGGCATCATGCCGGCGGCCTTCATCCGTTCATCAAGATTCATCCCGCACCCTCCTCGATGTTCACGATGTGCCGGCATTTCGGATATCCCGAGCAGCCCCAGAAGGGCCCCCGCGACCCGTTGCGCCGGCGCATCGGTTTGCCGCACTTGGGGCATGGGGGCGCATCCGGTTCGGGGGCCGCCGGGGCCGGGCCGCTGGCCGCCTGGCCATCCGGCCGTATGACCGCCTTGCACTTCGGGTAGCCGCTGCAGCCCCAGAAGTCTCCGAAGCGGGAGGTGCGCCACACCATCGAGGAGCCGCAGTCGGGGCACGCAGGCGCGGGCCCCGGCGGCTCGCTGGTGGGCTTCGGCTTCCCGGAGTGACCGGGCACATCGACACGCCGCATACCGAGGATGGCGTCCAGGTGCTTCTGCATCTGGCCTTGGAGCGCCTGCATCACCTCGGATTCCTGTCGCTCGCCCTTGGCGATGGACTCGAGGTAGTCCTCCCAGACGGCCGTCAGCCCTGCATCGCTCAATGCCGGCGGCAGCGCCGCGATGAGTGCGCGGGCGGACTCGGTGGAGATGAGGTGTTTCTTCTCCACCCGCAGGAAGGTCCGGCGCTTCAGCGTCTCGATGATGCTGGCGCGGGTCGCTTGGGTGCCGATGCCCGAGGTCTCCTTGAGGATCCGCCGCAGGCGCTCCTCGGTGACGTACTTCTGGATGTTACTCATGTCCTCGAGCAACAAAGCCTCGGTATAGCGCTTGGGCGGCTGGGTCTGCTTCCGGACCACGTCCACCCGGTCCACCGTGCCGGGCTCCCTGTCACGGATGGGAGGCAGCGGGCCGGAGTCGTCCGTCTCCTCATCGGAGCGCCTCTTGCGCTTGCCGTTGTCCCCCTTGGGGTAGAGCTCTTTCCATCCCTGGATAATGGGAACGCTGCCTTTTGCCGCCAGCGGGACGCCGTTGGCATCCATGGTGATGTGGGTCTGGTCGTGCTCGTAATCGGGTAGAAACTGGGCCGCGTAACGCAGGGCCACCAGGTCGTAGATCGCCCGCTCGCGCGGTGAGAGGCTGGCGGGTTCGACGCCCTGGCGGGTCGGCACGATGGCGTGGTGATCGCTTTTGTTTACCTCGGTGGTATTGAAGGTCCCCTTGCGGATGATCGGGTCGGGGATGGCCATCGGGATGACCTGATGCCCATGGAGGCCGGCCAGGATGTGCGGGGCATCATTGATCTGCTCCTCGGGGAGATAGCGGCTGTCCGACCGCGGGTAGGTGATGGCCTTGTGCTGCTCGTACAGGGACTGGGCGATGTCGAGCGTCTGCTGGGCGGTGTAGCCCAGCCGCCGGTTGGCTTCCGCCTGCAGGTCCGACAGGGCGAAGAGCCTGGGCGGGCCCTGTCGCTTGCGCTCCGTGCGCACCCGGAGGGGGCCACGGGCGCCGTTCACCTGCTGAGCCATCCGGTCCGCGGCACCCCGCTCCCACAGCCGATTCTCCTCCGGCGGGGCGTAGCGCAGCATCACCCGGCCGCTGGGCGCCTGGACGCTCGCCAGCAGCTCGAAGTATTCGCGGGGCTTGAAGTTCTCGATCTCGAGGTCGCGCCGGACCACCATCGCCAGCGTGGGGGTCTGGACCCGGCCAACCGAGAACACCATGCGCGGGGGGGCGAGCACCTTGGTGGCTGCCCGGGTAAGGTTGATGCCCGTCAGCCAGTCGGCGCGTTGACGGCACCGCGCAGCGTGGTAGAGCCCGATTTTCTCGTTGCCATCCAGCAGCTGTCCCCAGGCTTTCTTGAGGCTTTCGTCGTCCATGGAGCTGGCCCACAGGCGGCGGACGGGGCCGCGGTACTGGGCGAGCTCCATGAGCTCGCGGGCGATCAGCTCGCCCTCCCGGCCGGCGTCGGTGGCGATGACCACCATGGAGGCCTGCTTGAGCAGGTTGATGATGACCCTGTACTGGCTCCGCTTCTCCTTGACAGGGTTGAGGCGCCACTGAGGCGGGATGATGGGCAATGTCTGCACGTCCCAGCTTTTCCATGCCGGGTCGTATTCCTCGGGGTAGGCCAGTTCGACCAGGTGCCCGATGGCCCAGGTGATGATCCCTTGCCGGGTGTCGATGTAGCCCTCTCCGCCGCCGGCGCGTCCGAGCAGGCGGGCGATGTCCTTGGCGACATTGGGTTTCTCGGCGAGGATGACGGTGCTTTCTACCCGATTCATGGTGACAGGCTCCAGGCGTCCATATCCGGGGCGGATGGGCTGGGGTTGGCCGGTTTGGGTTCTCCGGGCAGCGTGAAGCGCTTCAGCCCTTCCGGGTCGAGGTGCAACAGCCCGCTCCGGTGGAGGGCCAGGGTTCGCTGGCGTACAGCCTCGAGTTTGGCCTGGTCCCCATGGCGCACCGAAACGATGCCCATCCGCAGGTAGTAGTCGGCCGCCGCTGTGGGCGGGGTGTGCGGGTCATTGTGGCGGGCAAACAGCTCGGGCAGCTCGAGATCGTAGACGGCGAGCCAGTCATCGAGGTGGACCTGCAGCTCGGAGCCGTGGAGCGCGTCGGTTGCCTCGGGACCGCAGCCTTCCCCCAGGGCCTCGAGCAGGGGATCGTGCAGGCGCCAACCCGATGCAGCATAAAAGTCGGATACGGGCAGCTGTTCGGCCCGGGGCTGCGGTTGCTCCCAGTACAGGTGGACGAGCGGCTGCTGTACCCGGGAGAGATAGGCGTCGAGTCGTTCCCGCTCATCTGTTGTGAGGTGTTCCGGGGAGGGCTCGGGAGGCGTTTCGCCGGGTCGCATGCCTGCGGTCCGGCGATGTCTGCGGTTGAGACAGAAGGCGATGGGCGGGTCCAGTTCATGCCCGAGCCCTTGTGTTTCATGCAGGATCTTCAACGCATGGAAGGGCCGGTGGAGACCGCGCAGGCTCCAGTAGAAGTCGATGGCGACCACCTCCTCCATGGTGAGCAGCTGGAACTGGGGGACGGCCATTCGCTGAGCGCTGGCTGTATCCTCGATCACCCCGCGGGCCAGTTGCCGGGCGACCCCGGTCGCGCGGCGGGCTTCCCGCGCATCGAGGGAGAGCATGACCCTCATCAGCAGCTCGGTCATCTCCGGCCCGTAGTTGTTCGGTTTGACCTGCAGGGTACCGGTCGCCGGGTCCCGGCGGGCCATGATCCAGTGGCGCAGGCTCCAGTCGGTGCGGCTATCCACGATGAAGTTGCGCAGGTCGTTGAGCCCGCGCAGGTAGGCGTTGCCCGGCTCCTGGAGCATGGTCTCCATGCTCTTGTCGCTGGCGCCACTGACCGCGCAGAGCGAACAGCCGAAGCGGGCCCCGCAGGCTGCGGACTGCTGCCGCGCCTCGGCGACAACCACGCATTCCCCGGAGGCCTCGGCATAGAGTTCGCGGGTTGCCGCGAAGTCCGGCTGGAAGGCATCCGGCTCGCGGCCAGCGCCGGCCAGGGAGAGGTACTCCCACACTTCGTCGGTGCTCCAGTCGGCGATGGGCGAGAGGTAACGATCCCCATTGTCGTCCAGCCGGATCTGGGCCGCGCTCTCGCCCCGTTCACCCATCCGCCTGGCGCGTGATGCGCTCTCCTCGAAGCGGGTGCCCATCAGTTGTACGGTTCGGGTGTAGCCTTCCTGGGCAAGTCGTCGCAGTTCGTCGCGCCGGGCCCGGCGGATGGGTTCGCGCTTGAGGTCCACGGAACACTGCCGGGAGCTGGATGAAACGAAGGTCGGGAGTTTCCGGCCGCCGATGATGCTTACTGTCCAGGTGGTACCGAGCGTGGGTTCCGCCTCCCGGATGCGGACATCGAGGTGATGCTGGCGGGAGAAGGCTCGGATGGCGTCGAACTGTCGGAGGGCGTAGGTGCGCACCGCAGGATTCTCGATGCGGGTGTTGGCGTGCATCACGTAGAGCGGGGGCACGGGCTGGCCCGCCTTGCGCTCCTCACAGGCAGCCATCAGCATCAGGTTGAGAACCGTGGTTGAGTCCTTGCCACCGCTGTAGCCGGCCATCAGGACCTCGCCGTCGCGCATGAGCGCACGCAACGTGCTGGTGACTTTCCGGGTCCGCTCTGCCAGGTATCCTGCGTCCATGCAACTCGTGATAAATAACCACCATGAATATGATAACAATATAGCGAGTTTCTGGATCCGCGTCACCCTTGGCGTGAAACATAACGAACATTATGATATAGATACTGTTCGTTATGTCCTGGGGAGTTGTGCAACGGCATGCCACGTTCCGAAGACGAACGCCGGGGCAGGGTCCGCCGATCGGATACCCATGCCAGTGCCAAGGCGGCAGCTGATCAGCTGGTCATCCATGGGGTGCGTCCCTCGGTCAATACGGTGCGGGAGTACCTGGGAGGCGGGGATCGGGCCATCATCAACGAGGCGCTGGGCGAGTGGTGGCAGGAGCTGGGTCAGAGGCTATCCATCGCCGCGGCCACCGAACAGCTCTGGTACGCCATTCAGGAGGAGATCAGCCGCCAACTGGGGGCATCCAGCGTGCCCGAAAAGGCTACGAATACAGGGCGGCTGCACGCGGAGCTCGCGGCGGCCAACCAACGGATTGCACAGCTCGAGACGGCTGTGCAACAACTCGCAAAAGCCAAGGAGAAGATTTGACATGGAAAAGCAGATCACCCCAATTGCGGTAGCGATGACCAAGACGGCTCTGGTAGGCCACCTGGCGGAGCAGTGCGGACTGAGCCGGGGAGAGGTGGCCCGGGTGCTCGACTCGCTGGGCGACACGATGCAGGCCCACCTGGTGCAGGGTGGGGCAGGGGTGTTCACTTTGCCCGGGGTGCTGAAGCTCGCGGCCGTGGACAAGCCAGCGACGCCGGCGCGCCAGGGACGCAATCCGCTGACCGGAGAGATGACGACCTTCAAGGCCAAGCCGGCGAGCCGGGCGGTGAAGGCTCGGGTGCTGAAGCGGCTGAAGGACGCGGTTGCTTGAGTCATCGTTCGGCTGAGGAACAGCGCTCATGCGAGGCCTGCGCCCTTTCCGGCAGCCGGTCACAGGTTGTCTTGCCCGACCCGCCCCGCTCGGGTGATCTGGCCTTGTTTGCGGTTGGTGAGGCCCCGGACTTCGACGACGACATCCCGATGTAACGATCCAAGGCGACGGGCGCAGGTGTTCGCAGCACCTGCGCCCGTCTGACCATTCTCGATTCAGGGGAACCGAGAGGATGGCTGTCGAGAAGCATACCGAGAAAGACCCATTCGCAGGGGCAGCCGTGTATCGGCTGCGACGCGACGCACTGATGATCGTCTCCAACCTCAACCGGGGACAGAGAGTCAGCAATCAGGAGGCGAAGCGGCAACTCGTCTTCGTGCAGGCGCAACTATGCAAGGCGGCTCTCGCCGACCCGCGTCTGCCGGAAAAAGCCAAAGCGGCCTTGCTCCAGTTCCACGCAGAAACCGTTACGGAGAATCTTGAAGACCGACGCGGCTCGCGGCGGCGGCAGGATTCCCGCATTTCCGCTTAGGCGGCATGAAGAGGGAAGCGCATGAAAAAGTACCTTGAGCGGCTGAGGCAGATCGTGCGTCACCCGCTGACGAAACGCATCGGACTGGCCGTGCCGATCAACGCCTGCATGGGTCTGGCCCGCTCGTGGCTGGGCTACGAGCAGTCCGCTTTCATTGGCCTGCTGACAGGTGTGGCATCTGTCGCACTCGCCGACCTTATCTTGAGCGATAGCAATACTCGGAAGGCCCGCTGGGAACAGACGCGGAACCTCGTTCGTGAGAACTGGGGAAGCGCGGCCCGCATGGGTGCGCTGCTGGCCGTGATGGGCTTGACCTACAGTAATCGCCAGTCGCCCGCCGAGCCGCTTGTGCAGCAGGTGTTGGCGATGGTGGAAATCCTCGGTTTGGTGGCGGTCATGGTGGTGCCGCCGCTCCGCGACGTGCTCATGACGGCCTCGTCAGGTGGCTGGAACACGGTCAGCAGCATGGTCAGCCGATTTGTCTGGGGCTTGACCGCTTACACGGTGGCACTGTGGATGATCGGCGCAGCAGGCGATGACGCCTACCGCTGGATCGCCGCCAATCCGAATGAGGCAACCGTGATGGCGGCCTCGCTGGCTATTTGCTGGGCAATCCTGCGCGTCGGCTCCGGCCCCGCCGCTACCCCGGCAATCGCTCGGAGCGGCATGGCCGCCGCTGCCGGGGTAGCGGTGTTCCCCCGCAGGCCAACACCCCGCGACAACCGCTACACAGCCGCGCACGAAGCGGGGCACGCGCTGGTCTATGCGGCGCTCGGGAGCCTTCCAGCCGATGTGAAATTGGCCGTGAACGAACAGCCGGACGAGAACGGCTCTCTCGGGTTTGTCACCGGCATCAGCAGCAAACACCACCTCGACGAGAAGTCGTTTGCGGAGTGGTACATGCTGGTCTTTCTTGCCGGGAAGCTCGGTGAAGCCGTCATGCACGGCGAATCGACGCTGGGCAGCAGCAATGACCATCTCCGCTGGCTTGGCGTGGCCCGCAGCTATCTTGCCAACCACTATCGCGGCATGTACTACGCCGAGCCGCAAAACAAGTTCGAGCAGGAGCAGAACGAAGCCAAGCTCGAAGCGTTGCAGGCCGAACAACTGGCAATGCTGCGCACGCTCTTCGACGCGAACGCCGAAGTGTTCAAGCAGCTTGCCGACACGCTGCTGGAGACGCGGACGATGGGCCGCGACGACCTGATCCCCTTCCTGAGCCGCGTGAAGCTGCCCGACAGCTTCCCGCTCCCATTTGGGCCGTTCGCGCAGTTCAGTGCGCAATGGCCGGAGGACACTGAATGCAATACGCGCTGATTGAAATCCAGAAACGAATGCTGCTGGTCGCGGCGAACGAGATGCAGTCACTCGACACGTACCATGACGCCATCGCAGAGCAGGACAAGCCAGACGAGACACAGCACCCGTACCACGTCTGCTATGGCTGCTACATGCCGCAGCGTGGCATTGATGAAGACAAGGCTCTGGAGGACTTCAAGGCCGCCCGTGACCACTGGATCGGGTACATCCAGCAGGAGAAGTGCCACATCATCGCCTTCCACGACGCCGAGCCGATGGAACCCGAACGCATGGGCCGAGCGATCCGCATCCCGTTCGCCGCGCTCGTGCAGGCGCACGCCCCGGTGATCGAGCAGATCGGCGACAAGGCGTCCGTGCAGGCCGTCACGGGGTTCCTGCGGTACGCCGGGATGTCTCCGGCGACCAACATCCTGAATCGCCCCGGCGTCATCGCCCTCAAGGGGGTCGAGCGCCGCGTGAAGGATGGCCCAGTGAATCCAGCCGACTGGCGCAAGCACATCGACCGCGACCGCGCCAAGCGCACCGCTCGCGCCATCAAGTAGGGGAGGGCGCATGGACACTAGCCTTCTCCTGATCGTGCTGGCCGTCGCTGCCGTCGCCGCACTTCTGTGGAAACGGCAGCAGGGCATGGCGACCCGCCAGAGCATCAAGGACTCCGACAAACCGTGGCCCTTCGCGGCCCGGTCGGTGCTCACCGAGCGCGAACGCGAAATGTTCCGCACGCTGCAAGAGGCGCTGCACCCGCACTACATCGTTCTCAGCCAAGTGGACATGAAACAGGTGCTGCGCATCAAGGATCGCCGCAACGAGCGGCGCTGGCGGCCAGCTATCGCTGCGCAAGCCCTCGATGTCCCGGCTCGGCCTGCTGCTCGCCGGAGAAGCGACACTGGCCCTGCCCATCATTGCCGCAGGCGACGTGATTCTCGAATACCTTTCCTACCTCGTGCCAGACCCGCGCTACGGGCTGCCGCTGAGCTGCTGTCGGGGTCCTGGGGCGCCGACCGGGCGTAGGCCGCCCGAGGCGTGGTGGTCTACGCCTCCACGCCCCCATCCATCCCGTAGGCCTCCACGGTCAGGGGGTCGGGAGGCACATCCGCGTTCTCGTTCTCCGGCGAAGCTTCCCCGAGGGACTCCACCGACACCACCGGGCTGCAGGAGGCCGAATCGAGGCGGGGGTCCCACAGGGCCTCGTGCGCCTTCTGTTCCGCCTGATAGCGGGAGGCGGCCCGCACCTCGCAGCGCCCCAGCGGGTGGAGCTCGCCGTTCTCATCCCGGAACCCGACCCGGCCCTCCCACCGGCGTTCCTCCGGTTCTCGGGCATCCTCAGCCACGCGCCTGCCGTACTGCTCGGTGGCCACCGCCTGAAAGACATCCTCGGCCGAGCGGAAGCCCAGCCCGAAGGCCAGGTGGCGCACCCGGTAGAGCACTGCGCGGAGGCGCTCGAAGAGCCGCTGGACCATCGTGTGCCCCCGCGTCTCGAAACGGTCCTCCATGTAGAACTGGAAGCCCCAGGCCTGGGCGGTGCGCCCATTCCACTGGGGCGCCTCGAGACGGTGGCTCTCACCCAGTTCACGGAGGCGTTCCTCCACCGCCAGGCGGAGCGGCGCCCCGGGCTGGAAGGCATCATCCAGAATGCCCAGCTCGGCGCGGGTAAACAACGCTCCCTGGAGCCCCTGGAAGGCGGCCCGCCAGGCCTCGCCCCGGGTGCTCTCGAGAGAAAGTCGGATCAGCCGCTGGACTGCGTCGTAGTGGGCCTCCCGCACGGAGGGATAGGCGGCGGTCTTGATGGCGCCACCGGTGAGCCGTTCGATCTCGCTGAGCATCTGAAATACTGGCTTGGTGGACATGCTGGGCTCCTGTTTGCGTCTCGCCGGAAGCCGTCACGCGGCCTGGGGCATTTCTTTCACCTCGATACCATGCAGCAGGCAGCCGCCCTTGGTTCGGCGGCCGCCCCACTGCTTGAAGAAGAACGGTACATGTTGCTCGGTGCACTGGCGTCGAATGTCCGCGACCCAAGCCGCCTCCAGCGGCCGGGCGTGTGGGCCGGATTCCCCGCCCACGATGACCCAATGGATACCCTCCAGATCAAGCGGCCCCAGGTCCTCCAGCAGGGGCTCGATCGACAGGAATCGTATCCGCGCCGGAATGCGGCGCAGCCGCTCCAGCCGCGGCAGCCCGTGCTTGCGGTCCTCGACGGTCACGCCCAGCCAGGCGTTGGGGTAGCCCGCCCCCCAATCCGCCGGCAGGAAGCGCTCGATGTTCGGGGCGCGCTTGGTGAGCAACTGCCAGTCCAGCATCGGCGTGGACCGGATCAGCGTCCACAGGCGCTCTCTGGCGCCCTGGGGCGCGTTCTTGTCGAACACGTCGCACATGGAGCCGCAGAAGACCTTGCGGCGCACTCCGACCGCTTCGGCCGCCTTCTGCCAACGCAAGGGATTGCGCCAGTTGGCGGGCGACATGTCGCGGGGCATCGCGCGCGGCCCCCAATGGCGGCCGCCGGTGCGCCGGTCCAGGGCTTCGGCGTAACAGTTGTCGCAGCCGGGGCCGACCCGGGTGCAGCCCCACCACGGATTAAATGTGGAGTCCGTCCAGGCGATAGCCGTCTCGGCGCCCATCAACTCGCCCCTCCATGGAAAAGCTCACCCTGAGCCGCCGCCGCGCGGCCGCAGGGGTCCACCACCCAGCCGGCCGGGGTCAGCTCGATCGACGCGGACGCGCCATGCCGGTCGATGAAAACCTGGTCGGCCAGCCGCTTGCGCGCGGCGTGAAGGTCCCACGCGGCATGCTCACTCGGACGCCGGCACCAGACGCCGGCGTCCGCATGGCAGACAGGGCACACCACGGCGAGCACGGGGTGCTTGTGGAGGGTGAAATCCACCTCGGTGTCAGGTCGCATACTCACAGCTCCAGATGAAACTCGCAGTGATCGTGGGCCACCTCGGGAGTGGGCTCCTCCCACTCGTAGACGGTTGCATCGCCACCGTCACGCGACCGGGTATACCAGCCGGGCAGCGACAGCTGGGTGATCCCGGCGCCATAGCCCGGCCAGCGGTCATTCCGCAGGCACTCGGCATAGGTCCGCAGATTGTCCCGGAACTCGAGGCGACCCTGGCGGCGGGCGTCCTCATCGAGTACGAAGCAGTTCACCGCATAGGGGGCATCGCTCTCGACCGCGATGAAGATGAAGTTATCAGGAGTGCTCCCCAGAACCCGGCGGACCCCTTCGTTGTAGAAGCCGTCCTGCACGTGATAGCGGTAGTTGGCCACCGATTTGCTGAAGTCCTTCATGCTGGCGCTGGCCGTGGTCTTTAAATCGACGATGGCATCCGGCCGGAGGTAGTCGGGCCGGACCCGGCAAAGGACATCGGTCTCCTCGTCCCGCCAATAGAGGGAGTGCTCACGCAGCCCACCGGTAAGGAGGGTGCTCGCCGTGGGGTGGCCATGGAGGGCATCGGCCATCCGGTTGACGCGCTCCATCTGGGCGGCTGTCAGCAGCGACAGCCCCTGGTGGGCGGCGAGGAACTCCGCCTCGGCCTCCTTGCCCTTCTTGGTGCGGCGGTCGAAGTCCGGCGCCTGGACGAACTCCTTGGAGAAGACTTCCGGCTCAAGCGCCAGGCAGTGCAGGGCGCGGCCAACCAGCAGGGTGGGGGTTTCCTTGTCCGGGGCGCGATCGGGATCGAGATGCCGGGCCCAGTAGTGGAGCGGGCTCCGGTCGATGAGGTCGAGCCCGCTTTTGCTGATCCCCGGGCCGCTGTGATAGGCCTCGTTCGAGATCCGGTAGACGCCGGCGCGGATCAGTCCCTCGCGGGCTGGCAGTCTCTCGTGTGGACGGAGTCCGGGTAGGTTGTCGAGCTTCAGGGCAGCAGTCATGGGATTGTCGAATTGCAATGATGGGTTCGTGGACCTAAGATAGTGTAAACAGCTATCTGATACAAGATAACAACATATGGCTAATGGAGACCAGTCATGACCTCAGCTGCACAGCGCATGGATGACGCCACGGCCGAAGGAGGCAGCCGCCCGCGGAGGGCCACCCTGCTCGCCGAGCAGATCCACAACTTCGTCCAGGACCTGGGAACGGAGGTGGAGCAGGTCCGCACCCAGGCCGCCTTTACCGAGCTGCTCGATACCATGAGCCGCTTCCACAACTACTCCCTTGGCAACCAGATTCTGATCACGCTCCAGCGCCCCGGGGCGACCCGGGTGGCCGGCCTGCGGAAGTGGAATGAGTTCGGGCGCAAGGTGAACAAGGGCGAGAGCGCCATCTGGATCTGGGCGCCGCGGCGCAAGAAGGCCCGTTCGCCGGATGCCGAAGCAAACACACCGGCCAACCAGGCGGAGGCCATGGAGCGGGAACTGGACCGCCAGGCCGTGCAGGACTCCGGGGAGCGGCTCCGCTTCGTTCCGGTGAAGGTGTTCGATATCGGCCAGACCGATGGCCCCCCGCTGCCCGGGGAGGAGCTCAATGTCACGCTGCCAGACGAAGACGGGGTGGATTTCCAGCGCCTGAGCCGTGCCGCTGAGGTTCATCTCGTCGACGAGGGTTGCCGCATCAATGTGACCCCGGAACCGCGGCTGTCGAATCATGCCGGAACGGCCAATCATGCCACCCGGGAGATTCGCATCGATGCCGGCCTGTCGGATAGCGCCCGATTCGGCGTGCTGGCACATGAAGCGGCCCACCTGATGCTCCACGGCGGCAAGGAGGAGGGCGTCAGGGCGCAGGAGCTGGAGGCCGAGGCGGTGTCCTATGTGGTCTGCCGGCATTTCCAGGTGCCCACCCGGGCGCCCAATTATCTGGCCTTCATGGCGGGCCCCCACACGCCGGAGGAGCTCAAGCAGCGTCTGGATACCATCACCCGCGGCGCGCGGGCCCTGATCCAGGGCATCGGTCACTCCCTCGAGCACCTGCCAGTGGAGATGGCCGCGCAACCATTGCCGGAGGACGCCCCCGAAACGCTCGATGACGATCTGTTTGCCGGCAGCGCGAGGCCATCCTCTCCGCCGTCGAAGCCCGCGCGGTCCGGCCGCATGGAGTTCGACCTGGATTTCTGAGGCACGCCGGGGAGGGAAGGGCCATGCAGCCGCGGCGGTTCTGGTACGCCTTTCGATTCGACATCGGGCCGTGTGCCGATGACAGCCATATCGCCCGGATGCCGGGCCAGCTCTTCGCTTTCGCGAGCCGCCTGGAGCGCGACGCCTGGGTGGCGGCCGGCCCCTGTGGCGCCGGGTACCGGGGCCTGGCCGAGGACCGCCGGGGCGTCTCGCCACTGCGGCTCCCGGCCGGATGGCGGGAGCAGGAGGCCATCATCTGGAATCCGGTGCTCGAGGTCTACGAGGACGCCTGGGAGCAGGGGGAAGACCGCTGGCATAGGCGCGATCTCGGCTGGTTGGAGCTCGGCCATGCGGAGATTGTCCGCCGGCGGGAAGAGGCCCGCGCCGCCATCGAGTGGCTTTACGATGGCATTGGCGCATCGCCGTCGGTCACATGATGGTCATTTTCTAGCCAACCAATCCCCGGTCCCGGGGTAGCCAGTCCAGCAGGTTCAGCTTCCACAGGGTTATCCACAGAATTTGTGGATAACCTGCATCGCCACATTGGACCAAATAAACCCTAACCAATATGCGAGGCTCGTTGTTACCAGCCAGTTCTGGATGACCGTTAATGGTATGCCAATCGAATACAGGCAGGGGTTCAGCGGAAAGCAGGTGTACCACTAGAGGAAGCAGCGGAGAGGACGGGGTGGCGCAGGAACCATGCCCGATATATGCTTAGGGTTTATTAGGTCGTATAGAAAATCAGGGATGCATGACGATGGCCACGGTCTCCACCAGCACTGAAATCACAGCGCTCCGGGCGGCACTGCTGCAGTCCTGGGAGCCGATTCCGGCGGCACGGGATGCGCTGAAAATCCGGCTGCGCGCGGATGGCCGAGCCGGGCTGGCTGCTTGGGTGCACGGCCAGGACACGCCGGCGGCCGGCCGGGAGATGGCCATCGAGGCGTTGGCCGAGTTCTTCTACGATGATGACCAGGCCCCCACGGTGTCCCGGAAGACTCACGGTCTGATCTGCGCGAGCGGAGAGACTCTTGCGGCCGCCGAGGCTCTCAATGGCCACAAGCAGGCGTTCGTGTCCGCCTGGAAGGCCTTGCGCAAGGCGATCAAGGGCCGTACCGGTCAGCATCGGGAGCTGCTTGCCGCGGCCGGCTTCGCGCGGCTGCACTACCGCCAGACCGAGCGCCAGATCGTCGTGCTGCGGGAGCGGCCGGTCTACATGGGCTTCAGTTGGATCCATACCCACAATGTCGAGCGGCTGACCCAGGCGCAGGCCTACGCGCTGTTGCAGCGCTGCGGGGACGATGAGTCCATTCGGCGCCAAATTCGACTCCTCGAGGGGCTACCGGTGGGGGAAGTCCTCGCCCGGGTGACACCCTGCCTTCCCCAGGCGCGCGTGAATGTGCGCTTCGGCGCCGGCGGTTCGCGGCTCATCAAGAGCAATCTGCCCATCCTCGTGCCCTGTGCCGCCGGTGAGGGTCTGCCGCGCCACTCACGCCTGCGCTCCGACTCGGCGAAGGATGAGGAACGTCTCGGCCGGGTGGACCGGCGCATCGAGGAGTCCCCGCTCCTGCCGGCGATCCGGGTCCACCGCTACCTGCCGCCCTATCGCGAAAGGCACGCCGGCTGAACTCAAGCCCGCCATCTCCACGCGTACACTATGACGCTGAAAAACGCGGCGGCCGGAACACCCCAATGAACCCAGGGGCTCAGCCACCAGGGCAGGGAAGCCCAGGGAAGCGGCCCGTACGGCCCGACACCCGCCGCCCAGAGCACGGGCCACCATGCAGCCCACAACAGCATGACCGCAACGCCGCACACACCCGCCATGAGGGGCGACATTTCCCTGAGTTGGTAGCAGAGATAACCGGCCGCACCCACGATCAGGATGCTCAGGAGGACCGCCAGGGCCACCGCCCCGATGGGTGCGCCGGCCCACTGCGCCAGCGACGAGGCGACCCCGATGAGCATTACGGCGATGATGCCGGTCCAGGCGGTGATGTGGGTCAGGATGGATTCATTGCGCATTCCGTTGCTCCTCTTCTTCATTCAAGCCGGCGAAATCCGGATCTCCCTCAGCAAGCAGTCTACATCGTGTGCAAATCCGCACTCCAGAGGGCATTGCCCGCCAGATCTGCCCCTCTGCGCTCACTGGCCGCCTCCTCGATGACCTCCCGCAGGAAGTCGGCCGTGGCATGCTCCTCGCCCAGCAGGTAGTTCAGCTGGGCCTCGACTCCCGAGTTGTTGAGCCCGCTGGCCTCGGCCGCCTTGGCGTCCAGGACCATCTCATCGAGGAGTCCCTCCGGCAGCCCCAGGGAGTGCAGCTCCTGGATCTCCCGCTGCCGGCGTTCGGCTTCGCCCGTGACGTGCTCCACCTGGTCGAGCAGCGCCTGGTCGGCATAGTGCCGCGGTCGATGCTCACCCGGCTCGAGGTCTGTGATTCTCGCGGCGTTCAGCACCTCCAGCAAGCCGCCCATCGTGCGCTGGGCGTGCAGCATCCTATCGCCTGCCTCGTTGCCGATGGCGTGCTCGATGGATGCCTCGAGGTAGCGATGCAGCAACCGGGGCTCCATCCGCTGCCGGCCGGGCAATCCGATCCGCCGCCGATCGATCTCCACCAGGGCGAGGATCTGGGCCAGCAGTTCAGCCGCTCCGGGATGCTCCGCCTTCAGTTGGCGGGCCAGCCGGATGGCCAGCTCATGGGGATCGTTGTGAGATGTCTTCATGAGGGAGAGTCTCCGTTCAGTTTCCGGCCGCCGGCGCGAGCGCAAGCGTCACGGGCAACCAGTGTTGGGCGGCCAGGGGGGCATCCACCTGGTCGGGTCGCAGCAGGGGGAGGGGCGGCCGGTATGCCGCCCCCGGGTAGAGAGACCGCGCGCAGGGGGTCACCCGCACCCGGCCGGAGGTCAGAAGCGGCAGCAGGGCTTCGTTGGCGTCCTCGGAATGCCCGACCCAGACCACCACCTGCGGGTTGCGGGCCAGCGCCAGGGAGGGGGCCATCAGGAGGGCCGGCAGCGTCGGTGCGGCAAAACCCTCTATCTGCTCCTGGAGGGTGGCGAAAGTGACGGGCTGCCCCGCTGCCGCCCCGGACTGCAGCTCCGCTGTGATGGCCTGGGCCAGCGCCTCGATGGTGGCATGGCTCACAGCGCCGGCTCCGGTAGAACCTCCTCGGGGTTGACCGCCGGAGAAGCGGCAAGCAGCGCGGGGACCTCCCACAGGCTGTGGATGCGCTGCCCCGGATGTTCGGCCACCCGGTTCCAGGGGCGGTCCTGGAGCAGAACACGATCCACCACCCCGGAGGCCTCCGCGCCCGCGGCGTGGCCGAGGTGGTCATCAAGGAACCAGGCCACCCGTCCGTACTCGGGCAGCACCTCGCCTTTCGCCTGGTGCATCGGCACCAGGTGCAGGCGGTCAGGCCTCAGCCCATGGGTCTCGAGCCAGTCGCGGGTCACCCGCTCTCCCTCGGGATGCCAGCCCCGGGCGGTGAGGATGGCGGTCCGGTAGCCCAGCAACCGGGCGGAATGCAGGGCAGCCCAGGCCCCCGGCTCGAGGATGGCCCGCTCGATAATCCGGTAGGACAGTAGCGTCTCGGTGAAATCCTCCAGCGAGATGCCATACAACCCGGTCAGGTCGTAGCGATCCCACCGGCTCCAGTGGAGATCGATTCCAGTCAGGTCGTAGAGCGCGGTCTGCAGGTGGTGACGCAGTCCGCAGAGGCACTCATCGAGATCGAACACCACCCATGGGGCATTGGGCTCCATTCACGGCTCCTTGTGTATCGTTCGCGGCGAGTGCCTGCGCGATGCAGTCCAGCACGCCGTCCAGGTCCTTGTGTATCTGCCCGGGGTAGAAGCGCAGGATGCGCCATCCGGCCAGCGTCAGGGCGTTCTGCCGTTCCCGGTCCCGCTGGAAGTCCCGCTTGTACTTCCCGTGATGCCGCCAGCCGTCGAGCTCCACGGCCAGGCGGTCGGCCGGAAAGGCCACGTCGATGCGATACCGCCGGGGACAGCCCGTTACCCGATACTCCCAGTGGGCGCTCCCCGGCCAGCGCCGGCACACGCCGCGCCACAGGACCTCCTGCGGCAGGTCCCCTTCGAGCGCGCACACCCGGCGCGGGGCGCCCCGCTCTCCCGGGGTGCGTCCGGCAGATCGCCGGCGAGCACTCCGGGCCGCCTCGCCACGAGCTGCCTCCTCCCGGGTAATCAGTCCGGCCTTGGCCGCCTGGTCGAAGGAGAAGCGCATGTCTCAGGGACCGTAGGAGAAGCCGAAGGGTGGGTGCCCATGCACCGGGTGGGGGACCTCTTCGACCAAGGCGCCCCGCCCCAGTTCGCGGGCGTGAATGCACAAGGCCGCCAGGTTCTCGCCTTCGTCCTGCTTCGCCCCCTGGTAGGTCAGCACAAACCACCCGGGGGTTCTGTAGTGGACGCGAGTGTGTTCCTTGGACATTGCGGGAATAGCTCTTGTTTGTCGTCGTATCTATGATAGCATCTTATTAGTTTTTTACCTATCAGGACAATACGGCTCGTGACGCAGGAGGTTGAGATGGCAATTACTGGCGGTTTTGGCGTGACGATGGACCTGGAGCGCGGAACGATGCGCCGGTGGGTAATGGGGCGCGACGGAGTGAAACGCTGGACGGATAACGGCCAGTCATGCGATCCGAACTGTGACAGGAGTGCATGTGGCGACCACTCGCCGGGCAAATGCGACAACCTGGACTGTCCGGCATTGACGCCCGACAGCATCACGTAGAGTTCCGGGCCATTAGATGGGGGGGCGGGACAAAGAATGGCGAAAAGTTTCTGAGGAACCGGAATGCGACACCTGAACCTTGTCCGCGGGAAGCGACCACTCATCCTGATCGCCCTGGCATGGGCCCTGACCCTCGCCCTGGGCGCCGGGGCGGAAACCCTGACCGGCCGGGTGGTGAAGGTCTACGACGGAGACACCCTGACGATCCTCACCACCGCCAAGGAACAGGTTCGGGTGCGACTGGCCGAGATCGACGCCCCCGAGTTGAAGGGCCAGCCCTACGGTCAACAGGCCAAGCAGGCCCTGGCCGACCGGGTGTTCGGCCGCGTGGTGGAGATCAGTGTGGTGGACCGGGATCGCTACGGCCGCGTGGTGGGCCACGTCCTGGTGGAAGAACAGAACATCAATGCCGCCATGGTCAAGGAGGGTCACGTCTGGGTCTATACCCGCTACGCCCGCGATCCTCGGCTGCTGGTGTGGCAGGCCACGGCCCAGGCCGAACGGCATGGACTCTGGGCCCTGCAGCCTGGTCAGCGGATCCCGCCCTGGGAGTGGCGCCAGCAGCAGCGCCGGCGCTGAACCGCAGGCGCAAGGAGGTGCGAATGAGGTTCGACGTGGTAGTGCTGACCCACATGGGGAAGCTGATCTTCCGGGACCGCGAGGCCGAGGACTCGGCGCAAGCCATCCGGCGCCTGCGCCAGGAACTCATGGACCGTCCGGAAGATGACCCGATGCGCCGCTGCAGCACCGCCCGCATGTTCACCAAACGACCGCGCAGCCAGTCGGAGAGGCTCGCCACCCGCTACGTCACGCCACCCCAGAATCCGACAAAGACCGAGGCTTCCGATGTCACGCCGGCGACCAAAACCCGGGCAACCCATGATGCGGCTACCGCACGACAGGACTGGGAACTCGACCTGTAGACCTCACCGAAACGGAGCATCGAGATGCACAAATTCATGACTGTGGAATTGCCGGACGGCTCTCTGTGGGGCGTTCCCGTGGAGATGATTGCCAGACACAGGGCCGAGTTTTACGCCAGCGAGTTCGGCGGCGACGTAGAGCGGAGCCTGGCAGAGGACACCCTTCCGTTGTTCGAGTCCGACGATTACGAGATCCAGGATTGGGCCGTGGACCAGATGGATTGGAGCGACTTCGACGGCCACCAAGTGAAACTGAAAGGGCCGGCTGATCCGGATTTCAACGTGGCGTGGCTCAGCGGTCCGAAGGGGTTCCACGGCTGACGACGGGGCAGGGAAATGGCGGAAGTCACAGCAGACGATATCAAAGACGTGATGCTCGGGTTCGTCCGGCGTGCAGACGATGAACTGCGTGACAAACGGGAGACCGACCTTGAGCAGTATTGGTTCTTCGCCTGGGACAACAGCCTTTCGGTTGAGCGGAACACCTATGAGTTCACCAAACTGCTGGACCTGTACCGGCGCCACTGCCGCCGCTGGGAGGAAATGCACCACGGATCCTGCTGCGTGGTGGAGCGAGTGCGGGACAAGTACCTGATGCCGAAGATCCGCAGTTTCCTCTCGGATTTAACGGCTCATTCGTCATAACGGGCAAGTCAGCCCGGCATGACCATAGGAGCAGAGATGCGGATCAACACCGATAAGCCTTACCGGATTTTCGCCGAAGTGCTGGAGCAGAGTGCGCTGGATCAGTTCGAGAGCGCGATGCAGCAGCCGTTTGTCGTCCGTGGAGCGCTGATGCCCGATGCACACGCAGGCTACTCGCTGCCGATTGGTGCGGTGGTGGCCACCGATGGCGTAGTGCTGCCTGCCTGGGTGGGTTACGACATCGGTTGCGGGATGTGCGCACTGCCGACGACCTACGCGGCTGAGGAGATCCAGGCCAAGGCTCGGGCCATTTTCGAGGACATCTACAAGGTCATCCCGGTTGGATTTTCGCACAACGTCCGCAACACCGAATGGGCCGAGGGCGAAGAGCTGCCGCGCACCGACAGGATGCAGGAGATCTTCGACAAGAACGGATTGCGCCAGCTGGGGACCCTGGGAGGGGGCAACCATTTCGCGGAGGTGGGTGCGGACGAGTCCGGCAAGGTGTGGATCGTGATTCACTCCGGCAGCCGGGGCGTGGGCCATGCCGCGGCATCCCACTACATGCGTAAGGCGAGCCCGGATGGCAGGGCCCGCGAAGGGCATTTCGGTTTCCCTGCCGACAGCGCCGACGGCCGTGAGTATACGACCGATCTCAACTTCTGCCTTGCTTTCGCGCTGGAGAACCGGCGCGAGATGATGCGGAGGATCGAGGGGGTGCTGTCAAATCACTGCACCGGGGCTGGTGAATGGGGATCGCTCATCAACCGCAACCACAACCACGCCGAGATGAAGGATGGCCTCTGGGTACACCGGAAGGGGGCGACCCACGCCGAGGCGGGAATGCTGGGGGTGATCCCGGGCAACATGCGCGATGGCAGTTTCATCGTGCGAGGCAAGGGCAACCCGGAAGCGTTATGGTCGAGCTCCCATGGCGCCGGCCGTGTCCTGGGGCGCAAGGAAGCCAAGCGGAAGCTGACGATGGAGAGCTTCGCGGCGACGATGGGGGACGTGGTGGCGCGGGTGACCGATGACACCCTTGACGAATCACCGTTCGCTTACAAGAGCATTTTCGAGGTTATGCACCAGCAGAGCGATATGGTTGAGACCGTGGCCCATGTGCGGCCGATCCTCAACATCAAGGGTTAACGGAGGAGGTGGACGACATGGATGTTGATATCGAGGATTTCAGCTCGGCGGCCGTCCGGCCGGATCTCTACACATTCCAGGAGGACACCGCCGAGTACCACCGCTGGTACGAAATCGGCGGCCGCCCCCGGCCTGAGCCACTGACCCGTGAGGCGTTGTCAGCCCTGCTGGAGACCATCCCCCATGCGGGCGGACCGAATGCGGCTATCCCGGCCGTAGAGTGGGAGCGATTCAAGGACCGGAAGCTCGGCGCGTTGCGCGCCCCCATCGAGACCCTGCAGGAACTCGTACAGGCCAATGGCCACGAAGGCCCCTGGTGGGAACCTGCCCGGCAGGCGGCCGACTGGTGCGGGGCGGTTGAACCACCGAGCCTCGCCGCGGTAAATGCCGCCCTCGAGGGGTTGCTGCTCCGGGTCGAGCACTTCGCGCAGGACGGTTCGTCACGGCCATCGTGGCACGAGAAGGCCGCTGCCGCCCTTGATGTGACGGCCGCACTTGCCAGGAAGGCCGGCATGGCACCCGGCTGGCTGAACCTTTACGAGGCCTACTATCGCCTGCAGGAGAAGCATGACCAGTACTGCCTGTCCCTTGCGAATGGCGATTCCGAATCAGCCAGGCTCTGGCGCTATGAAGTGGCGCAGATCGAGCGGCTCTTCCCGGTTTTGAAAGAGCTTGTGGACTTCGACAATGAGGAGCGCCCCATGGCGGCCTTTGCAGACACTTGCCCGGCTCTCTGAGGGAGCAGAAAACCATGCCCAACGGACAACGGAAGTCCCACATCATCCAGCCCCTCCGCTGGCATCCCTACAGCAGGGACGCCCACGCCTTCGTCCTGGGGCTGTCCGAAACTGCCGTGCGGTTCCTGGTCACCCCGCTGGGTCACAACAGCCAGGTCCGCATGCAGTCACTCCCCTTGTTCCAGGCCTGCATCCGCACAGCCATCCCCATGCACCTGCGCGACAACAGCAACCGGATCCGCTTCTGGCGGGAGTCCGGTGTGGTCGGGATGCTGGAACAGTTCAAAGCCGAGCAGCGGCTGCTGCGCGAACTCCTCGAGGGCAAGCCGGTTGCCCTCGAGCCTTTCGAGGCCCATGTACGGATCAACGCGCTGCTGCAGCCCAACCACACCTGGAGTAGCGGAAGCGATTTCTGGGGTTACGTGGACTCCCTGACGGGTGACAACTGCAACGGGCTTATCCGCAAGCCCGATGGCGGTGAGGTCTACGAGGCCAACGTCTACGGGCTGCAGGGGTTTCGTACGCTTGCGGCCGCGCGGCACCTGGATCTGGTGGCCCTCACGGCAGACATCCCTGTCGAGTGCCGGGAGTTGCTGCCTGATGAGCTGAAGGAGGGGCTTGCCGCTCTGCCGCGGGTAGAGACGATCATCGATGCCATTCGGTCGGAGCATCTGGAATCATCCGCCCCCGGTCCCTGCTGACCGGCCACAGTCACTCTACGGAAGGAGAACACCATGCCGGACACCGTGCTCGACCACCTCGATCGCCTGACGGCCCTGCAGCCCGGCGCCAGGCCGGAGGAGGAGAACTACGACAACATGGAGAGCGCCTATAACAACGGCTACGAGGTGGCCGCCTGGGAGTCCGGTGTCCATGCCCGGGCGGCCCATGCAGCCCTGCTGAGGGCCATGCAGGGTCTATCCAACGACGGCCTCAACGCGGCCCACGATGCGCTCTCCGAACTGCTCGAGGATGAGGACGCCGGCAATGACGAAATTCGGGAAGCCGCGATTCATCTTTGCGTCACTCTCGCGTCCCACCACGAAAGGCTCCGCCGGCTGCAGGCGGACATAGGGGAGGTGGAGCAGGCCACTACCGCCGTCCCCCTTCCGGGCGACCTGCGGGAGGCCCTGGTCGACGCCTGTGCCCGGGACGCCGCGGTATCGCTGGCGGGTGACCGGGGTTTCCGGCTGGAGGTGTCGCGGAATGGCTTCGCCGGCTTCAGCAGGCTCTCAGACGCGGATCTCGTCCGGGCCTTCTGTGATGCCGGACTGGACTCCCTGCATCCGGAACTGGGAGCAGCCATCAGCCAGCTGGAGCAGGGAGACGCCTCACTTTCTCTGTACACGGATGAAGCACCCGGGATGTGAGGCTGTCGAGATGGCTGTACGGCATGCTTGGCTTAAATATGGCACGTGGAGGTGAATTTGAGCACTGAGCAGATGATTGGCGAGATGGTGGAGGATGCGGGGAACGGAAACGTCCGGAACCCCAACGGGTGTAAGGACGGCGGAACCTGTCACCACGACTGCCGGGACGGATGCTTTCGGGAGAAAAACTGTGTCCCGTTCAGCGGCAGCGGGCTAGATGACAACTGGCAGCTGATTGAGTAGCGCCATTTCGCCGCGCAGCCGCCCCTGGTCTGCTTGAGCACCGAGTTGGGCTATCATGCCCGGGAGACAACGATGACCGAATTCGCTGAACCCCATGAGCGCCGCTGCCGCGTATGCAGCCAGTTGTACCGCACAGACGAGCCTGGCGCCAGGTGGCGCAGCAAGAAGTGGCAGCCGCGATATCTGCACCCTGGCTGTGAGCAGCCAGGCCGCGGCTGGACGCTAGCGGATAATTCGAAAGAGACGGCGAACGAAGCCGCAGAGGCCCTCTAACAGGGTCCCGAACGGGAGACGACAACGACATGGACTGGTTCAAACTGGAGGCATGGTGGCGCGAGCGGGTTTGGCATCCGCTTTGGGGGTTGACTGCGTGCCGCTTCGGGCATCATAGAACTGCACACTGGGTCACCGGCAAGCCGGCCAGTCTTTGCGAAGCGTGCAAGGCCCAGCTCAATCCCCACACGTACCGATGGTACCGGGTCAGTTCGAAGGATGGCTTGGAGGCGACCGTAGCGGCAGTGAACGAGGTGCAGGCGAAGACCTTTTTCGCGCATCATTATCACCCCGCCAATCTCAGCGTGACGTTCATCGCGCACGCCGAGGGTATGACGCTCGATCAGTGGCGCGGCGAAATGCGGGAGTACATTGAGCAATCCCCCCTCTTGCGCGCCGGATTCGGGGGTGAGCGGATGGGTTAGGCGCCTCCGCCGAGCGGGCCGTAACAGCCCTCTTCAGGGTATTCGGTCAGGTAGCAGTACCAGCCGCTCGAAAGTGGCTCGCCTTCGTTGGATGTCTCGTCACTCTCCCGGAAGAAGAACGACACCTCGGTCTCCATTTGGTCCGCGTCATCCGGTCCGCCAGGGTTGACGAACTCCAGCGCGTCACGCAGTTGTGCTGCCGTCAGTGTTGTCATGTTCGTTCTCCTTTGTGCCTAACCTGGCGCTTCTGCTTCCACCCTGACGCACACGAAATAGCCGGGCCGCGTAACTGGAAATGACGCCGAGGAGGTCCAGGGAGTGGCCACAGCGCACCTGGGGAGAAGCGATGTGGGGTCGGCGAGCATCGAGGGCTACGCGGCCCGGCTATATTCGCATCATAGCTATCGTAACGATTAACTACAAGTTGGGCTGTAGGTCTGCAGAATGGCCCTCCTCGAACGGCAAGCCCGTGAACTACATGCCCGCCCCGGGGCTGCCCAACAGATCCAGCTGGCGGACCTCCCCGCGCTGTCGGTCTGCGCCCGGTAGAACCCGCACATTCAGGCCCGCATCCCTGGCCAGGTGGAGAAGCGGCATGCTCTCCGCTGTGCCGCCGATGAGGGCGATCTCGGTGCCATGCCAGCACAGCAGCTGGCGGTGGACCTCCTCCGCGTCACGGCCGTACCGCGCAGAGTCCGGGGGAACTCGCAGCAGGTCGAGCCCCCGCCGGATGGCATAGTCCTCGGCCTGTTGCTCTACCCCGCGGCCGCCCCCGGTGATGATGACCGGTCTCTGCAGCCGCTCCAGCAGACGATCCAGCCGGTTGTCGAGGTAGTCGGGGTCCACCCCCTTCGGATCGCCTGAAACGAGGACACGCGCTCTCTGGTCGCGCCCCAGGGCACGCTCCCAGCGTCCGGGCAACAGGCAGTTGGCCGGAGCGCCTCGGAACAGCGGCATGATGTTGCTTTCCCGCTGCCCGGTGAGCCCACAGCCCACCCGGGTGACCTGGAACAGGGTATCCGGGTGCCGCCGAGCGACCCCGAGAAACCGCTCCACAGCCTCCCGGATCAGGGAGAGGGGGAGAGGGGTAAGGCGGCTGTCCTTGGTCGTCAGGGCATAGCTCACCCCCTGCAGACCTTCGGCCCGACCGGGGATGGCTCCATAATGCCGGCAGGCAAACAGCGCAGCCCCTTTGCCGTGGCGGCCGGCCTGGTTGGAACCGAACACGAACACCGGTACTCGACAGTCGATATCCGCCGGCGGGGTTGGGCCGTTGGCCAGTTCGTGCAGCACCTCCCCATGGCAGGCCTGCGGCGAGCACCAGCACCCCAGCGTCTTGTCGGGCAACATCCGGCGGGCCAGGGCCGCCAGCTCCCGGTTGCGGCCCAGCCAATCCCGGTAGCGCGCAATCACCTGGTCGCGGTCGCCGTCGCGGCCCAGCTGGAACGGATTGCCCCAGATGCTCGGACGGCCGACGTAGACCTGGTAGGGATCACGCTTGCAGTGGACAACCCCGGGATTCATCGCTTGCCGCCTGGATTCCTGTCGATATGTCGCTATCATAGCCATGTCTGTAGCGCTTTACATCTTGCAAGGAGGAGATTGCCATGCTAGGGATAGCCGTCACCGCGGGTGGCAAGGAAAACGAATACCGGGTGGTGGAACGGGATGGCTGCATGCTGTTGTTTGGCGAAGTCCCCGTGTCGAAGGCCGTCGCGCTGTTCGGAACCCAACCCGAGAACGCCGTTCTCGATACACACCTCGCCCGGCTCACCGGCGCCACCTTCGCCGTTGGCCCCCCGGAGGCCGCCCACAGGCTGAGGAAGGCCCTCGAGCCGGAGGTGCTCCGGCGAACGCAGGAATGCTACCGCGGGCACGATCTGAGCGAGGAAGCCATCCGCTGGCTGGCCATCGGAGAGCAGGGGACCAGCAGCCAGGTGATGTTTCTGCATCTCACCGGCGTCCAGCCGCCAGGGCTGCGAAGCGAGAATTGCACGGATACACCCCGCGATCCCGACGACCTGGCGCGTTGTCGCCGCCTCCTGGAGGAGGTCCCGGAGCTGCAGGATGTCCTCCCTCGGATGGCGGAAATCTCGCCTGTCTGGGCGGGACTCATCGAGGCGTGGCCGCAGTTGTGCGCCACCATGGATGAGGAGTCCCCCAATTGGCGAAGCGGAGAGGGCTCGGCGCCGCGGACCTACGAGGCGATGAGAGCCATTAGCGCCTCACCTTCTGCAGTGGGCGTCAGCCCCGGCGACGGCCCGTAGCCTTTGCCGGTGTACCAGGAGGGGCTACCGTCCAGAGCTGAGTCTGGAAACGGTGCGACGAGGAGCCGAACGGATCACCATCCCGGCTCCTCGTCGCACTCTTCGGAGGCGGTGTTCATTCCCTCGCGGGTTGCCTCACGCATTCCCGGCACCGACATGAGGAACAGCGACTCCTGGATGGCGTTCCAATCCTCTTCGGCAACCAGCACGGCCTTGTTTCGCCTGCCCGTGATGAGGAGCGGGCGGTGTGTGGCAGCAACCTCATCGATGAGCTGATGCAACTTTCCGCGAGCTTCTTTGGCTGATATTTCCACCATGGTTGCCTGCCTGTCCTCAGCTTCGCGGAGATCCCGCCGGCCGCCGCTGACGGGCAAGACGTTGAACCGCCTGCCGCAGCTCCACCGGCCGGCACCCAGCGGAGAGGCCCCAACGCCTTGCGAGTTCGTCATTGCCGGGCCGGATGGCCCCGCCACGGGGCGTCGGATAAAAGGGGAACGGCGCGACCACGCGGTCAGACGCAACAGGGAGCCGTTCCAAGCAGCGCCGCAGCCCCTGTTCAACGACGGTGTCACTTGCCCAGCCCATCACCAGCGTCAACCAGTAACCCGCCCGTCGTCGGGCGGACTCTGTTTGAACGGCGGAGACATGGGGCAGCCATCCGTCCATGAGGGAGAGGGTGACCCGCGCGGTGAGCTCCTGGAGATCCCGTGGCCGCCCCCGGGCGTCGAGCACCTGCTCGAAATCACACTGTGGGTTGGAGACCGTCATCGCGTGACGCTACCTGCCCGATATGTTCCGCTACTTCCTCGATGGCTTGCCGGACGAAGATTGCATTCCCGACAAAATAGGAGAGCGCCTCTTCCGCCAGGCGGCGGAACCCGGCCGCATCCCGCAGTAGACCGGCGTCGATGAGCCCCTGGATGTCGGACTGATCATTTTCCGCATACCGGCAGAGCTTGGTGATGGCCAGATCCACCGGCGCCAGCACGTACAACTCCAGCTTCCCCTGTCCCGGCCAATCCAGACGAATCGCCCGTTCCGGATAGTCGGGATGGATGAGCCCCAGATAGGGGTTGTAGTTGTAATCGAAGGCGACCGTTTTCTGACGCCCATCCTCATCGTCGTAGACCACCACCAGGTCCTGCGGAATCAAAACCCGGTGGGAGAGGATCGGATCGACATCCATGGAGACCCGGCCCGCGGTCAGGGCATGGACGGCCGCGCCGCCGGCAAGATAAACCCGGACCGGTTCACTCATTGCCGGAAGGGTTGCGGCAATACGGTCGAACAGCTCCTCGACCGCGCGCATGTAAGGGGTGTCCTTAACCGGGTACATTGCGTGGATTCCCTATGGTCCCATTCCATTATCATCGGCAATGTCTGCGCCCATTTCGCACACGCGGTCGAAGATGACCGTGGCTATATGGGAGCATGCTGCCTTCACAACACCCCAGTCATGCCAGCGAGGGTCGAGGCTCTTGTACTCGGACAGTTCAGTTTCCTCCAGATCGTAGGGCAGTGCATTGGCAAGCTGAATCTGCAGCTGCTGCAGCGGTGACTCTCCGCTGTTCTGGTGATAGAGACGATCAAACGAAAACAGCGCGGCCGCGACGCGCGTGTCACCCATGTGGTCAGCCAGCGCCACGAAATCCAGATAATCCCGAGTCGCATTCCGTTTCAGGATGAGAACGCCCTTTATGCGCAGGATCTCGCTCTCGGTTGGTAAGGTGATCTTCTCGCCGTGGAAATCGACAACCGCTGTCTCGAGCGGTTCCTGACGAATCAGCTGGCGGACCCCCGTCTCAATCCCGTCGAGGCTGCCCAATATCTGTACAGGGCGCTGGATCCGGGCTGTTTTCCACCCTGCCACAGACTCAAGCTGAGCGAGCACATCATCGAAGCGATGCTGAAGGTCAGTCAGCACATGGTCTGCGTCACGCGAGAAACGATGCTCCGCATAGATTGCGGAAGCAGTCCCGCCAACCAACACCGCATCTGGCAGGATGCGCTGGAGTCGCGCCGCGGATGACAGGACAAGCTCCCAGTCAGGCAGTGGTACGGTGCTCTTCGACATAGTGCATCCAGAAGTGATAGCGTTGAGCATAAGGATCGGCGGTATGCGCACGGCAGATCCGCTCCACCTTATCCAGCAAGGCGCGGTCAGCCAGGAGGGCCCGGCGCAGGTCCGCCCAATCGCGCCAACCGCCCCGGGAAATCACATCGTCGATGGCAGCAAGCGTGTAGCGCTGGTGATTGAGATGGCGATGGAGCATGGCTGCGGTTCCTGCATCCCCTTCAAGACACTATGCGCCCCCGAGCCGCAGCGAAACCAGCCCGCCCTGGGTCATCCCGTCCGAAACGAACCCCGCGCACTTGAAGCAATAGCCGGGATTCCGGGAGAGAACGGAACCCCCATCAACCATTGTAACCACATCGGCAGCCGGCCACCTCGCCTGTGCGAGTTGGCACGCCGAGCGAATCAGATCACTGCTCAACCTGTGGGACCGGTTCAGGAAGAACGCGAAATAGATCACCTTCTCTTCGCGGAACCAGCAGTACCGGAACCCCGCGGCCGCCTCGCCATCCGGAAGGATCAGCGCCAGCTTTCGGCCCGGGCCGAGCACCAGGTTCGCGCCTTTGTGGCTCCTCGATGAGTAGTGCGTCCGGTACAGATGGACAAAGGCTGGGTCGCCGTCCTTCGTCTCCAGCCAGTCCGTATCCGTTGGGCTTCTTGTCGCCGGGAGGCTGCGGTAGATGACAGCGGCGGCATTGGTCCGAACGATGCCTCTTTGTCCGGCATAGGATGAGGGGTGCACCGCTTTCATGATCCGGCCCCCACCACGCATACTTTCTGCATCGGAACCCAGACCCGCCTCCGCTGCATCTGCAACTCCTCCTGGACATGCTCGATGCGGCCACACCATCGGCAGCGCCGTGTTTCTTCCACCTCCGCATAGCGGTCCGAATCGGCATAGAGCGTGTGCTCCGGGTCGATGGCACACTTTCCGATCTCAATGTACCGCGCCCAGAACGCATCGGTGATCTCCACGCAGTGGTCGAACAGGGCATGCGCCGCGGTCTGGGTGCTGCCACCCTTGCAGATGATCTCGCTCAGCCTGGCGCCCAGGATGAACGGGGCATCACCCAGTCCGACGAAGATCGCCGGCACCAGGGTGCGCTCCGGATCCCAGTGTTCCTGGCCCGCAATGCCACAATGCAGGAACACCTGGTGATAATGGGGTTTCTTCCGCAGGAAGCGGTAGAGATTCAGGCTGTAGCGGTCCTTCCGTTTGTCATTCGCCTGGATTTGATCGAGCAAAACGTTGATGTCCATATCTGCGAATCCTCTTGTCTCTGGTTGGCAGCGGCATTCTTTTCCCCACCTCTGGACAGAGCCGCATTGTCTGTTATCATGACTATACTAGTAAAGCGTTATGCCCACAAGCTGAGGACCGGCTTTAGACCGGTAGACGGGAGGGAACCCTGATGAACCAGGCGACGATGCAGGACAAGGAAAAGCGGCTGCAGCAGGCCAACGCCTTGCTTGAGACCATTTCCCGACACGGGCGCCGCTTCTTCCAGCACGAGGGGCGAGTGGCGAAACTCGAGTTGGATAAGCGGAGCCGGGTCTGGTTGATCGACGCCTACAGCCAGCGGCGCATCTATACTCACCATCCGGGCCGGTGGCGCGGATTCACCGGCGGGGGCACCCTGCGAAGCCTGATCGAGCAGCTGCGCACCTACATCACCTGGGGCACGCCACTTCCCGGGCGTGCCCTCGGGCCTTGGCCCGAATGGATTTGCGGTGGCGACCTATGGGGGTATGGCGAGGAGATGCAAGCGGTTCGCCTGGCGGCGTCTGCGCTGGGACTCATCGAGCCTGAGCCGCCCCATATCCGCAAGACCGCTGAGCGGCCCCATGCAGTTCGCCTGGTGCAGGAGCTCGCCGGCGTGAGCCTCGAGGCGGCCCGCGAGGCGGTGCGCTCCGTGGGCAAGGACAACCCCGTGCTCGCAGCCGGGTATGCACTCAACCAGGGGAGTCCGGTTCCCGTGACAGGCGACCGCCATGCGTGGAATCTCCGTCAGGCCGAGGCCTGGGAGCGCCAGTGGCTGGAGGAGAACGGCTCCCTTGAGAGCGGGTTGGGGACCGCGGCCAACGACTCGGAGGGCCCTTCCACCTGAAGGTTATCCATGCCTCATTGCCGCAGGTACAATCGGTACTGGGAGCGCTCAACACACGAGGAAGGAGCAGTCATGGAACGGATGCTTAAAACGATTAAGGAAATGACGATTGAGGATTTGGTTGAGGAGATGTGGGTTATCGACGCTGTCACATTTTTTGGCGTGCTTATCTATTTGTTTGCCACATTCCCCGGTTTCAGTCCGACTGATTTGCAGGCGAGCACCTGGGCTGATTCGGTCCTCGTCGGAGGAAGCTTCATTGTAATCGTGTGGGTACTGTCTCGAGTGTTTCATGAGTACCTCAAGTCTCGCCCCGGCCGGTGCGACGTGCTGCGCAAGAAGGTGCTCGCCGCACTTGACGGGGTTCTGGCCGATGTTGATATCACGGCTTACCGGGTAGGGTCCCCGGAAATGCCGCGACTGCTGGTGATCGTCTCCGATCCAGCTTTCGCGCAAGAGGCGGAGAAGCGGCTGATGTCGGTAGCGGGTGATGTGGCGGTCATTTGGCGTGATGAGTGTGAGCGGCGTCTCCAGGAGGGGGACGCCCTTTTCCGACAACTTCTGAATAATGCCCGAATGCTGGTGGATACGCGGGCATATGGTGGGACGAATTGATTCCGCGATCCCGCGCCGGCACGTGGTTGGCTCAGGCGGCCAATGACGTTGCTCATGCGCAGCATGCCTACCACGGCCGGTTCTATTCCCAGGCCTGCTATGGCGCCCAACAGGCTGTTGAGAAGGCGCTCAAGGCGCTGCTACTGCACGTCGGCAAGGATTGCGGGCGCATGCGATCAATCCTGGGCCTACGCCAGGCGCTGCAGGAGGCGGGGATAGAGATACCCGAGGAAGTGCTGTCGCTGCAGGCAGCCCAGGAGCTGACGCGACACAACATCGATACCCGGTACCCCTTGGGTGATGGCGAAGATGCGCCATTCGAGCTTTTCGGCGACACCCAGGCAAAGGCGTCCATTGACTGCGCCATCCGGGTCGTGGAACTGGCAAGAAGCGTCGTCCCGGAATAACTGGCCGATTGCGCGGTTCAGGGGGCTACAGCTGGGGGCCGACGGCAGACTATGCAGGTGCGCAACACGGGAGGGGGGACACCATGGGAGAAGCCAAGCGTCGCGGCAATCGCGCTGAACGGATCAAGCAATCCCTCGACAAGCACCGGCCCGTTCCAACAGAGCAGGTGCGCGAGGACCTCGGATTTCCGCCCACGGCGGAGTTCCGTGGGTATGTCATCCATCATCCGGAAAAGGACGAATTCCTTGGGGACGTGCGCTCCGATCGCTTGATGACCCACTGGGGCTGGTCGAAGAAGCCAGAGCATGCCCTTCGCTATCAGGACTTCCATGAAGCGGTGAACGTGTTGACGGATTACGGAAAACCGGGGGTGGTAATCGCCTTGCTGTTTGAAACGGAAGACCAATTTTATGTAGGTTGGTCCTGACTCAGGATGTTGCGAATGGATTCCAGGACACGCTTTTTCCGCTGGATTGCGATGTGCTGTAAGAGCCTTGGTTGGCCCAGTTCCCGCGGCGCGGAACTCATCGCCGACCCCGGCTGGTTTTCTTGTTTTGAAGACGGAATGACGCCCGAGCAGGCCGTCGATGCAGCGGTTCTGAATGGTGTGGTCGTCCCGATCAGGCACTAGTGGCACTTTGCAGCAGGAGATGGGGAGATAAGGATATGGCGCTGACCCGGCGACAGCTGCAGACAGCCCTTAACAGGCTGGCCAAGGCAAATACCGAGGCGTTCGAGCAGCGAGAGCTGATCGCCGCACACTGCATGGAAGTCTACGGCGTGGACCCCGCAGACGTTAACAATGACACCTTCATCGATTCGTGCGACGGCGGTGCAGGGGTCGCTGCGGGAATGACCGTTGAGGAATTCGAGCAAAGCATGGTTGAGTGCATGGCACGGCCCACCGCTTGACATTCAGATTTCTTTAGCTTAGCATCACTCTCGTGAACCCCGGACCCGCCTCTGCTAACGCATGCGCCCGGGGTACAGCTTTTTCTGGGGGATGATGAACAACCTCCACCCCCACTCTCCCCGATCGACGAACACCCTCCTTCAGCGTTTTAGCTTCAGCCGTTCGAGGTCCTCCACCCGCCTGTCATCGTCAACATGGCTGTAGATCGAGGTCGTGTTCAGGCTCGCGTGTCCCAGGCCTTCCTGTACCGTTCGCAGATCGGCCCCCGCGTCCAGCAAATGCGAGGCGTGGGAGTGGCGCAGCCAGTGAGCAGAGGCCTCGCGCAATGTCTGGGCGGTGTGCGGCATCTCCTCCTCGAGACGTGAGGCGGCGCGACTGAACACCTCCACCATGAGGTTGTGAATCTGGCGCCGGCCGATGCCCTTGCTTGGCGTCCGTCCCCTGGCATCCGGGAGCTCGAGCACCAGGGGACACTCCTCCCCGGGGCAGGGCGATGCTGGAAGCCCCAGGCTCTCACGGTAACCGCGGACATAGGCCATCGCCTCCTCGCTGAGCGGCACCCGGCGGTCCTTGCGGCCTTTCCCGTGCAGCTCCAACCACCAGTGACCGCGGTCCTCCAGCAGGTCCTCCATCCCTCCATTGGCGATCTCGCTGATGCGCGCGCCTGATGCGTAGAAGAGCATCACCAGGTAGACGGTCCGGTTACGCGCGGCGCCCTGCCGCGGCGTCGTGGCCGGGAGGTTCTCGGCCGCCTCGACCACGGCCCGCCACTGGAGTTCGTTCAACAGCCGCTTCGGTTTGCGCACCGCAGGCCCACGGCCTTTCCGTCGACTGCGCATGAGCGCCAGCGGGTTACCGGCCAGGTAGCCGGCCTCCACGAGATAGGTGAACAGACTGTTCAGGATGTTCAGCGCCACGGCGATGGAACTGTCGCCAAGGGGCCCGGAGAACGGCCGCCAGTCCGGATTCGGCTGACCGGCCAGGGGATGGCCACGGCCAAACCGCCGCGGCCGGGGCGCGCGGCTGCACCAGTCAACCGGCGGCGCCTGAAGAAACAACCGGTAGGCATCGAAGTCGTCCCTGAGCAGCCCGGAGAGCGGCTTGTTGCGCACCAGCCGGGTCCACAGCAGCAGCCGCTCGCATTCCTTCGCGTAGCTGCGCAGTGTCTCGGGAGAATCCTGGTACTCCAGCAGGAAGCGGCGCACGGCCGCTGCATCACTGTCGGCCTCGATGAGCTGGCCGCGGTGACGCTCCCGGTTCGGTTGCACGGCCTCCGGCTGCAGGATTTCACCCAGGGCGGCCGCCATCGCCGGCAGATTTGAGTCCATCCGAACATCCTCCCCCGCGAATCTTTAAAACACTTCCGATTATAGACGTAATCGGCAACATATTGCCATAAAGATACATATTTGTATCTATTTCGTACTTCGTATATCGTATGATCCAATCGGCCCACTTCGGAGTGAACGGTCCCTATGAGCAACCGACGACCCAATACAGCTGACTTGGTCCCGGAGGTCGCGCTCCAGCTGTTGCTGGATGGTGAACACCCGTCCTGGACGAAGGTCCGCGAACGCCTGGGGCATGGCAGCCCGCAAACCATCGGCCGTGCGCTCACCCAGTGGTGGAAGGACCTGGCTGAAGAGATCCGCAGCGCACGAGGACGCCCCGATATTCCTGAACCGGTATTCGAAGCGGCGAGCAAGATGTGGGAGGTGTGCCTTTCGGGTCTCAACGACCTGGTGGAACCGGTACGCGCAGAGGCAGCGCGGCGAACCGAAGAAGCCGACAACCGGCGCCTCGAGGCGGTCGCGGCGCTGGACTCCGCTCGGTCGGAGATTTCCAACCTGACCCGGCAGGTTGAATCACTGACCCGGCAGCTGGAACTGCGTCAGCGCGAGCTGAAGGATGAGCGCCGGCGGAATGCCGAGTATGAACAGACGCTGGCGGTAGAGCGCCAGAAACGCCAGGATGTGGAATCCGCCCTCCTTCAGCATAAGGCCGACTCCAACGCCCGCCTGCAAGCCGAGCGTGATCGCTCCGAGGGCAACGAGCGACGCTTCCTGGGTCAGATCGCCGAGTGGCAGGACGTGGCCAAGGCGGCCGATGCCAGGGCAGAGCGGGCGGACACCCAGCGTCATCAGGAGCGAAAGCAGTACGAGGCAAGACTCGAAGAGGTATCCTCACAGCTACAGTCTGTATTGCTCACTATCCGGGAGCTCGAGACACGAATTGCCGAACGCAACCAGGCTGCCGTGCGTGCGGAACAACAGGTGGCCACCCTGTCGCAGCGCCTCGAATCGACGCAGGAGCAGGTCAGGGAGTACCGAGAGAAACTGGCATCCTTGACGACCGCGCTGGGGGACATCAAGTCCGAACGGGATGCAGCACTGGAGTCGCTGGCTCAAGCCAACCAGCTACGAGACGAAGCAGTTGTCAATCTTCATGATGCCCAGGCATCAATGAGAGAGGAGAGGAACCGGCTCTTGAGCCTGCTCGAACAAGGCAAGACTGACGGGAAAGCGGATGACGCAGACTGACGCGACCCTCCGGATGATGACCGGGCCCCGCCGGCGTAAGCGCACCACGATCGCTCAGTTCAAGAGGACAAAATTTCCATGGATCTGGAACAGCTGATATCCGCCGCACAGCGGATCGATGATCTTCTCTGCTTGATCGAACGAACTCCCGGTTCAGCCGATTCCCGAACCAGGGCGGCTCTGGATAAGGCGGTTGCTGAACTGCGTGCTGCACTGACCCGCCCTACCACCCATGGCCCGGAACCCAGTAGCCGCCTCGTCATATCAAGACGCGCGGGGGAATTGCTTTGGATCGGGGATGAAATCCAGGTGGAAGTCGCGGACCTTCAGAACCATTTAAACCAGGTCCGGCTGGCTGTGATGGCGCCCCGGCGATACCGGGTGGATAGAGAGGAGGTCAGAACCAGACGGCTGGCAGAAAGAGCATCGCGCCGAAGGTCTTAGCGGTGGGGATACTAAACCGGGAAGGGGGGTGCACTCCCCTTCCCGGCCGGGTGCCGGGTTTAGCCGAGGCCGCCCAGCAGGTTGTCGAGCGACCGTTGATCAGAGCTGGGGCGTACGAGGATGGCTTGGTTCATACCGTTTCCCCTCCCCCGGCGCCTGGTTCCGGCACCACCTGCAGCACTGCGTCCTTGACCCCGGTCACCCGCACGCGGGTACCGGCGGGGGTGTCCGCCCCCTCCACGGTCCAGCTCGCGTCGTCCACACGGATGCGCCCGCGGCCATTGGCGATGGGTTCCACCAGCACGAACACCCGGCCCATGTACTGGGCGGCGCGGCGGTTGAGGGTGGGGTGGTCGCTGGACTCAGGGCGGCGGCGGAACCAGGCCCGCCAGCCGAGGATCGAGGCGATGGAGAGCACCGCGAAGGCAATCACCTGGGTCTGCCAACTCAGATCCGGCGCAAGGTAGAGCGCCAGCCCCACCAAAGCGGCGGCGACGCCCAGCCAAAGGAAGAAGAATCCGGACGCGAACACCTCCACGACGATGAGCACGATGGCCAGCAGCCACCAGCTCCAGTGGTCGGGCGTCATGGACAGCAGTGCGCTCACGAGCCCCCCTGGACGTGCTTGAGCATTTCGGTCACCCCGGCGATCGAACCGATGACCCCACCCGCCTCCAGCGGCATCAGCACCAGCTTGGTATTCTCGGCACTGCCAATGGCTTGCAGTGCCTCCACGTAGCGCTGGGCCACGTAGTAGTTGAGGGCGTCCCGCTCGCCCTTGGCCACCGCCGCGGAGAGCACATCGGTGGCCGCGGCCTCCGCCTGGGCCAGCCGCTCGCGCGCCTCGGCGTCGCGGAAGGCCGCCTCCTTGCGTCCCTCCGCCTCGAGGATGGCCGCCTGTTTCTCGCCGTCCGCCTTGAGGATGGCCGCCTGCTTAAGCCCTTCCGCCTCGAGGATGTTGGCGCGCTTCACCCGCTCGGCCTTCATCTGCCGAGCCATCGCTTCCACCAGATCGTTGGGTGGTGTGATCTCCATGATCTCGATGCGCGTTACCTTGATGCCCCAAGGGGTGGTGGCGTCGTCCACCACCGAGAGCAGTTTGGCATTGATTTCGTCGCGCTTGGAAAGCAGTTCATCCAGATCCATGGAGCCCATGACATTGCGGATGTTGGTCATGGTGAGGTTGGTGACAGCGTGCTCCAGGTTGCGGATCTCGTAAGCCGCCTTCGCCGCGTCGAGCACCTGGAAGAAGATCACCCCGTCGGCCTTTACCATGGCGTTGTCTCGGGTGATGACCTCCTGCGATGGCACATTGAGGACTTGCTCCATCATGTTCATCTTGCGCCCGACCTGGTCAATGAAAGGCAGGATGAGATGCAGGCCGGGGCGCAGCGTTTGAGTGTAGCGACCGAACCGCTCTACCGTGTACTCCGAGCCCTGGGAGACCGAAACTACCCCCTTGAACACCACCACCACCGCCAGAACGGCGAGGAGGAGAACAAAGAGAGAGAAACCGCTAAGGGCGTCGGCTGGCGACATGGGAACACTCCTTGTGAGGGTGGGATTGCTGGGGAAGTTATAGCAGGTCGAGCTGAATCAGGCCCGGCTTTCTGTGACTGCTCCCTCAGCGATACCGGGGGGGAGAGAGGAGTTCCGGACCGTACGGTTGGCTGAAAAAATGCGCGGAGATTTCTGGAGGGGGCGGGGGGCTTACTAAACCGGGAAGGGGGGTGCACTCCCCTTCCCGGCCGGGTGCCGGGTTTAGCCGAGGCCGCCCAGCAGGCTGCCGAGCAGACCGGTGACCAGACCCAGGACGGTATCCAGCAGACCGGTGACCAGACCCAGGACGCCGCCGAGCAGGTTTTCGAGACCGAACATAGTTGTTTCTCCCTATCCATTTGATTGATTCCCCCGGCCGAGCAGGTCCGGGGCAGCCGCACCTCCTTGGCACGACCGTGACGGAGTATAGCAAATTACATGATATATGGTAGTGTTTTTTATTTTCTTCTGATTCAATTTGTTAGATCATTTCTTAACGTATCTTTACAGTGAGTTGACAGTTTTCAGGTGTTTTTCTTCCTATGCTATTGTATCCATGATATCTACTTATTAATTTTCCTTGCTCCTGCGGTTATACTTGCTTCTGGACAGTAAACTTCCCAAGGATGGCAATACGATGGGCTCTTCCCCAACTCACGGCGTTGCCCCACGTCTTTCTGATGATGAAGTCGCTGCACTCCTGCAGAAAAGCGCCTCAACCTGCGAGCCTGATGCACTGAAGGAGGTGATTCGTCACCTGGTGCTCGAGCGTCGTCATCTCTACAACCGGTTGCGCAACCTGGACGCCAAGCTCAAGGTGGTGCTGGACATGTCGCCGGCGCCACCGGCTCCCGGGCCTGCAAGGCGCCTCTCGCTGCCTTTCCTCTCCCGCCTGCACGGCCACGATACCGAGAGGCTGCAGAGACGAATTGATGCGCTCGAAACGGAGAGGAATAGCCTCATCGAGCGACTCGAACAAGCCGAAAGCGCTGCCGCGGAGGCCATGTCACAGCTCGGTGAGCTCGACAGGAGTGCCAACACCCATGCTCAGGCTGAACTCCAGGCAATGCGGGATTCGCTGCAGCATGAGGTCGAGCAGCTGCAACAGCTTCTGCAAAACGCCCAGCACGAAACAGAAGGCCTGCGCAAACGGCTGCAGGAGCGCGATACCGAGTTGGAGCTGTTCCAGGCGAATTCGGATGCCCTGCAGCAGGAGCTTGATGTCCTGCGCTCTTCGGAGAACGTATCCGAGGACATGGTCCTGCTGCGTGACGCGGCCCTGGCTGATCTTCGTATCGTCGAGCAGGAGCGGGACGAAGCCCGGGAATCGTTGACCCACGCGAACCGGGTGCGCGAGGAAGCCGTCGCGGAACGCAATGCCCTTGTCCTGGAGCGAGACGATGCGGTCCACGACAGGGATGTGACTGCTCGACAGCGTGACGACATTGCGGCCAAACTCCAAGAGGCCATGTCCACCGAGTCCAAGGCCGCCATTGAGCGGGACGAAGCCCTGGCGGCTCGCAGTGAGGCGCTGGAACAGCGAGCAGCGGCCCTTGACGCCGAGGAGGCGGCACGCTGCGCAGCTGAAGCCGCCGAGACCCGGCTGAATGATGCCCTTGAGATCCGGGATGTCGCCCTCGACGAGCGGGATCTGGCTATCCGCGATCGGGACAAGGCGCTCGCCGCCAACACTGAGGCCGCGGCGCAGCGCGATGCCGCCTTGCTGGAACGTGAACAGGCCATCCGCGACCGGGATGTGGCCCAGGCAGAACGTAGCGCCGCATTCGTCCTCCGGGATGAAGCGCACCAAGTCCGCGACGACGCCATCAGACTCCGGGACTCGGCGCAGGAGGACTTGCAGGAAACCCGGCGCATCAACCAGCGACTCAGCCTGGTGCTGCGGGATATGCGCCTTCTGCTGCGGGGGAGCCAGGCCGAGAGGGATGAGCTGCGCGGCCGGCTCCGAGCTTCTGAGCGCCAGGTGAGTCATCTTGAAGCGGAGCGCCACAACCTGGAGATGGCCCGGGCAAGGCTCGCCGAAGAAGTTGCCGCCCAGGCTTCCCTGGCCTCCAGGCACCAGCAGGACATCGAGGAGCTGACGCAGGCCCGGGATGCGCTCCAGCAGTCGAATGTAGAGCTGATGGACAAGATCCGCGGCTATCGGAATGAGCTCGATATCAGCGAACAGGCGCTGCGAGAGCTGCACACCCTGGCCGCGAATCTCACGCTGCGTATCCCGCCGGCGGAGGGAGAGACGATTTCTCCCCGTCAGACGGTGAAGCTGGTGCACGACGCATTCGAGCAGTACGTGAAGAAAGTCAACGAGCTACTGACCAAGCGAAACCGGGAGTCGGAACCTCCGCGGCGGAATTTCTTCTCTCTTTGAGGACTGCATCGGTCAACTACCCCGCCCTGAAGGGTGGAGCTTGAGGGAAACCGAAAGCTGGGTTGACCAGGGCAAGCGGTAACCAGTCCGGGCCGTGGTCGGTACCGGCAAGAAAGTCGGCACGCACATCGGCCGCGTGGCCGTACGCGCCAGCGGCAGTTTCAACATCCAGACGCCAGAAGGCGTCGTTCAGGGGATCAGCCACCGCCACTGCACGCTAACGCAGCGGGCCGACGGCTACGGTTACTGTGTTCAACCGAAGATAGCAACGACCAAAACGGAGGAAGCGAGAACCAAGGCCGCCTGAGGGCGGGCGCTATCCCTCCCCGACCTGAAGGACGGGGTTTCTCGCGCAAGACTGATGAGTCTTGTCCCGCCACGGATGGCAGGCATCAAGGCCGATCACATCGGATCGGCTACCGCGTTGGCTGGCGCCGCCCTCCTGGCAAGCAACTTCGACTTCGCGCAACTCGGGTGGCTGCTCTTCCTGGCTTCCAATGTCGCCTGGATTGTCTATGGCTTGAAGACACACCAGAGACCCCTTGTGGTCATGCAGCTGGGGTTCACCGGCACCTCCTTTCTGGGCATCTTCAACAACCTCCTCGGTTGACCACCAACCCCCTCCTGGTGGACCCCATTCGCTTTTGCTTCCTCAGCATGGGGGCCGCCAGGCCTCCATGGGAATAATATTTTGTTGACTTAGTTTGTTATCAGGTATACCGTAGCCGCATATGATTGTTGTTGCTTCTGGTGTGTGTCATGCCCTCCCTACTGCGAATTTTTTCGCAACGCCCATGGATGGGCGTTTTTTTTGCCTGACGCAGTAAGGGCTCATCTCGGGATAGGAGATAAGTCCATGAAGAATCGTTATTTTGCCGTTCGCGTCACCCGTGATGCCACTGAAACCGCAGTGGTTCCTGTGATGGCCAGCAGACCGGAGGACGCCGGGGACAAGGCCATCACCCAGTCCAGCAAGCCTCGCTGGACTTCGGCCTTCAGGCTGGACGAAGGCAACTTCCATACCCCCTATCTCGCCGACACCGTGGAGAACTGCACGGCCGAGATCAGCCGTGAGGAATTCCTCGCGCTGTCCACCCGGGCGGGCGGACCTGTCGTTTCCCCCCAGGACACCCTGTTGCTGCTCCAATACTGCAATCAGGCCGTGGCCACCTTTGCCGAGCAGTTCGACAATGATGAGCCCGTTGACGGTGGCGATCTGGTGGAGTGGTTCGCTGGGTGGCGTGCCGAGCTGCGCACCTTCCTTGCGCAACTGGCCAACGGCGTTCCGATGTTCCTGCATCAGTGGTCACCGGCTGATGTGGCCGCCCAGCGGCCGGACTGGGGCCCGGATGCGTGCGAGACGAGCTTCAGCGCAATAGCGGGTGAACTGAATGCCCGCCTGGTGGAGATGGGTCATCAGGAACTGGCCGATATCCTCGACCAGTACGAGACCGGGTTCAGCGCGACGGGCGCCCTGGAGCCGTAGGCGTGGACATGGAGGCGCTGGCACAGCGCTGGGTCAAGGACCGGCTGGCGGCCCTCCCCTCCGCGGCAAAGCATCTGGTCAGCCGGCCAATGCCGGACCCATTGCGCGCCTATGAGGAGGCAAAGCGCCTCTACGAGCGCGGGCCGACAGCTGAGTGGACGCATGTCGCCATCTACGCCGCTGTCCGGTCAACCCGACACGCATTGCGTTATGGCCACATCGAGGGGGAGTCGTTCGAAGACGATGCGGCAAGACGCTTTTTCCTGCGGACCTACACCATCATCAGCAGCAGGGTTGAGCGATTTGGAGCCGCACGTGAGCTGGTTGGCACCCTCGAGCGACTCCTGGCAGAGCGCAAGCGCGCCGCGGAATGCAACAACGCCCACCAGTCGCCCGGCAACGTAGTGGGGGCGCCATCGCCCATGGCGCCTCCCGTCCGGCCGGACTCCAGCATGAAGGAACTGGCCACGCAGCGGGAAAAGCTCCGTTCCGCGGCAAGGGGGTCAGAAAAAAAAAGCCTGACCGCTGACACCGCCCCTGACGCGCAGAGCTTCTCCGGATTCACGTTGGAGATCTGAAGTGGATCGCCGCCAGAAGCAGCTCAGAATCCTGCAACGCAATCCCACGGCGATGGCACGGTACCAGGCCACCGGCCGGCTTCCTTCTGTATACCGACCCGACTCTCCGTTGATTCGTCTTCTGGAGCACATCCCTCCTCGGGATCGGGTCCGAATCAAGCACATCCGCCTGGACGAACGGTTGGGTTACCGCGCCCCCGGCTTGCTCTTTCCTGATGCCGAAGCGCTCCTCCGGTGGCTCAAGCCCGACGAATGGGTCTCCCTTCGCGAGGGGGCCGCTGCATCTTCCCGCCAGATGGTTCACTTCAACCGCCCGCTGGTACTTGAAGACCTCCTCCAGCATGCCGGCAGCCATCCTGGCGGCTTGTCCGCTCTTGATTCAGCACATGCTTGCGACCCGGATTACCAACCAAACATCGACCCAGGCACCACGCGCTGAACCAACCGGAGTGAGAGCACAATGGAACGGATTGAACGGATTGAACGGGAGGCGGCTCTGCTGCTGCAGGAGCCCGAAGCCGTTGTGGTGGGAGGACGGTTTGACGGTGTGAAAGGCCGGACAATCAGCATTGGCATGACCGACGCATGGAGTCCCCACAAACTCTTCTTGTATCTCGATCTGGGCAAGAACCAGGGCGGCCACCCGAGAGTGTGTGCGTTCCGCTACCCGGATGAGGTGCGCTTTGCGGTACAGCCAGTGCCGGTCACCCTTCGGTACGATGCGATTCGTCCCCGGGGTGACCATGAGGGAAGTCCTGCACGCATCGAGATGAACCGCTTTATCCAGCGGATCAAGCAAGGATTCTGCCCGCAGGCCGTGGGGCAGTTTGACGCTGCTGGCCACCTCTGGTGGGTGGCTGTGAGGGACCCCCATCCAGAAGATCCAAGCCGGCAGTTGACGCTCCTGTTCCGGCGTGGAGAGTTCGTGCCGGAGGATCCCACTTTGCTCAGCCACCTGCCCAGAAATCCCGGTGAAGCCTACCGGGCGGCGGAGAAGCGCCTTCGAGAGGAGGAAGCGGCCTCCACCATGAACGCCTGGACTTCCCCAACCCCCTGAACGGGAGACAATGATGAATGCCGAAAGCAAAGGAGGGCTTTCACAGGTCGCCGACCTGCTGGATGCGCGTATCGACGGACGTTCGGAGTACGACCTCAGCCGGGGTGACCGCTTCTACCTCGCCGGGGTGTTGGCCACCCTGAAGGCGCTGGGTCTCACCGGGGTGCCCGACCCATGGTCGAACCCCGAGACATTGTCCGCACTTCCACACAAAGTCCGCGAACTGGAACAACAGGGTATCTTGCTTCAGCTCCTGGATCGCCGGCAGGAGCAGGATCCCCGCTATGTGTACGTGACCCATCAGGAGCAGCTGTGGGGCGGCCATGCCAGCGAATCAATGACCGGCGCGCTGAACAGGTCCCAGTGGCTGGTCGAGGGCCATGAGTCGGTGACCCTGCCGCTCGAAAAGTCCTCATTCGCCCAGCTCTCTGTGTCATTGGAGCCATACGCACGGGAGTTCCTGGCTGCATCGGTGGGCGCCGGCGTCCATCCATTTGTACTGGAGGTGATTGCTCAGGACGAAGATGGATTTCCACGCCGCGCGGAAATCCTGGCCTTTCCCGCTGAGGCCTATCACCTGATGCAGTCCTTCACTGCTTCTGGGCCCCACCCATAAGGAGTTCCGCGGGTGGATCACGAACAGCTTCAGGGGATGAAGCAGCTCAGCTACCTCAAGCTGGGACACCACCGCGGGACCCGGCGCCTGTGGATCGAAGGCGGGCGCCTGGAGGAAGCCGGCTTTGCACCCGGCACCCGGTTCCGGCTCGAGCATGACCCGACCCGCCAGGCGCTCCACATCCGGATCGATGAGCTCGGAGAGCGCCGGACCAGCCGGAAGCGGAAAGGGCATCGGGAAGTGCCAGTGCTCGACATCAACAACGAAGGCCTGCGGGAGGTCTTCGGCGACCACGTCGACCGTGTGCGGGCCATCATCACCCGGGAAACCATCATCATCTCGGTTCACCCGGATGACGCGGCCGCCGCGGAACGGTACGGGCGACTTGTTGCTCGCCTGCAGGGACGCGAGCCCCTGGCCATCGGCTCGGTCTCCCACGGTGGCGGTGTGATGGACAACGCCCTTCATGAGGGGCTCCGGCGCGCCGAAGTGCCGGTACGGCTGGCCTTCGCCATCGAGATCGAACACCGCTACCTCGAGGCCTCCCTGCGCAACAACAGCATCTGGGATGCGGAATCCATCGCCGTCCATGCCCCCATGGAGGAGGTGGAGGGCGGCTTGCTTCCGAAGGTGGATCTGTTCGTTGGCGGCATTCCCTGCACCGGCGCTTCGCTGGCCGGCCGGGCGAAAAACAAGAACGCATCAGCCGAGGCCCACGAAAGCGCCGGCCACCTCTTCTATGCCTTCCTCGAGCTGCTCAAGCACGGGAATCCGGCGGTGGTGGTGCTCGAGAACGTGGTCCCCTACCGCAACACCACCTCCATGAGCGTCATCCGTGCGGTGCTGGAGAAACGGGGTTACGAGATTCACGAGGCCGTGCTCGAAGGAAACGCCATGGGGGCCCTGGAGGATCGCAAGCGCTTCGTCATGGTGGCGGTCACCCGGGGCCTCCCGTTTGATTTCTCGGCCATCCGGCCGATCCGGGGAAAAGAGCAGACCCTCGGGGAGATCCTCGAGGCGCTGCCTCTCGATGATGAGCGCTGGCGAAACTATGCCTACCTCGATCGGAAAGCCCAACGGGACAAGTCGTGGAAGGAGATGGGCCGTGGTTCTGGCTTCCCGCAACAGATCCTCGGGCCGGAGGCCGAAACGGTGGGCACCATCGGGCGGCAGTACTGGAAGGGGCGGAGCACCGAGCCCTTCATCCGGCATCCTACAGACCCCCAGCTCAAGCGGCTGCTCACCCCAGCCGAGCATGCCCGGGTCAAGGGAATCCCGGAGAGCCTGGTGCAGGGAGAAGCCAGCACCACCGGTCACGAAATTCTCGGCCAATCGGTCATTCATCCGGCTTTCGTGGCCCTGGGCGCCCTCATCGGGCGCAGTCTCAGGCAGTCCGCAGGCCAGGTGGTGGAGCACACCACGGGCACGGATGCCACAGCCAAGGAAATGGAGGCGCTGCACCAATGGACGCTGGACCTCTGACACCCGCGGGCCAGCTGGCCCGTGACGCCCTCCTCCGCCCCCTCGATGTCCTGCTCGGTTGCATCTACCTGCTGCTGGGCCGCGCCTCTCCAGCCAACCTTCGCGGCGGCCCGGCCACTGGAATGATCCTGGCAACCCTATGGTTCACCAGCAGCGCACTGTGGGACGAGCGGGTCTGTCGGTCGCTGGGGGAGCCTTTCAGGATCTCTGGTGCGGCCCTCGAACTCATGCTCTGGAGCATCAGCCTCTGGTGGATACTCAGGCAGGTCGGCAAAGGGGAGCGTTTCTGGCAAACCTGGCTTGCCACGGCCGGCGTTTCCACGCTGGGCTGGCTCGTCTCCCTGCCTCTCATGGCGGCTGGCATCCCCACCGGGCTGGCGGCGCTGATTACCTTGGCCGTCTTCCTCCGGGGCTTCGGACGGACCCTCCATTGCGTGTCCGACGGCGCAATGCAGTCCCCCTACACGACCGCCGGGTGGTGGCTGTTCGCCATCGCCATTGGTTCCTCCATCGTCACCGGGATCATCCCTGTTTGAGGTGAGCAACATGTCGAACGAATGCAATCCAGTGCAGCGCGCCGATGCGGCGTTGTCCTTCTGCGAAGGACTCACCACCGAGCAGCTCCAGGCCGGCCTCAAAGCCATGGATATCCTTCGGGCCTTACGGGATCTCACGCACTCGATGGATGGTTTCCCCGGGGCCGGCGACGAGATGGCCGAGTTTGCCCTTGAGCATGGCCTGGACTCGGAGGGGCTCCAGAACCGGGCGCGGCGCCAGGCGCGCGCCACGCTCGATGTGCTGGATGGCCGGTTCGCGCTGTCCGACCTCTACCCTATCGATCCCTGTCCTTGAGAGGAAAACATCCTATGCGCGAACTCCACATCCAGGTTGTCCAGGTTTCCCCGGAGATCCATGAGGAGGATGCCTCGATAGGGGGCTTCTATATCGTTGCCCTCGATGACGCACTACCGGATGGCGTTGCGGCGGGTGTTGCACTCGATTCCTTCCACCGCCGGTTCCCGGTGAAGGATCTGGATGATTTCAGTTTTTCCGTCATCGACCCGGAGACCCGAGCTTTCCTCACCGAGGACGTGGATTATCAGGCCTACAGCCATCCTGGTGCCCGTGTTGAGCGGTTGATCTATACGCCCGCCTATGCCGACCGAATGACGCTCCACCTCAACGGGAAACCTCTCATCACTGGCGATTCCGGTTCCATTCGAGTCATCTACAATAATCTGTCCGGACGGAACCTCGAGCGCCAGGAGTATGACAGCTATCTCGAATCCATGGAGTCGATGCTGAAAACCCGGTTGCGCGGGCAAACCCTGTCGCTGCAAGGGGCCAGATTCTTCGGAGCCGATGAGCAGGAGTTGGGGCGCTGCATCATCCCGTGTGAACCCCTCGCCATCTATCCTGGCAGCGACTCTCCCGCGCCCTGACTGGAGGTGCCGCATGCCCTACCCCTCTCGTTATCAACAAGTCTTCCCCGGCTTCCCTCCGCTGGAATTCGACCCCACGACGCTGGGCTTCGTGAACGATGTCTCCTGGCAGCACGAGGTCTGCCCCGCTTTCGAGACCGAGGACAACATGCTCCGCCTCTGGGTGAACTATCCGGATCCCGACGAACGTGAGGTGACCGACGCCCCGCGGTTTCGCCTCGACTGCAAGGGCCCCGACGAAGAATTCGATCCCCTCACGCTCTACGCCGGCGAGACACTCGACCCGGTCCAGCAGCTCCTGCGCCTGCCCTTTGTGCACCAGCTGAGGGAAGGCAGCCAGTTGCAGTCCCCGGACGGCCTCATCCATGACATCGGTCCTCTCGGCATCGTGGGCCCTGATCAGAAATACGAAACCCTGTGGGAGCTGCTGCGGGGGTTTGGGATGCTCGACCTGGTGGATACCGACCGCAGTGATGTGCCCTTCCTCTGAAGGCGAGTGGTTTACACTGGCCAGCGCTCAGGTTTATCATTTTTACTAACATGTTAGTTAGGTAGTAATCATGGGTGTACCTCTCACAGCCGCTCAACAGCGAACCTGGGCCCAGTCGCTCCACCTGCTCATCCTGGACGCCTTGATGAAGGACAGCTCCTGGGGGGAGGAAGAACTTGCCTTCCATGGCGGAACCTCCCTGCGGTTGTCCTGGGCATCGCCCCGCTTCTCCGAGGACCTGGATTTCCTGCTGGCCCGGCCGGCCGCTCGCCAGCTCGACCAGGTGATGCGGCGGGTCCATCGGCGGGTGCAGGACACGCTGGCCGTCCAGGATCCGAGCCTCATTCTGGAACTGAAGGCGCGCACCGGCCGGCGTGAAAAGCTGAGGGATTACCTGTTCCGGCTGAAGCAGCCGGAAGTCTATGGCAAGGCCACCGTCAAGGTGGAGTTCTGGGAGGTGGCCCCCGGGTATCTCGAGGCCTATGAAACCACCTTCCGGGGGCCACTCATCGACGGGGAGATCATCGGCCGCGTCAGCCCCGATCCCATCCCGGCGGCCACCCTGGAGTCGGCGTTCTGCGACAAGTTGGTGGCCTTCGCCACGAGGCCCCACCTGAAGTGGCGGGACATCTTCGATGTCTGGTGGCTCACGAGTGACAGCCGGCTGGAACTACCGACGATGGAACGGCTGGCGCCGCGGTTCATCCATCATCTCTCCGAATACCGCACAGCGCAGGGGTTGGCGCCTTCCGCGGCGCTCGAGGCCTTCGCCGCCCGGATGGGCCCCGACGTGGCCCGGGAGTCCGAGCGCAGCCTCAAACCCTGGCTGCCGGAGCACCTGTGGCAACGGGTGTACCCCGACCACATCGAGGCGATAGTCGCCTCCGCGCGGGAGTATGCCCTGCAGATGGCCGCCGCGGTGAAGGCGCAGAGCCTCGATGCAAAGTACCAACCCCTCCCGATGGAGCATGTCGATGTCAGCAGCTCAGCGCATCAGCTCGGTTAAGCGGCTCCAGCAGCTGCCCAGCGTCTTTTCGCTCAACCAGGCGGTGCGGCGCCTCGGCATGGATCGCCACGTGCTGTCGGTGTACCTGGCGCGCCTCGAGCGCGCCGAGTGGGTACGCAAGGCGGGGCCGCGCTCCGGTATCTACTACAACCTGCTGCGGGACCCGCAGGCCCACCAGAAGCACTTGGTCGAGGCTATCCGCCTGGCCTACCCTTCCGCGGTGCTCTACGGTGCGAGCGTCCTCCACAGCGCCGGCTGGACCACCCAGATCCCCCGGGCCATCCACATTGCCGTGATGAGCCGGCCAAGCTATCCGAAGATCGATGGTGTTGAGTTCTATCGCCGCCCCAGGTCGTGGTTCCTCCGGCACGGGGAGGACATTCTCAAGCACCCGGACTTCGCCAGCTATGGCCTGCCCGCGCTGTCGCCCGGGGTCTGCCTGACCGACATGCGACGATACCGCGACGGCTGGGTACCGGACCCCGACGACATCGAGGATCCCTCGGTGTACGAGGACCTGGTTGATGACGAATGGCATTCGGCCGGTGCCGAGGAACCGGGCTATCATCCCTGATCATGGGTGCGTCACCCGGCTATGGGAGTTGAGAGACATGCAGATCGAGATCAATCCGGAGGTGCTGAAGGAGCTGGAGTACATGGCGGCCCTGCACCGGAAATGCGGCGCTCCAAATCCGCAGGGGAGCGTGGAGGACCTGGTGGCCTATGTGCTGTCGGCCGTTGCGGATGGGAGTCGACGACCCGGCGCCTGGGAGCGTGAGATGCTCAACATGATGGGACTGGTGGCCGACTGTGAAGAGCATCTCGAATACCGCGAGAGGTACGGCGAACCGCAATGAGTATCAGTGTTTGCTGACTCGCTTGCCGTGATGATTCAATGGGTTTCCTAATATCAACCAAGGAGAATCATCATGCCAATCAACCCCAAGTCCATCCTTGAGAAATCCTCCCGCGAGTATCTGCGCGAGTGCGTCGACGGATACCTGCAGCAGACCAGTGTCACCAAGACCTCTTTAAGCCGGTCTGCGGGATTTCCGCCAAACTACCTCTCCATGCTGAGCAGCAGGAAAGAGGATTCCAACGACAAGCTGAGCATCGACAGTATTCCGCGGCTGGCATCGGTTCTGCCCACCCTGGACCCGCTGAAGCTGCTGCTCATCCGCTTGCGCGAGGAGTGGGGAAAGGACACCACCCGGCTCATTGTCGAGATGGTGAAGCGTTACCAGTTCCCAGAGCGGTACAGGGGGCTGTGTGCGTTTCTCGACGAGCTGGCGGAGGAAAACAAGCACCTGGGCGTCATGCCGGCGGTGGACGGCCCGGAGAAGCAAGCTGCAGTGGAGGCGGCTTATCATCGCCTGCACGAGCTCGAGGCCGAGGCGCTCGAGGCGAAGAAAACCAAGGTGCTGGATATGCTCAAGCAGAATGCAGGTATTCCGCAACCCGCCAGCTGATACGGCGGCTGCGACCATCGAACGGGCGGCCAGGTGCCGCCCTTTTTGGTAGCACCCTACCCTGCACGGGCGGCCGTGGGCCCACAGTTGAGCACCGCATATTGGGCCTCGGCGAGCGGCAGCAGCTCCTGGTCCAGGTCCGTTGCGCTTAACAGGGGCAGCGGCCTTCCCCTGCCCCAGGCGGATCCATCTCGAACCGCCGAGAGCACCTCCGCAGTGGGCACGAGAAGGGAGACCTCGATCGCGGAGTCCCGTTCGCTTTCGCCCCTGCAGGTAAACTTCCCATGATGGGTGGTGGACAGGCTGCAGCGATCGGGATAGAGGGTCTCGATCAGGTCCAGGTGGTACTCGATGAGCGGCCCGGAACTGTACCGCAGGCCCACCACCAGACCAATCATTGCGTTCAAGCTCAGCCAGGCCTCCACCATGGCCGGGCCTTGCTCCGCACAGGGCATCCCCGTCATCAGTCTATCCCGCCTTCCCCAGGGCCTGCCGTACCTGGGACTGCTCCACGATCCAGCGTCGGCACCATGCCTCGGTCTCGCGCTCCAGGTTCGACAACGACCCGCATGAGTCCTCGATCAGCCGTTGTGCATAGTCCTGGACCGGAAAGGTTGGATAGCGCCGAGCAAACCGCTCCAGCCATCGGCGGGCCAGCACCTCATCAGGGGCAGGAAGCTCCCAGTGGTGATCGAAACGACGCACCACCGCACGGTCGAGCAACTCCCCGTGGTTCGTCGCGCCAATCAGAATGAGCTGATCACTCAGCCGGTCAATCTCGAGCAGCAGCGTAGAGACCACGCGAGCGATCTCCCCCACGTCGCCCCCCTTGCCGCGCACGCTGGCACGCTCGGAAAGAACGGTCTCCAACTCATCGACGAAGAGCACGGCGGGGGTATCGCCGAGCCCGCGGAACACCTTCGCCAGACGTGCCCCGGTTTCGCCCATGTAACTGGACAGGATGGCGCTGAAGTCCAGCACCAGGAAAGGCAGGCCGAGCGCGGCCGCGACCGCTCCGGCGAGCGTGGTCTTTCCGTTCCCCGGGGGGCCGGACAGCAGGATCCGGTGGGGGACGGTGATTCCCGCATCCCGAATTGTCCCGGCAAGCGACCGTTCAGCGAGAAACTGGTCGAGGTCACGTTGAACGTCCTGGGGAAGCACCACATCGGCAAGGGTGAGCGCCGGGCGCACCTGGAGCACCAACCCCTTCAGGTCAGGCGGCACGTCCTCACCGGACAGGATGCTTTCTGCGGCATTCCGGTGCAGCAACCTCTCCAGCCTCGCCTTGAGCGCCGAGTTCGGACGCTCCTCACTCATGAGGATGCGACAGGTGCTGACGATCCGCTTTCTGTCCCCGTTAAGGGCGGCCTGCGCGAGCGCCAGAATCCTCTCAGCCGTTGCCATAATCACCTCCCCCCAGCTGCTCCTTCACGATCCCCATAGCCGAGACCGAAACCTTCTTCGGCGTGCGCCTGCAGCAACTGCCGTTGCAGCAGCCCGGCCACCCCCTCCACAACCGCTTCGCCATCGAAATGGTCCACAACCAGATCCCACCCAACGCAGCCCAGCCACTCCCGCTGCTGCGTGACCAATGACGCCCTGCGGCGGGCATAGGCGTCCTCATTGGGCGCAGGATCGGATCTTCGCCGCGCCTCCAGGCGCTCTTGGAGCCGCTGGAGCGGATTGTCCAGATAGACGCTGAAGCACCACCAGCCCCGACGACGCGCCTCGCTGTGTACCGCTCGAGCACCCTCCGGGTCGATGGCCATCACCATGTGCCGGCCGGCTGCGGCAATTCGATTCACCGAGTCCACCGGTGTGCCGTAGAGGTGCCCGTCCACCTCAGTGGATTCGAGGAACTGGCCTGTCGCAAGTCGGCGCTCAAATTCCGCCCGGGACAGGTAGAGATAGCTGTCTGCCGCGTCATCACCCCGCCGGGGGCGCGTTGTCGCGGTCACCACGCGCGCATAGCCACGTTCCTCGAGGCGGCGCTGCAGGTGCGTCTTCCCGGTACAGGTGGGTCCGGATAGCGTGATGATTTTCGGCCTCACAGTTCGAGCGTCCACTCATGTGCGTTCTCCACCGCTGCCTGGTGGGACGTGGCCAACCGCGCCGCCTCCTGACCTTCGATGAACCGCAACAGCCGTTCCATCATCACCGGTGAGCGAAGATTGAAAATCGGCACCCCGAAATGATCTCCGATGCGGATGGCCGTCGCGGTACCACCGGTCTGACGGGAGCATTGATGGGCGCTGCAGACCGCATCCGGCGTCCAGCAGGCAATGAACCGGGAGGGCTTGTCGAGTCGGTTGCCCAGCACCTGGTAGGCATTGCGTCCATGCAGCTTGCGCCCCCCGGGCGTCAGTAAATCCCAGGCTGGATGAAACTGGGCGGCAAGCGCCTCGGCCCTCTCTCCCACCCCATACCGGCGTGAGGAATTGCGATTGAACCCCCTCCAGGGAAGATAGATTTCCGAGCGCCCCCCGGCGCCCTGCTCGAAGGCCGTATCGGCACCTTCCGCTCCCCCGGAGCGCAGCACCCAGCCAAGGTTCGCAAGCCTCCCGGCGATTTCGCGCATCACCCTCAGTACGGGGACCGGCGTGGCCCTTGAGCCAACCCCAGTGTAGACAAGCGATGCATCCATGCGTACCTCCTTCCCGGCCTACAAGCCGGGGGGTCTCAGTTCACTACGTTACCCAGTTAGTTGCTATCATAGCCATGTTGCTATACCTGTCAACCAGCTCGGCTTCAGAATGGCGGTTTCCCTATGGCATCAAACGCCAACCATCGAAGCCCGTGGATATGTGGACAGGTCCCCTGCGGGGACCGCCTGCGGCTCCTGCCCACATACCCACCGGCGCAACAACCCTGTGGACTGATGTCCGCTGCGCGGACATACCGCGCTTCGCGCTCAGCCCACAGGCCAGGTTTCTTTCTATTTCATCCCCACCTGGATGGCGATCTTCCGCGCGTCGGGTTTCTACGGGAGCGATGGACTCGTGGAAAATATGCCCGAAACTGTTGACACCCATCATCATGCGCCTATAATCGGAACTGTTGACACCCATCATCATACGGAGTGCATAACATGGAATTGTTCACCGCGCTCAGCGGCATCCTTCAGCCGGGAGAATCCCTTCGGTTCGAAATCAAGCCGGAGAAGGAGGGGCGGATCACGGCGATCATCATCCCCGAATTGAAAGACGAAGAAGGCGCAATCCCCGCAGAGGCGGCTGAGTTTCGTGCGAAACTGGCCCGCCCCCAGTCCATCACCGCCCTACCCGAGGAGCTGGATCGCGACTTCCCCGCACTGATGTGCCGGTACGCCGAGGCTCGCTCCGCCCTTTCCCAGTCCTACTCGGATCTGCTCGACGCCGCCAAGGAGGCGGCAACGAAAGCCGCCAAGGTCCGTGCGGAGCAGCAGGCCAAGGCCACCACAAAAAGCAAGAGCCGCACGGCGAAAAAGCCAGGGCCGAAGAAGGGTCAGGCGCCGAAAGTGCAAGAAGGAAAAACGGATGCGGCCGCCCAGGAAGCGACCTCACCCACCCCCAAGGCCGCCTCACCCGCCGCACAGCTTGATGCCGCTGTGGAGTCCGGCAACAAGACCCAGTTCAACCTGCAACTCTGATCGCCGGGAGAGAACCCATGACCGCAACCACACTGGAAAAAGTGCTTCGCTTCGGCTCCCTTCTGCTGCCCTTCCCCGCGCAGGACATGGATGCGCGGGAGGCCATGCGGCTCTATGCCCCCAACTACCCCGCGCTCGAGCATGCCACCGTTGGGGAGGGTGTCCCGGAGGGTGGCCACCTGGTGTTCGAGGTCAACAAGGCTCCGCTCAAGACCAAGGGCTGAACCGTGGACGCCGTTGACTACCTGGAGGCGTGGGCGGCCGGCGAGTCGCCCACGCCTCCCACCGATACGAAAGAAGGTGTGCTATGTGGTGCCGTGACGCTCAGGCAGGGGCAAGCGCTGGATCAGTATCTGCGCAGGGCTGGGAACTCATCGGAGGTCCCGGCGGAACTCCCCCCGACGAATCTGCCTCCGCTGTAGATTCCGCCTACGGCTGGACCCGGCTGCCCCGGTTCACCACCGATACTCTGGCGCTGCTGGAGAACCTGCCCCTTGCCCTGCGGGCAGAGCTGAACAGGGCCGGTGACCCGCGTGAACGCGCCTGGGCCTCCCGGTGGCTGCTCGATGCGCGCGAAATCGGGCTGGTGGATGCGGAAGAGGTCGAGAAGGCCGTCTTTTCCGGCCACAGCCTTTCGCAGGTCATGGAACTGGGACAGCAGGTGGAGTCCCGGCTTGCGGATACATTGAAGGCGCGTCTGCAGGCCCAGGTTCCCCCACGCCAGGCGGAACTGCTCAATGTGCTCTTCGTCGAGGTCATGGGTCGCCATGACCACCAGGCCGCCTATGAGCAGACCATCATTGCCGCAACGCTCTCGGAAGGGTTCTGCTACACCGTGAATCTCAATGAGGCGCCGGCACCCGTCGCCCGTCTGGTCATGGCCTACCTCGAACTGCTCTCGCGCTTCATCCCCATGATGACCCCCAACGACCTGGCGGGTTGGATTGAGGAGGATCAGGAGGAGTTCCACGACGAGTGCGAGATGGTGGTCAAGGCCGGAGGGCTGGAGATGAGCGACACGGAGCTGGAGGCCTACGTCAAGAACAACGCCGGATTCTATCTGGATGGGGCCGCCGCCGATATCCGTGAGCGGTTGGCAGAGCATCAGGCATGGAAGGCCTGCACCGGGCCAGCCTGGCGCAAGGTGCGCACCAACGGCGATCTCTGGACCCTGGCTCACCGCCTGCGGTCCCGCCTCCGCCGCTGGGCTGCGTTCGCCCCGTCGCTTTACCTTCACCCATGGTCCCGCTGTGTGCACGAGGGGATCAAGTCCCTTCTGCGCCGGTATCCCGACAAGGCGAGCCACGACCGCGAGACGCGACGCCTGCGGGGGCTTTTCGCGCATAATCGGGAGGCCGGTTACGAGGCCCCCCTGGCCTGGGGATTCATCCTGACCACGGGGGCCGAGGACGAAATCGAAACCATCGACGGGATTTACGAGAACATGAGCGCTACGGGTGAGTTCCCTGCCGAGCCGGTCACCCTGACCGGAAACGAGGGCCAATTCTGGCGCTGGCTGGACCGCTTCGCATGGGGCGTGGCCGAGTACCTGCGCATCGCGGATTGTGCCGAGCGCCTTAGCTGAATGTTGACACCCGTCAGCATTCCGCTATAATCGAAACTGTTGACACCCGTCATCTTGGAGCCCAGACATGGACGTGAACCTCCAGACCACCCACGCGCTGATGTTTCATGCCAACCAGGGAAGCGGCCGGACGCTGGTGACACTCCATGATGTTCTCCCGCATCCGGGCGGTCCGGTTATGGGGCCGGGGCGGTTCCTGAGCCGCCATGAGCGCGACGGCATCGTCAGCCAGCTCACCGGGAAGCGAACCGGCACACGCCGCCTCCTGCCCCCGCAGGTGCTGATGCAGGAGCATGGCTGTCTGTTGTGGGAGGTTCCCGGCCGCGTCCGCCCGATGTATTTCTTCTTGCGCGGACGGCGGGAATCGATGCAGGCGCCGTGGCCCCGCCTGCTCCTGCTCGCCGAAGGGCGCTCGTTGCGCGCCGCGACGGTGGTGACCGAGGGGCGTCCCGATGCGTCCACACCGCTCTACCACGCGCCGCTCATGAACTTCAACGAAGAGGGCCGGATGTGCAATGGCTCCACGACGCCTCCGGCGCAGACCGCGATGGACACGCTGGGGGAATGGGAGTCGGTGCTGTTCGACACGGCGTTTTCCCACATCTCCCATTCCGACACCCTTCAGCCGGATGCCCTGCCTGAATCGGCGCGGGGGGTGTCGGACGGGAACTTGGCGCACCTGGCATTCTGGCGCTGGCTGTCACGGTCGGGACAGACCGCTTTCCCAAGGGAGGCACTCGTACCGATGGGGTGCACCCTTGGCGAGTGGATCGCTGACTAGGAGGTACGGAATCATGGCGCTCACCTATCACCTGCCCCTGGATCTGATGGAGAAGCCCGTCGAGGTGCTGCTGCTGGGGGTGGGCGGAACCGGCGGGGAGATGCTCGACGCACTGACCCGGCTGCATTTCGGCCTGAAAGGCACCGGCCACCCTTACGGTCTGCGGGTGCTCGCGGTGGATGGTGATACCGTCTCTGCCTCCAATATCGGGCGCCAGCGCTTCAGCCCGGCCGATGTGGGGCAGCCGAAGTCCACCACGCTCGTTCACCGGATCAACCTGTTCTATGGCCTGAACTGGCGAGCCAGCTACGGCTACGGTGACAGCCAGGATATCGGTAATGCTGCCCCGGATCTGCTCATCACCGCGGTGGACCGTGCTTCCGTCCGGGCAGAGATCGGGCGAGACTTCGCGGATTCGGACTTCGAGGGACTCTGGCTTGACCTCGGGAACGACCGCCATGATGGCCAATGCGTCCTTGGGCACCTGGGGGGACGGCCTGAAATGGACCATGTCCCGCTCCGTCTTCCGAACGTCTACGACCTCTACCCGGAGCTGGACCAGATGAACGACGAGGACGGCGGTCCCTCCTGCTCGCTGGCCGAGGCCCTGACCCAGCAGGACCTCTTCATCAACCGCTGGGTGGCGGATGCCGGGGCGGCGTTGCTGTGGAACCTGCTCCGCCATGGGCGCCTCGAGCACCACGGCGCCCTGGTCAACGTCCACACGGGGGTCAGCACGCCGCTGCCCATCAGCCCGGACAACTGGGCTTGTTACGGCTACCAGGACTCCCTCGCCCCCTGAACATCAAGGAGAGATGGCATGCAGCAGAGAAACCTCACGAAACGACAGTTCAACCAGGCTCTCGGCAAAACCCGGATGCAGCGGAACGGCCGGGCCGTACGGGGCGCCTACCGGCTGCTGGTCCACAAGGCTGAGAACGTGTCCGCCCTGGCGGTTGAGCTGGGCATTTCCCGCCAGGCCATCTACCAGGCGGCTACCCGGCTTTTTTCCCTGTCGCAAGCGTCCGGCGCCCGGGGCTCCTGAAGGAGATCGCCATCATGTTGGAGTCTCGACAACGGGACCTGCTGGCACGAGCCCGCAACAAGGGGAAGCGGATAGCGGCCCTCCCTGTCCACCTGGAACAAGGCATCGGCGTGGATCTCCAGCTCATCACGCCGACCGGCACCCCCTACCGGCGCATGCCGCTCATCACCGACTTGCGGGAGCGAATGCGATTCGCCAACCACGCCCAAGCCGCACTGTGGGTTCGCAACGTTCTGGAAGTGGAGCTGAGCGGGATGCAAGAAACACGGGAGACTTGAGCGGATGGAACTGCAGAGCGAAAAGACCGGGGAGGCTGGAGGAGTGCGGTTCATCATGAACGACGGCGGACGCCACGCCGCGGGCTTCAAAGGCCGGGCCGGTGATTGTGGTGTTCGCGCTGCCGCCATTGCCACCGGGACCGACTACAGGGACGCCTATGCAGCACTCTACCAACGCCAGAGGGCGTTCAGGGCCAGGAGCCGGCGGAGAATTGTGAGAGTGCACAGCCCCAGTCCCCGGAACGGGGTTTGGCGCGAGGTCATGCATGAGCACATGATCGCGTTCGGGGCGGCGTGGATTCCCCTGGCTGACATCGGTGGCCCCGTGGTGCGAGTCCGCGATGTAGCCGAACTCTGGCCATCTGGCCGAATCATTATGCGTCTCGCGCGGCACTATTCGGCGATGATCGATGGCGTGAACCACGACACATGGGAGCAGCATCAGGAAAAGCGTGTCTATGGCATCTGGCTTCTTCCGGGCGCCGGGGATTGCGCGGCCGCTGCCGTATAATGATCCCTTCGCAGGGCTCCGCGGTTTCGATGCTGGCGATGGCAGGCAATCAGTAAGACTGAGGTGAACTATGCTGGTGGTTCGTGAAGGATGGAAGGGGGCCATGTCTCCGGAGGATTTCGAATATCATGCTGGCTCCACAGCGCTGCGGGAACCGGCGTTGACCATGGCCCGCCTGGTGCTGGTCGAGGGCGTGTCGGTAGCCGAGGCGGCCCGGCGCCACAACCGTGGGCGGAGCACGGCCCAGGCGGCGGCTGCCCGTGTATTGCGCGCCCGCCGTGAATATCGACAGATCCCTCCGGACTGGCTCACCATCACCGTGACGCTCCCCGAAGAAGCCGCTGCCCGGGTGGTAGAGATCGAACAACAGGCGCTTAGGGAATCCGGAATCCGCAGATGACCTCGAGACGCAAAGGCCCTACCCAGTACCCCTCCTGCCCCCGGTGTGGCAGCCCGATGCAGCTGCGCCTCGAGGGCGGAAGGCGGGTCTGGCGGTGCCCGAATTACTGGCGCTTCACCAGTTCCTGCCAGGGAACCGTCCCGATTCCGGATTCCGAACGGCTGGACATCAGGACCATCGCGCAGGCCCAGGCCGCCGACCGGTATTTCAGCACCCGGGACGGCATCGAGTCTGCCCGCAAGAAGCAGGCGGGGCTGCGTCGCACAGCCACCAGCCTGCGCTCAGAGGCCCTGGACAGCCCGTATCTCTCCAGCCTCGAGCGTGACCGCCTGGCCGAGGCCTCCGAGATACTGGAACGCCTCGCCAGTGCGGCTGAGCGGGCCAAGGACGAGTTGAAGCGCCTCGAGAAGGAGGAGAACCAGCGCCTGGAGGCCGCGGCCCGCCAGGCCGACCTGGCTCGGGCAAAGGAGTTCCTGCAGGGGTTTGATGGTGACGGACTGATCGAACGCTGCGAAACGCTGCACGCCTACGTCCACGACAAAATCCCCTCGTGTGCATGCCCCCTGGAGCATGCCATTCGCGCAGCGAAAAACCCTCCTCTCCACGAGGGGGATCGTGCACAGGAACAATTACGCCGTGCCGTCGGCCGTTTTCTCAAGGAGGAGTTCGACCACGACGCGAGCTACAGCCCGGAGGAGTTCGACACCTTTTGTGCGGAACAGGAACGCCGCCGACACACGGATGCGGCCATCGCCTCCTCGCCCAATGTGGTCAAACTGCGGAAATAGGCACCCTCGATGCGATTCCTCGGTGGACTGGATGAAGACCTGAAGGGCTCGGTGCTGGGGCAGCTGCGCGACCTATGGACCTACAACTCGGCCGCGATCGAAGGCAACACGCTATCCCTGGCTGAAACACATTTCGTGCTCTCCGAAGGGCTCACCGTCAAGGGCAAGCCGGTCAAGGATCACAACGAGGTCATGGGGCATGCCCGGGCCATTGACCTGCTTTACGCTCTGCTCGACCGCCCCGTTCTCATGGAGGACCTGTTCAATCTTCACCTGGTGGTTCAAAGTGAAGCGACCATGGACATCATGCGGCCGAACGGCGCATGGAAGCGCGAACCGAACGGGTCATATGGCATCCGTCCTGACGGGCAGCGGATCTTCATCGAGTACGCCCATCCCCGTGATGTCCCTGAGCTGATGAAGGAGTGGCTGGAGGCATTGAACACGTCAGCCGGCCAGGAACTGGAGTCCCTGCTGGAGCAGTATGCCCGGCTTCATGTTGGGTTCACCGCCGTTCATCCCTTCTGGGATGGCAACGGCCGAATAGCGCGTCTCCTCTCCAATCTGCCACTGCTGAAGGAAGGCTTTCCGCCGCTGGTAATCCAGAATCAGGATCGCCAGGACTACATCGCCGCCCTCAATGCCTACTCCCTCGAAACCGGGCAGCCGACAGCAGGAACGGGGGTGTGGCCGGGCAGGACCGGCAGCTATCGGGCATTCGCCGAGTTCTGCCAGGCGGAGTATGGGCACACGCAGAAGATTCTCGAGGAGGCATGGGCCATCCAAAGAGGACGGGGCTCTCCAACCCCATAAGTCCCACCGCGACGGAACCACCCCACGATGGCGCTCCAGTACCGCTACGCATCGGATCGCACCGGCCACACCACCGACATCCTCACGCTCGATGAGGCCAGGCGGGAGGCGGGACGCCCGTTCACCTGTCTGTCCTGCGGCGCGGAGATGGTCGCCCGGCTGGGCCAGCGGCGCACAAAGCATTTCGCCCACCACCCGGGCGCCGGCGGCGCCTGCAGCCCAGAAACTTACCTCCATCAGCTCGGCAAACAGGTGTTCCTGGAAACCTACCGGTGCTGCCTCGAGTCCGGCGAGCCCTACATCCTGCACCTGGAGTCGCAGACCACCTGTACCCACCTTGAGCAGCTCACAGGCCATGCCTGCACCGGCGCACGGTATGTCCCCTACGACCTGACCCGGCTCTACCCGGAAGCCTCACTGGAGGGGGAGATCGACGGGTTCAGGGCCGATGTGCTGCTGACCGGCCCGCGGGCCCGGCCGCTACTCATCGAGATCGTGGTGACCCACGGCTGTGAACCCGCGAAGATTGACTCGGGCCTGCCCATCATCGAATTCCGTCTGGGCGAGGAATCCGACATCGAGCGGTTGCGCCGGACCGAAGTTACCGTCCCCGGCATGCACGCGGCCTACAACTTCCATCCCAGGCCCCGCCAGGGCGATCTCTGCCAGGGTGACTGTATACAGCATTTCGACATCTTCATCGTGCATCGTAACGGCGAGTGCCAGCTGCGCAGGATGACCGGCCGGGCCTTTGCCGCCGGCATCCCGGGCGACCCTCTCCATGTAGCCTGCGCCGGCGGCGCCCTGCCTGATGAACAGCAAGGCACCTGGGAAGGCGAATACCTGTCCGTGCGGGAGCTGAACGACGGCGAGCTCAGCCCGCGCGAGGCACGCTACCGGGAGCAGGTCCGCAAAGCCCGCTATCGTCTCAACCTGCCGCTGAAGGACTGCACCGTGTGCCGGTATCACGGGGGAAGCCACACCCGCGGGGAGGTCTTCTGCAAGACGCTGCGCGTGAGTGTGGCCCCGAACAATGGGGTCCACTGCCAAACCTTCTCACCGCTGCGCAGCCTCGAGGCCTGTCGGCGGGCCGACGCGAACAACGCCCGCTACTTGCGGGAACGAACCGTGGGGCAGGCAATCGAGCTGATGCTGGGAGGCAGACGATGAGATCGCGCTCGCAGCCGGCTCGGGGCGTCAATGCGCGACAGCTCCTCCCACTGATGGCTCACATCAGCCGCCATGGCGGCGTGGCGGCGCCAGAGCTCATCGAGGTGGCTGCCCAGGCCGGACTGCCGATGTCGCGCCCCACGCTCTTCAGGCTCATCGCCGACGCGGAGCTTCACCTTGGGGTGCGCATCATCTGGCGCAGGGACCACACCCTTCCGTCAGGCGGGGAGTTTTCGATTGAGGACTGGGGCGTGCTCGACGCGAAACGGGTCCTGGTCACCTATCCCCGGGTTCGCGGTTCTCGTCCTCATGGCAGGACAAAATCGTGAGGGAATTTCGAGCGGAGCGAGCGTTTTGCCCGTTTCCTGATAGAATTACGAGTATGATGAGGATTTCTCGAGTCGCGGTTCAACGGAACCGAGACGCACCCCGCGCCTTGACATCAACGCCCGACACTCGGACGCGGCGGGGCCTTCATCTCGAGCATCATCTCTTCGCCACCCCGCACCAGGTGGATTGAAACCGGCTCGCCCGACTTCGCCTGGTTCATCAGCCAAGCGAAGTGCCGGTGATCACGGATGTCCTCCCCGTTCCAGCTCTGCAGCCAGTCGCCAACACGGAAGCCCAGGGAAGCCGCCGGCGCCCCCTCAACCAGCCGCACGATGACCACGCCCGTCCGGTCCCTCATCCCGTTGGCGCTGATCCCCCAGCGGATGGGCAGCGGATATCCATTCTGGTCGAAGCCCCAGTCGCTGAAGGCGAACTGGTAGGGAGTCCGCTTGGTCCAGAACCGCCAGGCGTTGTTGCGCCCGTAGCGGATGGCATGGCGCTGCGTTGCCAGGTCGAGCCGCCAGCCCCCGTCCTCCGAACGGGCCAGGAACCACGGGCTGCATTGGCGCTGCGCGAGAGGATAGCGGATCACCGCATGGCGGCCGTCCTCGCTGATGCGGGCCGGTTCAGGGGTGCACGTCCGGTAGGTCTTGATGACGTTGTCCATCTGGCCGGCCGTGATCACCTGGCCGGCCATCATTTCCCGGGACGCCGAAGTGAACAGGTCCAGATCGGGGCTGCTGTTCCTCGCCGCGAGCGCGGCGAAATACTCCCCGAGCGTCCGCTCCGGCGCGCTGCCGGCCGGAACGGGCTCGCCCAGCAGCGGTGGTGGTGAGGCAATCACCGGCTGCCGCAGACTGGCCGGGGCGGTCGCTCCGGCCCCGGCCGCCTTCACCGGGAGGGGCTCCGCCGGCTCTTCCATCGGGACGTCAGCCTGCCCCACCCTGGAGATGATCAGCTCACTGGTCGCCAGGATGCCGTCAGCCACCCGGCCCGCCGCAAAAAAAGGCGTCATCTGGCGCTGTTCCACATACGCGACAAAGGTATCCGGAAGGATCCCCTCGAGGGACTGGCTGACCTCGATGCGGACCTGGTCCTGACCTGCATCGACAACGAGCAGCAGGCCATGTCCGGTCCGGCTCTCGGCGCCGGTGTGCGTCCGCTCGAAGGCCTCCAGACTGAACCGACCGATATCGCCACTGTTGCGGGTCAGCACTACACGGTAGTCGATATCGTGGTCCTGCAACAGGAAGCGGTGGTACTCGCTGAGGCGGGCCTCCTGGGAAGGGGTCAGTAGCGCCGCTTCATCCACGACGCGGCGGGGTTCGCCCGGCTGCAATGCCCAGTAGCCCAGAATGATGGCCAGGATGAGGAGCAGCGTCCAGACAGCCTTCGGGTTCCTAGCCATCGAACCCGAGCCCCGGGGACCGCTCCGCGCCCTCTTCCGCTTGGAAATACGCCCTCGGCTGGAGGCCTTCCCATCGCGCCACCAAATTGAGGGGGAAGGTGCGCAACATCCGATTGTAGTTCCGCACCGCCTCGTTGAAGCGCATCCGCGCCACATTGATCCGGTTCTCGGCTCCCTCGAGCTGGGCCTGCAGCGTCAGCATCTGATCCCCTGCGCGCAGTGCCGGGTAGCTCTCCGCGAGGGCGAACAGCCGCAGGATGCGCCCCTGGAGCTGCTCCTGGGTGGCCGCCACGGAAGCCAGGTCGCCCTCGCTCCGCGGCGCCGCGCCCCTCTGCGAGGCGAGCACCCGGCCCGATTCGCGGCGCGCCAGATCCGCCTCGTCCACGGCTTGGGCCAGAGTCCGCAAACCGCCATTCCGCTCGCGGACGATGTTGCTCAGCGTCTCCCGCTCATGGCGCAAATAGCGGGAGACCGATTCCACCAGGCCCGGGACAAGATCCGCCCGCCGCTGGTAGTTGCTTTCCACCTGGGCCCAGCCAGCCTCCACGGACTCGCCGCTCTTGACCAGGCTGTTGTGGGCCCAGACCCAGATGCCGGCCACCAGCAACACGACCAGAAGCCCAGCGAGCAGGGTTTGCCTGAAGATCCGCATCCGTTTCGTCCTCTATCAAGCCGCCCGGGCCGCATCGCCCCCGGATTCCTGCGCCTGCTCCCCCCCGAAGGCGTCCAGCAAGGCGGCGAAGAGCTCACGGAATTCCCCGGTCATCAGGGCGAAGTCGGCATCCATCCGCTCGGCTTCGGATTCCGCCTCCACCTCGGCCGCCTGCTCCGCGAGCATATCGAGCATGGCGACCGACGACAGGGACAGGTCCTCCTTCAGAACGAAGGCCAGCCGTTCCCGCCAGGACATGGCCAACCGGGTCACCCGCCGACCGCCGTTGGCCAGGGCAGTGATTTCCTGCGATGCGAGGTCCTCGCGCCTGCAGCGCACGACCCCATCGGAGTCCGCACCGCGCAACTCGCACTCATCTTCCACCACGAAGCCCTCGGGCACCGGCAGCTTGCCCGTCAACCAGCCGGTCATCAGCGGCGCCGGCGCATCTTCCGTGAGCGGGTAGCGCGCCTTGAGACTGCCCAGGCTCTCCCGCAGCAGAGCCATGAAGTTTTCGGCCTTGGTGGCGGTGGAGGCCTCGACCACCAACCAGCCACTCCGCGGATCGAGGTATCCGTAGGTCAGCACATGCCGCGTGAACGCCCGGGGCAGCAGTTCCTGAACCACCGCGTCCTTGATGTCCGATCGCTCCTTGCGACGGACCCGTCGGTTCTCGCGAGCCTCAATCTCGGCGACCCGCTCATCCACCGTTTCGCGGACCACAGCGGGAGGCAGCAACCGCTCTTCCAGCTGGGCGCACAGCAGCACCCCGCCATTGGCCTCGTGGACAAGGTCGGTGGCCGCGCGCCCAAGAGGGGGCGTCCATCCGAAGGACTGATGCTCCTGGGACCCGCAGGCTCGCGCGGGATGGCTCTCGAGCGCCTGGCGAAGGGCGGTCGTATCCAGTTCGAGGTCCTGCAGGCGGTAAAAGCGGACGTGCTTGAAAAACATGGTGAGCTCCTTCTCGGTTCCCTTTCAGCGGGGATGTGCAGCAGTCCTGCCCAGCGGCCAGCGTAGTTGCTGGCCGCCATCCCCTGCAGTTCCGCATCCGTGCGGCATCCAGTGGAATCCCTAGAACGGGATGTCGTCGTCGAAATCCTCGAAGCTGCCGCCACCACCGGGCGCGGGCTGCGCCGGCGGCTGGGCCTGGCTGCCGCGGGCCTGCGGGGTATCCTCCGTACCGTTGGAGGCGCGCCCGTCGAGCATCTGCATATCGTTGCCCACGATTTCGGTGGTGTATCGATCCTGACCCGACTGGTCCTGCCATTTGCGGGTCTGCAGCCGACCTTCGATGTAGACCTTCGAACCCTTCTTGAGGTATTCGCCGGCAATCTCGCCCAGCTTGCCGAACAGCACGACACGATGCCATTCGGTCCGCTCCTGCTGCTCGCCGGTGTTCTTGTCGCGCCAGCTCTCGCTGGTGGCCAGGCGCAGATTGGCAACCGCCGCACCACCCGCGGTGTAGCGAACGTCCGGGTCGGCGCCCAGATTGCCGATGAGGATTACCTTATTGATGCCACGTGCCATCCCAGTCTCTCCTTGCATGCCCACTCCGTGGGCGTCGTGGTTTCTTCAGCTCACACCTCGAGCGCAGGGTGCTCGAGCATGTTCCGCACCTGCGCCAGCAGAGCGAAATAGTTCAATCCATGAAGGGGGATCCGGCCGACCTCGCTCGGCTGCGGCTCAAACTGGACCCCGGCCTTGTTGCCGCGGCGGAACAGCCGCCGGTACTGGGCGTAGCCGGAGATGCCGTCCGGGCGCTGAAAAATCTCATCAGGCAGGTGGTTGAGACTCACCATGACCCCGTTGTGCCCGTTCGCGTGGCGGAAGTACCCGAAGACCTCACCCGCATAGCCGTGCGACGACAGCGCCTGACGTACGGCGTGGGATTTCACCAACCCGATGCCCTGGAGCTCGTCTCCGATCGCGTTCAGCAGCGCCTCGGCATCATGCAGGAACGCAATCCGAGCCCCGGGATCCCGTTCCAGTACACCATAGCTCTCGCGTAGTTCCGCGGCGGCCATCAGATTTCCTCCGCCATGGAGCTGTCGGCCTCCACGTGCCGCCGGGTCCGGCGTACCCGCCGACGCTTGCCACCGTGCACGCTTGGCAGTTCGGCGGTGGACTCGCCCCGCGCCTCGGTCTCGAGGCGGCAAAGCTCCAGCACCTCTTCTGCCGCGGCCATGCGATCAGAGGAGTCAATGATCTCGCGCGCCAAGTTGCGGACGACCGGAAGGGGCTGCGTGCCGGTGGTCCAACCGCGTCCGGAAATCTCCTTGCGCCCCAGCAGCAGGGCAAAGTCGGGGCCATCCATTCCGATGGCCTTCATGACCTCGATGATGTCAGTGATGTAGGGGATGCGATCAGGGTGTCTGGCGTAATAGCGCAGCAGGATGGCCGTCGTCTTGTCGAGATCCTTGTCCGCGTTCCTCTTGTCAACCAGCTTGTACCAGGCCTCCCGGGACGCGATGCCGAACATCGCCTCCATGGCGTTCAGGTTCAGCGAGTATCGCTGCCGGAACTCCATCAGGTGCCGACCCCGGATCGGCTCGTCGGCTGGCGGCCAGATTTCACTGGCGAGCGGCTTCTTCTCCAGTGCACCCGCATGGGGTTCCGCGCGGGGCGAACGGGATTTCTTAACTTTTGGCATGGCCACCTTTCCTTGCGCGAGAATTTGTTAATATATGCATTGTAACAAATATTTCTCAAGGAATAGAGGTGTTACTGCAGCCCAGATAGCTATCTATGAGATACATGTTCCAGAGCACCCTTGCCAACCCACTCTTCCATTTCGGCTAACGGCCGAAGCCGGGCAACCGACAGGGCCCGGAAGTCCAGTCCCTCCAGGCTCCCGGCAGTCAGGATGGCCACATACCGCCACTGGTCGGGCTGATGATGGCGCCGCACAAGCTTCAGCAGCAGTCTCGCCACCCTGAAACTGACCGGCACCAGGACCACATCCATATGGTCGGCCACCAGGACCTGCTGCGCTCCGACAAAGCACTGATGGAAGCCGGGATAGACTTGACCCATCGGAAGATGGAGCAGATAAAAGCCCTGCATCGGCAACAGCCGTGCGGGACCGGTGCCCACCGACTCGAACCGGTGCACCCGCATCAGAGCTGATCCACGTACACCTCGTGACGGTCCCAGTCCACCAGCAGCACGAGGTTGTTGGCCTTCGCCAGGCGCTCGAGCACCTGGGGCCACCGAAGTCCGCCTGACCAGTCCACCCGCCGCTCACGGTTGAGAGACTCGGCATAGGTGACCCGCCAGCCCGCCGGCACCAGCGCATCCAGGGCTGACACCAGCGGGGTCCCCTTGACGGCTCCCACCGCATGGAAGCCTGCCTCGCTACCCGGGGTGCCCCGCTCGAGGTAGTAACCGGCCGTGTTCCGGCACGTGGTCGTCAATGTCGCCCCGTTCCGTCCATCGATAATCACGCTGTCAACGTTGAGCGTGCCCGCCCCGACTCCCATCGGGAGAAGCAGGCCCGCCATCAGCAGAGAAATCCTTCCCATCCCGCGCCTCCTTTCAGCGCCCCAAAAACAGTCGCCCTTCCCGTTCAGGAAGATCCAATGCCATGCGCAGCAACTGCCGCCTCGACCACCAGGTACGGACGTCCTGAACAACGCCATGGGCCGGTCGAACCGGTGTGGCCGGATCGGCTGCCCTGACGAGCAGACCCACCAGTTGCCGGTAGTCATCCAGCAATCCGAGCAACTCCGCCGGACCGCCCAGGGTGCTCATCCTGGCCGCCAAACGCTCTGCAGCATCGACATCGGCCGGCGCACCCCCGGTCCCGGCACTCACCGCTGGGCCCCCGGCAGCTTCCGATCGCCGCTCAACCAGCTGAGAAGCCAGCGATAGCCCATCTCCGGCGGCATCCTCCGTTTCTCGAGAATCCACAGGGCCCAGATGCCCGCGACCGAAGGCACTACCATCCACAGATGGGGCACCAGGATCATGCCCACCAGCAGCAGCAGCGAGCGCGGGTCCACATCTCCGATCGTGCGCACCTTGAGATTGATGTCACGCCACGGGCCCTGTATGTCGCTCATGGGGTGACACCTCCCGCACGATCAATGGAGGCCTCGAGGCGCCATAGTTGCTCAAACCGCTGCAGTTCCGCGACGGCGACCAGGCCCGATTCCGCCTTCGTGCGGACGTCGCTCATCATGGGCTGGCCCTGCTCCAGCAGGGCTGTCTGCACCGCGGTAAACAAGTCGCGGGCCCTGCGCAACCGAGCCTTGATATCACCATCCAGCACCAGGTACTCCCAGACCGCGGCCCGCCTGCCATCGAGGGTGGGAATCAACCGTTGCGAGACCACCAGGTGCACCGTGTCGATCATTGCGGCCTTGGCGAGCTCGCGCTCTTCCTGGGGGAAGGCCGCCAACAGACGGTCCAGGGTATTGGCCACCCCGTTGGTGTGTGTCGTGGTATAGACTCCGTGACCGGTCTGGGCCGCCAGCAACCCCGCCTCCGCCGTGGCCCGGTCACGCGTCTCACCCACCAGAATGAGGTCGGGATCCTGGCGCAGCGCATTCACCACGCCTCGCGCGAACGACTCGGTATGCCGGCCGATCTCGCGCTGGGTCACCACGCTGTTGTTGGGAGCCACCTCGTCGTAGACATACTCGATGGGACTCTCCAGAGTGATCAGGTGGACATGATCCGCAGGATTCTCCACCCGCCGGCGCAGTAGCGCACCGAGAGTCGTGCTCTTGCCGGATCCCGTCGGCCCGGTCACCACCACCAGTCCACGTGTCAGCGCATCGCTCTCCGACACCACCGCCGCGGGCAGTTCCAGTTTCTCTACCGTGGGAGGAATCGTTTCGATGTGCCGCAGCACGACCCGCAGATCATTCTGGCCATGGAGCAGCCGGCCACAGGCATTGGCGCGCCACCGAAGCCGCGGCATTCCATCCCTGCTGGTGCATTCGTAGCTGTAGTCCAGCTCACCGCCGGCGCCGATGATGGATTCAATGGAGGCATCATCATCGTAGGAGACCACCATCATCCGACGCGCCTCGCCCGGGTTCAAGCGCCGGCGGGTCATCTCGAGCAGTCGCCCATGGATTCGCGCCCTGATCGGTTCGTTCCCACCGATATAGAGGTCCGAGGCACCCAGCTCCCGGGCGGCACGAAGGACTGCGTCCAGGTCCTCGCGGGTGCTGTAGTGGCCCGGCAGTGAGCGCAGAACCCCTTCGGCGCCGGGTGACTCCATAACGCTCATCGGGCGCCCTGATTGGGCACGAGCAGATCGCTCGGCAGCCGCAGCTGCACGGGCTTCCAGCGATTCGGGTCAGCCACAAAGTAGGTGGCCCGGGCGATCACATCCTGGCGGTACCCAACCTCCATCCGGCGTCCATCCTCCGAAGCGCTGGCGGGCGGCCCCTTCACGCGCACCACCTGCGGCGGTTCCACCATCCCCCGCATGGCCAGCATGTCGTAGAGCACCATCCCCTGGAATGCACTGTTGAGCGCAGCGACCCGCAGCCTGAATTCCTCGTCTGCCTGGGCTTCGCCCGTGACCCAGCTCTCCTTCACCACCCTTTCCCACCGGGTTTTCTCAGCCTCATCGCGGGGCAGCAGGGTCTCCCTGGGGAAGGCCGGACTGCGCAGGTCATCGGGCAACAGGAAATCGCGCCAGGTGAGGGGCGCGTGGGTGAAGCGGGCCGGGACCGTCACCCGGTAGACCCGGTCAACCAGCTGGCGAATGGTGCCCTCGCTGTTGATCTGCGAGATATCCCGCCCGGCGTCCAGGATCGGCGGCTGCAGGGCGCCGCCCTCCAGGTACAGCGCATGGAACGGGAAGCTGCGCATCAACTCCGCATCCCGCTGGTTGAGCTGGCCGATGATCGCCTGCCAGCGCGCCACCCGGCCCGCCTGGCTCCCGTAGGTGGCAGCAGCCGCGGATTGCGCCTCACGGCGCAAGGCGCTCTCGTCGGTCCGTTCATCGGCCGGTGTCTCTCGGGCGGCCTTCATGACCGGCGCCAGCGCCTCCTCCGGCGAGGTGGCCACATGTCCATCATCGGCCTGGGCCACGCCCAGGGCGCCCACCAGCAGAGCCGCCAGGATCGATCGGGTTCCACACAGCATGGCTTAACCCCCGTTCATCGATACGACCACGGAGCGGGTCGCCGGGTAGAGATTCACCTGCACGGTGGATGGAAGCTGGCTGATGACGTCCCGCAGCACGTCCATCCGGCTGCGGCCATCGGCACGCACAAACACCATTGGTGGGTTGGTGGGGAAATTCCCGGTCTGGTGGTAACGATAACCGCTCTCCTCCGACAGCCGGCGGACCAGGAGATTGAAGGCGCCCTCGAACTCCAGCCAGGAGCGTGCCTCCCAGCCGGCGGGGGTCGCCGTGTCAGCCAACGTCATGCGCCGGGCCACCTCCGGCGTCACCTGGGCCTGGGCCTGGGCTGCATGGGCATTGGCCAGCAGCTGCAGGCTCCGTTGAGCGTCACCCGCGATGCGGTTCAGCTCATCCATGGAGGGGTCCGCGACAGGGCGATTTCCGGCGGGCGCCGGTACACCGGTCGTGGCGCAACCGGATGCCAGCAGTCCGGCAACCACCACGAACGTGACTATTCGGATCATAGGCTTGTTACCTCTTCAGATTGGCATCAATCTCGACGCGCCGACCGTTGAGGTTCAGCACCGCCGTGTTGGTAGACGGGTCCAGTGACTCGAACCGGCCATCGAGGCCATAGAGCCGGTCACCGACGCCGGCAACGTGCACGTTGTTGTCCGGCGCCTTGTAATAGATCCGATCGATGGCGACCGCCAGGACCGCAAAATTCGGAATCGGCTCACCCGCCTTCCCGGTCTCACCAGAGGCAGGAGGTTCGGCTTGCGATTCTTCCGGAGCTGAGCGAACGGTGCGGGAGACCTTCCCACGCTTCCGCAATGAGTCCGGGAGGGGGGGCAATGCGTTGCCCAATGGGCGGGGCGTCACACCGGGTGTGTCATCGCGCAGCGTGGACGCCAGTTGCAGGGCCAGAATCCTGTTCAAAACAGACAGCTGGGCTTCTTCCCGTGCCCGCTGTCGCTCGGCCAATCGGACGAAATCCTCACCCTGGTGCTGCAGTGTCTTCCGGAGCTGTTCCCGCTCCTCGCCGGCAACCAGCAATTGCCACCCCCCTATGAGGACGGTGGCGCCGAGGAAAAGATACGGAAGATATGATTTGTGTTGTGAGCCAGACACGTCCCTGTGCACCCGGTCAATATTACCATGCTCATGATAGTAACTTTAGCCGGGTATGGCGTCAAGGCGTACAATTATCGCTGGAATGGAAGCTGGGGGAACTTCGAGCTCGTACCCGGGATCTTCATATTCCAGTTGATCAATCCGCTGGAACTCACCGAATCCACCAGCCACTGTTCAACCGAGGCTGTGGGCCGATTACAGGTTGAAACCCGGGTATTTGCGGGATTCGACCAGTAGCGTAGCGCCTCCTGGAAGCTGTTCCCACCGAAGCTGCCGGTAAGACTACCTGCCGGGAAGGCCGGCGCCGCAGGAAGAGCGGTGAACAGGGTGGCGAGGATAACGAACGTGCGCTTCTGCATAACGGCTGCCTGTGCTAGATTGCTGTTACAATGATTATCATACGAGTCTAGCGAAGCCGCAACCTCATGGCCGCCATCAGCGATCTCATCGTGATCGAAGCCCCCGGCAAGCTGGGGCAGGTGCGCGCCACCATCCAGCGGCTGGCCCTGTTCCCCCGCCCTGAAGTGGTGCCAACCTACGGTCTGTTGCTCGATCTGCCTGATGATCGCCTATCCGTGGACCCGGAGACCCTGCGCGGTGAGTCCTATGAACCGACCCGGCCGCAAGTGCTGGAGGAGTTGCGTGAAAAGGCGGGACGGGCACAGCGGATCTGGGTCATGACGGATGCCGATCGCGAGGGGGAGGTCATCGCTGCACAGGTGCGGTTCGTCACTGGCTTCCGCGAGATCCGCCGGGTCCGCTGCCACTCCCTGGACACCGGTTCCATTGCGGAGGCGTTCCGGCAGGCCGGCGCGCCTGACAACGCCGGGGCGCTGCGCGGAATCGCCCGGCGCATCACCGACCGAATCATCGGCTATGCCTTCTCGGACCGTCGGCTCCCCGGGGAGACCGGGATTGTGGGCCGGGTCACCACCGGGACACTCGCTCACCTGGAGCGTCATGAGCCTGTCTGCGCGGAGCTAACGGGACACACCCGGAATGGCTTCCAGGCCCATATGGAGGTCAGCGCCCGCCATCTGGATGCCGCCGACGCGGTGACCCGGCTGCTGGAGCGGCACCCTGAACAGCTCAACCATCTCCCGCGCCAGCGTGCTCGCTTGCGCCTCCCCCCACCGCCACCCTGCACCATGGGAGACGCCCTGCTGCAGGCCAGCCGCGTCCTCCGGCTGCCCGTGCGCCACGGCGTGGGACTGATTCAAAAGGCCTATGAATCCGGGCGGCTCTCCTACGGCCGGACCGATAGCCCGCACCTGGGTCCCGGCAGCCGACGGCTTGCGAGCGAGCTGCTCGAGCGCCACGGCCTGAGCGCGGCCCCCGATGCGGAACACCGCTATCCAAACCCAGGCCCCGACACCCTGGAGTACGCCCACGAGGCACTGCACGGCGACTCCTCGGTAGACCTGCACGCCCATCCACGTGACCAGGGTCTCGAGGATGGCTTCATCAACCTGGTCAACCGCCGACTCGCCGCCTCGATGACCCACGATGCCCAGGTCGATACCGAGATCATCGATCCCGCGGCGCTGAATCACTGGGTGAGGCAGGCCACCGGCATCGACTTGACGGCCCATGGACTGAGCCTGCGCATCATGCGCAATACCTGGCTCCGACCGGGTTGGCGTCAGCTTCTCGCCGACATGGATCCGGCAGAGGGGCCGCTACAACTCGTCCGGCTGCCCCGGGACGCAATCCTCCTGCGGTCCATGATGGAGGCTGGCATCGGCCGGCCGTCCAGCTATGCGGAGCATATCCACACGCTCGAGCGCCGCGGCATGGTGGACGATGCAGGCCGGCTGACACCCACGGGGAAAGCCGCCCTCCTCTACGCCCGGCGGGCCGCCCCGTTCCTATGCGACCCGAAACATCAGGGCACCCTCGAGCGGGTGCTGGCCGATCCGAAACTGGCGAACCACGGCGCCGAGGACCTCGTGCGCCAAGCCTTCCGGCACTACGGGGTGCCCGACCTGGTGCTGGGCCGTCGCCTGCGCGAGCGGGCGGCCAGCACGGATGCCCCTTGCACACCGTTGACGCCACCCCGCCCTGCTCCACGCGCTGCGAACCACGGGGAAACTAGGCGCTTCAGCGCATCGAACATCAATCAGCCAGAGGGAATCCCATCGTGACCATTCTGAAAATCCAGTCGGCGGCCTGGCATCTGCTGGGATTCGGCTTCCTGCTCCTCTCGGCGACCGCCGGCGCAGGAACTTTCGACTACCAGGGGAAGAGGGTCGAACAGGCCAGCATCAGTCCGGCGACCGCGCAGCAGATCACATCGCTGGCCGCCGGCGATAACTGCTCCTCTACACAGACGCCGGCGGGCGCCGCAACCAAGCCTGCCGGGCGCACCGTCATCCGTCGGACGGTATCCCGGCTACCCATGGACAACGGGCAACCGCAGCGGGCGGACTATACCCGCTACCTCGGGGTCAACTGGTAAGCCGATCAGCCCCGGTCGCGGGTCAGCTCGGCGACAAGCTCCGCCAGGACATGATGTTTCGCCAGGCGCTCCACCCGCTGCATCAGGATGCTCGCCTCCGGGCTGGATTCCCGGTGACGCTGTGCCCACACCAGGATCTCCCGGCTTCGTGCGCCTCGTCCATCCAGCCAGGCCAGCGCGTAAATGCATTCCCGGGCCCGGTACCGGCTCAGGCAGTGGACCACCTGCTCCAGGTGTTCCGCCTGCAGCTGATCCGCGTTGTTCAAACTGACCACCAGCTCGGTGAGCAGCCGATCGAGCTCCTCCCGGTCTACCTGGCAAATCCAGTCCTCCCGGGCCTCGAGGGTGCGCAGCAATGCGGTCACCTCCGGCCGATGGAAGCTCCACAGCTGCTCCTGGTGCTCCCGCTCAAACTGGGGCGGCGCCAGCGCGAAAATGTTGAATGGGATGTCCGACATGCGTACCCCGCAAACTGCTCAACGTCCGCCGCCAAAGAGGTCGGAGAGCCGGTCCAGGTGATGGCTGACCGGCCAGTGCTCGCCAGTCAGCCACCGGCGCACCGTACGGTCCGAGACACCCAGGTGCCGGGCGATCCCCCGGATGGAGATTTGTCCACCCTCGATGGCGCGCTCCATACGCGCCCGCAGCCGCCGGGGGATAGGGCCATCCCCGCGGCGCTTGCCGGCCGGCCAGTGGCCGCGCCCGTCTGCTCGCTTGGTTCGCGCCGTGATCTTAGCCATGCTGGCCATCAAGAACATGTACGTCCAATTCGAAGAGGATACCCGAACTCAGTAGGCCGTCGTATCCGGGAACATGCCTGACAGCCTTGATCGCGCAGCTCGCTTCTTCGGCTCGAGGTCCAGCTCCCGGTCCCAACCTGCCAACCCACTGGACTCCTCAGCCGCTTCTGCCACCGGGGCGCTTCCCTTGCCCAACAGGTCGGATACTGGCTCAGCCCCAAACCGCGGCGCACCGGCAGCAGGCGGCGGCTTCGAATCTGCCGGGCGGGTTGCAACCCGCCCTTCGGCGGGATCTTCACGCTTGCTCGAAACCGCCGGGGGTCGCTTCTCCACAACAGTCGTTGCAGCCGGCCGCTCCCGATTGCCCGCATTTTGGCGCTCGAGCGCCACCAGCAGCTCCATCAGCTCGCGGGCGACCGGGGACCGGGAGGGAATGCTGTTCTGCCGCTGCAGCGTTTGCAGACCCAGCAGCATGAGCGTCTTGGCCGCCTCGAGGCGGCCGCGGCCGAATCGCTCCAGCGCCTCCTGGAGCTTGGCGTCGTGCGCCCGCCGAGCCGGCTGCAGCCGCACGCGCAGGATATCGGGCTTATCGGCCACTGTTCGGCACCCTTACGCAGCGTTGAACCGCATCTGGCCGAACTTGTACATGCCGCGGGCATTGGCGAAATGCGGCTCGACCGGGATGCCCATCTGCGGGTACATGCCCTGCAGCTCACGCTTGAGCACCTGGGCGCCGCCCCCAACGAACAGCACCTTGTCGATGAACAACGCCTCGGAGCCGATGCGCGTCTGCACGAAGGTGCGCACCCGCTCGGCCAGCAGCCGGCGCTCTTCGTCCAGCAACGCACGGATGTCATGTTCGCGGGGCCCCAGCTGCAGCACACCGCTGGCCACCGCCGAGACGATACGCTGCCGGGGAATGTCGGTCGGCAGATTCAGCTCATCCTTCAGGCGCCGCTCGATCCCCGCGTAGATGTCCAGCACGCCATGGTCGGTGGTCCCGCTGTTCTCCATGACCACCTCGGCGTTTTCCACCACCGCAATGTCGGTGGTCCGCCCGCCGATGTCCACCACCGCCACCTGGCGCTGCACCAGGTCCTCGCACAACTCCCCGTCATCGCCCACCACGAAGTCGAACCATGCACCAACCGCTTCGGAGATCACCTGCACCCCGACAAACTTCGGAACCACGGCATCCGCATCGTGGCCGTTGACCGGCAGGTAGCGGACCTCGCGGCGCCAGGCCTGCACCTTCTTTTTGAGCGACTCCTCCCGGACCTCACCCGCACTCGTGTAATAGCGGTTGACCGGCAGGCCAGTGACCACGTTGAGGTCCGCCGCCTCGACGCCCGCCCGCCTGACTGCATGGATGGCCACCGCCAGATTGGCAGGGGAGTAGGGGAACTCGTCATAGCGGGTGTCCTGCGGCTCGCGGACGTCACCCACCGAGTAGATGAGATCATCGATCTGGTAGTGCCCCTCGTGCCCCAGCTCGGCCACCCCCAGGTTGGCCGTCTGCCGCTTCGAGAAGCTGAAGAGCGTCGGCATGACAAAACCGCCGCTCTCCGTGTAGACCTTGGTCTGGTCGTAGCCATCGTCGATTGCCACAACAGGACGCCGTTCACTCATTATCCGCTCTCCTTGGATAGGTTGCCTGTCCCGGGCCGGCTCGCCCTTGATAATTTATTACTATACTCACTATAACAATATTATTCACCACCTTGCAGTGAATTTTTCCATTCCCCCCACTCAAGGCTGCAGCCCATCGCTATTCTGGTTCTCCGTCTCCTCGTCGGGCACCAGCCGCCGCCGGACCCCGGCCCGCAGCTGTCCCTCGAGGTAGGGACCCATCAGCTTCCGCAGGTGCGCCTCCACACGTTGATCGATCTGGGCTCTCAGCGCACCCAGTCGCTGATGAAGCTCCCCGGTCATGGCCGTCACCGTCTGGTGGATTTCCTGCTCGATGTGCATCCGCACGCCCCGCCGGATAGCGTCCCGCAGTGTTTCGTTCACCCGCCCTTCGCGCTCCTTCGCCATCCCCAGCGTCTCCTCCACCACCGCGGTCACGCTGGGGCTGAGTGAAACATCCTCATTGCCGGCCAGCACCGCTGCCACCCGATTCGCCACCTGCTTCACCGCCACCTCACGCAGTCGCTCCGCTGGCACTCCGCCGGCCGCCAGAACCCGCTCAACCGCCCGCTCGTGCAAGACCACCTTCACCGGCCTGCGTAACCCCTGGCCTGCCTCGGGGAGGGCTTCCCCGTCCTCGAGGATCTCCAGAGAAAGGATGCAGGCCCCGGGGCGCAGCAGGCCCCGGGCGCCGCCGGCCGCCAGCTCCACATCCGCAACCCGACAGTTCAGGCGCCGTCCGGTGGGTCCGTCGAGCTCCCGCTCGATCAGGCTGAGTATCTGCCCCACGCGGTAAGCTGCGCTCTCGCTGACCACCAGGTGCCGGCGTACACCTCGGTGCAGGGGATCAAAACGCCCGCTCTCCAGCTCCAGCTGTCGCCACTCATCGTTCCGACTCACCCCGATATTCTTCGTCATGGCCCCTCCATGCTGATACCACTACCTCCACACCACACACACACCACATCATTACCCTTCAGGCGCATCACCGTGTCGCGCCCTCCGAATCATCGAGCGATGCCAGGCTGTAGCTGTTCCTCTTCTCTGCCTCGTTGTACAACCTGCACGCCATAAGTCCGACCTCCATGAGCGGGACATCCACACGCTCATTACACGGCCCGAAATGCTGCTGTACTACCCATTTGCCGCTGTGATCCATCGCTATTTCAAGCGTGGATAGACGCCTGTCCTCTGCCGAGCGAATACTGAAGATGCGCGAGGTACCTCGGGTGCATTGACTCGTGTATCCACCGACGCAGTGATGCATCTCCTGTCCCTCTTCGTGCAGCTGCTCGGAATCGGTTAGCGGAACCACCTTGAATCCGTTGACCACCACCTCGCCCAGCAGAGACCCCCAGTTGCTACCTGCACCGGGGGTCGCGTCCGCCTGCCTGGCCGCTCGTCTGACCACCTCACGCTCATGCCAGAGCCGCTGCCGCACCATGAACCAACTCCAGGGGGCCGTCTTCTGGTTGCGGTCCAGCACAGGACGGGCCTGCATTACCCAGTCGAACACCAGTGTCGCTTCCTCGCGCAGAAACCGGCGCACCTGCTTGGCCGGCCGGGTATCTGCCTCCCTGAAGAGCGCCCTCGCGGCAACTGCATACAACTCGGCGACCTGCTCATCCTGGGCCCGGTCGAAGACGCCGGGGAGCCTCAGCACCCATTCGAAGGCCTGCAGAGAGCGCGGAGTGTACTGGATGCGTGCCATTAGGTTGATGCGGGACAGAATGACCTGGAGGCTGCCACCGGCATGCATCAGGGGAACACACATGGCCGGGTCCAGCCGCGCCAGGTACTTCCATCCGGCTTTGCTGAGCCCCTGCGCCCGGGCGGCGCTCTTCAGCACGCCCAGGACCTCCCGCGGTTCGTAGCGCTGCCGCGCGATCTGCGGGTATCCCCAAGCCCAGAGCCCCAGCAGTGAGGGGTTCACCTCGCAGACCATCCGCACCTCTTCCATGCGGGTGGAGAAGAGACTCCGGTAGTAGTAGGCCTTGTGGGGCGGGGCTCCTACGATTTCCAGCATCCCATTCAGCTCCACGTCGCTCACCTCGGCCGGCAACGCCCCGAGGAGTGGTTTGCTTTCCTGCAGCATGGTTTGCCTCCTTGACATCCTCCCCGCCCTGAACGACAGGGCGGACCCATTTGCTTTTCTCGGGGCAAAAAAATGGGCGCGGTCAATGCCGCGCCCATGCGCGCTTCAGTCGAAGAATGCTCCTCGACGTTAGGGACCCGCCGGGGCATCGGCGCCGAACGGGGTCTCGAAGCCATCCGCGCCCGGGGGGATATCGCCGCCGGTCTGGGCCTCCGGCTCGGCGCCGCGGTCCACCGCACCCGCCTGCCGGTCCAGCTCGGCCTGGTAGGCAGCGCTGTAGCTGAGGGGCTGGCCATCCATGGTCAGCAGCACCGGGTCCATGCCGGGACCGTAGGGATCGTGGACGATGAACTTGGTGATGAACCGCTGCTCGCCGTCCATCGCATAGGCGCAGCGCTTGGCCACCAGGTGAGGGCCTTCGACGAAGGCCTTGGACATTCCCTCCCAGGCCTCCGGCTTGTCCGTCATGCCCAAATCGGAAACCGGCAGCCGGGCCGCCGGAATGACCTCGAAACGGGTGGCTTCGGGGGACTGGAACACCGCCTTGTAGTAGCCGGAGTCCTTCATACGGGCGACGAACTCGGCACCGGACTCGTTGCGCTTCTCCTCGCTGTTGAACTTCGTGCTGTGGACGGTGTAGCCCACCACCTCGTTGGCGTTGTTCAGCGCGCGGATCACCACCATGCCACGGCCCATGCCGCGGGCATTGAGGGCGTCGTTGTACTCCCGCGCGATGGCTTCCACCTCCTCGCCGTTGGCGGCCGGCTTGATCGCCTTGAGCTGCCAGATGGAGACGATGCCGAACTTCTTCTCGGCGTTGTCCCGCTTCGCGCTGAACGTCTCGAGCGTCGCCATCACATTGGGACGCACGCCCTTGGCCTCCTCGGTGTTCTGTGCGAGCAGGTTGGGCCAGGAGGCCACCCAGTGCTCGCTGCCGTTCGGCTTGAAGGCGCCGTTGAAGCCGATGATGCCGCCCGGGTCACAGCCGATATTGTCCTTCTGGTAGACCTTGTGGTCGCGGAACGCGGCCAAGGTCGGCCGCTTGCTGTTCGCGGCGCGATTACCCTTGGTGGTGAGCCCGACCGTCACGGACTCACCCTCCGGCAGGGTGCGTCCCTGCACCATCACCTGGCCGTCCTGCTCGACGTACTTCTCCACCTGGACCACCAGGCTGATTGCGTTGGCCTTTTCGGAATCGGGGCGAATACGAAGCATGTCCTTGTCTCCTTGGGGGTGCCTATCCTGGCATCATTGCCATATAAACATATATCATATATATCATAGCATTTAAAGATTTTCCCTCCCCGGCCAAAAAAAACCGCCGCAACCCCTTCGGGTGCGGCGGTTCCTGTTCGGCCGGGGCTCGGCCGTCCTGGCGGACCCCCTGATCCTGTGCGTCAATCTGTCCTTTGTCGCCTGGTCTCAGGCATAAGGCTCATCATCGTATTCTTCACCGTCGTCTTCAAAGTCGATTGGCTCAATGCCCAGGTGTGGATCGAACCGTTCGAGATCTTCTTCTGGCGTCCTTTCCGGATCTTCCCAGATCAGTAGTGGCGTCATGCCGAGCCCCCTTTCCTTGTGCTCTTCATGGGTGGGGGGGTCCCCCACCAGAATGTTAACTTCGTCACAAAATTTAGCAACCGCTAATGCAGTGATTTATCGCAATTTTGCTGTTGGAGAAGGTTTCCTGCTCCTCATTCGCCCTCCTCCTCGAGATCCCCCGCGGCAAAGAGGTCATCTTCCACTTCGGCACCATTGGCGAGCATGTCGGCCACAAACCGCTCGTAGAACGACATCTTGTACCGGGGGTCCCGGGATACGGATTCCGGCTTGTTCGCTCCTCTTCCGTCGCTCCCCTGGTGAGCGATGATCCCGCTCACCAGCGCCTCGATCTCATCACGCAGTTCATCCTCGGGAATGCGGCGCGGCTTGGGAGGATCCGGATAAGCGTGCTCATCGCTCACCAGGCGCTCGACGTGCTGCGTGATGTTGAGACCCGGGTCAGCCCAGGCATCCAACCCGCGGGACTCAATCTCCTCGGCGATCTGCCGGGCGCTGCTGAGCACCACGGATGTGTAGTGGCCGGTCTGCAACGCAGACTTGACCGGCTCGTCCGGTTCAGCGGCCCCCTCCAGATCCTCATCCTCGGCGGGCTCCAGGCATATCCTCGCCGGCGCGCCCGCTTCAGGCGGCTCCGTCCGTTCCGGCCCAACCGGTTCAGCCGCAACAGCCGGTTCGTCTTCCGGCTCCATCAGGCTCATGATGCCCACGGCGCCCATGGCTGCAGGGTCGGCCCGCTCGGGATACCCCGCCACACCGTCGAGCACCTGGTAGGCCCAGGCGAGCTCCTGCTCGATGTCGGCGTCCGGCAACGGCGCATCCTCGGGGCGGGCCTCCCACAGGGTCTCTACCCGGCGGTCCCATTCCTTGCGCAGCCGATGCGCGGCCACCTCCGGGGGCTCCCCATCGCCGGTCAACGGCGGTCGCCGCAGTCGCACGAAGGCATTCACCTGGGCGTAGTCCACAGGCTCGTAGTCGCCATAGAAGGATCGCACTCGCCACAGCTGGTCACCGAATATGACATGAGCCTCACCGGCCGGCTGTGCGGCCAGCTCCAGCGGACTGATTCGGTCCACCTCCTGTAGCGTGCCTGCGCCCGTATCGTAGTAGCGGGTTCTGAAATCCCCCACGTGACGCTGAACGGCATTGGTGAGCGCTACCCAGCTCTTGCCGCCATGCTTCACCGCCAGTTCGGCGGTCTCCGGGCTCTCGGTTTTCATGAAGATCTTGAGCCCCGTGTTGGCGTCGATACGCGCCGCTTCGATCTCGGAACCCTTCTTGAAGCTCACGAAATCCTGACCGGCGAACACTGTGCAGATACCCAGCGAACGGGCCTGTGCGGCCACATCGGCGAAGCCTTCCACGGCATAGCTGCCGTACTCATCGAGGACGACGGAAAAAGGGATCTCCGCGTTGGTCGGCCTGGCATCGGCAAGCAGCTCGCGGCTGCCAGTCAGCTGCGCGCCGCCCAACGCAGCAGTGAGGGCGTTGCGAATGTTGGTGACCGCCATCCGGCCGAGATTCTTCAGGCTCTCGGGGGATTTCTCGATGCTGGGGAGCATGATGTAGAGGATGCGACGGTTGGTGATCACATCCCGATAGTCCACCTCCCCCAGATCGGTGCGCGTGATGGCCTTGTAGGTCGCGCCGAGCAGCTCGAGCACCGCGGTGAACTGCATGCTGAGATAGCCATGCTGTTCGTCGGCCTTTGCCGCGGCCTGCATGGCGGCGGGCCCGCCCGACTGCTTGGCGTTCCAGCCCGGCAGCTCGTTCAGGTAGGACTGCAGGCCGAGACGCGCCATCTCGGACAGGCGCGGGTCCTTCGCCAGCGACTCGACACGCTGCAAGGGGAGATTCTCGCGGATGGTGTCCACCGACAGCAGCATGTCGCCGCGGTCGCGGAGCTCGACCAGTGCCCGGAGCACCGCCCGGCCGAGGGCCTCCGCCCGGCCGCGCCACATGGTGTCGTTGCCGCCCGCCTCGCCCATCATCGCGCTCAACATTTCCATCAGCGAGTCCGAGTCACCGAAGGAAAACGGATTGTTCGTGTTGGAGCGCTTGGTGGTCTGCTTGCCAGTACTGCTGTTACCGGCGGTCAGATAGTTGATGACCAGAAGATCGTCTTCACGTCCCAGCGACCGGCAGATGGTGTACATCAGGAACCACGTCACCACGTCCGCCTTGCCATCGACAAAGATGCAGCCGGAGCCCCCGGCCAGTAACTGATCGAGGAACCCCAGGATCCACTGGGTCTTGCCGGCGCCCGTAGTGCCGAAGAGCTCGATGTGGGTGACCAGCTTGCCGGCGTCCACCCACAGGGCGCGGTTCCACCGCTCCTTGTCGTTGCCCAGGTAAACGATCCCTTTCCCGGGCTTGCCGCCCTTGGCCCCGAAGAGCTTTCCGCCCCGCGAGAGCTTCCAGAGGAATCGCTCCCCCAGGGTCGGCTGGTAGGCCAGGGGTTTTTCGAGCAGCCACCCCGGTTGGGCGCGCAGGCGGCCCGTCCTGAGCAGAAGGGCCACGGGGAAGGTGACCCAGATCACCAGCGGCCGGTTCCAGGTGGCCAGCATAAGGATGAAGATGATGATCGCCGACTGCTCGATCAGGAAATAGCGGATGCTCTGCGCTGGCGAGAGGAGATGCCGGAACACCTCCTTCCGGCGCATCTCGTAGGAGCCAATGGAGTCGCGTTGCTTGAGATCCACCATGGTGGCCTATCGCGTCGGGTCGTAGTTCTTCCACAGCTCCTTGTCGAGGCGCCATGGGTGTTCGCTGGGGTCTGTCTCAAGCGCCTCGGCGAGCGACTTGACCGCCTCATCCACACGGCCTTCGACAGGCGGGATGTTCCCGTCACCGATGCGGAGGAGCTCCATCTCATAGTGGTACTGGGCCAGGATGCCGCAGCCCTCGGCCCAGGCCACCAGCCGGCCGGCACCGGACAGTGCCATGTACAGTCCGCGGTTGACCTGGCGCAGGCGCCGGTAATAGCTGTTGTGGATCACCCCGAACCGGCGAGCACCCAGCAGCAGGCTCACCAATACCGTGCTGTCGTAGAGATGTCCCCGGACCGCATACTCCAGGAGTCCCGCATGGTGCTTTCTTGGCGCACGGGCAAGAATGGCGTCCGCCACGAACCCGTATGGCTGATTGCGCAACGCCTCCCAGCCCGTGAACCGTCTCCCGAGGCTCTGCTGATAGACCTCCAGCGCCCGGCCGGTGTCCAGCCCAGCGCCGCTGACCAAACCGTGGTGGTCGGCAAAGCGGTGCGGGGTCAGCGGCGCCGGGTGCGCACCACCCCAGAGCTCGGCGCTCGTGGCGTCCGGCGACTCGTTCAGCCAGGGATAGCCCCCGGCGAGGTACCGGCGCATTGCCTTTGTGTTGCGCAATCGCATGGCCGGCCCCCGGCTGCCTTCCGACTGCCTCCAGGCGCTGATGACGAACAGCAGCATCAGCGGTAAACCGACCAGGTTGAGATAGCGCCCGATGTGATTGCTGACATCCCGCACCAGTTGCCAGTCCAGCCGCTCAGGGCGAATGTCGCGCAGGGTCACAGCCAGCGACTCGAGCGTCAGACGTGAATCACCCATACGCTGGGCAATCCACTCACCCGGTGGGGTCCCCGCGAGCCAGGCCAGGACTTGCGCCTGCGGCGTGATGAAGGCCTTCCAGGCGCGGAAAAACGGTTCGCCATGGGCGAGAGCATAGGAAAGCAGAAGCGCGAGGGCGATGAACACCATCAGCCAGGCGAGCGAGTTGTCCTCGTTGTGGGGCTGTCCCGCCCCCTGTGGATGCGCCATCCGTGGTCCTATCGCCTCACTGCTTCATGGCGTTGTTGCGCAGATGGGCCATGTAGTTGCGCTCGGTATCCTCGGCATTCTGCTGCAACAGCACGCCCAGCAGCCTGTTCGTCTCGAGCGACTGCACGTACAGATTGAGCAGCAGCTGGCTCTGGACCTGCTGAAGGACCACCTGATCACGCGCCACGGACCCATCGGCCGTCATCTGGTTGAGTTCCTCGACCGAAGGGCTGGCCAGCAGCTTGCGGTAGACCTCGATGAGCGCCCGCTGCTCTTCGCTCGTGGCGTTGTTGATGGTCATGGCCGCCAATGAACGCCTCGCCTCGTTGGTGGTGTAGGTGGCCTCGTAGACCTGGCCGGAAGTTCGCTGGCGGGTGTACTCGGGCAACATAGGCTGGCTGATAACCCCCGACAGCACCTCGTTTTGCAGCGCCAGGGCTTCACCTTCGCAGGTGCGCGCACCCTCATCCGCCTCGATGGGCGTGGGCACCCGCGGATCACACCCACCCTTCGAGGCACTCCGCACCGCCTCGTTGTGTTCGGCCACCGACTCGGACACCCGCCCGCTGTTTTGCACCCGCTGGTTGTAGTAGGAGACGGCGCGGCCGTAGCTCGAGGTGCCGGCCGCCTTCGACAGTGTTCCGGGGATCCGGGTCTGGCTCGTGCAGAAGGAGCTCGGCTGCTGGCGGAAGTTCATCAGCTGGTTGAACAGAAACCGCTCATCGTTGATCAGCTGCACGGTCTGCTGCTCAAAACCGTTGTGCAGCGTATCCAACAGTTCCCCTTCCAGGTAGGAGAGTATCTGCTTCAGGACTGCAACTATCGCTGCGGAGCTGAACCCCCCGCCACCGAAAAACGCATGGGTCGGTCCGCTCAATGCAAACAGCGCGAGGCCCACGATCAGCAGCTTCCTTGCCATGCTCTTTGCCTTCCCGCTCACGGATTCCTCTCCTCCTGATTCCAGCGACAATCCTTGTCCAGCAGGTTCTCCATCAGCTGGCTGGTGTCCTGGATGGTATCCGTCAGCCGCCCGCATCGATGCCAGAAGCGCTCGAGATCATAGGGCTGGGAGGCAAAATCCCGGCGTTGCTCAGGATTCATGGTGCCCAGCACCCGGCGGACCTCCTCGATCTCGCTCAGCCACAGAGTCGCGTAGCCATGGCTCAGGGCGCCCAACAGGGACTGCTCAACGGTCAGCTGTTCGTCGCCCGGCGCCAGATCGAAGCTCCGTGTCAGGGTCGCCGCCCGGGATCCCAGATCGGCCACCATCCGGCGGACGAGTTCCGTCCGGTCGTGGCCCAGCGATGTCTCGGCACTCATGACTGCGGTGGCCATCACGCTCGTCGCGCGGGCAATGCTCAAGCGCCACTCCTCCTGCTTTGCCAGGCGCGTCTCGTAACGCTCCTCCTCGATCATTCCTGGCGGCAGCTTTTCGAGGAACGCATCGGCGGACTCGATCAGCAGCTGCACCAGTCCCTCCCGGGCCAGCTCGCTGCCCTGCTCCCAATGGTGGGCGACCACCTGGGCGGTCTGCTGCGCCAGCAGGGCCACGATGTAGCGGCTGTGGCCCGGCTCCGCGCCGTCTTCCAGAAACGCATCCCAGAGGTCGCAGGCCAGATCGCGGGTCTTGGTAGCCAGTATCCCGAGGGTCCGGCCCAGCTCGGTTTCCTCCGCGCCCAGGCCTGGCCGCGAGATGATCGCCCGCACGAGGGGCGCCGCCGTCTTCATGGCGCCCAGACGGCGCTTGGCTTTCCGCCAGGACTCCTCGTGCCGCGCCTCGTCCTGTTGGCCTTGCATATATCTCTTGAGCATGTCTACCTGCCGCTGAACGCCTCGAACGCGGGCGCCATCTCTTCCATGGTCGTGCGGTAACGGTCGAACACCGGCGAGGCAACCGCCCCACGCATGAGCGCAAACACATATGCCGGCGCCAACTGCAGATTCACCGCCCGCCCATCCTCAACGGCGAGCAGGGGATCGGCTGCCATCGACGCCTGCAGTCTGTCCTCATCGATCGCGCCCTTCGGGGCGAACCGATTGAGGTTCATGCGCAGCAGGGCCACACCCAGATAACCGGGCACCGTCCCGATGATTGCGCCACCCTCATCCCCAGGCTGGACCGCGGCAATGACCCCTCCCGGGGCCGACCGGGACCGCGTATAACTCAGGGAGAAGACCGACTGGCCCGTCAGGCACACGGCGTCGGCATCGGTTCGCAGTGCGATGTAGGCCCCCTCCGATGCGGGATCCCGCCATGCATCCACGTTGAGCCCGCATCCCGCCAGCTCCAGAAAATCCTCGTAACCCCGCCTCACGCTGCCTTCCTCCCCCTGTAGATGCTCCAGTCCTCGCCCAAGCGACGCAGCAGCTCCTGCGTTTCGTAGGCCCTGCGGGCCTGTTCACGCTGCCAGGCCGGCGGCAGCCTCGCCAGGTCTTCCGGCAGCAGAAAACGAGGGACGATCCGAAACGGCGCCAGCCACTGACCGCGCTTTGCGTAAGCCGTCTCGGTGAGCCCGAGCAGGTAGTCACCCAACTCGGAGGGATCTGTCGTCTCGAGCCAGTAGCCAGCCGAATCCACGCAATCCCCCTCCAGGAAGTCGATCAGGCGATTCTGCTGCTCCTGCATCTCAACCTCTCCAGCGCGCACCCGGTCCATGGCGAGTATCGCCCTGAACAGGTGGTTCAATCGCCACTGTTCGGGCAGTTGCTTGCGGGGATGTTCCGGGTGCAGCGCCAGCATGCCCAAGTCCTGCGTGCCGAGCAGCCCTACATGGTGGATGCCGTGGCACCAAGCACAGGTGGTCGCCAGGTTCTCCTCGCGGTTGTCGTTGTGGTCATCGTTCGTGTGATGCACCTCGAGCCACTTTTTCGCTGACCAGCCACAGCTCCTGCAGGTGTACCGATCCCGCTCGAGGGCCGCCTGGCGCGCCCGCTGAAACTCCCCATCGGAGTGGAGCTCGCCACGGCCCCGCCACTCGCGGCGTTTCACGCCAATGAGCTGCGGCAGCCTGCCTTGCTGTCGCGTCACCATCCCCGCGTCACCATCCCTGCGCTCAGGGAAAGAACGTCTGGCCGCCCATGCCGATAATGTGGGGCAGCAGGTAGACGCCGACGCCCGACGCGGTCTTGAAGGCGCCCTTGGCCATCATGTTCTGGCCGGGCTGGTCATGGTTTTTCCGCATGTCCGAGATACCCGTGTAGGCGAAATAGATGCCGGCGGCCTGGCCCAACGAAAGTCCCAGAACACCCCACTCGGAAATACTGTCACGCAGGTGCACAGCCGAGTCCCCGGCCGTCGCCCCGTAGTCGAATCCGCTGAGATCACTGGTTCCGCCGAACCGCTCGGTCCCCGAGCTCTGCGCCTCGACCATGCCCGGCAACAACAGCATGCCCACCGCCACATTGGCCCGCAGCCAGGCCCCACGCATCCGTTCCACTCTTTTCATCGCGCAAACTCTCCTTCAGTTGAAAAACACGTGAGACATATCGGGGATGAACGGCATCGTGTTGTGGACGATCTTCAGCACCAGCACGATGTGCCACAGCCCAATTCCACCCAGTACGAAAGCCGCCGCTTCGAACTTCGTGAACCGTCCCGACCCCGCGTTCTGCAGCTCATAGGCTATGCCGATGCCAAGCAGTACGGCCCAGACCGCGATCACCCGGATCAGGGTGTAGAGCATCATTCCCATGCCCTCGGGCAACC